>Ga0164243_10004613_pt1 | contig 21486 bp, 20 predicted proteins | sample OricompcompostOP_FD_108781 | JGI IMG/M metagenome (GOLD analysis project Ga0164243, IMG submission 108781) | Organic Plus compost microbial communities from Emeryville, California, USA - Original compost - Organic plus compost (OP) | ecosystem: Engineered > Solid waste > Mixed feedstock >...
CGCGCAGGGCGGCGGCCACCGCGGCGGTCGACGAGAGCGAGGGCGGCTCCCCCACCCCCCGGAGGCCGAGGGGACCACGCGGATCGCCGGGCTCCACGAGGTCGGCCACCACCTCGGGCACGTCGGCGGCGGTGGGGATCAGGTAGTCGGCGAACGACCCGTTGGCGACGAGCCCGCCCGGCGCGTCGAGGTGCTCGGTGAGGGCCAGGCCCACGCCCTGGGAGATGCCGCCGGTGATCTGGCCCCGCACCTCCCGCGGGTTCAGCGCCCGCCCCACGTCCTGGGCGGTCGCCATCTGCACCACCCGGGCCAGGCCGAGCTCGGTGTCCACGTCGACGACGGCCCGGTGGGCCACCACCATCCACGAGACGTGGACGTCGCCCTGGCCGGTGGTGGGGTCGCCCGGGTGGGTCGGCGGCGCGTCGTAGCGGCCGCCGGCGTCGACCACCTCGGGGCCGAGGGCCTCGTCGAGGTCGAGCTGGCGGTCCCCCACCCGCACCCGGCCACCCTCGAGGGCCACCGCCGCGGGGTCGACGTCGTGGCGACGGGCCACCACCAGGACGAGCTCCTCGACCGCCCGCCGACAGGCGGCCAGCACCGCGCCCGACGCCATCCAGGTCTGCCGGCTGGCCGACGACGACCCGGCGTAGCCGGCCTCGGTGTCTGCCGGGGCCACCCGCACGGGCATCCCGCCGAGCGCGTCGCCGGCGACCTGGGCGAGGGCCGAGCTCAGACCCTGGCCGACCTCGGTCGCCGCGCTGCGCACCACCGCGCCGGCCGCGGAGATCCGCACGGAGGCGACGGACCACTCCACCATCCCGCTGCCGTACAGGTGGTTCTTGATGCCGAGGGCGACGCCCACCCCGCGGCGGACCCCCTCCCCCTGCGAGGTGCGGCCCGTGCCGCCCGGGAACCGGTAGGGATCCGCACCCCCGCCCGGCCCCTCCCGGGAAACGGTGCGCAGATCGCGCGCTCCAGCGCGCTCGCTGCGCACCGTTTCGCGGAGGGTGGGGGTGGAGGACGGATCGGGTGCTGGGGGGAGGGGGAGGGCGACGCAGCGGTCGAGGAGGCCGGCCACGTCGACGCTGGCGTCGAAGGGCTGGCCCGAGGTGGGGAAGGGGTCACCCGGGCGCAGGACGTTGCGCCGTCGCAGCTCGACGGGGTCCATGCCCAGGGCGGCGGCGAGCAGGTCCATGGTCGACTCGATGCCGAAGCACGCCTGGACCGCCCCGAACCCCCGCATGGCCCCCGCCACCGGGTTGTTGGTGCGCACCGCGTCGCCGACGATCTCCACGCACGGCACCCGGTAGGGGCCGGCCGCGAAGTAGCAGGCGCTGCCCAGCACCGGTCCGGAGGTGGAGGCGTAGGGCCCGCCGTCGAGCAGCACCCGGGCCCGCACGTAGCGCAGGGCGCCGTCACGGTCGGCGCCGACCGTGTAGGTCAGCCGGGCCGGGTGGCGTTGCGGGTGGGCGAGGAACGACTCGTCGCGCCGGTAGGTCGTCGCCACCGGTCGCCCGAGAGCCAGTGCGGCCATGGCCAGGTGGACCTGGCAGGTGACGTCCTCACGCCCGCCGAAGGCGCCCCCGACCCCGGCGAGGCGGACCCGGACCAGCTCCTCCGGCAGCCCCAAGGCCGCGGCCACCTGCTCGCGGTCGAGGTGGAGATCCTGGGTGGCGACGTGGAGGGTCACCCCGCCGTCGGGGTCGGGCACCGCCAGGGCGCTCTCGGGGCCGAGGAACGCCTGGTCCTGCCGGCCCGTCTCCCAGGTGCCGTGGACCTCGACCTCGGCCCCCTCGGCGGACCCGCCCGGGCGCAGCTCCAGGTGGCGGATCACGTTGCCGTGCGGGTGCAGGACGGGAGCCCCGGGATCGAGGGCACGCTCCGGGTCGGTCACCGCCGCGGTCACCTCGATGTCGACCACCACCGCGGCGGCGGCCCGCCAGGCCTCTTGCTGGGAGGTGGCCACCACGAAGGCGACCGGCTCACCCTGGTGGCGCACCTCGCCGTCGGCCAGCACGGGCTGGTCACGCACGATGTGGCCGATCCACCGGTCCCCGGGCACGTCGTCGACGGTGTAGGCGGCCAGGACGCCGGGTCGGGCGAGGGCGGGGGCGACGTCGACCCTGCGCAGGCGCCCGGCCGCCACCGGGCTGCGCACCGTGGCGCCGTACACCATGCCGGGCACGGTGAGGTCGTTGGAGAACTCGAAGGAGCCGTCGAGCTTCGGCGGCACGTCGGGGCGGGCCACGGAGGTGCCGACGAGCCCCGCCCCGTCGACCTGCACCGGCGCGTCGAGCGCGGTCACCGGCTCCCCGCCCCGCCGAGGGCCCCTCCGCCTGCCCCTCCCCCGGCTCCGGACCGGGCTGCGGCCACCTCGACCACAGCCGCGACGATGCCCTCGTAGCCGGTGCACCGGCAGAGGTTCCCGGCCAGCGCCTCCCGCACCTGCGGCGGCGCCAGCGGTGCCGCGCGGCGGGCGGCCTCGACGAGGACGGCTTCGGCCGCGACGACGACGCCGGGCGTGCAGAAGCCGCACTGCACCGCGCCGTGGTGCGCCAGGGCCTCGGCCAGGTCGGACCCGAGGACCCCGGGCGCGGTGCGCACGTCGGCCCCGGAGCACACCACCGCGGGCACCAGGCACGACGCCACCAGCACCCCGTCGAGCGTCACCGAGCACGAGCCGCACTCACCCTGCTCGCAGCCCCCGGTCACCTGGGTGCGTCCCGCCTGGCGAAGGGCGCGCAGGAGGCTGTCGGTGAGCTCCGCCTCGAGGGTGGCCGGCGTGCCGTCAACGGTGAGGGCGACCTCCTCTAGCATCGCTCTCGGCTCCGGCCGCCGGCCCCAGGGAAGATCATATGCGCACAGACTATATGGGTCGGGACCGATCGTGACCCCGTCGTCGAAGGGCTCGTCGCGGGGCTCCCGGGCCTCGGGCGGGCGGGCACCCACCTCCCATCCCGACCGGTCGGCGTGGGAGAAGCCGGGCTTCCTGCTGTGGCACGCCACGCTCCGCTGGCAGCGGGCGGTCACCGCCGCGCTCAAGCCCACCGGGCTGACCCACGTGCAGTTCGTGCTGCTGGCCAGCACGTGGTTCCTCGAGGACCGCACCGGACCGCCGAGCCAGCGGGAGCTGGCCGAGCACGCCGGCACCGACGCCATGATGACCTCCCAGGTGGTGCGCTCCCTGGAGGCCGAGGGCCTGGTCGAGCGCCGCACCGACACCCGCGACGCCCGAGTCAAGCGCCTCACCGTCACCGCCGCCGGTCGCCGGGCGGCCGCCCAGGCGCTCGCCGTGATCGACGGGATCGACCGCGAGTTCTTCGGCCCGGTCGGCGACCGGGCCGAGTTGGTGAGCCTGCTCCTGGCCCTGGCCGGGCGGGATGCCGACGGCACCCCGCTCGACCAGGCCTGAGCCGGCCCACCCTCCCGTGCGGCCGCTCAGGGGTCAGCCGGTGAACCGGGGGCTCACCGACACCTCGGTGGCGACGGCCGACACCGCCACGCCCTGCACCACCGCCGGCGGTGTGGTGGTGGTGGTGCTGGTCTCGGTGGAGGGCTCCGGGGCGGGCAGCTCCTCGAGCTCCGGCTCGGACTCGGGCTCGGGCTCCGGGTCCGGCACCGCCGTGGGCTTCACGCAGTCGGCGTAGCCGGTGCTCGACGACCAGCCGCTGCGGGACGGCACGGCCCGGACCTCGTAGGAGGCGTCCTCGGTCAGGTGGACCGTGTAGGTGAACGTCTCCCCGGCCGCGAGGTCGAACACGCCCCACGGGACCTCGTTGTGGAGGATGGTGAGCTGGTCCGACAGCTGGCCGGTGTTGGTGCCCGTCACGACCATGACCGGGCCGTCCTCGCGGCACTGGAGGTCGAGGTGCTTCTGCATGTCCCAGCAGTTGAACTGGGGCGGCGTGATCATCTCCGCGTAGCCGCCGTTGGCGCTGACCATCACCACGGGCTTCGAGCCCTCGGGGGCGGGCACGTGCACGACGGTCTGGCCGCCGGGAGCCACCGACACCGGGTCGAGGGCCTTGCCGTCGACGGTGGTGGTGAAGTGGGCCACGGCCGGACCCTCCGGGTTCGTGTAGAGGAGGGTGAGGCGGGGGCCCTCGCCCTCGACGCACTCGGGGGTGACGGCGAGGTTGGCGTCGTTGTCGTCGACGACCGCGGCCCCGGCGAGGCCGGAGCCGGCCACCACCACGGCGGTGGTCGCGATGGCGCCGAGCAGGATCCGGGAGGCCCGGTGGGGGCCACGGCGGGTGGTCGGGGAGGTGGGGGAGGCGGGCTGGGGGAGGGTGAGTTCGTCCATGTCGGTGACGGTACGGACGGGCTCGTCGGCCGACCTGAGCCGCGACTACTCATCTCACCGAGCGCGGTTACTCACCCACCCTCCTCGTCCCCTTCTGGTGAAGGTCCTCCGCTCGGAACGGGAGGAGGACCTGTCCACCGGAACGCACGCAGTGGTCGAGGCGGCGGCCGGAGGAGGGTCAGGCGAAGACGCAGGTGCGGTTGTCCCAGACGAGCACCCGGTGCTCGAGGTGGAGGCGCACCGCGTCGGCGAGCGTCTTGCGCTCCACGTCGCGGCCCTTGCGGATCAGGTCCTCGACCTCGTCGCGGTGGGTCACCGACGCCACGCCCTGGGCGATGATCGGACCGGCGTCGAGCTCGGCGGTGACGTAGTGGGCGGTGGCGCCGATGAGCTTCACGCCCCGCTGGTGGGCACGGTGGTAGGGACGGGCGCCCGGGAAGGCGGGCAGGAACGAGTGGTGGATGTTGATCATCCGCCCGGCCCAAGCCTGGGTGATCGCCTCGGGCAGGATCCGCATGTAGCGGGCCAGAACCACCAGATCGGGCGCGAGCTCGTCGAGGGCGCCGGCGAACGCCGCCTCCTGCACGGCCCGCTCCTCGCCGGCCAGACCGCCCCCGACGTGGAGGAACGGCACGCCGTGGCGCGCCGCCAGCGGTGCGGCGACCTCCTTGTCGGAGACGAGGGCCATCACCTCCACGTCGAGCTCCCCCAGCTCCACCCGGTTGAGGAGGTCGGCGGCGCAGTAGAGCTCACCCGAGCAGGCGATCACGACACGGGCCCGGGTGCCGGGTCGGTGCAGGGCCCACTCCATGCCGAAGCGCTCGACCAGCTCCCCCAGACCGGCCTCGAGCGCGTCCCAGTCGATCGGACCGCCGAGCTCGATGCGCTGGAGGAACACGCTCGACTCCCGGTCGGTGTGCTGGTCGGCGTTGGCGATGTTGCCCCCGACCTCCGCGATGAGGGTGGCCACGGCGGCGACGATGCCGGGGCGGTCGGGGCACTCGAGGGTGAGCACGGAGAGGGCGTCGGTGTCCATGGGACGCTCCAGGTCTTGGAACGACGACGGTCGCAGCCGGTCGTCAGGTGAGGATCGAGGCGAGGCCCCAGATCGCGGCGATGCCGCCGAGGGCGATCATCACCACGCTGCGGCCCACCGGCGGCCGGGAGAGGTCGCCGGTGCGGGGGTTCTTCGGGGGGCGCACCAGGGCGATGATCGTGCCGACGGCGAGGGCGGCGCCGAGCGCGAGGACGCACCACGGGAGGAGGTCGTCGCCGAACGGGTTGAGGCCGGTGTCCTCGCTCTGGCCGAAGATCACGGCTGCTCCTCGGTGCTGCTCGTGGGGTCGGTCCCGGTGGCCGCCGGGGCCTCGGGATCGTAGGTGGCGTCCTCGCCGACCGAGAAGTCGGTGTCGCTGACCTGGTCGGTGATCCGATCGGCGAGCATCACGTCGGTGGCCCCACCCTCGCGCTGCACCTCCAGCCGGCGCAGCGCCCCGTAGCGCTGGTCGAAGCACAGGCGGGCACCCCGCCCGAAGGTGGCGTCGATCTCGGTGCGCCGCCGGACCAGCACGAAGCAGCCGGTGTCGTCGACGTTCACCGCGTACACGGGGTCGGGCCCCCGCACGTAGCCGTCGAGGGTGGCGAGGATCCCAGCTCGCTGCCGGTCCCACGGCTCGGCCTCGCCGCTCGCCGCGCAGGAGTAGGCGCCGTCCGGCGCGGTGGCGCAGTTCACGGTGCGCCCACCCAGCTCGCCCGACGTCGAGCCGAGCGCCCGGTGCAGGCGGTCGGGCGGTCGCTGCACGGTGAGGTAGGCGGAGCTCAACGTCCGGCCGTCGGCCATGGTCCGGGTGGTCTCCCCCTCGACCAGGAAGGTGGCGTCGAGGTGGCGGGCGTACGCGGCGAGGAGCTCGTCGGCCGCGCCCTCCCGTGGGTGACCGCTGTCTCGCGCGCCCCACACCACCAGCCCGAGCAGGACCACCACCGCGACGAGCACCAGCACCGCCACCACCCCGACGCGCGCCCGACGGGCCCGGCCGACGTCGCGGGAGGAAGGGGTCCTCGACGCCTCGGGCGCCTCGATGGCGGCGGCCTCCTCGCTCACCGCCCGGACCGTACCGCCGCGCGGATCCTCGGCGGGTGTCTCCCCCACCTCCCCACGGGGTAGGTCCCAAGACGTCCGCCGCAGAGAGGAGCCCGTGATGGGGAACATGGATCAGGCCAAGGGCCGCGTGAAGGAAGCCGCCGGTGACCTCACCGACAACGACCGTCTGAAGTCCGAGGGCAAGACCGACAAGGCCAAGGGCAAGGTCAAGGAAGGCGTCGACCGTGTGGCCGATGCCGTGAAGGACATCACGAAGTAGCGGTCCGCACCGCCGGGCGCCGCTCCGTGCCCCCGTTCGGCCCTCAGGACCGGACCGGGCCGGGGCGGCGCTGCCGCGCCACGGGGGCCACCGGCACCGGTGCACGGCTCACCACCCGGGCGGGCGTCCCCGTGAGCCACACCGCGAGGGACACGCACACCCAGAAGACCACCGACAGGGCGATGACCCCGCTCGGCAGGGTGGTCGAGCGGCTCGGGGTCATCGCCGCGAAGCTGAACACCACGAGGGCCAGGCCCACCGGCACCGCTCGCCGGCTCCACCGGTCGTCGGCCTCCACGCCCGTGGCCGCGTGACCGGTCCGCACCACCCACAGCATGTCGGCCACGACGATCAGACCGGTGGCCACGGCGTTCGCGGGGTGGCCGATGCGGATCCACCCGACGGTGAAGGCGGTCCACCCGAGGGCGAGCACCCCCAGCACGACCCGGAGCCCCTGGCGCGCGAGGGACCATCGGCTCAGTGCGGTCCATCGGCTCCCACTGCCGGTCGTACCCATGCCCGATCGTGATCGTCCGCTCCGGCCAGGTGCTTTAGCGGCTCACGACGTGCGCAGCTCCGGTTGGTCGATCACCCGCAGCCACGAGCCGTCGGGCTGACGGCGGCACACCTGCACCCGGGCTCCCCTGATGTCGCTCGGCGGGGTGGCGGTGAGGGCGAGATCGCCGTTGCGCACGGTGGGCAACGGGGCCTCGGGCACGAACGTCGGCCGCTCGGCGAGGACCGAGGCCCACAGGTCCCGGATCGCCCGGCGCCCGACGGTGAGCTGGCCTGGGGGGAACGCCAGCACCGCGTCCTCCTCGTAGAGCGCAGCGACGCCGTCGGCATCACCCGCGTTCGACCGCTCGACGAACAACCGGGTCAGGTCCTCGGGCTCCATGGCGCGCTCACGCGGCGTCGTCTCCTCCATGGTGATCCTCCTCAGGTTGCTGGGAGATCCAGGGTGCGGCTCCGGCTGCCAGAAGTCCAACAGATGATCGAGATACTTGGTAGAAGTGTTGGTGATGACTCTCAGCCAGCTCGAGTACTTCGTGGCGGTCGCCGAGGAGGGGAGCTTCACGAGGGCCGCCCGCCGGGTGCACATCAGCCAGTCCGGGGTGAGCACCCAGGTCCGCCGGCTCGAGCGCGACCTCGGGGTCGAGCTGCTCGACCGTCGGGGTCGGGTGGTGACGCTCACCGCCGCCGGTCGGGCCGCGCTGGGGCCAGCCCGTGCCGCGCTCGCCGCGGTCGACGCGGTGCGCCACGCGGTGGGTGACGTCACCGGTCTGCTCCGGGGCCGGTTGGTGGTCGGCATGGTGGTGGGCTGCACGGTGGCGCCGCTGTTCGACGCGCTGGCCCGCTTCCACGAACGTCACCCCGGCATCGAGCTGGCCGTGCTGGAGGACGCCTCGGACCGACTCCTCGACCGGGTCCGCGCCGGTGAGCTCGACCTGGCGCTCGTCGGGATCGCCGGCTCCCCGCCCGACGACCTGGACGCCCGGATCGTGGTCGAGGACCGGTTGGTCGCAGTGGTCGGACCGGACCACCCGCTCGCCGGACGAGCGCGGGTGTCCCTCGGGCGCCTGCTCGACGAGCGGCTGGTGTGCACGCCGTGCGGCACCGGCATCCGCACCGCCCTCGACCGCTCCGCCTCGGCCGTCCGGGGCGACGCCCGTGTGGTGGTGGAGGCGTCGGCCGCGGACGCGGTGGTCGACCTGGCCCGGCGGGGGCTCGGCGTCGGTGTGCTCTCCCGCTCCATGACCGCCGACCTCGACGGCGCCCGCGCCGTCCCGGTCACCGGGGCGCCGGTGCCCGCCCTGCTGGCCCTCGTCTGGCGTCGGGAGCCGGGACCGGCGGTGCAGCAGCTCGTGGCGGCCGCCGACGCCGCGTTCGATCCCCGGTCCTGAGAACGAGGTCGCCGCGTCCGGGTCACCGTCACGTGGCGGCACCGCGATCGTGCGACAGGCACGAGCGACGAGAACTCGAGGCGGTGCACCGCCGGGAGTACGGACCGATGCTTCGCGTCGCCATGGGAGAAGCCGGTCGCGCGCTCAGCCCCGTAGGAGATCGACCAGGCGGTCGGCGGCGGGGAGCTCCACCCGGCCGGCCCGGCGGGCCACGACCAGGCGGCGACGGGTGAGCTCGGGGCCCACCCCCTTCGCCGCCCGACCTCGGCGGCCGCGGGCCTGCGCCTCCGGGAGCACCGTCCAGCCCACCCCCAGGCGGGCCATCTCCCGCAGCACCTCCGGCTGATGCGACTCGGCCACGACCTCGACGGTCGCCCCGCGGCGGCGCAGCTCCCGCTCGATGGTGTCCCGGGTGTGCGAGCCGGTGGGGAACAGCACCCACGGGCCCCACCGATCCGGCGGGCCGACCTCCCGCCCCTCGGGGGCCACCACCACCAACGGCTCCTCGAGCAGGTCCTCCAGCTCCAGGGAGCGGTCGACCTCTGGCGGTTCGACCACCACGGTCACGTCGAGGGCCCCGGCCCGCAGCTGGTCGAGCAGCTCGCCCGACGGTGCCACCACCAGGTGGAGCTCGACCTCGGGGTGGGCCCGGCGGAACGCCCGCAGCTCCGAGGGGAAGTGGGCCACCGCGGCGGCGTCGATCATCCCCACCCGCAGCCGTCCGGCGGTGCCGGCCCGCGTCGACGCCGCCCACCGGGCCAGGTCGCGGGTGTCGGCCACCACCCGCCGGGCGTACGCGAGCACCTCCTCGGCCTCGGGCCGGAGGACCTGCCGGCGACCCGAGCGCTCGAACAGCTCGACGCCGAGGCGGCGCTCCAGCTCGGCGATGCCCTGGGAGAGGGCGGACGTCGTGACGCCCAGCGACGCGGCCGCCTCGGCGAAGGTGCGCGACGACGCCACCGCCACCAGGTAGGTGAGCTGCGGGACGGTGAGCGCCGGCAGCGGCGGGTCGGCGTCGGCCACGCCGGGACCCTAGCCATCGTTCAGCACCTCTGAACGATCAGCGCACTTCGTTGAGTCGCCGTGTCGGAGGGAGAACGCCGATCCGGGCTGCAGTTCCGCCTCAGGAGGGGGCGGCAGACGTCGGCGCCCCCGGTTCCTCCGCGCCCTCGTCCGGACGCCGAGACGGCAGGCCCCCGGTGGCGAGGAGGGCGCCGACGGCGACGGCCCCGCTTGCCAGCAACCCGACCTTCAATGAGACGATCTGGGCGTCCCCGTAGTTCTCGGTGAGCGCCTCCACCTGGTTCGGTGGGAGCCCCGCGTCCACCGCGGCCTGCTCGATGACATCGGTGGCGACGAAGTCGATCCCGCCCTGCACCGCGGTGCTGGCCCCCTCCTGGACCTGCTCGTCGATCCGCGGGTCGGCGCGCACCTTGTCGGCGAACGTGGCGGTCAGGCCCGACAACACGAGGGCACCGATCAGCGCCACCCCGACGGCGGAGCCCAGCTGCTGCGCCGTGTACTGGAGGCCGCCGGCCTCGCTGCGACCCGAGGCGTCGACCGACGACTGCACGACGTTGCCCACCTGCGACGCGATGAACCCCATGCCCAGGCCGAGCAGGGCCATGGCGATGGCGAAACCGGCCCCGCGCAGGGAGGGCTGGATCGTCCACAGCAGCAGGACGATCGACACCAGGATGACCACCAACCCGACTCGGACGATGGCCCGCACCGGGACGCGCAGGGCCAGCCGGGAGCCCGCAACCGAGGCGAGGAACATCGCCACCGAGACGGGCAGCATCCGGATGCCGGTCTCGAGGGCGTCGAACCCGAGCACCAGCTGCAAGTAGAGCGGGATGGTGAAGAAGACGCCCATCAGGATGAGGTTCTGGGAGACCATCGCCTGGAGGCCGGCCCGCAGCGGGGTGACGCCGAACAGGGACAGGTGCACGAGCGGGTCGGTGCCGATCCGCTCGCGCCGCCGCTGCCACCGCACGAACAGCCACAGCACCACCGCACCGGCCCCGACCACGAAGGGCGTGGCGGCGAAGCCGAACACCGTGAACGGCGAGTCCTTCGGGGTGAGCCAGCCCCACGTGCTCGCCTGCAGCACACCGAACACCATGAGCCCGAGGCCGGCGGCCGACAAGACCGCGCCGAGCACGTCGAGGCGCGGCGGGCGAGCGGGACCCGGGGCGTCGGTGAGGAGGCGGAGGCCGGCGAGGATTCCCACCACGAGCACCACCTCGCCGACGAACACCACCCGCCAGGTCAGCTCGGTGGTGGCCCAGCCGCCGAGGATGGGTCCCACAGCGATGCCGGCACCGGCGACGCCGCCGATCACCGCGTAGGCCGTGCTGCGCTCCCGGTCCCGGTAGTTGCCGGCGATCAGGGCGGCGAGGGCGGGTAGCACGAGGGCGGCACCCACGCCTTCGAGCACCGACCATCCGAGGGCGAGCATCGGCACCGACTGGGAGGCGGCGGTGAGGGCCGAGCCGCACCCGTAGACCACCAGGCCGATGGCGAAGGCCCGCCGCCGCCCGAGGATGTCACCGATCTTCCCGCCGGTGAGCATCAGCATCGCCATGGTGAGCGAGTAGAGGGTGATGACGCCCTGGACGGTGGTGACGGTGGTGTCGAAGTCGTCGACCAGCTGACTGATCGACACGTTCATGACGGCCTGGTCCAGGACCATCACGAACTGGGCCGCAGCCAGGATGACCAACGGCCCCCACTTCCTCACCACTCCCCCATCGCCACTGTCTACACCTGGCACCTCGCACCCGCCGGAACGCCGGACGCCACCGGTGCCCGGGTGCCCGCCCTTGGCGCAGTTCGTTCAGTGTTTCTGAATAGACAGCGTTGACCGTGAAGACTCACCTACCCTCGCGGCCATGACCGAGCCTGTCTCCATCGCTCCCGCCACCGGCCGCCTGGGGGTCCTCACCCCCGGCATGGGCGCCGTGGCCTCCACCTTCATCGCCGGCGTGCTGGCCGCCCGCAAGGGCACCGCCGCCCCCGTCGGCTCCCTCAGCCAGCTGGCTCACATCCGCCTGGGCAAGCGCGAAGAGGAGCGCAACCCGCTCATCCGCGAGTTCGTGCCCCTGGCCGACCTCGGCGACCTCGTCTTCGGTGGGTGGGACCCGATCAGCCCCAACGCCCTCGAGGCCGCCCGCACCTCCGGCGTGCTGGAGGAGAAGGACCTCGGTCCCATCTCGGCCGAGCTTGAGGGCGTCGTCGCCATGGACGCCGTGTTCGACCAGCGCTGGGTGAAGCGCCTCGACGGCACCCGGGTGAAGACCACCACCGACAAGTGGGCGCAGGCCGAGGCCCTCATCGCCGACATCGAGCGGTTCCGCGCCGAGAACGAGTGCGACCGCCTCGTCATGGTGTGGTGCGGCTCCACCGAGGCCTACCAGGAGGCCTCCGCCGTCCACATGACGATCGAGGCGTTCGAGGCCGGCCTCAAGGCCAACGACGAGAACATCTCGCCGAGCCAGATCTACGCCTACGCCGCGCTGATCTCCAAGGTGCCGTTCGCCAACGGTGCCCCGAACCTCTCGGTCGACCTGCCGTGCATGCGCGAGCTCGCCGCCCGTGAGGGCGTGCCGATCGCCGGCAAGGACTTCAAGACCGGCCAGACCTTCATGAAGACGCTGCTGGCCCCCGGCCTCAAGGCCCGCATGCTCGGCCTCCGCGGCTGGTACTCCACCAACATCCTCGGCAACCGCGACGGCGAGGTGCTCGACGATCCCGAGAACTTCAAGACCAAGGAGGTCTCGAAGCTCGGCGTGATCGACTCCATCCTCCAGCCCGACCTCTACCCCGAGCTCTACGGCAACGTCGACCACGTGGTGCGGATCAACTACTACCCGCCCCGCGGCGACAACAAGGAGGGCTGGGACAACATCGACATCTTCGGGTGGATGGGCTACCCGATGCAGCTGAAGATCGACTTCCTCTGCCGCGACTCCATCCTCGCCGCGCCGATCGTCCTCGACCTCGCCCTGTTCATGGACCTCGCCGCCCGCGCTGGGCAGTCCGGGGTGCAGGAGTGGCTGAGCTTCTACTTCAAGGCCCCGCAGGCGGCCACGCCCGTCCCTGCCGAGCACGACCTTTTCATCCAGCAGACGAAGCTGAAGAACACCCTCCGGGAGTGGATGGGCGAGGAGCCCGTCACCCACTCCGAGGCGGGCTAGCCCTCAGGCGGGCACCGGTCGGTCAGCGCCGGCGGCGTCGTCGCCGTCGGCGCTGGCGAACGCCTGCCACAGCTCGGCGTAGCGGCCCCGGCGGGCGAGGAGCTCGTCGTGGGTGCCCTGCTCGGCCACCCGACCCTCGTCGATGACGACGATGCGGTCGGCCTGGCGGGCGGTCGGGAGGCGGTGGGCGACGAGGATCGTGGTGCGGCCGGCGGCGGCCGCGTCCATGGCCCGCTGCACCCGCGCCTCGCTGGCCAGGTCCAGCTGGGAGGTGGCCTCGTCGAGCAGCAGGATCGCCGGGTCGACCAGGCGGGCCCGGGCCAGGGCGATGAGCTGGCGCTGCCCCGACGAGAGGGAACGGCCCCGCTCCGTGACCCGGGTGAGGTAGCCCTGCGGCAGCGACGCGACGAAGTCGTGGGCGCCCACGGCACGGGCCGCCGCCTCCACCTCGGCGTCGGTGGCCTCGGGCCGGCCGTAGGCGATGTTGTCGCGGACGGTGCCCGAGAAGAGGAACGCCTCCTGCGGCACCACCCCCAGCTGGTGGCGGAGCCCGGCGAGGTCGACCTCGCGCAGGTCGAGCCCGTCGACGGTGACCCGCCCCGCGGTGGGGTCGTAGAAGCGGGCGATCAGCTTCACGATGGTGGACTTCCCGGCACCGGTCTCGCCGACGAGGGCGACCGTCTCCCCCGGCGCCACTGTGAGGTCGACGCCGGCGAGGGCCTCGGCCCCTGCCGCGGTGGAGTAGGCGAAGTGCACGTCGTCGAGGCGCACCTCGCCGCGCAGCCGGCCGACCGGCACCGGCTCGGCCGGGGGCAGCACGCCCTCGGGCGTGTCGAGCAGCTCGGCGATCTTGGCCACCGACACGGTGGCCTGCTGCCACGTGTCGAGCACCTGCGACAGCTGCTGGATCGGGGAGAAGAACTGGTTCAGGTAGAGCAGGAACGCGATCACCACGCCCGCGGTGACGATGCCCCGGTCCTCGAACACCGATCCCGCGCCCAGCACCAGGGCGGTGCCGAGGTCGGAGAGCAGCAGCACGAAGGGGAAGTACACGGCCACCGCCCGCTGGGCGTCGAGGCGGTGGCGCAGGTAGCGCTCGTTCACCGAGCGGAAGCCGTCGATGTTGCGCCCCTCCCGCACGTAGGCCTGGGCCACGCGCACGCCCGACAGGCTCTCCTGGAGGTTGGCGTTCACGTCGGCGATGGCGTCGCGTGCCCGGGCGTAGGCCGCCGACGAGCGCCGGCGGTACCACCAGGTGGCGAGGGCGAGGGGCGGGAGGATGGCCGCCGTCACCAGTGCGAGAGGCGGTGACAGCACGACGAGGAACACGAACACGCCGACGCAGGTGAAGGCTCCGACGATGCCGTTGAGAAGGCCCGTCTGCACCAGCTGCGAGAGGGCCTCCACGTCGGTGGTCATGCGGGTCATGATCCGGCCGTCGAGCTCGCGGTCGTAGTAGTCGAGCGACAGCCGTTGGAGGTGGGCGAAGATCTTCACCCGCAGCCCGAACAGGACGCGCTCGGCCGTGCGGCCGGTGACGGCGGTGTAGGCCCAGACCACGCCCCAGTCGACCAGCCCGGCGGCGGCGAAGAGGGCGACGGCCCGCCACAGTGCGGACCGGTCGCCCGCCACCACGCCCTCGTCGATGCCGTAGCTGACCAGCGCCGGACCGAACAGGGTGAGCAGGGTGTCGACGACGACGAGGAGCAGGCCCAGGCCCATCCACCACATCCAGGGGCGGACGTAGCGGCCGATGCGGAAGGGCTCGTCCTGGGGGGCGGCCACCGCGTCGAGGTCCACCTCGGGGGTGTCGTCCGCCGGCGGGAGGGTGCGCAGCACCTCGAGCATGCGGGGCGTGGCGGTGAGCGCCATCCCCATCGGACCTCCACCTCCGCCTCCGCCGCCGCCCGGTGGGCCGATGCGGGGCGGGAGAGCGACACCGGTGCCCTCCAGCCGCTCGTCCTCGGGCTCGAGGGTGGGCCAGGCCGCGGCGGTGACGCCCGCGTCGCCGCTCGTCGCCGCGCTCACCCCGACCAGCTCCCGGGCGAGGGTCACCGTGTCGGCGCCCTCCCCCTCGCCCTCGCCGTCGAGGTCGTCGTCGGGCAGGAGCTCGACGTCCTCGGGCCCGGCGAAGAGATCCCGGTAGATGTCGCTGGTGGCGAGCAGCTCCTCGTGGCTGCCCTCCGCGACCGCCCGGCCGGCGTCGAGCACCACGATGCGCTGCGCCAGGCGCAGGGTGGAACGACGGTGGGCGATGAGGATGGTGGTGCGGTCCGCCATCAGCTCGCGCAGGGTGGCGTGGATCGCCTCCTCTGTGGCCGCGTCGACCGCCGAGGTGGCGTCGTCGAGGACCAGGATGCGGGGATCGGTCAGCACCGCCCGGGCCAGGGCGATGCGCTGGCGCTGGCCACCCGACAGGCTCACCCCGCGCTCGCCGACCACTGTGGCGTAGCCCTCGGGGAGGGCGGCGATGAAGCGGTCCGCGCCGGCCGCGGCGGCCGCCGCCGCGATGTCGGCGTCGGTGGCGTCCGGGCTGCCGTAGGCGATGTTGGCCCGCACCGTGTCGGAGAAGAGGAAGGCGTCCTCGAACACGATGCCGACCTGCCGGCGCAGGGACTCGAGCGTCACGTCGCGCACGTCGACGCCGTCGACGGTGACCCGGCCCGATGCGACGTCGTAGAAGCGGGGCAGCAGGGCCGTGACGGTCGACTTCCCCGACCCGCTGGTGCCCACCAGGGCCACCACCTCGCCCGGAGCCACGTGCAGGTCGAAGCCGTCGAGCACCGCCTCGCTGAGCGTGTACCCGAAGGTGACGCCCTCGAAGGCCACCTCACCCCGGACGGGCGGCAGCTCCACCGCGTCGGGGGCGTCGACCACCTGGGAGTTGGCGTCGAGGATGTCGAGGATGCGCTCGCCGCCCGCCCGGGCCTGCTGGCCGACGGTGAAGAGGCCGGCGAGGAGCCGCACCGGCGCCATGAGCTGGACCAGGTACGAGGAGAAGGCGAGGAAGGCGCCGAGCGTCAACCGCCCCTCGAGGGCCAACCAGCCGCCGAGGGCGAGCACCGCGACCTGCGCCAGGGTGGGGATCGCCTGGAGCGTGGAGGTGAACCGGGCCTGGAGCTTCACCAGGCGGGCCCGGGAGGCGTAGAGCGCCTCGGAGGCCTCGGCCAGGTGGGCCAGCTCCCGCTCCTCCTGGCCGAAGCCCTTGACCACCCGCACACCGCTCACGGCCTCGTCGACCACGTCGGCCACCTCGCCCGCCTTCTGCTGCGCGTCCCACGTGGCGGGGAAGACCTTGCCCCGCAGCCGCAGCGACACCCACAGCAGGAGGGGGAGGGTGGCCACCACCAACAGGGTCAGCAGCGGGGAGAGCACCACCATCACGACCAGCGCCACCAGCAGCAGCACGACGTTGCCGAGCAGGATCGGCAGGAACGCCAGGAGACTCTGGATGAGGCCGAGGTCGGTGGAGGCCCGCGACACCAGCTGACCGGTGCGGAGCTGGTCGTGGCCGGCGAAGTCGAGCCGCTGCAACCGCTCGTAGATGGCGTTGCGCAGGTCGTACTGCACGTCCAGGCTGACCCGCCCACCGATCCACCGGCGGACGTAGGCGCAGCCGAACGAGGCGACGCCGGCGGCCACGAGGGCGAGGAGCCACGGCCACACGGCGCGCCGGTCGGCGCTGATGCCGTCGTCGATGACCACCGCCGCGAACACGGGTGTCAGGGCGGAGAGGCCCTGGCCGATGACCGCGGCGAGCAGGGCGATGACGACGTTGCGGCGATGGGGCAGCAGGTACGGGCTGAGGCGACGGATCCAGCCCCCCTGCGGAGGGGTCGGCGCGTCGTCGCGGTCGCTCACCCGGTGGAGGCTAACGAGCGAAACGGGATCCGCGTCCCGATTCCGGGCGCTCGCCCCGGCCCCGTCGCTCCCGGCCCGCAGGGCCGGGAGCGAACAGGACGGACGGATCAGCCCCGAGCCCGCTGGGCGACGTCCTGGGCGGCGTCGCGTGCGGTCTCGGCGGCCGATCCGGCGTGCTGCTGCGCCGCCTGCTGCACCTCAGTGGCGGCCTCGCGGGCCACCTTGCCCAGCTCGTCGCCGGCCTCCTGCACCGCCGGCTGGAGCTCGTGGGCGACCTGGCGGCCCGTGTCAGCCGCCGCCTGGGCGGCCTGCTCGAGCTGGGGCTGCACCTGCCGCACCATCTGGCGCTCGCGGCGAGTCGACGGGATCACGGTGGCGGCCAGGAGCCCGAGCCCGAAGGCCACCATCCCCGCGGCGAGGGGGTTCCCCCGGGTGCCCTGCTCGATCTGGTGCGGCGCGTCGTGCACCACGTCGCTCACCCGACCGGTCAGGTCCCCGGCGGCGCCACGCACCGAATCCAGGGAGCCCTGGGTCGAGCTGGTGACGCCGTCGGCGGAGCCCATCACCGCGTCGCGCATCCGCCGCACCCTCCCCTTGGCCGCCTCGGTGCGGCGCTCGACGATGCGGGCCGGGCTGACCCGGTCACCGATCATCTCGAAGTCACGGGTGAGGTCGACCCGCTGCTGGGCGATCTCGGACCTCAGTTCCTCAGCTGTCTTGCCCATCGGGCGTCCTCCTGGAGCGTGCGGACGGTCTGGGGGGCGACGGGTGTCGCCTCCCTCATGCGGTTGCGGCCGGCGACGAACAGCAGGGCAGCCACCATCGCCACCACCACGGCGACGATCAGGAACGCCAGCCCGGTCGGCATCACCGTGGCGAGACCCCACGCCGCGGCGAAGGCGAGCAGGAGCAGGGCCATGTGGCCGAGCACACCCGCCGCGCCCATCATCCCGCCGGCCTTGGCGGCGGTGGTCGCCTCCTCCTTCAGCTCGAGCTTGGCCAGCTCGAGCTCGGCCTTCATCAGGTCGGAGAGGTCCTTCGTGGTCTCCGACAGCAGCTGACCGAGGGTCGGGTCCCGGTCGACCGGCACCGGCTCGTGGAACCGGTCGGTCACCGCCATCAGCGGACCTCCCCCGCAGGGAAGGCGGGATCGGCGCCGGACGGTGCGGCACCACCGGCGATCAGGCCGGTGAGCTCGTCGGCACCCACCCCCGGCGGCTCCCGCAGGTCGACCTCCCGGGGGATGGCGGAGGTCCGGTCCATCACCGAGCTGGCGGCGCCACCCGCCGGGCCGACCGCTTCCGAGCCGCCGCCGGAGTCGCCCCGGGCGGCGTCGGCGAGGGCGTGCGTGTCGGCGTTGCGCACCACCCGTCCGACCATGAAGCCGGCTGCCGCCGAAGCGAGCAGGAACATCCCAGGGCTCGAGCGGGCGTAGCCGGTCAGGTCGTCCTTCAACGCGCGGTAGCCGCCCTCCTGGAAGCGCTCGCCCATCGACGTCGCCCGCTGACCGATCTGGCGCACCAGCGCAGTCATGGGCCCGTCGGACTGCTCCGAACGCTCGGCCATCGAGCCGAGCTCGCGCCCGGCCGCCACGAGCGTCTCGGCCAGCTGGTGGGTGCCCTGGTCAGCTTGGGACACCACCTGTTGCCGGGTCTGGCCCACGAGGTCGGACGCATGGCTCATCACCTCGTCCTTCACGTGGGCCAGCTGCTCGGTCGTCTGGCCCTTCACGTCGGCGGCGGCGTCGCTGAGCTCGTCGCGCATGTCGTGGGCGGCATGGGCCGCCCCTTCCCTCACCTGGTCGACCTTGGTGGCTCCCGTATCGGCGCGGGACAGGTCGTCGAAGCCGGCGTCGGTCATCGGCTGCTCTCCTTTCACGCCTCGTCCACCGGGAACGATCTGGTGGTCCGGGTCGTCTGGCGTGCGCGTGACCATTCCCGGCCGCGGCCCAGCTAGACGCCTCGTGAGAAGAGCCCCGAAAACGGCGAAGGCCCCGCCCGGAACACCGGACGGGGCCTCTCGTCGTTCGGTCGGGTCAGATGACCCGGACGTTCTCCGCCTGCTCGCCCTTGCGACCGGGAGCGACGTCGAACTCGACGTTCTGACCCTCTTCGAGGCTCTTGTAGCCAGACCCGGAGATCTGGGAGTAGTGCACGAAGACGTCATCGCCCCCGTCGCGGGAGATGAAGCCGAAGCCCTTCTCGTTGTTGAAGAACTTCACGGTTCCGGTAGTCACTGAATGTCTCTTCTCGTCTACGCGACCGGACCCACGTGGCCCGACGCAGCCGCCACCGTACAGGCATTCGGGGTCGACGCCTCGCCCAGAGCGGTTCGCGGCGCGCCGGCGGACCGTGTGGTCACGAGATGGTGAAGGTGCTGACCATGCCGAGCAGGGCGTGGGGCGTGCCGTCGGGCATGGGGATGAAGCACACGGCCATGTAGGTGCCGGGGCCGAGATCGAGGTCGACCGACGCCGTGCCCCCGGCCTGCACCGCGGCGACACCACCGGTGAAGCGGAACGGCGGCGGGGTGCTGCGGTCGCCGCCGTACCAGGCGAACACGTCGGCCGGCGTCGAGCCGTCGGCGACCCGGAGGAACACGACCTCGTGGTCGACGGCGCCGTCGTTGCGGAGCTCCACGACGCCCTGCCCGTCGAAGCCGTCGGGGACGGCGAGCGAGAAGTCGGTCGCGTGGATGGTGGCGTGGGCCGCGGGCGCGTCGGGCCGCTCACCGTCACGGATGACCTGGAAGGCGTCGACCATGCCCGCCACGACGTGGCTCCTGCCGTCGGGCGTCGGGAAGAAGCACAGCAGCAGGTACTCCCCGGGATCCAGGACGGTGACCCCCTCGACGGTCTGGCCGGGGTCGACGCCGTGCACCCCGCCGACCATCTCGACCTGGGCCAGCGCGGCCGTCTCACCCTGCTCCCGGAAGGTGGCCAGGAAGGACTCGGCGGTGACCCCGGCCAGGGGCCGGGCGATCTGCACGGCGTGGGTCTCGGCCCCTTCGTTCACCGCTCGGATCCGCACCGCCCCGGCCGGCACCGGGTCGTCGATGGGGCTGAACCCGTACTCGTGCATCGTGACCACGACCGTCCCGTCGTCGACCGTCGCCGTCCCGGTCGGTCCGTGGACGTGGGCGCCGTCTGCGGCACCGGCCACCGCGCTCGGACCGTCGCTCCCGCAGGCGGCGAGGCCCACCAGCGCGGCGGCGACACCGACGAGCAGGGCCACCGAGGTCACCGTCGTGAGCGACCGGCCTCGAGGTGGCGGATCAGCGGCCGGGTGGGCACCTCGCGCCAACCGCACCGGCGCGGCGCCGCGGCGGTAGCGGCGACGCCAGGGCCCACGGATCAGGGCCCACACCGGCCACGGCACCGTCGGTCGCAACAGGGCGACCTCCTCGGCGGTGGCGTGGTCGTCGAGCCACGGGCCGACGAACGACATCAGCCGGGCGTCCGTCGACGAGCGGGCGTCTGCGTCGAGGGCCTCCCAGCGGTCGCGGGGCACGCAGTGCCGGACCAGCTCCAGGGCCGACGCCTCCTCCCGGTCGAGGTGCTCCTCGATGGTGGCCGCGAAGCGGCGGGCAGCGGCGAGCGCCGCGGCCTTCTCCGCCGGCCGGGCGGTGGGCTCGGCCATGGTCCGCAGCGCGTCACCGACCGCCGCCATCGCCCGGTCGAGCTCGTGGTGGTCCTCGAGGAGCACCGCCTCGTCCTCCACGAAGCCGGGGGCGAGGGCGAGCAGGCCGGGCCAGAACACCGTGTCCTCCACGGTGTGGTGGCGGACGATGACGGCGCAGAAGCGGCGGAACCACGTGTCGAGCCGCCGCGCGGCCCGACCGTCACCCGGCGCGGTCCGCAGCAGGGCCTCCACCAGGCCTCGGCTGTCGACCCGCATCCCGCGGTGCATCAGTCGGAAGACCAGCAGGTCGTCGTCGGTGACCGGATCGCCGACGACCGGTCGGACGGCCTCGCCCGGCGGCTCCTCGGTGGTGGTCGTGGTCGTCGCGGTGGTCGTGGTGGCGGGCTGGTGGTGCATCTCGGTCTCCCCTCGTTGCCGCCCCCGTGGCGGCTCGGTGGCACGATCCGCATCCCGTCTTGTCGAGCCCTTGGAGAAGGCCGCCAGGTCCCCGCCAAGTCGCCGCGGGCACCCTCACCGGCATGGCACCGCCGCCCCCCACCGTCATCACGCGGGCCCGCCGGACCGACGACCGGCTCGAGGTCGCGCTGGTCGACGTCGCCGACCCGACCGGTCACCCGCTCGCCGCGCTCGACGTCACCCTCCCGCCCGGACGCGCCGCCCGGATCGACCGGATCCGGTTGGCCCCGACCGCGGGATCGGCGGTCGCGGTCTCGGATCCGTACGCCCCGCTCGCCCGCCGCCTGCTCGACGCCGGGGCCGACGAGCTCCGGGCCCTCGGTCGTCGACGGGTGACGACGAGCCTCGGTCGTGACGACGGCACCCTCGACCACCTCCGCGCCAGCGGCTGGTCGGTCGTGCGCGACGACGGCACCACGCTCGACCTGGTGCTGGAGCTGTAGGGCCCACACCGCCCGACGGGACCACTCCTACACTGCGCGCACCGATGGGGACGGAGATCAGGATCCTCGGACCGCTCCTCGTCGAGCGGGACGGCGAGGTGCTCGACCTCGGCGCGCCCCGGCAACGGGCGGTGCTGGCCTGTCCGCCAACGCCGGAGAGCCGGTGTCGCTCGACAGGATCATCGAGGAGCTCTGGGGCGACCTGGCGCCGCCCCGCCCTCGACGGTGACGCCCGGACCGAGGAGCTGCGCCGCGCACTTGCCCTCGCCGAGCCCCTCGGCATGGGTCGCGTGGCCGCCGTCGCCCGTCGCCAGCTCAG
>Ga0164243_10004614_pt1 | contig 21486 bp, 17 predicted proteins | sample OricompcompostOP_FD_108781 | JGI IMG/M metagenome (GOLD analysis project Ga0164243, IMG submission 108781) | Organic Plus compost microbial communities from Emeryville, California, USA - Original compost - Organic plus compost (OP) | ecosystem: Engineered > Solid waste > Mixed feedstock >...
CGACCGCGTCCGCGACCGCGTCCGCGACCATTCCAGGCGACACCGCGAACACCGTGGAAGCCCCGGCGCCCGTCTGCTCCGCGTCGCTCCTGTCGTTCGAGCAGGGCACGACCGAAGCCGCCGATGCGATCGCCAAACTGCGCGCCGACGGCTTTCCGGCTGGGACGACGGTCTTTCTCGACATCGAGGGCGTCACGCGAATCACTCAGCCGCTGCTCGACTACTACCGCGGCTGGATGACCGGCGTCGCGAACGACGGCCGGTATCGCACCGGCGTCTACGTGTCGAAGGGGAACGCCCAGACGTTCCACGACACCGAGTTGCGCACGAACGCCGGCGTGCGCTTCACGCCGACGTTCTGGGTCGCGGGATCCGGCAACTTCTCGCTGACGAGCGCGCCGGCCGACGTCGGCGTACCATTCGCCGACATCTGGCAGGGCGCGTTCAACGTGACGCAGACGTTCAACGGCGTCACGCTCCAGATCGACGTCAACGTTTCGTCGAGAGCCTCGCCGAGCGCGCCGTAGGCGCGGCAGCGGCGACGCCCACGGGATCACAGTTCCTTGTTGAGCACCTTTCGAAGCACGCCGCTGTCGATGTTGCCGCCGCAGAAGACGATGCCGACCTTCCTGCCGGCCAGACGGTCGCCGAACTTCGCCAGTGACGCGAAGCCCATCGCCCCCGCCCCCTCGACGACGTTCTTCGTGACCGAGAGGATCGTCCGCAGGCTCTCGGCGGTCTCGGCGTCGGTCACCGTGACGAATCCGGAGAGGCCCGCCGCGAGCGCGTCGAACGTCAGGTCGTAGGTCATCCGCGTCGCGACGCCTTCCGCGAACGTGTCGGCGCGCTCGGTCGTGAGGCGCTGCTTCGCGTGCCACGAGTCGTGCAGCGCGGGCGCGCCTGCCGCCTGAACGCCGAACACCTCGAGCCTCGGCGCGAGCTCGCGCGCGACCGTGAGCGCGCCGACCGCCTGCGACCCGCCCCCGATCGCGATGACCAGCGCGTCGAGGTCGGGCGCCTGCTCGAGGATCTCGAGCGTCATGGTGCCCGCGCCGGCGATGATCCGCGGATCGTTCGTCGAGTGCGCGACGACCCGCCCTTCACGCTCGGCGATCTCGTGCATCACGTGCACCGCCTCGTCGTAGTCGCGCCCTTCCTCGACCACCGTCGCGCCGAGGGCGCGCATCGCCGCGTTCTTGTCGGGGTTGTTGCCGGCGGGAACGCAGATGGTAGCCCTCGAGCCCAGGAGTCTCGCGCCGTATGCGATTCCCTGCCCGTGGTTGCCGGTCGACGCCGCGACGACGCCGCGCTCGAGCTGCGCGGTGTCGAGCGTCGTCATGAACGAGAGCCCGTTCCGGATCTTGAACGAGTTGGTCGGCTGATGGTTCTCGTGCTTCACGAAGATCCGCATGTCCGACCCGGCGAGCTCGCTCAGGCGCGGGTACTCGCGGAAGGCGGTGGGCATGATGTAGCGGCCGATCCGCTCGCGCGCCGCGCGAACGTCGTCGATGCCGATCGGCCAGGCGGTCTGCCGCTGCGTATCCGTCATGATTCAGGGAAGAGGGCGAGTGAGAAGAACGGCGGTCAGCGCCAGGACGATCGCGCCGAAGAACAGCTCGGCCACGGCGGTGCGACGGAAGCGCGCGCGCACGTCCGTGGTCCAGTCGGGGATCACGACGCGCCGCCAATGATAGATGCCCAGTCCGACGATCACCGCGACGGCGATCGTCTTGCGGATGAGCGCCCAGCCGTAGGGTGTGGTCCAGAGCGACGGCAACGACGGAAAGCGCGTCCACGCGGCGACGAGCGCGCTGATCACGACGATCGTCACGCACTCCGTCGCCGTCCGGTGATACGAGCGGATCAACCGTGAACCCCGTTCGTTCGCCGCCGCGACGTTCAGCGTCGCCGCCGCCGGCATGCCGCACAGCACCACCGCGAGCAGTCCGCCGAGCCAGCCGCCGGCGCCGAGCACGTGGGCGACGTCCGCGGCCACGGCGAGCGCCGCGCGCGACACCGCCGCGGAGTGGCCGGTGAGCGCCTCGCTCACGCAGATCGCGATGAGACCGATCGCCGCGGTGACCCAGCCACTCATCGACCGGCCGGCGACGATGAGCCCGAGGAAGACCACCGCCGTGCCGACGGCGCCGATCGCCCACGCAAAACCCCAGTGCGTACTCTGAACGAGCGTCGCGAGCGCGGCGAAGCGGGAACCGATGAACCCCGGCATCAAATCCGCCTGCGCGAAACCGCGCGTCGCCGTCGTGACGGCGAACAGCACGAGCAGACCGCGCGACAGGCGCAGTGCGCGATCGGACGCGATGCGCGTGAGATCCGACGGCCACTCCGACGCCGGCAGAATCGCGAGACGGAAGATCGCGAAGCCGATCATCCCGAGGAGCGCCACGAGCTCCGCCCAGTGCATCGCCGTCGAGAAGACCGTGACCTGCTGCGGCACGACCAGCGAGTTGGCGATCACCCGATGCGTGATGACGGTGTCGACCCGGATGACCGGCACCTGTCCCGTGTCGGCCGCGGCGGCGCCCTGGTTCGCCGGCGCCGCGACCGTGAAGAAGAAGGAGCCGGACGTCGCGTGCCCGTCGGCCGCCGCGGTCTTCCACGCCACCTGGTACTTGCCCGGCGGCACGGAGTCCGTCACGTCGACCATCACGCCCATCGAGTCGATTGCCGCCGCCTTCCCGACGGCGAAGGTTTTTCCGGCCGTGTCCGCCAGCGTGATCGAAGTGAACGCCAGCTCCGGCTTCTCGGAGAACCACAGCGCCAGGCGCCGCGGCGGCCCGGTCAGCGTCTCTCCGTTCAGTGGATTGCTGCGCAGCAGGTGCGCGTGCGCAAAGAGAAGCGCCGGCGTAGACAGGACCGCCAGCGCAACGAGAATGACCAGAATCGGGTGCCGCCTGGATGCGCGAGTGCTCACGGTCTGTAGATTGGGCGAACCGCGTTCCCGACGCAAACGCCGACTGCTGATCGGGGCACTAGATTCCGTGCGATGCTCTCCGCCGTTTCCCTTCTGATGATCGGCTTCGTGCTCGGTATGCGGCACGCGACCGATGCGGACCATGTCGTCGCCGTGACGACGATCGTGAGCGACCAGCCGTCGCTGTGGCGCGCCGCGCGCGTCGGCGCGGTCTGGGGGATCGGGCACAGCATCACGATCCTGCTGGTCGGCGGCGCGATCATTCTCTTCCGTCTCACGATCCCGCCGCGCCTCGGCCTCGCGATGGAGTTTGCCGTCGCGGTGATGCTCATCGTGCTCGGCGCCATCAATCTGAGCGGACGCCAGATCGCGAGCGCCGGTAGCTCGGCGCGTCCGCTCCTCGTCGGGTTCGTCCACGGGCTGGCCGGCTCGGCGTTCGTGGCGCTGCTGGTGCTCGCCGCGGTGCAGAGCCCGTGGATCGGGCTTCTCTATCTCGGGCTGTTCGGCATCGGGACCGTCGCCGGGATGGCGCTCATCACGTTCGCGATCGCGATGCCCTCGGCGCTCACGGCCCGACGCTTCGTGAACATGCAGCGCTATCTGCGGCTGGCGAGCGGTGTGGCGAGCGTCGCGTTCGGGCTGCTGCTGGCGCGCGACGGCATCGCCGACGGCCTGTTCTCCGCCACGCCGCATTGGGATCCGCGCTGAGTCGTCGCACGACCGGTTCGTCCGTGGCGGTCGATCCGAAGGACGCCGCGGTATTCGGGCGACGTCTGCGCGCCTGGTATCGGCGCAATGCGCGCGATCTTCCCTGGCGAAAGACCCGCGACGCCTACCACATCCTCGTCTCGGAGTTGATGCTCCAGCAGACCCAGGTGTCGCGAGTGATCGACTATTATGGCGCGTTCCTCGATCGCTTCCCGACTCTCGCCGACGTCGCCCGCGCCAGGCCGTCGCGCGTGACCGAGGCCTGGGAAGGACTGGGCTACTACGCGAGGGCGCGCAACCTTCACAAGCTCGCCCGCCAGGTAACCGAGAATGGCCGCGCCCCGGAGAAGACGCTACCGGCGGACGCCGACAGCCTGCGCGGACTGCCGGGGATCGGTGCTTATACGGCGGGGGCGGTGTCGAGCTTCGCGTACGAGCGCCGGTCAGCGCTCGTCGACACGAACGTGGCGCGGGTGCTTCGGCGGGTGTTCGCGCCGGAGGTCGAGCCGAAGACCACCCGGGGACAGCGCGCGCTGTGGAGCATTGCCGAGTCGATCCTGCCGCGCACCGGGCGCGCGACGTGGACGCACAATCAGGCGCTGATGGAGCTCGGCGCGCTGGTCTGTACGGCGAGGGTGGCGCATTGCGGGCGGTGCCCGGTAAGGTCGGTCTGCCGCTCCGCATCGATTCACGCTCGCGCCGCCGAATCGCGACGTTCCCCAACGAGTGCGTGACGCGCGGGTGAAATGACGCGCCGCGGTGGCTGCCGCGTCCGCATTGGAGCCAACTAGATTTCGCGACACTCAGGCGGCGCCCCTACCCTGCGCGCGCTGCCTTGACCCCTTTGGAGATCGTGAGCAATGGCAAACGCGCAGCCGACGCCGCCCTCGGGCGAGCTGAAGCCGACGGGAACGCTTGAAATCAAGGATTCTCGTACCGACAAGAACTACTCTGTCCAGATCGTGCAAGGCGGCGTGGAAGGTGACACCGCGATGCGCGCGATGGACCTTCGCCAGATCAAGACGTCGCCCGAAGAATTCGGGCTCATGACGTACGATCCTGCCTTCATGAACACCGCGTCGTGCAAGAGCGCGATCACGTTCATCGACGGCGACAAGGGCATTCTTCGGTATCGCGGCTACCCGATCGAGCAGCTCGCCGAGAAGTCGACGTTCCTCGAGGTCGCGTGGCTGCTTCGCAACGGCGAGCTCCCGACGCAGACCGAGTACGACAAGTGGGTGCACGACATCACGTACCACACGTACGTGCACGAGAACATCAAGACGTTCCTGCAGGGCTTCCGCTACGACGCGCACCCGATGTCGATGCTCTGCTCGGCCGTCGCCGCGCTGTCGTCGTTCTATCCGGAAGCGAAGAACATTCAGGATCCCGAATCGCGCGACATCTCGATCATCCGGCTTCTGGCGAAGATGCCGACGCTCGCCGCGTTCTGCTATCGCCACAGCAAGGGCCTGCCGTTCATCTACCCCGACAATGACCTGAGCTACACCGAGAACTTCCTCTCGATGGTGGCGCGCATGTCGGAGTCGAAGTACCAGGGTGATCCGGCGTTCGTGAAGGCGCTCGAGATTCTGTTCATCCTGCACGCGGACCACGAGCAGAACTGCTCGACGAGCGCGGTGCGCGCGGTCGGGTCGTCGCACGTCGATCCGTTCTCGGCGGTCGCGGCGGGTGTGGCGGCGCTCTACGGTCCGCTGCACGGCGGCGCGAACGAAGCGGTGCTCCGCATGATCTCCGAGATCGAGCACCCGAAGAACGTGCCGGGCTTCATCGAGGACGTGAAGAGCGGCAAGGCGGGCAGCCGTCTGATGGGCTTCGGCCACCGCGTGTACAAGTCGTACGATCCGCGCGCGCGCATCGTGAAGCAGCTCGCGGACGACGTGTTCAAGGTCGTCGGCGTCGACAAGGATCTCGAGATCGCGCTCAAGCTCGAGGAAGCCGCGCTGAACGACGAGTACTTCATCTCGCGCAAGCTCTATCCGAACGTCGACTTCTACACGGGCCTGATCTATCGCTCGATGGCCTTCCCGACGGACTTCTTCACGGTCCTGTTCGCGGTCGCGCGCACGTCGGGCTGGCTCGCGCAGTGGGAAGAGATGCTCAACGACAAGGAGCAGAAGATCGCTCGGCCGCGTCAGATCTACGTCGGCTACGGGGAGCGTCAGTTCACGTCCAACCTCACGGATCGTTTCCCGAAGGCCAACAAGGACGCGATCCGGAAGTAGCCTCGAGTGAGGAGCTGGGCGGGGAGACGCCCGGCGCTCGCTTCATCCGAGACGACAGAATGCCGCCGAATCGATCGCGATTCGGCGGCATTCGCTTTCTCCCCACTCCGTGGCGCGGTGCCGCTCAAGCGCGCGCCGTCGACTGCGCCATCTCGAGGATCGTCGCCCACTCAGCGGCCGCCACCGGCGACACGGAGAGTCGCCCGAGTCGGACCAGCGCCATGTTGGCGAGCGCCTTGGTCTTCTTGATCTCGTCGAGCGAGACGGGCCGCGGGAGCTTCTCGACCGCCTTGATGTCGACCATGAACCAGGTCGGATCGTCCGCGTCGCTCTTGGGGTCGAAATGGTCGTGCTTCGGATCGAGCGCCGTCGGATCCGGATACGCCTCGCGCACCACCTCGGCGATGCCGACGACCGCGCTCGGCTTGGCGTTCGAGTGATAGAAGAAGACGCGATCGCCCTTCTTCATCGCCTGCAGGTTGTTCCGGGCGGTGAAGTTCCGAACGCCATCCCAGAACGTGGTTTTCTTCGGGCTCGCGAGGAGATCGTCGAAGGAGAAGACGTCCGGTTCGGATTTGACGAGCCAGTGTGAGGACACGAGAGGGCTGGGAGTGTGGAGGTGGGAGCGGGGAGTGCCGCCGCGGACACTCGAGGTGACGAAAGCTATTTCATCCGCCGACCGCTCTCACCCCCCCAACCCCCTGCCCCCGATCCGTCCAGCCGAGCACCTTTCCATCATGAATTTCCTCGGCGGATACGCGCGCTTCATCGACGGGCTGCGCATCGTGCTCCTCTACGCCGGCATCGCCGTCGCGGTGATCTGCGCGATCGACTGGGCCGTGCGCACGCGGCGCATCAATCCCTTCAGCAAGGTCGCGCGCTTCTTCCGCGCGAACATCGATCCGCTGCTCGCACCGATCGAGCGGGTGATCGTCCGCGCCGGCGGTGTGCCGTCCAGCGCGGCGTGGTGGGGGCTGGTCGCCTTCGTCGTCTTCGGGATCCTCGTCATCAGCCTGCTCCAGTTCCTCGGCGACATCCTCTTCCAGATGGTCGCCATGAGCCAGAGCCCCGGGATCGCCTGGCGCGTGATCGTCTCCTGGATCATCTCACTGCTCAGCCTGGCGCTGTTCGTGAGAGTTCTCTCATCGTGGTTTCCGATCTCGCCCTACTCGCGCTGGATTCGCTGGTCCTACGTCCTCACCGACTGGATGATCAGGCCGCTCCAGCGCGTCGTGCCGCGGATCGGCGTCTTCGACATCACGCCGATCGTCGCGTACCTGCTGCTCATCCTCCTGCGCGGCGTCATTCTCGGATGACGCTGCGGGTCAGCGAATCGAACGGAAGCGTTCGCTTCTCCGTTCGCGTTCAGCCGCGAGCGTCGTCGACGGAGATCGTTGGTCTACATGGCGATGCGATGAAGATCCGGCTCGCGGCGCCGCCGGTCGATGGAGCCGCGAACAATGCACTCGTCGATTTTCTCGCGGCCGTATTCAATGTTCCGCGACGCGACGTTAGAATTCTCGCGGGCGAAAGCGGGCGCTCGAAGATCGTCGAAATCCAGGGAGTCACTGAGCACGCCGTTCGCGCCGCCGCAACGCGCTGATGCAGGGAGCAATGACGCAGATTTTGTTGATCGGCACCGACCTTCCACTCCTCGAAGGTCTCGCGCAGACGTTCGCCAGCCTCGGCTTCACGCCCATCGTCGCGCAATCCATCAGCGAAGGGCGCGAGATCGCGACGGTCACGCCGCCACTCGTGGCGCTGATCAGCCGGGCGCTCGTCATGACGGGGACCGACGCGCTGAGCGTTCCGCTCGCGCCCGGCGGCGCGCTCATGCTGTATCGATCCGTGACAGGCAGCTCCGGGCCGCTCGCCCACGCGGTGCAGCGCAACGTGCTCGCCGACCTCACGCTCCCTCTCGAGCGCAACCGGCTCGTCGCGCTCGTCCAGCGCGTCGACGAGCGCGCACGCGCCACCGGCCGTACGGGAACGGACTCCAGCCACCACGCGCCCCCTGCCTGACGCGTTTCGATGCAGGGCGTTGCCGCTCCGCGCGGCCGATGATAGACTAGAAGGACAACTGATTCGTGGCGATTTAAGGCAACTTGCGGCCACGTAAAACATTCCGCTAAACGCCAGCCCGAGCGCTTGCGTTGCGGGCGTTTTTTCTTTTCCGACCGACCATGTCCAATCCGACAACGGCGCCGTCCTACTCGCCCTACCTCGCGGCGATCGCCGACCGCGTGCTCGTCTACGACGGTGCGATGGGTACGAGCATCCAGCGCTTTCACCCCACCGCCGAGGATTACGGTGGCAAGGCGCTCGAGGGGTGCAACGATCACCTCGTGCTCACCCGGCCGGACATCATCCAGTCGATCCACGAGTCGTTCCTCGCGGTCGGCTGCGACGTGGTCGAGACGTGCACCTTCCAGTCGACGCCGCACCGCCTCCGCGAGTGGGGCATCGAGGAAAAGACCCGAGAGGTGAACGTCGCCGCCGCGCGGCTCGCCCGCGCCGCCTGCGACAGGTACGCGACGCCCGGCAAGCCACGCTTCGTCGCCGGCTCGATCGGGCCGACGGGGCTCCTCCTCTCGAGCAGCGATCCGGTTCTCTCCAACACGACCTTCGCCGAGCTCGAGGAGAATTACTACCAGCAGGCGAAGTATCTCGTCGAGGGCGGCGTCGACGTGCTGTTGGTCGAGACGGCGCAGGACATTCTCGAGATGAAGGCCGCGGTCGCGGGCTTCGAGCGCCTCTTCGCGGAGCTCGGCCGGCGCGTCGCGGTGCAGGCGCAGGTCACGCTCGACACGAGCGGCCGCATGCTCCTCGGCACCGACATCGCCAGCGCCATGACGACGCTCGAGGCGCTGCCGATCGACGTGATCGGGCTCAATTGCTCGACGGGCCCCGAGCACATGCGCGAGCCGATCCGCTATCTGACGGAGAACGCGTCGCGCCCGGTGTCGTGCATTCCGAACGCCGGCCTGCCCCTGAACACGGGCACCGGCGACGCCGTGTATCCGCTCGAGCCGGAACCGATGGCGCAGATGCTCGGCGAGTTCGTCGAGCGCTTCGGCGTGCGCGTGGTGGGCGGATGCTGCGGGACGACGCCGGAGCATCTGCAAGCGATCGTCGATCGTGTGGCCAGCCGGGGGCAGGGCGGTGGGAGTGCGCGCGAGGACGGTAACAGCTCGGCATTGCGCAACACCGGCGCGACGGGAGCGATTCGCGGGTCACGCGTTCACCGCGCCGCCTCCGCGATGCGCGCCACCGACTTCGAGCAGAACCCCAAGCCCCTCCTGATCGGCGAACGCGTGAACGCGCAGGGCTCGCGTAAGGTGAAGCGTCTGCTGCTCGCCGACGACTACGAGGGCATCTCGGACGTCGCCCGTGAGCAGGTCGAATCCGGCGCGCACGTACTCGATGTCTGCGTGGCGGTGACCGAACGCAGCGACGAAGCCGAGCAGATGGCGAAGGTCGTGAAGCTGCTGTCGATGACGGTCGAGGCGCCGATCATGATCGACTCGACCGAGCCCGCGGTGATCGAGCGCGCGCTCGAGGCGATCCCGGGACGCGCGATCATCAACTCCATCAACATGGAGAACGGCCGCGAGCGCATCGACCGCGTCGTTCCGCTGGCGAAGAAGCATGGCGCGGCGCTGGTGGCGCTCACGATCGACCCGGCCGGCATGGCCAAGACCCGGGAGCGAAAGCTCGAGGTCGCGAGAAAGATCTACGACATCGTCGTCGGCGAGTACGGCATGAACGCCGGCGACCTGATCTACGACGATCTCACCTTCACGCTCGCGACGGGCGACGCGGAGTGGGTCGACTCGGCGGTCGAGACGATCGAGGGCATCCGACTCATCAAGCGCGAACTGCCGGGCGTGTTCACGAGCCTCGGCGTCTCGAACGTGAGCTTCGGCCTCGCGCCGCACGCGCGCGCGGTGTTGAACTCCGTCTTCCTGCATCACTGCGTCGAGGCGGGGCTCGACATGGCGATCGTGAACCCCGCGCACGTGCAGCCGTACGCGGAGATTCCGGAAGCCGAACGCGCGCTGGCGAATGATCTGGTCTTCAACCGGCGGCCGGACGCCCTTCAGAAATTCATAGAACATTTCGAGGGCAAGTCACAGGCTGGCGGCGCGGCCGACAGCGAACAGACGGAGGAAGCCGAGGCGCTCTCGCCGGAGGCGAAGGTGCACTGGATGATCGTGCACCGGAAAAAGGACGGTATCGAAGCCGCGCTCGACGCCGCGGGCGTGCGGGAGGCGCCGGTGCGCGTGCTGAACGAAGTGCTGCTCCCGGCGATGAAGGAGGTCGGCGACAAGTTCGGCGCGGGCGAGCTCATTCTGCCCTTCGTGCTGCAGTCCGCCGAGGTGATGAAGAAGGCGGTGAAGCACCTCGAGCAGTTCCTCGAGCGCGCCGAGGGCTACACCAAGGGGAAGGTCGTGCTCGCGACGGTGTACGGCGACGTGCACGACATCGGCAAGTCGCTCGTCAACACGATCCTCTCCAACAACGGGTACACGGTCTACGACCTGGGCAAACAAGTACCCGTCAATACCATTATCGAGAAGGCGCTCGAGGTCGACGCCGACGCGATCGGACTCTCGGCGCTGCTGGTTTCGACGTCGAAGCAGATGCCGCTCTGCGTGCAGGAGCTCGATCGCCGCGGGCTCAAGATCCCGGTGCTGATCGGCGGCGCGGCGATCAACCGGCGATTCGGCCGCCGCGCGATGTTCGTCGAGGGCGAGCGCGCGTACGACCCGGGCGTCTTCTACTGCAAGGACGCGTTCGAGGGACTGGAGACGATGGACCAGCTCCAGGACGAGGAGAAGCGCGATGGTTTCGTCGCGCGCCTGCTCGACGACGCGCGCAACGACAAGTTCCTCGCGACGAACGTGGGGAAGGATCAGAGCGCGGGCATCGCCGGCGGCGCGCGCAGCGACGTGTCCGCCGACAACCCGGTTCCGTCGGCGCCGTTCTTCGGCACGCGCACGCTCGACGCCATTCCGCTCGACGAGGTCTTCGCGCTGCTGGATCTCGACGAGCTCTATCGCTTGCAGTGGGGCGCGCGCGGCTCGGGCGCGGAGTACGAGGCGACCGTCAGGAACGAATTCGAGCCGACGCTCGCCCGCTTGAAGGAAGCCGCAAAGCGCGAGGGCTGGCTCCAGCCGCGCGCGACCTACGGGTTCTTCCCCACGCAGGCGGTCGGCAACGAGCTGGTCGTGTACGACCCCGAGCGCTACACGGCCGACGGATCGACCCACGAGCTCGCGCGCTTCCACTTTCCTCGGCAGGAAGGCCGCGAGCGTCTCTGCATCGCCGACTATTTCCGCGCGTCGACCTCGGGCGACGTGGACGTCGTGGCCTTCCAGGTCGTCACCGTCGGCGACAGAGCCGCCGAGCGCTTCCAGGAGCTGCAGTCCGCGGGTGAGTACACCGAGGCGTTCTATCTGCACGGACTCGCCGTCGAGACGGCGGAAGCCGTCGCGGAGTGGCTGCATCGCACGCTGCGGCACGAGCTGGGCGTGCCGGCGGGCCAGGGCAAGCGGTATTCGTGGGGCTACGGCGCGTGTCCCGACCTCGAGGATCACGCGCAGCTCTTCAGGATTCTTCCCGCCGAAGCCACGCTGGGGATGGAGTTGACGACGGCCTACCAGCTGGTGCCTGAGCAGAGCACGGCGGCGATCATCGTCCATCATCCGCAAGCGAAGTACTACGCCGTGCGTGGAGCCGCCGATGCGCGCTGACCCCGCCCTCGCCGACCGCGCGGCGAGCACGAAGCTCCAGCGCCTGCTCGACCCGAATGCGATCGTGCTGTTCGACGGCGCGATGGGCACGATGCTCTACAGCGCCGGCGTCTTCATCAATCAGTGCTACGACGAGCTCGCGCTGCGCGCGCCCGATCTCGTGCGCGACATTCACGCGGAGTACGTCGAGGCGGGCGCGGACGTCATCGAGACGAACAGCTTCGGCGCCAATCGCGTGAAGCTCACCCAGTACGGGCTCCAGGATCAGGTGGTCGAGTTGAATCGCGCGGCAGCGGCAGTGGCGCGCGAGGCCGCCGGCGATCGCGCGCTCGTCGCGGGTGCCGTAGGGCCACTCGGCATCCGGCTCGAGCCGTACGGCCCGACGAGCAAGGAGGAAGCGCGCGGCTTCTTCCGCGAGCAGATGCAGGGGCTCGTCGCGGGCGGCGTCGATCTCTTCATACTCGAGACCTTCGCGGATCTCGAGGAGATCGATCAGGCGATCCGCGCCGCGCGTGAGATCGCACCGGAGAAGCCGATCATCGCGCAGATGACCATCGGCGCCGACGGACGCACGCCGTACGGCGCCGCGCCGGAAGACGTCGTGCGCAATCTCGACGCTTGGGGCGCGGACGTCATCGGGCTCAATTGCTCCGTCGGTCCGCAGACGATTCTCGACTGCATCGAAAAGATGGCGCCGCTCACGCGCCGCAAGCTCAGCGCGCAGCCGAACGCCGGCATGCCGCGCGACGTCGGCGGTCGCAGCATGTACATGGCGAGCCCCGAGTACATGGCGACCTACGCGCGCCATCTCGTGCAGGCCGGCGCCAAGATCGTCGGCGGTTGTTGCGGTACGACGCCGGAACACATTCACGCGATGGTCGAGGGGATCCGCCCGCTGGCTCCGCGACTCGAGAACCTTGCGCACTCATATACCGGCGCCGATCGCCGCCAGGCTGCGACGCCGGTCGTCGAAGTGAAGGAAGGCGTGCAGGCGGTGCCATTCGGCGAGCGGTCGCGCTGGGCGTCGAAGCTCGCGGCGGGACAGTTCGTGTCGTCGGTCGAGATCGTGCCGCCGCGCGGCGTCGATGCGTCGCGGATGCTCGCCGACGTCGCGAAGCTCAGGACCGCGGGCGTCGACGCGGTGAACGTGCCGGACGGTCCACGCGCGCAGAGCCGCATGGGCGCGCTCATGACGAGCGTGTTGATCGAGCAGCAGGTGGGCATCGAGACCGTGACGCACTACGCGTGTCGCGATCGCAACCTGCTCGGCATGTTGAGCGATCTGTTGGGCGCGTCGGCGGTCGGCCTTCGCAATCTGCTCATCATCACCGGCGATCCGCCGAAGATGGGCCCCTACCCCGACGCTACGGCGGTCTTCGACGTCGATTCGATCGGCCTCACGAATCTCGTGAACAGCCTGAACCACGGCATGGATCCCGGCGGCAATCCGATCGGTCAGCCGACGCGCTTCGCGGTGGGTGTCGGCGTGAATCCCGTCGCGATCGATCTCGAGCGCGAGATCCGGCGCTTCGAGTGGAAGGTCGATGCCGGCGCGGAGTTCGCGATCACGCAGCCGGTGTTCGATGCGGCGCAGCTCGAGGTGTTCTTCGAGCGGATCGGCGGCTCGCACATTCCGGTCGTAGCGGGGATCTGGCCGCTCATGTCGGTGCGCAATGCGGAGTTTCTCGCGAACGAGGTGCCGGGCGTGTCGGTGCCGGATCACGTCATCGCGCGGATGCGCAAGGCGAACGAGAAGTCGAAGGATCACGCGGTCGCCGAAGGCATCGCGATCGCGCGCGAGATGTTGGAGCGTGTGAAGCCGCTCGTGCAGGGGGTTCAGGTCTCAGCGCCGTTCGGGAAGGTCGAGCTGGCGCTGGACGTGCTGGCTTGATCGTGGTTGCTCGGACGTGAATTCCTGGCTCCATGCGCCTGGTGAGTTGGACTCGTTCTGGCTGCGGATCCTGGGGATTTGACGGATCAGGTCGATCGGCGTTCGAGAATTGATGTTAGAACTCCGAAGGGAATGGACGTCGCGGTTCGCGAGTGCCTTTACACTTCTCTGCGAATCTCTACGTCTTCGCGACTCTGCGGTGACATTTCCTTGCAGCTCTAGAGAATACTCAAGGCTTCGTCCCACCCGACCCCGCGGACCCGTTTCCGGATAGCAACGCCTTCGCCTCCGCGATTGCATGATGTGACCCGACGACCGCGACCAGGTCGCCCGCCTCGAGGACCTCGGCGCCGCCCGGCATGAGCACCGGTTCGCTCCCGCGCAGAATTGCGAGGACCGCCGCTCCGGTCTGTCCTCGCAGATCGACCTGCGCGAGGGTGCGCCCGATGACGGGACTGTCCGGCGTGATCCGCACCGACGACGGATCGCCAAGCCCCGGCAGGAGTTTTCGGAGGCGCTCGAGGTCCGTCTCGCCATGGCTGTCGTGCTGATCCGGCGCCGCCATCTGCTCGGCAAGCGCCGCGACGATCACTTCCGCGCCCGCGCGCGCGTGGCCGTGCAGATCCGCCGCCGTTCGCCAGAGCGCGACCGCCGCGATGGCGACGAAGGCGAGCAGCCATGCGCCGGTCAGCAGCGGCGAGTGGATCAACGGCACGAACGGCTCGGTCACGATGTACAGCACGGCGCCGACCAGCAGCAGAAGCCCGAGTTGCAATGTGACGACGAGCGCGCGGCGCGGCGCGGCGGCGAGATCCACGCCGCGCTCCGGCTCCGGCAGGGCGCCGAGCGCCATCGCGAGGCCGAGCTGCCGGGCCGTGCGTACGAGGCCGATCACCAGCGGCACCAGAACGACCATTGCCGCGCCGATCACGACGAGACGCGCGAAGGGCAGCACGAGGTTGGTCCACTCGGACACCACCTTCGCGAATACGTCGAGCTCCAGCGACGTTCCGGCGATCACCCCGATGATCACCAGCTCGTCGAGAATGAGCAAACCGGAAAGCCGTCGGACCCGCGAACCGCCGCGCCCCGACGCCCGGGCCGCCCGCATCCCCTCGATCCACGAGCCGTACAATGAGACGAACGTCTGCAGAGGACCGGGCAGCGAGCGGTCGACGTACGACGCAACCGGCCCCGCCGCGCGAATCAGCCACGGCGTGGTCAGGGTCGTGATCGCCGAGACGGCGACGGCGATCGGATAGAGGAAGTTGCGCGTCGCGCCGCTCGAGAGCCCGACGCCGGCGATGATGAACGAGAACTCGCCGATCTGGGCGAGGCTCATCCCCGCCTGCACGGAGGTTCGCGTCGAATAGCCGATGCCGAACGCGCCGATCGTCACCGCGACGACTTTGCCGACGATCACGGCCAGCGTGAACACCACCACCGCGAGCCAGTGTTCCATCACCAGCGCCGGATCGATCAGCATGCCGACCGACACGAAGAAGATCGCGGCGAAGATGTCGCGCACGGGCTGAACGAGCGTCTCGACAGTTTTCTCATGGCCCGACTCGGCGACGAGCGAACCGGCGATGAATGCCCCGAGCGCGACGGAATACCCGAACGCGAGCGCCAGCAGCGCGGCGGCGAAGCAGATGCCGATGCTCGCGACCAGCGTCGTCTCCGGGCGATCCATCCGCACGACGTAGCGAACGGCGCGCGGGATGGTCAGCAAGCCGACCCCGATGAGCGCGACGAGGAACAACACCAGGCGGATGCCGGTCGTCGCCAGCGTGCTCGCCGAGAGGCCGGTCCCCGAGGCCAGCGTCGTGAGAATGGCGATGAGGAAGATGCCGATCAGGTCCTCGATGATCAGCACGCCGAGCACGAGCTCCTTGAACCGGCCCGTGACCCGCTGCTCCTCGAACGCCTTGGCGATGATCGTCGTGCTGGAGATCGCGATGATGCCGCCGGCGTAGACGCGCTCGAGCGTGGTCCACCCGAACGCGCCGCCGATGACGTAGCCGAGCCACACCATGAGCGAACTCTGAATGGCGGCGACGACGCCGGCCGTCGGACCGACCGCCAGCAGCTTGCGCAGGCTGAACTCGAGCCCGAGACCGAACAACAGCAGAATGACGCCGAGCTCGGCCAGCGTGCGCACGGTGGCCGCGTCGGCGTCGAGCGGGATCGGGAGATACGGGCCGACGATCATCCCGGCGAGCAGATAGCCGAAGACCACCGGCTGGCGGAGTCGTTGGAAGACGACGGTCGTCAGCGCGGCGACGCAGAGGACGATCGCGAGCGACTGTAGAAAGGCGTGAGCGTCGTGCATTTGAGCCTGTTTCGAGTCGACGGGCCGAACACCCCGTGCCACCTCGGCGGCAGGGCAGTGTTCAGGAATGTTCGCCGCGGCGCATTACGCGGCGGGCGCGGTTCGGTCGATGGCCGCTCTCGCGGCCTACAGGCTGGACGGCGGCGGGATGGCGTCGTGCAGGCGCGTCTGTCGCCGCGGCGAGAGGGCGACACATGCGGAGACGAGCGTCGCCTCGCGAATCGGCGCCGCAGCCAGCCGTATCTGTTCCCCGCGCAGCATGGCGGCGACCGCGGTGCCGCTGCCATCCGACTCCCCGGGCGCCCGGATGGACACGCGGGCGGCCACGTTGGCAAGCTGCCGCGACAATCCGGTGCGCCCCTCCGACCACGCCGCCCGCGGCGGCTGGTCGGTCGGCGCGCTGGTCCCGGACACGCTCGGCGCCGTCGCGGTGAGACATGCGACGAACACGGAAAGGACGAGGAGGATACGCGTCACCACGTTCGCAACTTATCGCACAATCGAGACGCGGGGAGCGCTGCCCCAGCCCCAGCTGTTTGCAGAGATCGACCCGTGGGGTCACATTCTCCGCGAAACCCGGCGCAGTTCAGCCCTCATCACCATTCCATAGCAACGCGCAGTGCCGATCCCCCGATAGCTGGTATTCGCTCCGCAGCCTTCGAGAACGACGGCGTCAATAGACGTCGTCGTCGTCGCTCCAGAAATCACCTTCATCCTCGCCGACCGCGATCGGCGGCAGCTCGATACCGTCGTAGATCTCGTCGATCGCGATCGCGTGCCCGAGGAAATCGAGAGGGATCTCCCCCGACGAATACTCCGCACGCACGCACCCACCGTCGGGCAGACGCGATGCGACCGCGACGTGCCGCCGCCGCTGGTCCACGATCAGGTAGGCGCGAAGCGACGGAATGCGGAGGTAGGCGTCGAGCTTCTCGCGATTGTCGACCCGGCGCGTCGCCGGCGACGTGACCTCGCCGACGAGCATCGGCTCGGTGACCACCGAATCCGCCGCCGCGGCCTTTCCGCAGGCGAGCATCGCATCCGGGTAGTAGCAGCAATCGCCCGACACCCTCAGCTTCACGTCGCTCGCGAATACCTGGCACCCTCGGCGACGGGCCACATCGCGCAGGGCCATCGCGAGGTTGAGGGTGATCCGGTTGTGCCGGGTCGTCGCGCCGCTCATCGCGTAGACGTACCCGCCGACGTATTCGTGCTTGATCGTGTTGCCCTCGTCCCACCGGAGGTACTCCTCGACCGTCGTGGGATGGGCGCGCGTTTCCCAGGTCATTGCCGAGCATCGCCTCGGCGCGCGGCTTCGCGCAAGGGGCAGTTTTACGGCTCGGCGAAATGGTCAGCGGCGCACCGTTTTCACCCGGCTTTTCGCGGGGTCTGGCGGTTCGCGCGGCTCGGCTCGGCCGGCTCTCCGGGTATATTGGGACGATGCGCGCCATCCTCATCATCGACCACGGATCGACCCGCGACGAGGCCAACCACATGCTCGCGTGCGTCGCCAATCTCCTGCAGCACCTGGTCGGCGACGACGTCATCGTGCGCCACGCCCACATGGAGCTGTGCGAGCCCTCGATCCCGCAGGGTTTCGCCGACTGTGTCGACGCGGGCGCGACCGAGGTGATCGCCTTCCCGTACATGCTGTCCCCCGGGAAGCACGTCACGCGCGACGTTCCCCGGCTCGTGAAGGACGCCGCGGCGGCATTCCCGGATGTCGCCTACCGCGTGACCGACGCGTTCGGCGTCCACGAGAAGCTCGCCGAGCTGATCGCGCTCCGAGCCGGCGTGGCGGTCGCGAATCATCTGACGGCCGCTGAAGTGTGCAAGTGCTGGGAACCGGACGGGCAAGTCGGCTCGTGCGGCAACGCCTGTGCGGCGCGAGCGGGTGCGCCGTCGACCACCGCCTCATAACATCGAACGCATGTCACAACCTCTGACGATTCTCTCCGACGACGAGCAGATGTTCCGCGACGCCGTCGCCGGCTTCGCGAATGAAGAAGTGCGCCCCCGCGTCCAGCAGATGGAGCGCGACGGCAAGTTCGATCCGGCCCTGATCGAGAAGTTCTTCGAGATGGGGCTCATGGGCATCGAGGTCGCCGAGGAATACGGCGGCGCCGGCGGCACCTGTACGATGATCGCGATCGGTGTCGAGGAGCTCAGCAAGGTCGACGCCGCGGCCGCCATCCTCATGGATGTGCAGAACACGCTCGCGCTCTACCCGATCCGCACCTACGGCAGCGACTACATCAAGAAGACCTACCTCCCGCAGCTCACCGGCGGAAAGGTCGGCGCCTACGCGCTCTCCGAGGCCTCGTCCGGCTCCGACGCCTTCGGCCTTCAGACGCGCGCCGAGAAGAAGGGCGACAAGTGGATCCTCAACGGCCGGAAGATGTGGATCACCAACGGCGCCGAGGCGCAGATCTACGTCCTGTTCGCCAACGTGAACCCGTCGGCGGGCTACAAGGGCATCACGGCGTTCCTGGTCGAGCGCGGCTTCCCCGGCTTCAGCGTCGGCAAGAAGGAGGACAAGCTCGGCATCCGCGCGTCGAGCACGACCGAGCTCATTCTCGACGACGTCGAGGTGCCCGCCGAGAACGTGATCGGCGAGGTGGGGCAGGGCTACAAGGTCGCGATCGAGACACTGAACGAGGGGCGCATCGGCATCGGCGCGCAGATGATCGGCGTCGCGGGCGGCGCGCTCGCGGCGGCGACCGAGTACGTCAAGGAGCGCACGCAGTTCGGCAAGAAGCTCGGCGATTTTCAAGGGATTCAATTCCAGCTTGCCCAAGCGCGCACCGAGCTCGAGGCGGCGCGTCTCATGGTGTACAACGCCGCCCGTCTCAAGGACATGGGCCGGGACATCGCGCTCGAGGGCGCCATGGCCAAGCTCTTCTCGTCGCAGGTCGCCGAGCGCGTGACGTCGATCTCGCTCGAGCTCTTCGGCGGCTACGGCTACACGAAGGACTACCCTGCCGAGAAGTTCTATCGCGACGCGAAGATCGGCGCGATCTACGAGGGTACGAGCAACATGCAGTTGCAGACGATCGCGAAAGCGATGCTCAGGTAGTATTTGAGGAGGGCGCAGGGGGCAGGGGGGTGGGAGTCCGACCGGTCCGGATCTCACCCCAACTCGCAGGCACTCCGTCTGCTCCCTGCTCCCTGCTCCCTGCTCCCTGCTCCCTGCTCCCTGCTCCCTGCTCCCTCTCCCTGCTCCCTGCTCCCTGCTCCCTGCTCCTCACTCCCAGCCCTTCAAGTATGCTTTCGATTCGCGTTCACGAAACGGGCGGCCCCGACGTTCTTCGTCTCGAGGAGGTCGCGGATCCCACGCCAGGGCCGGGCGAGGTGGCGATCGACGTCGAGGCGGTCGGCGTCAACTTCATCGAGATCTACTATCGCGAGGGGCTGTATCCGGTCGAGCGCCCCTTCACCCCCGGATCCGAGGCGGCGGGCACGGTCACCGCGGTCGGCTCGGGCGTGACCGAATTCAAGGTCGGCGACCGCGTGGTCTCGCAGAACGTGAAGGGCTCCTACGCGGCGAAAGCGACCGTCCCCGCCGAGAAGGCCGTGCGCATCCCGGACGGCGTTCCGACGAAGACGGCGGCCGCGGTGTGGCTCCAGGGACTCACCGCGCACTACCTCTCCCACTCGACCTATCCGCTCCAGCGCGGCGACTCCTGCCTGGTGCACGCGGCCGCCGGTGGCGTCGGGCTGCTGCTCTGCCAGATGGCCAAGCATCGCGGCGCGTTCGTCATCGGAACGGCGTCGACCGAGGAGAAGCGCAAACTCGCGCACGCTGCCGGCGCGGACGAAGTCATCGACTACACGACGCAGGATTTCGCCGTCGAGACGCGGCGGATCACGAAGAACGCCGGCGTGAAGGTCGTCTACGACTCGGTCGGCAAGACGACCTTCGACAAGTCGCTCGACTGTCTCGCGCCCCGCGGCATGCTGGTCCTGTTCGGCCAGTCGAGCGGCCCGGTGCCGCCGTGCGATCCGCAGGTCCTGAACCGCAAGGGCTCGCTGTTTCTCACGCGGCCGACGCTGAACTCGTACGTCGCGACGCGCGATGAACTGCTATCGCGCGCGAACGACATCTTCGGGTGGATCGTGAACGGGCAGCTCGACGTGCGGATCGGCGCCGAGTTCGCCCTTGCCGACGCCGCCGAGGCGCAGAAGGCGCTCGCGGGGCGGAAGACCACCGGCAAGGTCCTGCTGATCCCCTGACCCGCACCGCAGCCGGCTCGACCACGGCGAACAAGCGTCGCTCGGCCGGGGTATTGCACGGCCTGGGTGTCGTCTGATAGGGTCTGATGGCCGCCGCGAAAGAGCGTGGCGGCCGCGTTGGGCCGGCTTCGTCGGAGGAATCATGCGCTTCGCCTCGGCAGCTCTCGCTCTCGCCGTGTTGTCCAGCGCCGCGGCAGTCGCGAGCGCGCAAACGTCGAACCGCGGCTACGTGCGCATCACCGCGCGCGACTCGAGCGGCGCTCCGGTCGCCGGCGCCGAGATCACCGTGCGGGCCGGGCTCAAGGACGTCGTCGCGCAGACGACCACCGACGATGAAGGGCGCGGGCTCGTCGCCGTGCCGGCGAAGGATTCGACCGACTTCCAGCTCACCATGCGGAAGATCGGATACGCACGAGGCGATCGGTTCTTCGCCGTCGGCCCGCACGACACCGCCGACGTGCGCATCGTCGTGCCGCGCCCGGGCGTCGTGCTCGAGGCGATGAGGACGACCGCGCAGTCGCCGTCGCGCTTCAACACCTACGACCTCTACTCGGACGAGATCGAGAACGCCGACGGCTGGATGGGGAACGGCTGGGAGGTCGTGAAGAAGCTCCGTCCGGTGATGCTCACCAGCAAGGGCGGATGCGCCACCGGCGCTCGAGAGATCTGGGTCAACGGCAAGCGCATCCGTCTTCCGCTGCCGCCGACCGGACTGGATGCGCAGCGCGCGCGGGTGGGGGTGCCGCCGAACGCGCGCTTCAGCTACGTCCCCGTGTCGGTGCTGTCGGAGATCGCCCCGGAGCACATCGCGGAGCTCCACTATCACGACTGCTTCGACACGTCGATGGCCGCCGTGGGAAATCACGACGCGATCTTCGTCATTCTGAAGCCGGGCGTGGTCTACGTGGAAAACGTCGGGAGCTTCGTCATCAGCGCGGAAGAGGAAGCCAGACTCGCGCAGAAGCGATAGCGGCGAGCGAGGCGCGCGGCTCTTTGACCCGCCTGTGCCGGACACTATGATACCGGGCATGCTTGCCGCCGTGCGTAAGGAATGGCGGCGCGGCCTCGCTCTGGCCTTCGCGCTGTGGTTTGCCGCGCTGTCCGTAAGTCTCCCGATGCTGCATACCTGCCCGACGTCCGACGGCGGTAGCTCGGCGTCGGCGGTGCACGGCGGACACGGAGCGCGCGCGACCGGCTCGGGCGATACCGAAAACTCGAGCCGGCATTCCGGACATGCGTCCGACTGCTCCTGCCTCGGCCAATGCTGTGCGTCGTCGACGACGACGCTCCCCGCTCCGACGCCGCCCGCGACGATCGCCGACCTGGAGAAGCTGATGCAGGATCAGACCGACGCGAAGAAGCAGCAGTACGGCTTCCTGTTCGAG
>Ga0164243_10004615_pt1 | contig 21485 bp, 18 predicted proteins | sample OricompcompostOP_FD_108781 | JGI IMG/M metagenome (GOLD analysis project Ga0164243, IMG submission 108781) | Organic Plus compost microbial communities from Emeryville, California, USA - Original compost - Organic plus compost (OP) | ecosystem: Engineered > Solid waste > Mixed feedstock >...
CGCGATACGGGTGGCGCGTTTCCAGGCTTGTGAGGACACGCGGGCCCGGCGTACTCCGCCGTAGAGGGCGTTTTTCGGGCTGCCGGCGTCGTCACGGTTGAGGTTGGACGGCGGAACCGTGTGCAGGATGTGGACATCGACGTAAAGGTGCTTCTTCATGACTGCTCCCAGGGGACTGCGGTTCAGGTGTTGGAGGTGGCGGAGTCGCGGCGGGCCCAGTTGTAGTACTGAGCGCCCCAGCGGCGCCGGACCCGCTGTTGACCGTCGGCATGGTTCCAGTCGTAGATCTCCTCGACGAGCTTGGTGTAGTTCAGGGGCTGCGCGGGAGACAGGGAGCGCAACTGGGTCACCAAGCCGCGCAGATGCATGATCAGTTCACCCTGGCTCGTCGCGGTCGCGGCGGCGTTGACCCGGCGGTCAATGGCCTCGTCGCTGTATTTCCCACTGGAACGCAAGACACTCAAGGCTTCGCCGAACAGGACGTCGTCGTCGTGCATGATCCTTCGCTGCGCTTGCTGGTGCAGCCCGAACAGCCCGAGTGTGGCGTGTTCCGCGGTCAGGCTCGCGGAGCGATACCCTTGTGTCGCCACGGAATCGGGCACGATGACCCGGTAGAACCGCCACAGCTCGGGGACATCGCCAGGGGCACGGTTGAGGGCCTTACGCACAATCGCGAGATCCGCGCCTGCGTTGGGATGTCGCGGATCGAATCCTTCCCAATACCACTCCCCCCAGTGTTTGGGCCTGTTCATGCTGACTCCTTCCTGGCCTCAGTGGCGCGGCTGAGGATGCTGCTCACCCGCGTGGCGAAGTGGTGTTCGGCGGTGGCTTGGCGATAGGTCTTGTCGTCCTTACTGCGCCCACCGAACGCGGTGGGGGCGTTGGTGTTCAGCAGTGGCCCGGCGATACGCCAGGTGTCCTGGCGTGCCGCGATTTCCCAGCGGAGACGGAGTTCCTCGACCCGGTCGTCGTCGCCGACGTCTCGTAACTCGGTGAAAAGCTTGCGTATACGGAAATCCACGGCGTGGATGAGCAGGTCCCCCGGACGTTGGCCCTTGTCCCAGGGCAACGGGTCACCGCCGCGGGCGCGACGCAGGTCCGCGGACAGATTGTTGAGAGCATGGGACAGTTCCTCGGCCTGACGTGCGACCTCGAGGACAACCGCCCGGGTCGGCCGGGCGGCGGTGAGCGCGGCGATCGGCAGCGGAAGTCTGTCCACGATCACGTCGTCGACCACCGCGGACTGATTGCCGTAGACGACACCGTAGGTTTCGATCCGCAGTGGATAGTCGGGCGGCAGATCGCCGTCGACGAACAGTTCGCCGAGCTGGTCCATCAATGCGCTGGTGGCGTACATGCCATCGTCAACGGTGATCCCGCGCAGCGCGAGGAGCGCGTCCAGTCCACGCCAGGCGGCCTTACCGGCGACGTGGCGCCGCGGACGGCGGGGTGGCTGACCGGCCTTGGGTTTGGGGTCGATCCGCCACGCCGTGTGTGGTTCGTACTCCGGTGTGGCGGCGAGTCGATCGCCCGCCGCCACGATCACGCGATTCACGCGGCATTCGCCCGATCCGGAGCCGTCCCCCGGCACGGGCTCGGCGGGGAACAGGCGGATCCGGCGGGCCGGCCAGGTCAGCAGGTCCAGCAGCCCGTCCGCGCGGCGTTCGGTCCATTCGCCGGTCACGGGGGCGCGCTCCCAGGAGGGCACTCCGATGTCGCCACCGCTGATGATCGGCGAGTTCAGCATGATCGTCTCGAACAAGGTCCGCCCCACCGGCATGACCACACCCAGCTGTCCCAGCGGGCCGGTGGGGTTCCCGGTGGTTTTTCCCGCCTTGGCCTTCGGGTCGTCCACGGCGCCGGTCTTGATGGCCGCCGTGTCCCAGCACAGCGCGTGCAACAACCAGGCCGCCGCCTCAGCAGGGGACAATGCGACCTCGTCGGCCTCCGTGTGTGAGGAGAACAGTGGCACGTTGTTGCCGCTGGCGATCGTCGGGATCAGCAAGGCGATCGACTTGGCGGGCCCGTTGGTGGCCAGCCCGCCGGCCTGGGCGAAAGGGTGGGTGTCATGGAACAGGTCGAACCGATCGCGGTGCTTGTCCAGGTAGGCGTCGATCATGCCGATCTCAGATGAGGTGAACGCGCCGGCAGAAAATCGGATGGCCCATTCCTGCCCGGAACGGGGTGGCCCTAATGCTCTCAGCACGACTGGCAGCAGCACCTGCCGCACAAGCGCCGGACTCTGTGTGGGAAAAGCCGGGGCGAGACTCTGGATCCGGGCAGCGTCCGCGAAGGCGGAACGCAACGACACCAAGGACGGCACGTTATCGCGCGACACCGGGATCCAGGGTTGCTCGATCAGATCGAACGGCATGGCGGGCGCCCTCGGCCACGGCTCACCGGTCTACGTCGGAGTGGCATACGCGGTAGTCGACGCGCGAACCGAGGGCGTTACGACTTTGGCAATATCCGCGGTTTAAAATGTGCGCGGTTTAAGACTCGTCGACACAACGCCTGGCAGGCCACAGGCGCTAGACTGCGGTCAGGCGAGCAGCGTGCCCGCGTCGCGGGAATCGCCCGATCCGGGGTTTGGCCGCCATCGGTGACGTTGCTGTGGACCCCGCGCGGCGGGGGTGCTCGCTATGGCGCGGTCCGGGTGATCACAAGACCGAGTAGCTGGTCGTAGCTGACCACGTGGTTCCCGAGGCGGGTCGTGCCGTCCTCGCCGAGGACGAGTGCCCTGGCGTGGCGCAGCCACGGGTCCCCGCCCCAGCCATCAAGCGGCCGGAGTCCTGTCACAGCCGCGTTCGTCAGACCGACCGGCAGCCGGGTCACGCCACCGAGAACGGTATCCAGCACCTCGACCGACGCCTCTCCGTGCACACCGATCGGGGTGCCGTTCCACGCCGCATAGCCGCCGGGCCGACGGCGCACCAGCACGACTTCCACAGACGGCTCACCGTCGCGGACCACGGCACTGAGCTCCTCCTCATCACGCGAACCGGGCTGACCGCGCTGATGCAACGCATTCAGCGTCGAACGCTGATGTGCGTTCGCCGCGGTCAACTGAAACTCGGCGGCCGCCAACGCACGATCCGCCTGAACAGCCAGCCACCTCTCCCGCGCAGCGTCGGCATCATCAGCCCAGCCAGCAGGCCCCAACGGCGCGTCACCGTAGACGGCGGCAACGAGGTCCGGAACTTCCGCCGGGATCGACCAGGCACGACCGGCCGCCTCCAGCACGAGGGCCGCGGTGCGCAGCAGGCGGTGCCGCCCGTAGATGTAATGCTCGCTCGCATACTCCAGACGCGGGCCCGTATCCCCCGGCTCGAAACCGGTGACCACCGCTCGTGCAGCGCGCAGGTGCACGGGCCTCGGAGTGTGGCTGTGCCGGTGCAGACGACCCATGCGCTGCAGCAACAGATCGATTGGTGCCAGATCAGTGATCAACAGATCCGCATCGACGTCGAACGATTGTTCAGCGAGTTGCGTGGCGACCAGAATCAACCGCCGCGGCCGAGCGCAGCCAGCCGCCGGGCCCAGTAGCCGCAGACACTCTTCGGTCCGATCAGCGCGGTGGGCCGCATTCAGGCGCCCGTGCAGCAGCCGGACATCGTCGCCGAAACGCTGATGCAGAGCGCGAAACGTTCGCTGCGCTCGATCGACCGTGTTGTGAATGATCAACACCACGCCGCCGTCGGCACATGCCGTGCTCGCCAGATTCGCCACCGGCGTCGTATCCGCGCCCGCACCGGCGAGGACCTCCACAGCAACCGGAACCGGCTCGCGCCAGCCTGGTGCATCGCGCGACACCATCTCCGACGCGGCCCCCACCGGGAAAGCCGCGGTGAGACACGGATACCCAGGTGATGCAGTGATCTGTTCCGGGCCGGACGGGTCAACACCGTGCGCGCCCGCGAGATACGCCGCGACGAGAACCTGGCGCTGGCGCGGGGTCACCGTCGCCGACAGCACGATGACCGGAACTCGCGCGCGGCCCAGCCACCACAACGCTTCCGCGAGGAACTGCTCCATGTAGATGTCGGCGGCGTGGACCTCGTCGAGGATGACGACCTTGCCGGCCAGACCCGCGAACCGGAGCATCACGTGCCGCGTCCGCGTCGCCGCATACAACAGCTGATCGATCGTGCCGACCACCAACCCACTCAACAAACCCCGGTTACGGCCGAAAAACCACTCCGCCGGAGCCCTCCGCTCCACAGACCCGCCCGCAGCCAGGCCGTAGGGATCGTCCAGATCGATACTCTCGAACTGCTCATCCGGAACGTTCCCAGCGCCAGCCAGCAGTTCCCGCCATTCGGCGTTGAACCGCCGCTTCCCGTGCAGCAGGGAGACCTGACTGGCCACACCAGGCCCGAAGGCTTCTGCCCACGCACGAACCTGGGAAAACATCGGATCACTGGTCGCCTGCGTCGGCATACCGACGAACACACCATCCGCACCGAACCGGGCCGCCAGGACCTCAGCCGACACCAGCGCGGCCTTGGTCTTACCCTCCCCCATCGGCGCCTCGACGATCATCACACCGGGACTCGGCATGTCCCGCGCGAGTTCCACCATGACACGCTGAAACGGCCGCGCCGGTTCACCGAACCGCGCCGTGAACACATCGCCATCAGGAACAGGCAGCTGCCCCCAGCCCCCACGCACACCGAGGCGATCCCACGCGCGACGCGCTCGGTCCCGTGCCGTCGCGAGGCATATGTTGTCCAGCCTGGCGACTCCCGGGAAATCCTCGTGAGCACTCGCGATCCAATCGGCCATGACAACCAGACCCGACAACATCAGCTGCTCAGCCTTGTTCGGCGCGCACCGAGGCTCGACGTCACCCAGATCCCGATACCCCAACGCACGGGTGAAAACCGCAACCACGGCACGCTGAACCTGCCGCCACGCCGGACCACGCCCGTGGTCCTCCCCGTCCTCCTGCCGCCAGAACTCCTTCTTCGACGGGAAAGTCCCATGATGCCCCGCGACTAACGGCCACACCCAGTCCGCGTTCCCGCGATCCCACAAACCGGCAAGAAGGTCACTCAAGATCTTGCCCCCGGCGATCCCATGTCGCCACGCGGGCTTCTGAAAACGCTCCACCCGCCAATCCAGGCCCGCAGCCCGAACTCGCGCCGCGAGCACCGGATCCATCGCCTGAAACGCAGGAGTGGCCTTCCCGCAGTCGTGCACCCCGCACAACCACATCAACAGCCGCGCCCCCTGCCCACCACCAAGCTCATCCATCAAGGCACGCGTCCGAGGCGCCAAATACCGCGACCACATCAACTCCGCCACCGCCGCCGTATCCAGCAAATGACACAACAACAAGCTGATGCGCCCACCACCCCTGGACGCGGACTTCCCCCACAACGCCCCGAGCTGAGCGATCACGTCACGGCCATACCCCAGATCCAAGGCAACCTGGTCCAAAGTGCGGGCGTCATCAATATCAGCCCCACGTCGGCCAGCACCCTCGTCACGGACACTCATCGCGGCCATACTGCACCAAGCACCACCGCCCAGAAAGCAACTAACCCGGGGGCACAAGAACTAAGCCCCGCTAACTGCCCGTACAGGCGATCAAACGGATACTCCCCGCGTGTAAAATCGCTGGTCACCAAGTGTCGCCCCCGCGCGAGCGGGGATCGTCCACAATGTCCGGACCATCCACCGACGGCGGGGCCGTCGCCCCCGCGCGAGCGGGGATCGTCCGATGGAGCAAGACGGGGATGTTGCCCTGGAGCAGTCGCCCCCGCGCGAGCGGGGATCGTCCGCTAGGCTCTTCGTTGGGGGTGGTCATTAGGCCGTCGCCCCCGCGCGAGCGGGGATCGTCCTGCGTCCGGACTGGGATGAGTACTTCCTTGAGAGTCGCGGGGATCGTCCTCGGAGGTAGGCGACGCGGCCGTTGAGCCATTCGTCGCCCCCGCGCGAGCGGGGATCGTCCCCGGGGTCACACGGGTTCCCGCCGTACGTGATAGTCGCCCCCGCGCGAGCGGGGATCGTCCGCCCACCCGCGCCGTGGAACTCGCCTTCGGCGTGTCGCCCCCGCGCGAGCGGGGATCGTCCGCCTGGTTAATGCGTTGCCATATCCGAGCCGAGGTCGCCCCCGCGCGAGCGGGGATCGTCCGGCGACACAGGCAGCGAACTACCGAGAGGATGTGTCGCCCCCGCGCGAGCGGGGATCGTCCAGCATGGGCACGCCAGGTGTCCTACGACTACGTGGTCGCCCCCCGCGCGAGCGGGGATCGTCCCTCGCCGACACGTTGGTGTGCGGCGTGGAGGTCGTCGCCCCCGCGCGAGCGGGGATCGTCCTCCCCCACCCTGGGGTGGTGAGGGCAACAGCTTGTCGCCCGCGCGCGAGCGGGGATCGTCCCCACTCGCCCACGACCAGGTCGACCGGGGCCAGGTCGCCCCCGCGCGAGCGGGGATCGTCCTCCGGGTACCTACCGAACAACCGGACGAACCTCGTCGCCCCCGCGCGAGCGGGGATCGTCCGGGCCAGTGGTCTGCGTGCTTGGCCCAGGCGAAGTCGCCCCCGCGCGAGCGGGGATCGTCCCTCGCGGACGGCTCGGCCGGAACTGCTCGTTCCGTCGCCCCCGCGCGAGCGGGGATCGTCCGCTTGTGGCATGCCTTGTCGAACTTCCTGCCCAGTCGCCAAGGTGTCCGAGCTGCGGGACAAGCTCACATTGTGTCGCCGTCCATGCCGCGGAAGTAGGTGGTCTTGGTCAGGGTGCTGATATCGGCGTGGCCGTTCGTGTTGTTGGCCGCGTTACCGGTGGCGACATCGACTTCGCCGTATCCTCGGAACTGGCCGTAGGTGCGATGTGCTGGTTTGACGAGTTCGTTGTCGTCGAAATGCCACGCGGGTGTGCCGACATAGGTGTAGCTGGTCAGTTGCGACGGGGACAACGCGTTAGGGTCTTGCTGTTGCACCGATTTGACGACGTACTTGTGGAAGTAGTCCAGGGTCGGGTCGGTGTGGTAAGGCAGGGTCCAGTACACCGGGAAGCAGAGTTTGGTGTTCTGCGACGGGTCGGTGGGAACGTTGGTGGCGCTGCATTCGGGCTGGCTGTAGGTGATGATCGTGCGTTGCCCGGTCTCGGCGGTGATGTTGGTCAGCCGCCAGCGCGCCATCGGCGGCTGGTTGTTGTAGCCCGCGACGCGGTTGTCCATCATCTGCCCGGCGAAGGACACCGGCGGCAGCGTGATCGCGGTTCCGTCCGGCTGGTAGCCGGTGCGGGTGATCGAGTTCAGCCACAGCGCGGGGTCGCCGGAGCTGGTTACATGTCGTCCCGGCCAGGCATTGCTGATCCTGTGGGGTGTCCGGCCAGTTCGAGGCGTTGGCCGCGGTGAACGAGGCGGGGTCGCAGCTGAATGTGCTGGTGGGGATGCAGCGTTCGGCGACGGCGAACTGAATCTGGTCGGGTGCGGGACTGGCGTGGATGGTGCCGTTGTTGTCGCGCAGCCCGTAGTCGATGTGGTTGAGGTAGCCGCCGCGGGTGTAGGTCACGCCGGCGGTGCCGTTGTTCGCGCCGTAGAGGTTGGTTTCGGGTGTGTAGTAGTAGGTGGTGACGTTGCCGTGGGTGTCCTCGGCGTAGTCGAGGTTCCAGCGCCAGGCCTGTGCGCAGGAGGACGCGGCGAACCCGGATGCGTTGTAGCACGGGTCGCCGGGGTTCGCACCATAGACCGGCACCGTCCATGTCGAGTTCGTGGTGGCCTGATTGGTGTAGCCGGGGCCCTTGTGGCGGCCGAAAAAGTACTGGGCCCCATCCGTGGTCGTGATCTTCCAGTACTCGCCGTTGAGCGCGCCGTTGCCGGAGCCGGTGAGCAGCTCGACCCGGGAACCGTTGTCCGACAGCGGATGCCACGCGCCGGTGGCGTCATCACGCACCAGCTGCACCGTAGAACCGCCAAGGTTCATCGTCACGATCTGTCCCGCCCAGCACAGATCGCCGGTCTGCTGCGCGGCCGACAGCGTGGTTTCGTCGGAGCATTGCCGGTAGCTGCGTTCGATGTAGCCGGGTGCGTAGTCCCAGCCCTCCCCGATCCGCGAGGGCTGGTTGTTCGTGCTGGAGGTACGGCCATCCACAGCGGACGAGCTGTAGGACAGCGCGACCTGCGGTGCGACGGTCCCCGACGCCGGGGGTGGCACGACGATGGGATAGGACCAGCCGAACTGGCCGGAATCCCCGGTGACGGACCAGGTTCCTGACGGGTTCAGTGACGAGGCGGTGAATGTGCCGGTCGACCCCGAGGTTGCTGCTGCTGTCGCCAGCACCACGACACCGGACGTGGTGCTCGATGTGGCGGTGTTGTCGCGTCGCGCGGTGCGGATCTGCCGGGTCACGGCGGGCTGGACCAAGTGCAACAGTTCCGAGGCCCGCGTGACGCTACCCACCTCCGCAACCGTCACCAGCGCCTTGAGCTGCTTGACGTCCACGGGTGCCTCCCCACTATTCGAACCTGGCATGTCCGCATCAGAAATCGCTATTTCACGAGACGTCCCATGAAAGACCATGATGTTCTCATGGCGCGAACGCCGAAGACCAGACCAATGGAGGTCAGCGCATGACCGACCTGCCGCTCTCGGGCATCATCGTCGTCAGCATCGAGCAGGCGGTGGCGGCACCGTTCGCCACTCGCCAGCTCGCTGACCTGGGGGCCCGCGTGATCAAGATCGAACGCCCGGGCGGGGGCGACTTCGCGCGCCGCTACGACACGACTGTGCACGACCAGTCGAGCTACTTCGTCTGGCTGAACCGCTCGAAGGAGTCCCTCACGCTGGACCTGAAGTCCCCGCGCGGACGGGAAGTCCTCGACAAGCTTCTCGCCGGCGCCGACGTGTTCGTACAGAACCTGGGACCGGGCGCGGCGCGCCGGCTCGGTCTCGACACCATGTCTCTGGCCGAGCGGTTCCCTTCGTTGATCCCCTGCTCAATCTCGGGTTACGGAACGGACGGCCCGTGGGCCGACCGCAAGGCGTACGACCTGCTGGTGCAGTGCCAGACCGGGCTGGTGTCGCTGACCGGGACCCCGGAGTCCTCGGCTCGCGTCGGCGTGTCCATCGCCGACATCTCCGCCGGGATGTACGCGTACTCGGGAATCCTGACGGCTCTGCTGACCCGTGCGACCACCGGCGTGACCCGTGCCGTCGAGGTGTCACTGTTCGAGGCGCTGGCGGAATGGATGAGCCAGCCCGCCTACTACACCCGCCACAGCGGCACCCAGCCCGCGCGGTTCGGAACCCAGCACGCCACGATCGCCCCTTACGGCACCTACACCGCGGCCGACGGCAAGGACGTGTTGTTCTCCATCCAGAACGAGCACGAATGGCTCGCCTTGTGCGTGCAGTTCCTCGAGCGCCCCGATCTGGTCGATGACCCGCGCTTCGCGACGAACTCGGACCGGGTGGCGCACCGCGACGAGCTCAATGCGCTCGTGCGCGAGCGGTTCGCCCGCTCCGACAGCCGCGAGGTGATGAAGATCCTGGACCAGGCTGGGATCGCCAACGCGGGCGTCAACGACGTCGCCGAGTTCCTCGAACATCCTGTTCTGCGCGACCGGAACCGGTGGCGCGACGTGCAGATTCCCGGGGCCGTGGTGCAGGCCCTGGTCCCGCCGGCCGACCTCTCCGGAATCGAGCCCCGCATGGACGCCGTTCCCGGCGTCGGCGAGCACACCGATGACATCCTCACCGGACTCGACTACAGCGAGTCCGACATCGCGGACCTGCGGGCCGACAACGTCGTCTGACGGCTAGTAGAAGACCCGTCCCTTCTTCAAAGAGCAATCGTGAGCGCTCTCGACATCCTCTCCGAGGACGAGCAGTTCATCGTCAACACCGTGCACGACTTCATCGACAAGGACGTGCGCGCGTCGGCAATGAGCTCGAGCACGCCAACACCTACCCCGAGGACCTCATCGAGCAGATGAAGCAGCTCGGGATCTTCGGGCTGGCCATCCCCGAGGAGTACGGCGGCACACCGGTCTCCACACCGTGCTACATGTTCATCACCGAAGCACTCGCACGCGGATGGATGAGCCTGGCCGGCGCCATGGGCGGGCACACCGTGGTCTCCAAGCTGCTGCTGCATTTCGGCACCGAAGAGCAGAAGCACCGCTACCTGCCCAGGATGGCCACCGGGCAGATCCGGGCCACCATGGCGCTGACCGAGCCGGGAGGCGGCTCCGACCTGCAGGCCATGCGCACCGTCGCACGCCGCGACGACGAGGGCTACGTGATCAACGGGTCCAAGACGTGGATCACCAACGCCCGCAGGTCGCAGCTGATCGCGTTGCTGTGCAAGACCGATCCGGACGCCGATCCGGCCCACAAGGGCATTTCGATCCTGCTGGTCGAGCACGGCCCCGGACTGACGGTCTCGCGCGACCTGCCGAAGCTCGGCTACAAGGGCGTCGAAAGCTGCGAGCTGTCCTTCGACGACCACCGGGTGGGCGCCGATGCCGTCCTCGGTGGCACCGAAGGTCGGGGCTTCTCGCAGATGATGAAGGGGCTGGAGACCGGACGGTTGCAGGTTGCCGGACGCGCGCTCGGCGTCGCTCGGGCAGCTCTGGAGGACTCGCTGAGCTACGCCCAGGAACGCGAGTCGTTCGGCAAGCCCATCTGGAAGCACCAGTCCGTCGGCAACTACCTGGCTGATATGGCCACGTCGTTCTCCGCGGCGCGCCAGCTGACCCTGCACGCGGCGCAGGAGTACGACGCAGGCCGCCGAGTGGACATGGAAGCCGGCATGGCCAAGCTCTTCGCCTCGGAAACGGCGATGGACATCGCGCTCAACGCCGTCCGCGTCCACGGAGGCTACGGGTACTCCACCGAATTCGATGTCGAGCGATACTTCCGCGATGCACCGCTGATGATCGTCGGCGAGGGCACCAACGAGATCCAGCGCAACGTCATCGTTCGCCAGCTGGTCCCACGAGGCAACCTCGACGCCTGACAACCGCGGTGTGCAGGTTCCTGACGCCAAGTCTGCGCACAGCAGCGCCCGAATCCAGCCACAGGGCCCCAGATCATGGGGTCACCGCCCGAAAATACCCCCAAAGAACAGAAGCTCACCCAGATCGACTTCGCGGCCGTCCGATTGAGCTTGTCCCCGTGGCTTGGACACCTTGGCGTTGCCCCGGTTTGCCGGACCCACCATGGTGGAGTCTCAGGCGGGTTGTTGTAGCTCGTGGAGTCTTTCATACTCGACCGGTGTGAGGTAGCCGAGCTTGGAGTGCCGACGTTGCCGATTGTGGAAGATCTCGAGATATTGGAAGATTTCGTTAGGACCAGGACGTGAATTGAACTCCGTGATCGGAGTGAAAAACGGTGCCAGGCTTCAGATTCCGGTTGCTGATGGTCATCTCCAGGGCGTTCACGACGAGATTCGTGTTCTGGGTCGTGTCGATGGACCAGCCCACAATTTTGCGACTGAACGCGTCCAGGACCGCGCAACAGTAAAGCTTGCCCTCGCGCGTGGCATGCTCGGTGATATCGCACACCCACAACAGATTCGGTTGAGTGCGCAGAAAGTTGCGATTGACTAGATCCGCGCTGGCAACTTCGACCTTCGGGTTCTTGCGGGTCTGCCGGCGCGGAATCCCCGCCAACCCCGCGGCCTTCATCAACTTGGCCACCGTCTTGCGGCTGACCATGATGCCCATCCCCAGCCGCAACTCCGCACGCACCCGCGGAGCACCATAGGTGCCGCGCGAACGGGCATGGATCTCGCTGATCACCCCGGACAGCCATTCCCGGCGTAACGCCGCGGGCGAGGCCGGCCGGGACGCCACTCGTAGAACCCCGAATGGCTCACCTCCAACAGCCTGCAGACCAGCTTGACCCGCAGTCCCCGCTCCGCGAGCCGGGCGACTACCGGGAACGCCCTTTTGGGTCCCCCTTCAGCTCCTCATAGATCTCCGACGCCTCCCGCAGGACCTCCAGCTCGGTCTCCAGCTGACGGATCCGCCGCTTCGCCGCCACCAGATCCGCGTGCTCTTTACTGCTCAGACCAGCACGTCCACCCCGGTCAATCCGGTCCTGCTTGACCCAATTGTGCAAGCACGACTCACTGATCCCGAGCTCGCGTACGGCCTCCCGCACCGGCTTGCCCGCTCGGACCAGGGCAACCGCGCGAGCACGAAACTCGGGGGATAAGCCTTCGGCATGATCGACAGCCTTCCAGACGCCAAGCCATCGACTCCACAAACCCGAGTCCGCCATCAGGGGGCAACGCCAACGTGTAAGGCGAACGGAGACAAGCTCAGAGCGCCGGAAGCTCATTCTGAGCTGTGGCTCAGAGCTTCTTCGAGCCCGCAATGTTGGCGAGTTTTGCGTCGGATGCTCGTCGCTCTCTCCGCGCGGTGTGCTGTAGGACGAGGATCGAGATGATCGCGCCGAAGTTGGCCAGGATCATGACGCTGAGAGACATCGCAATGCTGCCGCCCGATGCGTCTTGGATCCAGCCGACCATGTAGGGGCTAATGAATCCGGCGGCTGCACCCACCGAATTGATGAGTGCGATGCCACTAGCTGCACCCGCACCTGCGAGGAAGGCAGGCGGGAGTGCCCAGAACAACGACTTTGCGGTCATCGTCGCCATAGTCGCGAGCACAACGGCAACGAATGCGAGCGCAGGTATCGATCCGAGCGTGAACGCGGTGACGATGAATGTCACTGCAGAGACCCCGAGCCCGACCAGCACCGGTTGGGCCGAGCGTTCAGTCTTCACGTAACGACCAACCAGGTAGAGGGCGATCGCACCCAGCATGAAGGGGATCGCGGTGAACCAGCCGACTTGCACGCTGGACAGACCATTCGCGACGTCCTTAATCGCCGAGGGCATCCAGTATGTCAACGGGTAAGTGCCGCAGAGGACGAAGAAGTAGATCAACGAGAGCGTGAGCACCTTCTTGTTACGGAGGGCGGCACCGTGGCTTCCGGGTGCCGTGGCAGCGCGTTCATCGTCCTCGTGGGCGAGCTTCTCGGCCAGCCACATGCGCTGTTCGGGCTGCAGCCATTTGGCGTCGGCGGGCTTGTCGGAGATGAGGATGAAGAGGAGCACGCCGAACGGGAGGGATCCGAGTCCGCCGATCAGGAAAATCCATCGCCAGCCTTCGAGCCCGAACGTTCCGTCGAAGGTGGTCAGGATCCAGCCGTTGAGCAGGCCGCCGAACGCGGTCGCGATCGGGACGGCCATCATCACGATCGCAATGACCTTCGTACGCTGCTTGTTCGGGAACCAGTGCGCCACGTAGAGGAGGACGCCGGGCAGGAGTCCCGCCTCAGCGACACCGAGTATGAACCGCAGAACGTAGACGCTTTCGACGTTCCACGCGAAAGCCATGATCGCCAGAACGACTCCCCACGAGACGACGATCCGCGTCAGCCACATCCGGGCGCCGACCTTCAGCATCATGATATTGCTGGGCACTTCGACAAGGACGTACCCAATGTAGAAGAGGCCGGCCGCCAACCCATACTGGGCGGTGGTCATGCCGAATGTCTGTTTGAGACCGAACGCCGCGAACCCGATGTTGATCCGGTCGATGTAGCAGATGAACCACACCACCACGAGGATGGGTACCAGCCGCCACGTCACTTTCCGCATGGTCGCGGACTCCAGGGAGTCCTGCGTGGTGCTGTCGATCGATGCCGCCATAATTTGCTCCTGTCAATGGCGAAGAAACCACGAGACTGCTGCGCTGAAGTCGTCTCTTTGCCATGGGTGAACAGCGCTGAATGCTGCTAGGCCGCGTGCTGCCAGGCTGCACCCGCGCCGGTGGAACAATAAACAGGTCGAACTGTCGCTTTCCTTGGCTGTGGCGGGTCAGCTTGCAGCACCTCGGTCCGAGCTGTCGATGCTGACCGCCTGCTTGGGCGCCTTGCTCGGGTCGCTCGCCGGAGCCCAGACCGCCGTGTTGCTGAAGCGTACATTCAAACGCTAATAGCGTGCAAGGTCACACTTGTGGGATTCTGCGGCAGGTGTCGGCGCAACGCCTCGCCCAGTGTGGCATCAGCGTCTTGACCTCGGCAGATGAATGGCACGAGGCCGGTGTAGAGCAGGGCCGCAGCCACTTCCACCTTTTTCGAATCCGACTGCAATGCCGCCTGGCGCCGACGAAGCGCGCGTTACTGCTCGCATCGCCAGCATTGTCGATTGGCACGGCTTGTCGGCCATGGAGGAGACCGAGAATGCGTCAGTACAGGTCATCGCACAGCGCGTCTCGACGCTCGGTCATTCTCAGACCCGTGACGTATCGGTCGGCGCTTACGCTGTGCGCCGCGCGGCTACCGCGGCATCGGTGCGGTCGTCTCGAGCTGCAGACAATGCCGTGTAGCCGCGCTGCTCAGCGCAATCCCGAACGTAATCTGCCTACTGCCGCAGTTCCGGGGACTTCGCTTTGGTGTTGCAGGCAGCAGGTTCTGGCCTGAGCTAGAGCTGAATGGCCTTCGTCTCCCGGAACTCCTGCAGGCCGGCCTTGCCCAGTTCCCGGCCGATGCCTGAACGTTTGTAGCCTCCGAACGGAGCGAGGGGGTTGTGGGGGGCTCCGTTGATGTCGATCTGTCCGGTGCGTACCTGGCGTGCGAAGCGGAGCGCCCGTTCGGGGTCGCCGGACCAGACGGCTCCGTGCAGTCCGAATGCCGAGTTGTTGGCGATCTCGAGCGCGTCCGCTTCGTCGCGGTAGGGGATCACCGAGAGCACTGGGCCGAAGATCTCTTCTTGGGCGATGGCTGAGTTTGGATCGACATCGCCGAAAACGGTGGGGGGAACGAAGAAACCGCGGCTGTGTCCGGGCGCTGTGGACGGCCCGCCGGTGACGAGCCGCGCTCCGTCGTAGATGCCGCGCTGCATGTAGTCGAGGACCCGATCTCGCTGCTGCGCAGAGACCAAGGGCCCGAGCTTGGTCTTCGGATCGGTCGGGTCACCGGGCACGAACTTCTCCGCGGCTGCCTGGGCGATGTGCAGGGCCTCGTCCTGTCTTGTTGCAGGAACGACGAGGCGCGTCCACGCGGTGCAGGTCTGGCCGCCGTTGAGGAACGCGTTGGACACCCCGGCCTTCACAGCAGAGGTCAGGTCAGCATCGTCGAGAACGACGTTCGCCGATTTTCCACCCAGTTCGAGGGCAACCCGCTTGATCTGGGTTGCAGCCAGCTGGGCCACGCGTGCCCCGCCGCGCTCCGAGCCGGTGAACGAGACCATGTCGACGCCGGGATGCGTCACGAGCGCTTCCCCGACTGTCGGTCCGCGCCCATGAACAAGATTGACCACCCCGGGCGGCAATCCGGCATCGTCGATCGCATCGAACAGAGCGCGCGTCACGAGCGGAGCTACCTCACTTGGCTTGAGCACGACCGTGCAACCAGAAGCCAGGGCGGGCGCGAGCTTGGCGGTGATCTGGTGCAGCGGGTAGTTCCACGGCGTGATGGCGGCGACGACACCGATCGGATCGTGGACGATCAAGGAGTTCCCGATCCGCTCTTCGGGCTCTTCCGCACCGAGGATGTCGATGTAGCTTGCGACATCCGTCTGCGGCAAGGCCGCTTGGATGCGACTCGCAATACGGATCGGTGTACCGACATCGGAGACGATGATCTGCGCAATCTCGTCCTGGCGTTTCGCCAGGCCGTCGTGGAGACGGCGCAGGGCATCCGCGCGTTCTGCGACCGTGCTGCGCGACCACTCCGGGAAGGCTCGCTGGGCGGATCGAACTGCTCGATCGACATCCGCAAAGGTGCATTCGGGAACGCCGCCGATCCTCGTTTCGGTGGCGGGGTTGATCACATTGATGGTCTCCTGTCCTGCAGGAATCCACCTGCCCGAGAGGTAGATCAGGTTGTCAGACATGGGTTCCTCACTTTGGTTCCTCCGGATTCGGCCACCCGTGGGACGAGCCGACTCGGTCGGCGATGAACGAACAGCCGCGTGCAGGCTCCCGCGAAGGGATCCCGTTCGCGTCACAGGTCGTGTTCCCTTGGTGGCGTCAGCTGTTCGTGAATCGAGGAGTTCGACGCTCGGTGATCGAGGCAATGGCTTCAAGGTGATCGTCAGTCGTGTGGGCCAGCGCCTGCATCGCGGCGGCCAACTCGAGCAGGCTGTCGAGATCTTGCCTGCGCCCCTCGCGGAGCAGCTTCTTCACCATGCGCAGCGCGTGAGACGGATTGCTCGCTACGCGGTTCGCCAACCGCATTGCGGCAGCGAGCAAGTCCGCTGGTTCGGCGACTTCCGAAACGAGCCCCCAGCGCAGCGCAGTGTCGGCATCGACCGGGTCACCGGTGAACACCATCTCCGCTGCCCTCGATGGGCCGACGATCTTGGGGAGGAACCATCCTCCTCCGCTGCCGGGGATGAGCCCGATCTTGACGAAGTTCATCGCGAACGTGGCGGCGGTCGATGCGATGCGCATGTCGCACATCAACGCGAGGTCGCAACCCGCTCCGAAGGCGTGGCCGTTCACCGCCGCGATTGTGGGGACCTCGCAGTTGTAGAGTGCCCGGGAGACTCGTTGGATCTGGTGTCGGTATCCCTGTCGGTTGTCGTTGGGGGAACCGGCGAACAGGCCCACCTTGTCCTGCATGTGTTTGAGATTTCCCCCTGAGGAGAACGACTTCCCGGCTCCGGTGAGGATCACGGCGCGGATGTCCTTGTCTGCGTTCACCTCGCTCACAGCCTTGTCGATCGCATCGATGATGCTGAAGTCGGAGATTGCGTTTCGCGTCTCGGGTTGATCGATGGTCCACACCTCGACGTGGTTGGACCGTTCACGGCGGAAGGAGTCACTCATCGCCCCACCTCCGCTGTGGCCGTAGTCGTCCATCGTCTTCCCGTGTGCTCGCCGAGTCGAGGAGCTGGACGACTGGTGTCGGCGGGGGTCCGTGAGAAATCTATGGGGAAACGAACGCTCAGGTAGTCGCCTTCGCTGGGATGCGTGCGGCGACGCAGCGTCTGTCGTGAGCGAGCGTATTCCGACGCGTCGAGGTCGTCGAGATCGAGGACCTCCTGGATGGGGATGTCAGCGCTCCGGCACAGTTCCTGCCATTCCGCGACGGTGCGGATTGGTGTGATCTCAGCCAGGATCGACTGGAGATCGGCCATGTGTGTGTGCCGTGCACCGTTGGACGAGAACCTCGGATCGTCCCGCAGTTCGGCGCGATCGACGAGCGTGAAGAAGTCCTGCCAGTTGCGGTCCGAGTAGGGCATCAGGCAGACCCAGCCGTCCTTCGCCCGATGCGGACGTCGCTCGGCTACAAGCGTGCGATTCCAACCGATCGGGCCAGCAGGCGGGACGAAGGTCTGGCCGGAGAGGTGCTCGACCAGGTTGAACGCGAGCATCGTGTCAACCATTGGCACGTCGACCCATTGCCCCTCACCAGTGCGCTCTCGATGCACCAGCGCCGCAAGCAGGCCCTGCACCATGGTCAGGCCACACACCTTGTCCGCAACCACGTAGGGCGCGTACCGGGGCTCGCCGTCTACTCGACGGTAGAGGTCGCAAAGCCCAGAAGCGGCTTGCACGATGTCGTCGTAGGCGGGCTCGTCGGCCAGCTCCGATGAGGAGCTGTACGCCTGCCCGGAACAGAGCACAGCACTTGGATTAAGCCGCTGAAGTTGCTCATAGCTGATCCCAAGACGTTCCCTGGACTTCGGCCGCAGGTTCGTGACGACCGCGTCGCAGCCTCGGATGAGCTCCTCGAAGTAGGCCCGCCCTTCATCGGTCTTAGGGTCGAGCACCACGCTCGACTTGTTCCGCTGCAAGTTGAGCGTCAGCGCACTCATGCCCGAGTTACGAGACGGACCGAGGTTCCGTCCAACGTCGCCGCCGGGCATCTCGATCTTAATGACATCGGCGCCGAGATCACCCAGGATGGCCGTCGCGTACGGCCCCATGATCACCGAGGAGATGTCGAGCACTTTCGTTCCGGCCAGTGGCCCAGACCTTGTTCCCACTTCTTCCCCTTCTACTCCGCGCCGGATTTCTCGGGGCAACGGTGGGGCGCAACCAGCACCCGCGTCAAGCGTACATTGAAACGCTATTAGGGAACAGGGTGCCTTTGGTGTACCGTCCGACTACGTCGACAGCCCATCGCCTGCCGGCTTGCCGGCGCGGCGGCGGGTGACGGGCTCGCGGATATCGGCCTGTATCCCCTGTGCTGTCCTGCGAGTCTCCGACGCTCCGGCCATTGCCGATGGGGCGGTCGACGAGGCGTCACGCGGGGGGCTCGTGCGCGGCTGATCAACGAGGCCAGCGGTAAGCTGGAGGGAAGCGGAGTCAGACCTGTGAGTGGCGCGAGGGCCCCAACGCAAAGACGTCCTGAACGGGCGTGTGCTCAGCCTAGTGTTATGAGCAGGTCATTGATGGGCATCAGCGGCAAGCTCTGTGACCGTCATCTGCTTCCAACAACACCTGCCCTGCAGTCAGACGCTTCGTCGGATCGGCGAGCAGGTCGGCAGGACTGAACCAAGTCGCCCGCGAACGTCAACCTGGGAAGTTCTGGTTTTGAAATCTGTTTAGGAGATGCTTTCGAGTCCTGCGGACGGGGTCCCGAGGCGGCGTCCCATGCGCTTGGCCGTGTCGGTGACGAGCCCGACGAGGCGCTTCTCGAGGTCCTCCGTGTAGCGCTGCACCGGCGTGATGACAGCGATGCTGCTGGTCACGCCAGACGGCGTCACGATCGGGGCCGCGAGCGCATTCGCGCCAAGAGCAACTTCGTCGCGGGTGATGGCGTAGCCACGTTCCAGAATTCCGACGAGAGCACGCTCGATGTCTTCAGCTGAAGTCAGCGTCGTATCGGTGAGAGGCGGCAGACCCTTCGCGTAGATCGCCCGCCGCTCACGTTCAGGGCGATGAGCAAGGATGGTCAGAGCAGTTGCGCCAGCATGCATGGGAAACCAGCTGAAGAGCTCGGGGACGAACCGAACGCTGTGGCGACTCGGGCAAGCGACGACGAACATCCGAGCACCACGTTGCGCATCGTAGACCGTCAGCACCGAGGTCTCGCCGCATTCATCACGAAGCTCTTCGAGGAACTCCCGAGCCACACCGAAGGGCTGCTTGCGCTGGGCAAGGGAAGCGATTCTGAAGAGCTCCCAGCCAAGCTCCCACCCCCCGGCCCCGTCCGGGGCCACCAGGCTCACCTCTTCGGCGCTCTCCAACGTCCGCTGAATGGAACTAGGAGGTGCGTCAAGTGCTCGGGCAAGGTCCCGAACCCCGAGGGACTGTTCCTCGCGCTCGGCCATCACCGAAAGCACGCGCGTAAGAGACCGAATCGGATTCCGCTCACGTTTCGCAGTGCTCTTGCCCGGCTCACTCATCGTTCAATTCTCCCACCTCGTGCGACGCGTCCTAGATCGCGATCGCCCAACGACGATGTCGATCAACACACCTCCGGTCACCTCGCCAAGCGCGATCCCAGGGCGAGCAAGCGCGCCGTCTCGGCAACCAGGTCGAGTCGGCCGAGTTCGACCGCGGCCCGTCGTCGCCTGCACGTTAGCGGAGGCGACTCTCGAGCCCCAACTTGCGTTGTACATCAGCCCCGCCGCGGCCAGGTGACAGGCGATGAGACCGCCCTGCCAGCGATCAGCGGAGCCACCCCCTGTCGGACTGAGCCTGGCGCAAAACACCAGGAGGCTAGCGACGGCAGCGAAAGCCAACAGAAGCGCAGTCCGGAGGGGACCCCGGAGAGCACGCCGGGACCGACGCTGACCAGCACCATCGCCGCCAGAGGGAGTGGTGGATCCACCAGTCCCTCGAACCTCTTACCTCCGTGAGGACACCAGCCTCGACGCCGTCGCCAGATTCCTCGCAGACCGCGTCTTCGACCACTATCGGCTCCTCGCCACTGACCTCGACAGCGCCTTCACCAAGACGCTTCGCGAGGCCGACATGGATCTGGAGCTCCAGAATCGAGCCGTTTTCTGCGCTCGCCTGCGCCGAACTCATCCACCCCGGCCAGCTCGTCGGCCTGGACCCCATCGCAGGCGCCATCAGCCTCATTGCGATGACTTGAGCAAGCAAGCCCTCAATCACGACAGCCTTAAGGGGTCTCCGAAAATTCGGGGAATGTCCTGATCTTTGTGTGTGGGGCGGTGATCCGACAGGCTGGAAGCGTCGGCTTTCGGCCGGGAGGGATCACCGTGACCGACGACGACACGACAGCGTCAAAGGATGGCGAACAGGACCAGCCAGCCTCGGGTGGGTTGGATGTGCAGCTGGCCGGGGAATTGATCGAGCGGGCGCAGGCCGAGGGCGCCTCGCGGCGTTCGAGCTCGTCCACCATCGTGCCGAGGATCATCGCCCCGGTGGCGCCGAGCGGGTGCCCCATGGCGATGGCACCGCCGTTGACGTTGAGCTTCTCGTCCGGGATACGCAGGTCCTTCTGATACCTCAGCACCACCGAGGCGAAGGCCTCGTTGATCTCGAACAGATCGATGTCGTCGACGGTCAGCCCGGTGCCGGCGAGCAGCTTCTCGGTGGCCGGGGTGGGACCGGTGAGCATGATCGTCGAGTCGGCGCCGGAGGTGGCGGTGGCGACCACCCGGGCCCGCGGCGTGAGCCCGAACTGCTTGCCCGCGTTCTCGCTGCCGACAAGCACCAGCGCGGCTCCGTCCACGATGCCGGACGAGTTGCCCGCGTGGTGCACGTGGTCGATCTTCTCGACCCAGTGGTACTTCTGCAGTGCCACCGCGTCGAACCCGCCGGCGTCACCGACCCCGGCGAACGACCGCGCCAGCTTGCCCAGGCTCTCCACTGTGGACTCGGGGCGCATGTGCTCGTCGTGGTCGAGCAGGGTCAACCCGTTCTGGTCCGCCACGGGGATCACGGAGTTCGCGAAGTACCCGCCCGCCCAGGCCTTGGCGGCCAGCTCCTGCGACCGGACCGCGTAGCCGTCCACGCCCCGGCCACCCCGAGCCGTCACGTCACCCCGTATGGAGTGAGGTGACGTGACCGGCATCTTGCAGCCGCCGACTAAGTCGCGGGCAGAGCCTCGACCTCGCCTGAGGTCAGGCACCTCACTGCCAGCGCAGGAAACGGCGCTCGGCCCGGTCTAGTATCCAGGCCAGCACCGTACCGAGCAGGGCCAGCACGAGCAGGATCGCGAACACGGCCGAGATGTTCAGGAAGTTCGAGTACTTGACCAGTTGCACCCCGAGCCCGTTCTTGGCGGCGATCATCTCGCTGGCGACCACGCCGAGCATCGCGTAGGTGACCGAAAGCCGGATGCCCGCGAAGATCATCGGGACCGAGCTCGGCAAGACCACCCTGGTGTACAAGCCGATCTTCGACTTGCCCTGCAGGCGGGCCATCGTGATCAGTTCCGCTTCGGTGGAGCGTATACCCGCGGCCGTGCTAAGAGCGTGTCTCATTTGGTGAGTTTCTTGTAGCAGGTGATGGTGGCGGCGAGGGTGAGGAAGGCGAGGTAGTGGCTGGCTTTGCGTTCGTAGCGGATGGTCAGGCGCCGGTAGCCGGTC
>Ga0164243_10004617_pt1 | contig 21475 bp, 18 predicted proteins | sample OricompcompostOP_FD_108781 | JGI IMG/M metagenome (GOLD analysis project Ga0164243, IMG submission 108781) | Organic Plus compost microbial communities from Emeryville, California, USA - Original compost - Organic plus compost (OP) | ecosystem: Engineered > Solid waste > Mixed feedstock >...
GCCACGATCTCGATGTTCACCGCGTGGCCAGCAGGTGCTTGATGGTCGTGGCGTAGACGTCGTCGGCGTCGAGACGGCGCAGGTCCTCGGCGAGCAGCTCGGCCAGGGTGCGGGCACCGAGCGGCACCTCGCGCTGCGAGGAGCCGGGCACGCTGAAGTGGCTGGCCAGCTCGTTGACACGCTCGATCACGACATCACCGGCCCGAGTGGTCAGCACGACCTTCGCGATCTGGTCGGTGTCGCTGTGGTGGAAGGCGATCGGCACCTTCAGCCGGCTCTCGAGCCAGGCGACGAGGAGCGTCGCCGCCGGGTTGTGGCGGCCAGCCACCACCTCGCCCGCGGTGACCGGCGCAGTGGCCTGGTCGAGCGCAGCCGCCAGCAGCGTCCGCCACGGCGTGAGCCGCGTCCAGGCCAGGTCGGTGTCGCCAGGGGCGTAGTTGGCTGCCACCTGCCGCAGGGCGCGGACGGGTGACGTGGTGCTCTCGGCATCGGTGAGCCGGCGCTGGGCGAGCTTGCCGATCGGGTCGTCGGCAGGGAACGTCGGGGCGTTGTGTGGCCACCAGACGACGACGGGAGAGTCGGGCAGCAGGAGGGGCAGCACGACAGACTCGGCATGCTTCGTCAGCTCGCCGGAGATGCGCAGCAGGATCGACTCGCCCGAGGTGTCCTGTCCGACACGCACCTTGGCGTGCAGGGCCGCCGCACCGCGCTTGGCGCCGAGGACGACGCCGATCACCCGCGAGGGGTGCTCGCGAGAGAGCAGGTTGGCGGTCTTGAGGGCGTCGCCGACGGTCTCGTCATCGGTGATCACCACGAGCGTCAGGACCATGTCCATGGCCGGGCTGCCGGCCGCACGGCGGGCCTTGATCATCGCCCGGGCGATGCGGGCGGAGTTGGTGTTCTCGAGCGCGATCTCCATGGTTACGGCCTTCTCCAGCTGCGTCCGTCACGCGCCAGCATCGTGTCGGCCGACTCGGGACCCCAGGTTCCGGCGGGGTAGGTGTCGATCTGCTTCTGGCGCTTCCAGTGCTCGATGACGGGATCGAGGATCTTCCAGGAGAGCTCGACCTCCTCGTGCTGCGGAAACAGCGGAGGATCGCCGAGCAGGACGTCCAGGATCAGTCGTTCGTACGCCTCGGGGCTGCTCTCGACGAACGCCCCGCCGTAGGCGAAGTCCATGTTGACGTCGCGGATCTCCATCGTGGTGCCCGGCACCTTGGCGCCGAAGCGCAGCGTGACACCCTCGTCGGGCTGGATTCGCATGACGAGCGCGTTGCTGCCGAGCTCCTCGATGTCGTTCTTGCTGAACGGCTGGTGTGGAGCCTTCTTGAAGATCACCGCGACCTCGGTGACCCGCCGGCCGAGGCGCTTGCCGGTGCGCAGGTAGAACGGGACGCCGGCCCAGCGACGGGTCGCGATGTCGATGCGCATCGCGGCGAAGGTCTCGGCCCGTGAGCCGTCGGGCACGCCGTCCTCCTCGAGGTAGCCGACGACCTTCTCGCCGCCGGCCCATCCGGCGAGGTACTGGGCTTGGGCGGTGTGGAGGTCCATCCGCTCGGGCGGACGGGCGTTCGCGAGGATCTTCTGCTTCTCCATCCGCAGGCTGGAGGCGTTGAACGAGACGGGCTCCTCCATGGCGACGAGCGCCATGAGCTGCAGGAGGTGGTTCTGGATGACGTCGCGTGCGGCGCCGATGCTGTCGTAGTAGCCGGCGCGGGACCCGATGCCGATGTCCTCGGCCATCGTGATCTGGACGTGATCGACGTAGTGGTTGTTCCAGATCGGCTCGAACATGCCATTGGCGAAGCGGAACGCCAGGATGTTCTGGACGGTCTCCTTGCCCAGGTAGTGGTCGATGCGGAACACCGACTCCCGGGGGAACACCTCACCGACGATGCGGTTGAGCTCCTCGGCCGAGGCGAGGTCGTGGCCGAAGGGCTTCTCGATGACGACCCGTCGCCAGCCGGAGTCGGCCGTGGCGAAGCCGTGCTCCTTGAGCTTGGAGACGACGACGGGGAACAGGGCCGGGGGGATCGAGAGGTAGAAGGCGTGGTTGTCGCCGGTGCCCTGCTGCTCGTCGAGGTCCTTCATGGTGACCGCGAGCCGCTGCCAGGCCTCGTCGTCGTCGAACTGGCCGGGGACGAAGCGGAAGCCAGCGTAGAGCTGCTTCCAGACCGTCTCGCGCCAGGGTGTGCGGGCGCCGCTCTTGGCCGCGTCGCGCAGGATGTCGGCGAACTTCTTGGCACCGAAGTCCTGGCGGGCGAAGCCGACGAGGGCGAATCCGGGCGGCAGCAGACCACGGTTGGCGAGGTCGTAGACGGCGGGGATGAGCTTGCGCTGAGCCAGGTCGCCGGTGATGCCGAAGATGACGAGGCTGCACGGCCCCGGGATGCGCGGAAGCCGCCGGTCCTGCGGGTCGCGCAGGGGGTTGGTGCGGGGTGCGCTCATGCGAGCACCTCACGGATGCGGGGGAGCGACGTGGTGACGTCCTGGAGGTGAAGCGTCACGACCGGACGACCGTGGGAGCGCAGCACCGCCGCGTCACCTGCGGCCTGCGACTCGATGAAGCCACCGAACGTGAAGTCGCGTCCGGGCACGTCGAGGTCCTTCGCCGGCTCGCCGGTGACCTGCAGGAAGACCCCGTTGGGCGTCCCGCCCTTGTGGTACTGGCCGGTGGAGTGCAGGAAGCGGGGCCCCCACCCGAAGGTGACCGGCCGGGCGGTGCGCTGCGCGAGCAGCTCGCGCACCCCCGCGAAGTCGGCGTAGGCCAGGCGGTCGAGGTACACCTGCACCGCGACGTAGCCGTGCTGGAGGTCGAGGCGTGCGAGCAGCAGCTCGACGGCCTCGGTGAGAGAGGAGCCCTCATCGGTGAACACGTCGATGCCCTCGTCGGTGAAGGCGGGGGCATGGTGCTCGTCGCCGCCGTCGAGCAGGTCGCGGGCCGCCTGCTTGGCGCTCTCGACATCGGGCTGGTCGAAGGGGTTGATGCCGATGAGGCGTCCGGCCACGGCGACTGCCGTCTCCCACAACAGCATCTGGACGCCGAGGGGTCCCTCGACCGCGGCGGCGTAGCCCGACGTGGCCGTCGGCGCCGTGTCGGCGCCGACGGTGACGAGCACGGAGTCGGCCGTGCTGGGCGAGAAGTTGACCGAGGTCTCGAGGGGGACGACGACGGGGAGGACCCCCTTGCCGTCCTTGCCGGTGGACTCGGCCACGAGCTGCTCGATCCAGTTGCCGATGCCGTTGCCGGTGCGGTCGGCGATCACGAGCTTGTCGACCCCGGCGTGGTTGGCGACGCCGATCAGCACACCGAGCAGGAGGCCGGGGTTGTCGTCGGTGTCGTGGGAGAGCACCTCCTGGACACCGAGGGCGTCGTCGAGGAGGGCGCCGATCGGCGCACCTGCGAGACCGCTCGGCACGAGCCCGAAGGCGGTGAGCGCGGAGTAGCGCCCTCCGACGTGGGGATCGGCACGGAACACGTGGTAGCCGGCGGCGGTGGCCAGCTCGTCGAGGGGCGAGCCGGGGTCGGTGACGACCACCAGGTGGTCGACGGGGTCGAGACCGGCCTCGGTGAAGGCCCGCTCGTAGACGCGGCGTTGGCTGTCGGTCTCGACGGTGCCACCGGACTTGCTCGAGATGACGACGATGCTGCGCTCGAGCCGGTCGGCCAGTGCGCCCCGGACCATGTCGGGCTGCGAGGAGTCGAGCACCGTGAGCTCGACGCCCGCAGTCGCGCAGATGACCTCGGGAGCCAGGGACGAGCCGCCCATGCCACAGAGGACGACGTGGTCGAGGCCACGGGCCGACATCTCGGCGCGCAGCTGCTCGATCTCGGTGATGAGGGGGCGTGACGACTCGGCCAGGTTCGTCCAGTCGAGGCGGATCTCGGCCTCGGGCTGGGCCTCCTCGCCCCAGAGCGTCGCGTCGTGCCTCGAGAGCCGTGAGGCGACCTGCTGCTCGACCACACCCGCGAGGGCGTGGTCGAACAGCGTGGCGTCAGGAGCGGTGTACCTCACCCCGGCCATCGTCAGGCCTTGTCGAGCTCGGTCTGGACGGTCTCGAGCAGCTCGGCCCAGGAGGCGTCGAACTTCTCGAGCCCCTCGTCCTCCAGGAGCTTGACGACCTCGTCGTACGAGATGCCCTGGTCCTCGAGGGCCTTGATGACGCCACGCGCGTCGTCATAGGTGCCGCGCACGGTGTCGCCGGTGACCTCGCCATGGTCGGCGAAGGCCTGCAACGTCTTCTCGGGCATCGTGTTGACGGTGTTGTCGACCACGAGCTCGCTGACGTACAGCGTGTCGGGGTACGCGGGGTCCTTGACCCCGGTCGAGGCCCACAGCGGCCGCTGGCGGTTGCCGCCCTTGGCAGCCAGCGCGGCGAAGCGCTCGCTGCCGAAGACCTCCTCGTACGCCTCGTAGGCGAGTCGGGCGTTGGCGACGGCGGCCTTGCCACGCAAGGGGCTGTCGTCCGCGAGGCGCTTGTCGATCTCGCTGTCGACGCGGCTCACGAAGAACGAGGCGACCGAGTGGATGCCGGACAGGTCGCGCCCCTCGGCGGCGGCCTGCTCGAGCCCGTAGAGGTAGGCGTCCATGACACCCCGGTAGCGCTCGAGGGAGAAGATCAGCGTGACGTTGACGCTGATGCCGCGCGCGATGGTCGCCGCGATGGCCGGCAGGCCCTCCTCGGTGGCCGGGATCTTGATGAACAGGTTGGGCCGGTCGACACGTGCCCACAAGCGCTGTGCGAGGCCGATCGTGTGGTCGGTGTCGCGGGCGGCACCGGGGTCGACCTCGATCGACACCCGACCGTCGACGCCGTCGCTGGCGTCGTAGGCGGGTCGCAGGACGTCGCAGGCCTGCTGCACGTCCGTGGTCGTGATCTCGAACACGGCGTCGTCGAGCGAGGCGCCAGCGGCCTTGAGCTCGGCCACTTGAGGGGTGTACCGCTCGCCCTTGGCCAGGGCCGAGGCGAAGATCGTCGGGTTGGTGGTCACACCCACGACGTTCGAGTCACGCATGAGCTCGGCGAGATTGCCCGTCTCGATGCGTTCGCGGGAGAGGTCGTCGAGCCAGATGGATACGCCGGCATCGGTGAGTGCCTGGAGTCGTGCATTCATTGCGTGTCTCCTTTGGAGCAGTCGATCAGTGGGCAGCGGACGCTTGCTGGTCGGGACCGGAGGGGGCATCGGCGTTGTCGCCGGGACCGACCGGGCCTGCGGGTCGGGCGTGGAAGGGCGCCAGGGGAGCGCCCTTCGCGGTGGCGATGGAGTCCTTGGCGGCGGCGGTGACGGCCTCGGCGGTGATGCCGAAGGCGTCGTAGAGGGTCGCGTAGTCGGCCGAGGCGCCGAAGTGCTCGAGGCTCACGATGCGTCCGGCGTCGCCCACCACGTCACGCCACCCGAATGCCACACCGGCCTCGACGGCGACACGTGCGCGCAGGTGCGGGGGGATCACGCTGTCGCGGTACCCCTCGTCCTGCAGCTCGAACCACTCGCGGCAGGGCATGGAGACGACGCGGGCCGCGATGCCCTCGTCAGCGAGCTGCTCGCGCGCTGTGACGGCGATCTGGACCTCGGAGCCTGTCGAGACGAGGATGACGTCGGGGTCGCCCTCGGTGTCGAGCAGGACGTAGGCGCCCTTGGCGACGAGCTCGGCGGAGGCCCAGCCCTCGGTGTCGCGAGGGAACGTGGGCAGGTTCTGTCGGCTCAGCGCGAGTGCGGCGGGCCGGTCGGTGATGCCGAGCAGCGTCTTCCAGGCGACGACGGTCTCGTTGGCGTCGGCCGGCCGGATGACGTCGAGGCCCGGGATGGCCCGCAGCGCGGCGAGATGCTCGACGGGCTGGTGGGTGGGGCCGTCCTCGCCGAGGCCGATGGAGTCATGCGTCCAGACATACGTGACGGGCAGCTCCTGCAGGGCGGCCAGCCGCACGGCCGGACGCATGTAGTCGCTGAACACCAGGAACGTGCCGCCGTAGGGGCGGGTCGGGCCGTGCAGCGCGATGCCGTTGAGGATCGAGCCCATCGCATGCTCGCGGATTCCGAAGTGCAGCACCCGTCCGTACAGGTCGCCCTGGAACTTGTTGGTCGAGTGCTCGGGCGGCAGGAAGGACAGCTGTCCCTTGGGGGTCGTGTTGTTGGAGCTGGCGAGGTCGGCCGAGCCACCCCAGAGCTCGGGGAGCAAGGGGGCGAGGGTGGAGAGGACGTCGCCGGAGGCGGCCCGGCTGGCGACACCCTTGTCGCTGGCCTCGTAGGTCGGCAGGGCGTCCTGCCAACCCTCGGGCAGCGTGCGGGACGTGAGCCGGTCGAGCAGCGCCGCACCGTCGGGATTGCTCGTGCGCCAGGCCTCGAAGCCGCTCTTCCAGGACTCGTGGAGGGCGATGCCGCGCTCGCGGGCGCCCTCGGTGTGCGCGATGACCTCGTCGAGGACGACGAACGACTTCTCGGGGTCGAAGCCGAGGAGCTTCTTGGTGGCCGCGATCTCGTCTGCGCCGAGCGCCGAGCCATGCGAGCCGCCAGTGTTCTGGGCCGAGGGGGCGGGCCACGCGATGATGGTGCGCAGCTGGATGAAGCTCGGCTTGTCGGTGACGGCCTTCGCCGCCTGGTAGGCGTCCCAGAGGGCGTGGACGTCCTCGGCGTAGCCGGTGCCGCCGTTGGTCCAGTCGACCGTCTGCACGTGCCAGCCGTAGGCCTCGTAGCGAGCGGCGACGTCTTCGCTGAAGGAGACGTCGGTGTCGTCCTCGATGGAGATCTGGTTGCTGTCGTAGAGAACCGTCAGGTTGCCGAGCTGCTGGTGGCCGGCGAGCGAGGACGCCTCGGCCGACACGCCCTCCTGGACGTCGCCGTCCGATGCGATGACGTAGATGTCGTGGTCGAAGGGGCTCGTGCCGGCAGCGGCGGTGGCGTCGTACAGACCGCGCTCACGCCGGGCGGCCATCGCCATGCCCACGGCGTTGGCGATGCCCTGGCCGAGGGGGCCGGTGGTGACCTCGACGCCGGGCGTGTGGCGGTACTCGGGGTGGCCCGGGGTCTGGCTGCCCCAGGTGCGCAGGCTCTTGAGGTCGTCGAGCGTCATCGGGTAGCCCGCGAGGTAGAGCTGGATGTACTGCGTGAGGCTCGAGTGGCCGCACGAGAGCACAAAGCGGTCGCGTCCGGTCCACTGCGGATCGGACGGGTCGTGGCGCATCAGCTTCTGGTAGATCAGGTAGGCCGCAGGGGCGAGGCTCATCGCGGTTCCGGGATGACCGTTGCCGACCTTCTCGACCGCGTCGGCGGCCAGGAGTCGGACGGTGTCCACGGCCTTCTGGTCGAGCTCGGTCCAGTCCAGGTCGGGGGTTGCTGACGTCACAGCGGTGGCTCCTGATCGTGGGTCGTCATGGTTGCCCGGATGGTTCGCGGGAACCGTAATGTCGAGCCTACTCGTCTGGGCTTAGAATGCTCCACGTGAGTTCTGTCGATGCGAAGCCGGTCGTCCCGCTCGACGACTCCGATCCCGGTCGGGCGCCCTTCGGGGAGGTCGTGGCCGCCTATGTTGCGCTGACCAAGCCGCGGATCATCGAGCTGCTGCTCCTGACCACGATCCCAGTGATGTTCCTGGCCGCGCAGGCCGTGCCGCCGCTGTGGCTCGTGCTGGCGACGTTCGTCGGCGGAGCGCTCTCGGCTGGCAGCGCCAACGTCCTCAACTGCGTGGTCGACGCCGACATCGACCAGAAGATGCGCCGCACACAGCGGCGTCCGCTCCCGCGTCATCGAGTCTCGACCCGGCACGCCCTGGTCTTCGGCCTGGTGCTCGGTGTCGTCTCGACGCTCTGGCTCGGCTTCTTCGTCAACTGGCTCTCGTCCGCCCTCGCCCTCGCGGCCAACGTCTTCTACGTCGTGGTCTACACGATGCTGCTCAAGCGCCGCACCACCCAGAACATCGTCTGGGGAGGTGCCGCGGGCTGCTTCCCGGCCATGATCGGCTGGACGGCCGTCACCAACGAGCTCGCGTGGGCTCCCGTCGTCCTGTTCCTCGTGGTGTTCTTCTGGACGCCGCCGCACTTCTGGTCGCTCGCGATGCGCTACCGCGAGGACTACGCGGCCGCCAGCGTGCCGATGCTTCCCTCGGTCGCGACCTCGGCCGAGGTCGGCCGCCAGATCGTCACCTACTCCTGGGTCATGGTCGGCACGTCGCTGCTGCTGTGGCCGATCACTCCCACGGGCTGGTTCTACCCGGCGGTGGCCATCACCCTCGGCATCGTCTTCCTGGCCGAGGCCTACGAGCTGCGTTCGCGGGCGCGCGAGACCGAGGACCTCTCGGTCATCAAGCCGATGAGGCTGTTCCACTACTCGAACGCCTACCTCGCCCTGCTCTTCGTCGCCGCCGCGATCGACCCCTTCCTGCGCTGACCACGCCGCTGCCTTTCGGGGACGAGTGATGATGCATCGCTCGTCCCGACAGACGGGTCAGGTGCGGGCGGGGACTCGGCGGGAAGCCGACGTGGTGGTGGCGTGGACGGTGAGCAGCAGCCAGGTGCCGGTGCCGACCATGACGGTGGCGCCGACGAGATGGGCCGCGACGAGCGCGATGGGCAGGTCGGTCAGGTACTGCACGATGCCGATGACTCCCTGTGCCAGCTCGACCGCCAGCACCACCAGCGCCATCCGTGCCGTGCGGGGGGCACTGCTGCGCAGCGCGAGCCAGGCGATGCCCGTCACCACGATGAGCGCGACGACGGTGTCGCCGTGGATGTGGCTCCAGACCTCGGGGTCGAGGTCGTTGCGCGGTGCGTCTCTGTCGCCGGCGTGCGGACCGCTGCCCGTCACGATCGTGCCGAGGTAGACGACGACCCACATCAGGACGAAGACGAGCCAGGCCAATCCGCGCGCGAGCGGTGTCGTGGGCTCCGGCGCGGCACCCACTCGCACCCAGGTCAGCAGCCGCACCGAGAGCACGATCAGGACGAGCGAGAGCAGCAGGTGCAGCGAGACGACCCACGGGTTGAGGTCGGTCAGTACGGTGATGCCGCCGATGACGCCCTGGAACGGGATGCCCACGGCCATCAGCACGGCCAGCACCCGCATCGCGCGGGTGCTGCCCGACCAGCGCCAGACGGCCACGAGGGTGGCGATCGCGATGGCGACGAGCACGTAGGTCAGCATCCGGTTGCCGAACTCGATGACGCCGTGCGTGCCCAGCGAGCGGTGCGGCACGAAGGACTCGTCGGTGCACCGCGGCCACGTGGGGCAGCCGAGGCCCGAACCGGTCAGACGCACGAGCGCCCCGGTCAGGACGATCACGGCGTTCGCGACGACGGACGCCCACGCCCAGCGCTCGACGAAGCGACGGTCGGGCACGGCGAACATGGCTCTCACTCCCATCGAAAGGTCCTGGCTGTCAGCACCCCGGCCACGAGCCCCCACATCAGCAGGACGACGACCGGCCCGAGTCCCGGTCCGGCGCCGTCGAAGACGTCGCGCAGGGCCTGGCCGAGCGCACCCGAGGGCAACAGCTTCAGGAAGGACTGGGCGCCGTCGGGATAGCGGTCGAGCGGCACCAGCACGGCACCGCCGACGAGCAGGACGACGTAGACGAGGTTCGCGACGGCGAGCGTGGCCTCGGCCCGCAACGTCCCGGCGATGAGCATCCCGAGAGCACCGAACGCGCCAGTGCCGAGCAGGGCGAGCAGCACGAGCCACAGCCACGACATCGGGCTGCCGTCGGGATCCCAGCCGAGGGCGAGGGCGACGATCGAGAGCAGCACGAGCTGGATGAGCTCGATCACCAGGACGGCGCCGAGCTTGCCCAGCAGCAGGACCGACCGTGGGAGCGGCGAGGCGCCGAGCCGCTTGAGCACGCCGTAACGACGCTCGAAGCCGGTGAAGATGGCGAGCGAGGTGAACGACGTCGACAGCACCGCCAGCGCCAGCACCCCGGGCGTGATGATGTCGATCGGGCGTCCGTCACCGAGGTCGACGACGCGGTCGGAGTGGGTGCCCATCACGAGCAGCAACAGCGGGATGACCATCGTCAGCAGCAGCTGCTCGCCGTTGCGCAGCTGCAGTCGCAGCTCCATGGCTGTCTGGGTGCGCAGCATCGAGGCGTGGGACGCCGCCCCGGGGCGGGGGGAGAGGTCGAGGCTCATCGCAGGGCCTTCCCGGTCAGCTCGAGGAAGCGGTCCTCGAGGGTCTGCCGCTCGACGAGCACCGACTCGGTCAGGACCCCCTGCTTCGCGCACCAGGCTGTCAGCGTGGCGAGCAGCTGTGGGTCGACCGCTCCGGCGATGACGTACGAGCCGGCGACTACCTCGTCGACCTTGCTGTCGTGGGGGAGCGCGAGCATCAGGCTCTCCAGGTCGAGCCCAGGACGGGCTGCGAAGCGCACCGTGTTCGTGGAGCCCGTCTCGGCGAGCTCGGCCGGTGTGCCCGACGCGATGACGCGGCCGGCATCGACGATGTGCACCTGGTCGGAGAGGGTCTCGGCCTCGTCCATGAAGTGGGTGGTGAGGACGACGGTGACGCCACCGTCGCGCAGCTCGGCGACGAGCTCCCAGGTGGCGCGGCGTGCCTGGGGGTCGAGCCCGGCCGTGGGCTCGTCGAGGAACAGCAGCTCGGGACGTCCGACGAGCGCCATCGCGAGGCTGAGCCGTTGCTGCTGGCCGCCGGAGAGCCGCCGGTAGGTGGTGCGTCCGCAGGAGCCGAGGCCGAGACGCTCGATGAGGGCGTCGACGTCGAGGGGATGAGCGTGCAGGCTGGCGACGTACCGCAGCATCTCGTGGGCGCGGACGCCCGTCCACGCGCCACCGGACTGCAGCATCACGCCGACCCGGGGTCGCAGCACGCGGGCGTCGGCGCGGGGGTCGAGCCCGAGCACCCGCACCGAGCCGGAGTGCGGCTCGCGAAAGCCCTCGCAGGTCTCGATGGTGGTGGTCTTGCCAGCCCCGTTGGGGCCCAGGATCGCGGTGACGGTGCCGGCCTCGACGGCCAGGTCGAGGCCGTCGACGGCGGTGACCTCGCCGTACTGCATGACGAGTCCGGAGACCTCGACGACGGGCTGAGTCACCCGCTCAGTGTAGGTGTCGCACCGCGGGCCTCGCCGTGAGGCTGACCTGCCCTGGAGCTCCCCGCCACGAAGCCGGTTGACGGGCGTGCCGACGGGCCGCCTGACCCAGGGTCAGGCGGCTTGGCGGTAGTCGGTTCGTCGTCGGCGCCGTAGCGGGCGTCCGGCCCTGTTGGTGAAGGAGAAGCCGTCGACCGCGTTGCCGGTGATGTGGAGCCTGCCGCGGTGGAGGAGGTGGTGGCACCTGACGCAGAGGCCGATGAGCTGATCGAGGTCGGTGAGGCCACCCAGCGACCACCAGATCACGTGGTGGATCTCCAGGTGGGTGTGGTGGCAGCCGGGAGTGGCGCAGACACCCTTCTGGCGGGCGATCACGCTGCGGCGCTGGGTCAGGTTCGGCTGGTACCTGCTGCGCCCCGCGTTCAGGATCTGCGCCTGCCGATCGCCGTTCTTCACCAGGAACGCGGTGAAGTCCGAGACGCACAGGAGATACATCAGCAGGTTCGGGCCGATGCTGCCATGACCGGCCAACGTGGCCGGCTCGACATCAGGCATGGGATCGGGAGTTCGCCCGGGCTCCTCGGCCTGCTGCCGGACATGTTGGGCAGCAGCCTGAATGCTGTCGGCGTCAACGAACACCGACAGGTGCGGCCGGACGCCCTTGTCGGAGGGGAGCCCGTTGCCGAGGATCGACGACAGCAGGTCGTCCAGGCCTTGAACACGGCGTTCGGACCCCGACCTCAGGTCTTCCTTGTCGCGAGGTGCCGAGACGGAGTCGAGCACCTTCTTGAGCTTCGCGCCGGTGACCGTGTTGAGGAACCCGGTGATGTGCCAGCCGTCGGGGACGGCGTCCACGGAGATGTCTTCCTTGTCCATCCCGCGTTCCCACGCCTCGTCGAGGTTTTCAGGGTGGGTGACGTCCTTCAGGTGCTTGACGGCCTCAAAGAGCGTGCCGGGGTCGTTCTCGTGGGCGACCTGGACGAACACGTCCTCGAACTGGCGCATCGCGTCGAGCCCGACATGGTGGAGCCCATAGACGAACACCCGCACATGCGCCGCACTGATCTGCCCGGCCAGCGCAGCCTCGCCGACCAACGGCAGGTCACGGAGCGCAGAGACGTTCTTGACCAGGGTCGTGGCTTGTCCGGCATTCATCCGCAACTGGTTGCGAACCCAGGCGCTCAGGGTCGACGCCCCGTCGAGCTCATAGTCCTTGGACGCCTCGAGCTCAGCCAACGAGATCGCCTTCGCGGCGTCCAGGGCATCCTGAGCGGCCTGGATTGCCAGCACCCGCTGACGGGCATCGCCCACGGTCAGGACGCGTGCGGCTTCGCGCATCGCGTCGATCGTGGGCGCCGGGTTCATGCCTCCATTATAGTCGAACAGATGTTCGAGAACAAGAGATACTCCAGGTTTTTTCCATGAATCATCTGGCTGTCGTGGCTCGAGTCCCACTAGGCTGACCTGCCATGGACCTCCCCGTCATGCCGCCGGTGCAGCCGATGCTGGCCAAGTCCTCACCGCAGGTGCCCGACCCCGCCAAGGTCGAGGGTGGGTACTCCTACGAGCCCAAGTGGGACGGCTTCCGCTGCCTCGTGTTCCGCGACGGCGACGAGATCGTGCTCGCGAGCCGCAGCACCAAGGAGCTCAACCGCTACTTCCCCGAGATGGTCGAGGCGCTGCGCGAACAGCTCCCTGCCCGCTGCGTGGTCGACGGCGAGCTCTTCGTGGCCGTCGGCGAGCGGCTCGACTTCGACCGGCTCACCGAGCGCATCCATCCCGCGGCCTCCCGCGTGACGCTGCTCTCGCAGCAGAACCCGGCCTCGTTCGTCGCCTTCGACCTGCTGGCCCTCGGCGATGACTCCTACCTCGAGCGTCCGCTTCACGAGCGTCGCGCCGCGCTCGAGGAGGCGCTCGTCGGGGTGAATGCACCCGTGCACGTCACCCGCACGACCACCGACCCCGCCGTCGCGCAGGAGTGGTTCGAGCGCTTCGAGGGAGCAGGTCTCGACGGCGTCGTGGCCAAGCCGCTGTCGGCGCCCTACACGCCGAACGGCCGCACGATGCTGAAGGTCAAGCACGCGCGCACCGCCGATGTGGTGGTCGCCGGCTACCGCCTGCACAAGACGTCCACGCCGGCCGCCCCGCTGCTCGGCTCCATGCTCCTCGGGCTGTACGACGACGAGGGCGGGCTCCAGCACGTCGGTGTCTGCGCGTCGTTCACCCAGGCGCGGCGTGCCGAGCTCGTGGCCGAGCTGGACGAGCTGCGGGTCGAGTTGGCAGAGCACCCTTGGGGACGCTGGCAGGACGCCGAGGCACAGGCCGACAGCCGCCTCCCCGGCGGGCAGAGCCGGTGGACCGGTGGCAAGGACCTCTCGTTCGTCCCGATCGCCCCGACGCGTGTTGCCGAGGTCGGCTACGAGCACATGGAGGGCGACCGCTTCCGGCACACCGCGCAGTTCAAGCGTTGGCGCCCCGACCGGGAGCCCGCGTCGTGCGGCTACGCCCAGCTCGAGGAGGTCGTCGGCTACGACCTCGCCGACGTCCTGATCTAGCGCTTGTCGCGGTCCCAGTGAATCGCGCCGAGCTGCCCCGACTCGGCCTGCTCACGCTGGATCGCCGCGCGAACGCCGTCGGCGCGTCCATGGCGGATCAGTCGCTTGGCGGCCTGGGTCGCGCCGCGGGGGAGTCCCGCCATGTCGTGGCCGAGCGCGAGCGCCTCCGCCTGCACCGTGGACGGGTCGGTGGCACGGTTCGCGAGGCCGAAGGTGACCGCCTCTGGGCCGGTGACCCAGCGCGACGTGAGCAGCAGCTCGGCGGCCCGCTGGGAGCCGATGGCCTGCGCGAGCAGCCAGCTGCTGCCGGCCTCGGGCGCCGTGCCCAGCTCGGCGAAGGGAAGTCGTAGGCGGGCGTCGTCGGCCACGAGCACGACGTCGCAGTGCAGCAGGATGGTGGTGCCGAAACCGACCGCCGATCCGTGCACGGCGGCCACAAGCGGCTGGGGCAGCTCGAGCAGCGCGTCGAGCAGCTCGCCGAAGGCGGCCGACACCTCGCTTGAGGGTGTGGTCGCGAGGGCGACGAGGTCGACACCGCTGCAGAACGCCCGTCCGGCGCCGACGAGGACGACGGCCCCCGTCTGCTCGTCGCCGGCCGCGTCGCGCAGCGCCACGGCGAGGTCACGGTAGGACGACGCGGTGAAGGCGTTGAGCCGCGCGGGCCGGTTCAGCGTGAGCACTCGGACGTCGGCGTCCTGGTGCGCGACTATCGCCGGGCCGGTGGTGGTGTCGTCGGTCATCAGGAGTCCTTCTTGGCCTTGCTGGGCTGGACGCGGCGCGGCTCGCCGGGCATCTTCGGGTAGTCGGGTGGGTACGGCATCTCGCCCTGCCCGTCGGCCTCGTCGCGGGCGTACCACTCGAGCAGGGTGTCGAGGCTGTGCCGGACGTCGTCGATCTCGGCGTGGGCGTCGCCGCGCTCGGCCAAGCGAGTCGGCACGGTGTGCAGGGTGAAGACGTTCGGGTCGTCGAGCGCCGCGAGCTCGTCCCAGGTGACGGGAGTCGACACGGGTGCGCCGGGCTTCGGCCGCAGGCTGTAGGCGCTGGCGATGGTGCGGTCACGGGCGTTCTGGTTGTAGTCGACGAAGATGTTGGCGCCCCGCTCCTCCTTCCACCACTTCGTGGTGACGCCCTCTGTGCGGCGCTCGAGCTCGCGGCCGAAGGCGATGGCGGCGTGACGCACGTCGGTGAACGTCCATCGTGGCTCGATGCGCACGTACACGTGCACACCTCGGTTGCCACTGGTCTTGGGGAATCCCCGGATGCCGATCTCCTCGAGCAGCTCGCGCGCGGCGCCGGCGACGCGGACGGCGTCATGGAAGTCGGTGCCCGGCTGGGGGTCGAGGTCGATGCGCAGCTCGTCGGGATGGTCGACGTCGTCACGCCGCACGGGCCAGGGATGGAACGTGAGCGCGCCCATGTGGGCCGCCCAGGCTGGCACCGCGATCTCGGTCGGGCAGATCTCGTCGGCATGTCGTCCCGACGGGAACTGGATCCGTGCCGACTCCAGGTACGGGGGAGCGCCCTGGGGCACTCGTTTCTGGTAGAACGCATCCCCCCGGTTGTCGGCGCGGGTCGACAACGACATCCCCTCGCGGACGCCCTTGGGCCAGCGCTCGAGCGTCGTCGGACGGTCCCGCAGTGCACGCATCAGGCCCTCCGCGACGTCGACGTAGTACTGGACGACCATGACCTTCGTGACCTCGGCAGACCACTCGGTCGCCTCGAAGATGACTCTGCCGGGGCTTGAGACGCGCACGGCACGGCCGCCGGCCTCGATCTCCACAGCATCGCTCGCCATGAAGTCACTCTAGGACGTCATGGCCTCGGCCGGGGGACACGCGAAGGTCGGGATCGGGTGACAGGCGTTGATCTTTCGGTAGTTTGTTGGGCATGTTCGCTGCGCTCGGTCGTTTCATCACCCGTCACCCTTGGCAGGTCATCGTCGCCTGGATCGTGGTGGCCGCCGTGGTCATCCTCACCGCCCCGAAGCTCACCTCGACCACTGACGAGGCCGAGTTCCTCCCGAAGCACTACGAGTCGATCAAGGCGCTCGAGGCGCAGACGGAGGCCTTCCCCGATCGCACCGACACGGCAGCGATCATGGTGTTCGACCGTGAGGACGGCTCGCCGCTCACGGCGGAGGACTCCGCAGAGGTCGAGCGCATCGCCCAGCAGCTGAACGACGAGAAGATCGACCAGTTCGGCCCGATCGTCGCCGGACCCGCGTCCGACAACCATCTGGTGCAGACGGCGGTCGTGAGCATGTCCAAGGACGCCGAGCCGTTCGGCACCAAGATCATGGACAGCGTCAAGGAGCTGCGCGACAAGGCCAAGCCGCTCGTGGCCGACACCGACATGCGGATGGGCGTGACCGGCTCGGCCGCGCAGGGGCTCGACTCGCAGGAGGCGTCGTCGAACGCCGAGGCCATCGTCGGCATCGCCACCGTGCTGCTGATCCTGGTGCTGCTCCTGGTGATCTTCCGCAGCCCGATCATCGCGATCCTGCCGATCCTGGTGGTGGGGCTCGTCTCCCAGGTCGCCACGGGCCTGATCGCCTTCGCGAACGACATCTTCGATCTCAAGGCCGACAGCTCGATCCAGGTCATTCTCATCGTGGTGCTCTACGGCATCGGCACCGACTACATCCTGTTCTTCCTCTTCCGGTACCGAGAGCGGCTCCGAGAGGGTGAGAGCAGCAAGGCCGCCGTGGAGCACGCCATCGAGCGTGCGGGCGAGGCGATCGCCTCGGCCGGCGGTGCCGTCATCGTCGCCTTCCTGGCACTCGTGCTCTCGACGCTGAGCATCTTCCGCTCGATCGGCCCGGCGTTGGCGATCGCGGTGGCGGTCACCGTCGTCGCGGCGCTCACCCTCGTGCCGGCCATCGTGTCCCTTCTCGGCGCCAAGGTGTTCTGGCCCTCGAAGGCCTGGCGCACCGAGCCGAAGTCCGCGCGCTTCGGCGCCATCGGCGACTCGTTGGGCCGTCACCCGGTGCGGTTTGCCCTGGCATCTGGCCTCGTGCTCGCCGTGCTGGCGGTGTTCGCCTTCGGCTTCAAGCCCACGTTCGACCTGGGCGACACCGGCGTGCCCAAGACCGCGGAGTCGTCCGTCGCGCTCGAGCGGCTCGAGAAGGGCTTGCCGCCTGGAGCGACGGACCCCACTGCGGTGTTCCTGCGCAGCACCGACGGCTCGCGCCTGGACGAAAGCGCGCTCACGGCGTTCGGCAACGACCTGGGCAAGGCCAAGGGCATCGCCCAGGTGGCTCCGCCGACGGTGTCCGACGACGGCTCCACGGCCGTCTACAGCGCCGTGCTGGACGACGACCCCACGTCGGACGCCTCGATGGCGAACGTCAAGGGACCGATCCGCACGACGGCGCACGATGCGGCTCCCGACGGCACCGAGGCTCTCGTGGGTGGCACGACCTCGGTCTTCGTCGACCTCGAGCGAGCGATGAACCGCGACTACTCCGTCGTGTTTCCGGTCGCCGCCGTCATCATCATGGTGATCCTCGGCCTGCTGCTGCGCAGCCTGGTGGCGCCCTGGTACCTCATGGCCTCGGTGGGACTCGGGTTCGGCGCGACGCTGGGCGCGTCGACGCTGCTGTTCCAGACCGTGCAGGGCAACGACGGCCTCATCTTCATGCTGCCGATCTACATCTACCTGTTCGTCGTGGCCCTCGGCACCGACTACAACATCTTGATGATCGCCCGGCTGCGTGAGGAGGCGCGAGAAGGGAAGAGCTCTCGCGACGCTGCGGCGCAGGCCGTGCGTCACGCCGGTCCTACGGTCGCCGCGGCGGGGCTCATCCTGGCCGGCACCTTCGCCTCCCTGATGCTGGGTGGCAACTCCCTGCTGACGTCGATGGGCTTCGCGATCTCGTTCGGCATCTTCGTCTCGGCCTTCGTGATGGCGCTGTTCTTCACACCGGCGATCACCGCGTTGATCGGGCATGCCGCGTGGTGGCCCGGACACGGCGACGAGGCTGTGGCAGCCGAGAAGGAGAAGGCCCCACTGGGGTAAGGCTCGCCTTCGTTGAAGGGGTTGTCGAATAAGAGCACACTTGTCTTGTGAAAAACAACGGGCCCGAACACGCGTCGTTGCTCGACGACGCGCCGACCCGTGAGCGGGTGGCCACCACCATCCTCGAGAACGGTCCGTCCACCGCGGCAGACCTGGCACTCCAGCTCAGCCTGACCCCCGCCGCGGTGCGTCGCCACCTCGACCAGCTCCTCGCCGACGGTGTCCTCGAGGCACGCGACCAGCGCATCACCGGTCAGCGTGGCCGCGGTCGGCCGGCCAAGGTCTTCGTCATCACCGACGCGGGTCGCGACCACTTCGAGCACGCCTACGACGAGCTCGCCGCCGGGGCACTGCGCTTCCTCGCCGCCACGGGCGGAGACGACGCCGTGATGGCCTTCGCGCGTCACCGGCTGGCCGACCTGGAAGACCGCTACCGGCCGCTCCTGGCGATGGCCGACCCGAGCGATCGTCCCCGGGTGCTCGCCGAGGCGCTCACCCGCGACGGCTTCGCGGCCTCGGTCGGGTCCGTCCCTCACGGCGCCCAGATGTGCCAGCACCACTGCCCGGTGGCGCACGTGGCCGTCGAGTTCCCCCACCTGTGCGAGGCCGAGGCGGAGATGTTCGCCCGACTCCTCGGCACCCATGTCCAACGGCTGGCGACCATCGCCCACGGCGACGGAGTCTGCACCACTCACCTGCCGATCATCGAACGAGATCCCTCACCCACAGCAGAGAGGTTGCCCTCATGACGACCACATCGCACGAGACCAATGCCATCGAAGCCGCGAACCCGGGCCTGAAAGACGTCGGGCGCTACGAGTTCGGCTGGTCCGACACCGATGTCGCGGGCGCCAACGTGACCCGCGGGCTGAGCGAGGACGTCGTCCGCAACATCTCGGCGCTCAAGAGCGAGCCGCAGTGGATGCTCGATCTGCGCCTGAAGGGCCTCAAGCTCTTCGGTCGTAAGCCGATGCCCACCTGGGGCGCCGACCTCGACGGCATCGACTTCGACAACATCAAGTACTTCGTGCGCTCCACCGAGAAGCAGGCCGCCACGTGGGACGACCTGCCCGAGGACATCAAGAACACGTACGACAAGCTCGGCATCCCCGAGGCCGAGAAGCAGCGCCTCGTCTCCGGCGTGGCCGCTCAGTACGAGTCCGAGGTCGTCTACCACTCGATCCGTGAAGACCTCGAGGAGCAGGGTGTCCTCTTCCTCGACACCGACACGGCGCTCAAGGAGCACCCCGAGCTCTTCAAGGAGTACTTCGCCACGATCATCCCGGTCGGCGACAACAAGTTCTCCGCGCTTAACTCGGCGGTCTGGTCAGGCGGCTCGTTCATCTACGTGCCCAAGGGTGTCCACGTCGACATCCCGCTGCAGGCCTACTTCCGTATCAACACCGAGAACATGGGCCAGTTCGAGCGCACCCTGATCATCGCCGACGAGGACTCGTACGTGCACTACGTCGAGGGCTGCACGGCGCCGATCTACTCCAGCGACTCGCTGCACTCCGCGGTCGTCGAGATCGTGGTCAAGAAGGGCGCCCGCGTCCGCTACACCACGATCCAGAACTGGTCGAACAACGTCTACAACCTCGTCACCAAGCGCGCGGTCTGCGAAGAGGGCGCCACGATGGAGTGGGTCGACGGCAACATCGGCTCCAAAGTCACCATGAAGTACCCGGCCGTCTACCTCATGGGCGAGCACGCTCGGGGCGAGACGCTGTCCATCGCCTTCGCCGGCGAGGGCCAGCACCAGGACGCCGGCGCCAAGATGGTGCACGCCGCCCCCAACACGTCCAGCTCGATCCTGAGCAAGTCGGTCGCCCGTGGCGGCGGACGCACGTCCTACCGCGGCCTGCTGCAGGTGCTCGAGGGAGCCTCCGGCTCGGCCAGCACGGTCAAGTGCGACGCGCTCCTGGTCGACCAGGTCAGCCGTTCCGACACGTACCCGTACGTCGACGTCCGCGAGGACAACGTGACGCTCGGCCACGAGGCCACCGTCTCCAAGCTCAGCGACGACCAGCTGTTCTACTTCATGTCGCGTGGCATGGAGGAGGACGAGGCCATGGCCATGATCGTGCGTGGCTTCGTCGAGCCGATCGCCCGCGAGCTCCCGATGGAGTACGCGCTCGAGCTCAACCGTCTGATCGAGCTCCAGATGGAGGGGGCTGTCGGCTAGTGAGCACCAGCGGTCTTCTCTCACCTGGCGTCCAAGACTTCGAAGGTAGTTCTGTGTCAAACCTTGCTGATTCTCTCGAGCTCAGCCCCGTCGTGAGCCATCTGCACCCGGAGGGGTCCTTCGACCTCGCCGACCACCCGGTGCCCACAGGCCTCGAGGAGGTCTGGCGGTTCACCCCCCTCAAGCGCCTGCGCGGCCTCCACGAGGACACGCCGCTCGACGGCGACGGCCTCAAGATCGAGGCCGACGTCGCCGCGGGCGTGACGGCTGTGTCGGTGCCCGTCGGCGACTCCGCCCGCGGGCTCTCCGGCTACGTACCTGTCGACCGCGTCTCGGCCCGCGCATGGGACGCCAGCCGCTCGGTCTTCGAGGTCACGATTCCCCGCGACACGATCGTCGACGAGCCCACCACCATCCGCCTGCACGGCACGGGCCTCGACCACGCCGCCGCGGGGCATCTGCTCGTGCGTGCCGGCCAGTTCAGCAAGGCCGTCGTCGTCGTCGACTACGAGGGCTCGGCCACCTGGGCCGAGAATATCGAGATCGTCCTCGAGGACGGCGCGCAACTGACGTTCGTCACGGTGCAGGACTGGAACGACGACAGCGTCCACGTCGTCCACCAGCACGCACGGGTCGGGCGCGACGCCGAGTTGCTGCATGTCGCGGTCTCGCTCGGCGGCGACGTCGTCCGGGCGAGCACCGGGGCCGACTATCGCGGCACCGGGGGCAGCGTCGAGCTGCTCGGCGTCTACTTCGCCGACGAGGGCCAGCACATCGAGCACCGGCTGTTCGTCGACCACACGGCGCCCCGCACCAAGAGCAACGTCGAGTACAAGGGCGCGCTGCAGGGCCAGGGCGCCCACACGGTCTGGATCGGCAACGTCCTCATCCGCAAGGAGGCCGAGGGCATCCTGACGTACGAGAGCAACGACAACCTCGTGCTCACCGACGGCGCCAAGGCCGACTCGGTGCCGAACCTCGAGATCGAGACCGGCGAGATCGAGGGTGCCGGCCATGCCAGCACCACGGGCCGCTTCGACGACGAGCACCTGTTCTACCTGCAGAGCCGCGGCATCGCCGAGGAGGAGGCCCGACGCCTCGTGGTCCACGGCTTCTTCAACGACATCATCCGCCGCATCGGCGTCCCGGCTCTCCAGGAGCGCCTGGTGGCGTCGATCGAGGAGGAGCTCGCCGCGCACGTAGGACGGATCCAGTGAGCGGGGTGCCCGCCGCCGCGCTCGTCGACGTCCCGGACGGGGGAGTGCTCGCCGTCGAGGTCGACGGGGTCGAGATCGCCCTCGTGCGCGACGGCGACGACGTCTACGCCGTGCGCAACGAGTGCTCGCACGCGGCGATCCCGCTCTCCGAAGGTGATGTCGAGGGCTGCGAGATCGAGTGCTGGCTGCACGGCTCGCGGTTCGACGTCCGTACGGGCAAGGCGATCAACCTGCCTGCCACCCAACCCATTGCCACCTACCCCACCACCGTCGAGGGCGACACCGTCATGGTCGACCTCTCGTTCCACAGGAGTTGAGAACACATGGCCACCCTTGAGATCAAGGACCTCCACGTCTCGGTGAACACCGAGGAGGGCGAGAAGGAGATCCTGCGTGGAGTCGACCTCACGGTGAAGTCCGGCGAGGTGCACGCCATTATGGGCCCGAACGGCTCCGGCAAGTCGA
>Ga0164243_10004618_pt1 | contig 21474 bp, 23 predicted proteins | sample OricompcompostOP_FD_108781 | JGI IMG/M metagenome (GOLD analysis project Ga0164243, IMG submission 108781) | Organic Plus compost microbial communities from Emeryville, California, USA - Original compost - Organic plus compost (OP) | ecosystem: Engineered > Solid waste > Mixed feedstock >...
CGGGACCGACGCTCAGGGACCGGCAACCTGGCGACCAGGGCGCGTCAGCACCGCGGGACGTTCAGCCTTGGCGCGGCACCTGACCGGCGCGGCACCCTGCTGGCCTGGCAGGCCCCGCTGAGCTGAGCGTCATCCCGCGCTCGTCCAGGCAGGCCTGGGCGAGGTCGGCGGCCCGAATGGTGTGCAGCGGGCGTGACCAGCCAGGCGCGCAACGTCTCCCACGCGTTCATCCTGCGGATGGAAGCCCCCGCGGAGCTACTTCCTGCAGACTGAGCTCCACCTCGAGGTCCGTGACGAGGGGCTCAGCGCCCCGGCTCGGTCCGCCACCCGTGGTGCCGTCGCGACGCCACCCACGCGGCCACCTGCGTGCGCCGCTGCAGCCCCATCTTCGCCAGCAGCGCGGTGATGTGGTTCTTCACCGTCTTCTCGGCGATGCCGAGGCGGTCGGCGATCTCCCGGTTCGACAGCCCGTCGCCGATGAGGTCGAGCACGCGCAGCTCGCTCGGCGTGAGGTCCTCGGTGGGGTCGTCGTGGCTGGCGCGCCGCCGCGTCACGGTGCGCTCGTCCAGCAGCGTGCGGCCGGCGGCGACCGCGCGGACGACCTCGGTGATCTCGGCGCCGTGCACCGACTTCAGCAGGTAGGCGGCCGCGCCGGCCTCCAGCGCGGCCGCGAGCGCGTCGTCGTCGTCGAACGACGTCAGGACCACCGAGCGTGCCGTCGGCACGGTGTCCCGCACACCCTGCATGACCTCGATCCCGGTGCCGTCCGGGAGCTGGAGGTCCACGAGGAGCACCTGCGGGCGCACCAGGCACGCACGGCGGATCCCGTCGGCGACGGTGCCCGCCTCGGCGACCACGGTCATGCCTTCGGCGCGCTCCACCACCTCGGCGATGCCGCGACGGACGACCTCGTGGTCGTCGATGATCATGACGGTGACCGGACCGTTCGCCGGGGTCGGCTGCCCTGGCGTCGCTGCGGGACTGGCGGGGGGCACGGTGGCATCGTAGCGATCCGTGACCACCGTTCTGCTCCCCTCCACGCTGTCCGGCGAGCCGGTCGTCCCGCCCGGCGTGCGCACCGTCCGCTACGCCGTCAAGGAACCGCTCCCCGACGACCTGCTCGACGCCGACGCGCTCGTCGTCTGGGCCAACCCCACCTGGCAGGTGCAGGACGCCGCCGCCCGGATGCGCCGGGTGCGGTGGGTCCAGACGCTGGCCGCCGGCCCCGACGTGATCCTGGAGGCGGGTTTTGCCCCGGACGTCGTGGTGACCTCCGGTGCCGGGCTGCACGACGGGCCGGTCGCCGAGCACACCCTCGCCATGCTGCTGGGCGTCGTGCGACGCCTGCCGACGCTGGTGCGGGCGCAGGACGAGCACCGCTGGGCGCTCGAGCTGAGCGGCGGACGACAGGCCCGCGCCGTGGACGAGCTGCGCAGCCTGGCGGGGGCGCACGTCGTCGTCTGGGGCTTCGGGTCGATCGCGGCGCGGCTGTCCCCGATGCTCGTCGCGCTCGGCGCCCGGGTCACCGGCGTCGCTCGGCGCCCCGGGCGGCGGGCGGGGTTCGACGTCGTCACGGCCGACGACCTGCCAAGGCTGCTGCCGACGGCCGACGTGCTGATCGGCCTGCTGCCGTCCACCCGGGCCACCCGGCACGTCATCGACGCCGACGTGCTCGCACTGCTGCCGGCGCACGCGTGGGTGGTCAACGTCGGTCGCGGCTCGACGCTGGACGAGGCGGCGCTGCTGGACGCCATCGGTTCCGGCGGCCTCGCGGGGGCGGCCCTCGACGTGTTCGAGACCGAGCCGCTGCCGGCCGACTCCCCGCTGTGGGACGAGCGGCGGATCCTCATCAGCCCGCACGGGGCCGGCGGGCGGCCGGTCGGCGGGGCGGAGCTCGTGGCGGACAACATCGCCGCGTTCGTCACGGGGCAGCCGCTGCGCAACGTCGTCGAGCGCTGAACCGACCGGTTCCCCGTTCCCGGACCACCGCGGGGGCTCACCACGGCACGAGCAGCGCCTGCACCCCGTCCCCGGCCCCGACCCCACCAGGCGGCACGAGGGCGAGGGCACAGGCCTGCGCGAGGCCCCGCAGCATGGCCGTCCCCTGCCACGCCGCCGCCCGCAGGCCGTCGGCGTCCTCCTGCACCGCCACCAGCCTGGTGTCGCGGTGGACGTTGGCCACCGGCTCGCCCCGGCGGCGAGGTGGGGACGGTCGTCAGAGATGCGGGCGGCGGGGGCGCGGCTGGCAGGTCGGGCAGCTGTACGACGAGCGGTTCATGAAGGTGTCCCGCCGCACGGGCGAGCCGCAGCGGGGGCACGGTCGGCCCTCCTGCCCGTACACCGCCAGCGAGCGGTCGAAGTAGCCGGACCGCCCGTTGACGTTCACGTACAACGCGTCGAAGCTCGTCCCACCCTGGGCCAGCGCCTCCGCCATGACCTCGGCCGCCGCGTCCAGCGCGCGCAGCGCCTCGGCCGCCCGCAGCGTGCGGGTCCGTCGGGCGTAGTGCAGGCCGGCGCGCCACAGCGCCTCGTCGGCGTAGATGTTCCCGATGCCGGACACCAGCGTCTGGTCGAGCAGCGCCCGCTTCAGACCCGTGGTGCGGGCCCGCACCGCCCGCGCCAGCGCCGCGCGATCCAGCGCGGGGTCGAGCAGGTCGCGGGCGATGTGGGCGACGGGCTCCGGGACGACGGGCGCACGCGACCCGGCGCCGCCGGGGGCGCCGTCGGCGGTGGGCACCAGCTCGGTGACGGACAGGTGGCCGAAGGTGCGCTGGTCCACGAAGTCGAGCACGCCGCCGTCGTCGAAGGTGAGCCGCACGCGCAGGTGGGGGTGCGTGCCGGCCGGGCCGGCGGCGGCCTCGTCGTGCACCAGGAGCTGGCCGCTCATCCCCAGGTGCGCCAGCAGGGCCGCATCGCCCTCGTCGAGCAGCAGCCACAGGAACTTGCCGCGGCGGACAGCCGCGACCAGCCGCCGTCCGGACAGCCGTCCGGCGAGGTCCAGCGGGCCGCCCTCGTGCCGGCGCACGCTGTAGTCGCGCCGCACCTCCACGGTGGCGACGCGGCGGTCGAGCACGTGACGGGCCAGACCGTCGCGGACGGTCTCGACCTCGGGCAGCTCGGGCACTCAGCCCTCGGCGACGGCCGGCCCTGCGGAGCCGGCCTGCTCGACGGGGCCGGTCTGCTGGGCCGAGCCGTTCTGCTCAGCGGAGCCGTCGTGCTCAGCGGAGCCGGCCTGCCCGGCGGGGCCGTCCTGCTCTGCGGAGCCGGCCTGCTCAGCGGCGCGCTGCTCGGCCAGCGCCCGGTAGGCAGAGGACGCGGCCTCCTGCTCGGCGAGCTTCTTGGACGTGCCCACGCCCACACCGCGCGCCTCACCGGCCACGACGGCGTGCGCGGTGAAGACGCGGAAGTGGTCCGGCCCCTCGCCGGTGACCTCGTAGCTCGGCGCCCCCAGGCCCATCGCCGCGGACAGCTCCTGCAGCGAGGTCTTCCAGTCCAGCGCCGCACCCAGGTGCGCCGCCGCGTCCAGGGTCGGCCCCACGAGCCGCTCGATGAGCGCCCGCGCGACCTCCAGGCCGTGCGCCAGGTACACCGCGCCGAAGACGGCCTCGAGCGTGTCGGACAGGATGGAGTCCTTGTCGCGCCCGCCGGTCGCCAGCTCGCCGCGCCCGAGCAGCACGTAGCGCCCCAAGTTGAGCGACCGCGCCACCTGCGCCAGCCCGCGCTGCGACACCGTGGCCGCCCGCATCTTCGCCAGCGCACCCTCCGGCTCGCCGGGGTGAGCCCGGTACAGCGACTCCGTGACCACGAGGCCGAGCACGGTGTCCCCGAGGAACTCCAGGCGCTCGTTGGTGGGAATGCCCCCTTGCTCGTGCGCGAACGACCTGTGGGTCAGCGCGAGCACGAGCAGCTCGGGGTCCAGCGAGACCCCGAGCTGGCGGATGAGCTGGTCAACGGCCGTCTCGCTCACGACCGTGCCCCCGCTCCCTGCGTCACGCGGTCAGCGGGCCTCGTGCTCGCTGCGGACCGCCTCGACGTAGCGGCGGCCGTTGTAGGCGCCGCAGGCCGGGCAGGCCTGGTGCGGGGCCTTCGGGGACCGGCACTGGGGGCAGGTGCTGAGCGTGGCGGCAGTGGTCTTCCACTGCGACCGACGCGCACGGGTGTTGCTGCGCGACATCTTGCGCTTCGGGACCGCCACGGCTAGCTCTCTTTCGTCTCGTCGTTCACGCTCGCCAGGTGGCTCAGGGCCGCCCAGCGAGGGTCAAGCGTCTCATGCGCGTGGCCAGGGTCGTCCGCCAGGCGCGCACCGCACTGCGGGCACAGGCCCGGGCAGTCGGGGCGGCACAGCGGCTGGAACGGCAGCGCCGGCACGACCACGTCACGCAGCGCGGGCTCAAGGTCGACCAGGTCGCCCTCCAGCTCGCGCACGTCCTCCTCGTCGTCCCCGTCCTCCGCCGCGGCCGCCGCGCGCTCGGGGTAGACGTACAGCTCCTGCAGCGTCAGGTCGAGATCCTCGACCACCTCGCCCAGGCAGCGCACGCACTCCCCGACCGCCCGGCCCACGACGGTGCCGGAGACCAGGACCCCCTCCATGACCGCCTCGAGCCTGAGGTCCAGCTCGACGTCGGCCCCGGTGGGGATGCCGATCACGTCGGTGCCGAGAGCCTCTGGGGCGGCGACCGTTCGCTGCACGGTCCGCGTCGATCCCGGACGTCGGCCGAGCTCGACGGTGTCGAGCACGAGCGGCGAGCGGGGATCGAGGTGAACAGGGCGCTGCACGGCCAGTCTCCTCTGAGGTCTCGGTCCGTACCACGACCGGCAGGACCAGCGCACAAGCCTACGGCACGGCCGCGGCGGGCCCAAATCCTCGCGGGCCCCCGGTATCCCGCGGCAGCTCAGACCCGCTGGTCCACCCCGTGCTCGCCCGCTGCGAGCCGCCCGGCGAGCTTGGCTCGGCCGGCCTGCACCTGTCCGAGCACCTTTCCCAGGTCGATCTCGAAGTCCGCGAGCTGGCGGTCGCAGTAGTCGTCGGCGTCACGGCGCAGCCGCTCGGCGGCCTGCTCCGCCTCCGCGACGATCTCCTCGGCACGCCGCCGGGCCGCTGCCACCACGGCCTCCTGCTCGACCAGCGCCGTGGCCTGCTCACGCGCGCTCCCGACGATCCGCTCGGCCTCCGCGCGGGCCGCCGCACGCGCGGCGTCGGCGTCCGCCAGCACCTCGTCGGCCCGGGTGAGCTGGGCGGGCAGCACGTCGCGGGCCTGCTCGACCAGGTCGAGCAGCTCGGCGCGGTTCACCAGCACGGAGGACGACATGGGCATCGCCCGGGCGGTGCTTACCGCTGCCGCGATCGCGTCCAGCACGCCGGTGAGCCCCTCCGGGCGCTCCTGCGGCTCGCTCATCGTGTGCTCCCTCCGGTCGTCCCCACCCCGGCTCCGTCCGTCCGGCGGTCCGTCCCCGCGGCGCGCGCCCCGGAGGCACCACCGTCCGCGGGGGCACGTTCTGGGACGGCACGTTCTGCGGTGGCGCGTTGTCCAGCGGCGCGTTGTCCGGCGGCGCCGTCTCCCGTGGCGCCTTCGGCCACGGCCAGTGCGCGCAGCACCGCGGCCGCGACCGGCTCCGGCACCAGGTCGCCGATGGGTCCGCCGTGGCGCGCGACGTCCTTGACCAACGAGGACGCCACGTGCGCCAGCGTCGGCTCAGCGACGACGAAGACCGTCTCGACCCCGGACAGGTGCCGGTTCATCAGCGCCATCGGCAGCTCGGCGTCCAGGTCCGCCCCGCCGCGCAGACCCTTCACGACGGCCGTCGCGCCGACCCCCCGCACGAAGTCGGCGAGCAGCCCCGCCACCGGCTCGACCCGCACCCGGTCGTCCCCGGCGAACACCTCGGTGGCCAGGGCGACCCGCTCGTCGACGGTGAGCAGCGGCGTCTTCGCCGCGTTGCGCGCGACGGCGACCACGACCTCGTCGAACATCGTCCGGGCACGGCGCACCACGTCCACGTGGCCGAGGGTGAGGGGGTCGAACGACCCGGGGCAGACCGCTGTGCTCACGGGGCCAACCTACGCCGACGCCTCCGGGCCGGGCGCCCCGACGGGCTCGGCGAACCACAGCACGCTCTCGCCGTACGCCCGCCGCTCCACGCGTCCCAGACCCGCCGGCCACCCCGGTTCCGGGCTGCGCACCGAGCGCTCCACGACGACGACCGCACCGGCGCGCAGCAGCGCCCGCACACCGGCGAGCACGCCCGACAGCGCCCGCTCCTCCACGTCGTACGGCGGGTCCGCGAGCACCAGGTCCCACCGCTGCGCGGGGTCGTCGGGCACCCGCTCGAGGAAGCGCTCGACCCGCTCGGTCGCCACGCGCACCGTGCGTCCCAGGCCCAGCGCGGCGACGTTGGCACGGCAGACCTCGGCGGCGGCACGGGCGGCCTCGACCAGCGTGACGTCCGCCGCGCCACGGCTCGCGGCCTCCAGGCCCAGGGCGCCCGAGCCGGCGTACAGGTCGAGCACGCGTGCCCCGTCCACCACGTCGAGGTGCTCGAGGCGGGAGAACAGGGCCTCACGCACCCGCTCGCTGGTCGGCCGCGTGCCGACCCGCGGCACCTGCAGCGTGCGACCACCGGCCAGGCCCGCCACGATGCGCGTCACGGCACGCCACCGGCGGCCGCCGGACGGACGGGCAGGCCGCGGCGCTCGCGGAGGACGGCGAGCGCCCGCCGACCGCCGCTCATCGCGCACCTGCCTTCGTGCCGGTCTCCTCCTGGGCGGCCAGCGCCCGGTCCATGAACGAGCCGGTGCGGATCGAGGAGCACACCAGGACCGCGAGCAGCGTGCAGGCGAGCTGGACAACGAGCAGCGTCGGGCTCACCGTGCGCAGCAGGACGCAGATCCACACCGGCAGCAGGCCGAGGACGACGACGTCCGGGCCGCGTCGCAGCACTGCGAGCACCCCGCTGGGCAGCGCCCCCGCGGGTGTCGACACCAGCGGACCGCCCCAGTCCGGTGCCGGCCGGTACGAGGCCCGTACGGCCGCTCCCGCCCACACCGGTGCGGACACCACGCCGAGGACGAGGAACCCCGGCACGTCGCTCGCCCACCAGCCGAGCGCACCGAACGCCACGAGCGACCACAGCACCATCGCCGCCGCGGGGACCACCATGCGCAGCCGCCGCACCCGCCGCGCGTCCAGCGGCAGCAGCCGGTCCAGGACCGGCGCCATCTCGGCACGTCGCGCCCCCTCGCCGGTCGCGCTCATCGCCACGTACCCACCGCCCACCAGGGCGAGCAGCACGCCCACCGGGCTGTCGAGCTGGGGCACAGCACAGGCCAGCGCCGGGACGAGAGCGGAGACGACGAGCTGCACCAGGTGCCGGGCCGAACGGCGCAGCACCACCAGGTCCGCCGTCACCAGGGCGGAGGCCGCACCGCGTGCGGTGCGCAGCCGTGCCGTGCGGCGCCGGGCGGACGGCATCGCCGCGTCGGTCAGCGCCCGGCCCAGCTCGCGCGAGTCCAGCGACACCACGGCACCGACCGCCTGGCTGGCCACCGAGCCGCTCTCGCGCAGCGTGCGCGCCGGGATCGCCCCCAGCCGCCGGTCCAGCGCCGCCGCGAGCGCGACGACCACGACAGCCAGCACGAGCACGAGCGGCCACGACGGGGCCGGCAGTGCGGCGACCTGCCAGCCGGCCACCGTCAGCACGATGGCCAGCACCGGGGCAGCAACCAGGACCAGGTCACCGAGCAGCGCCAGCCGTCGCCTCGGGGCTCCAGCCGCCTGGCCCAGACCGGCCAGCAGCACCAGCGCGGCAGCGACGAGCGCCGCGGCCAGCACCACACGGACGACCCGCTCGCCCGACGCACCGAGGAGGCCGGCGTCGAGCAGACCCACGAGCACCGCCCCGGCGAGCGCCCCGAGCGCCGGCAGGCGGCGCGATGCCGGGCGCAGCAGCCCGCGCCGGTCCACCGGCAACCCCAGCCACCAGGTCGCCTCGGCGCCGCCCGCGCCGATCGGGCCGAGCCGGCCGGCCAAGGAGACCAGCGCCCCGGCGAGCCCGACCAGGATCGCCACGACGATGGCCGCCAGGCTGGGACCCTCCAGCGCACCGGGCGGCGCGGGCGGCAGGGCCACCCGCAGGCTCTGCGCGACGCCGAGCGCGATAAGCACGCCGATCGCCACACTGATGACCGCGTAGTACAGGTCGCCGAGCAGCGCACCCAGGCCGGCGCCGACGCGGGTGCTGCCCGCCTGGGCGGTGTAGCGGCGGATCGCCCGGGCGGGCGGGACCTCGCCGACCTCGAAGGGACGGACGACGGGCTCGTCGCCCGGGTCGGGACCGTCGGCCGGACCGGGACCGTCGTCCGGGGCAGTGCTCTCAGCGGCCGCGCCCTCGACATCCGAACCGGCGGCGTCCGCGCCCGCGGCGTCCACATCCGGCGCGTCCGGGCCCGCGGTGCCCGACCGGTCGGTGCCCCTGGGATCCGCGCGACCCGGGCCCCCGTCCCGGCTCATGCCGTTCCCCCGGCGATCTGCTGCGCCGCCTCGACGGCCGACAGCACCCGACTGCGGTCCTCCGCGACCAGCACCGCGCGGTCCGCCACCGTACGCAGCAGGTCCGGGTCATGCGTGGCCAGCAGCACGGAGCCGCCGGCGCGCTTCTCGTCCAGCAGCCGCTGCGCCAACCGGTCGCGCATCGTGTGGTCCAGGCGCTGCTCCGGCTCGTCCAGGACGAGCAGCGACCGCGGCCGCACCAGCGCCGCGGCGAGCAGCAGCCGCCGGCGCTGGCCGGACGACAGCGCGACCGGCAGCGAGCGGGCGTGCTCCGTCAGGCCGAACTCGTCCAGCAGACCGTCCACCACGTCCTGGGCGCCGTGCACGCCGTGCCCGCGGGCCGTCAGGTACAGGTGCTCGGAGACGGTGAGCGCGGGAAAGTAGGCGTCGTCGTCCAGCACGCTGGCCACCCGGGCGCGGAACGCCACGTCACGCTCGTCCACCGCCGCGCCGAACACCTCGACGACACCCCCGGCCGGCTCCAGCAGGCCGATGACGGCCCGCAGCACCGTCGACTTGCCGGAGCCGTTGGGCCCGACGAGGGCGAGCGCGCGCCCCGGAGCGAGAGTGAAGGCCACAGGGGCGCACACCGGGGCACCGCCGTAGCCGACGAGCAGGTCCTGGGCACGCACCACGGGCTTCGACACGCCCGCCAGGGTATCCGGGAGCCGCCTCGCACCCGTCCCGCCGCGCACCCCGAGCACCATCGGGCGACCGGTCCACTGGCGGCGCATCCCGCCGTCGTGCGCCGACGTCCCGCAGGTGGCTGCGCCGCCGCGCACGCCACCTCACGTCCGGTCCAGGAACTCCTCGCGCTCCCCCGCGAGCTCCGCCTCGATCGCCGCCTGCAGCGGCGGCCATCCCGCCAGCTCTGGATCCCGCTCCACGAGGGCGCGCGCCTCGGTACGCGCCTTCTCGATGACATCGGCGTCCCGGGCGATGCGCAGGAACCGCAGCGAGCTCGACGTCCCCGACTGCGCCGCCCCGAGCACGTCACCCTCACGACGCAGCTCCAGGTCCGCGGTCGCGAGCGTGAAGCCGTCGGTGGTGCCGGCCAGCACCTCCAGCCGCGCCGCGGCCGTGCTGCCCTCCGGCGCGTCGGACACCAGCAGGCACAGCCCGGGAGCCGTCCCCCGTCCCACCCGGCCGCGCAGCTGGTGAAGCTGCGACAGCCCGAACCGGTCGGCGTCGAGCACCACCATCGCGGTGGCCGCCGGCACGTCCACCCCGACCTCGACCACCGTCGTGGAGACGAGGACGGGCACGCGCCCCGAGGCGAAGTCGGCCAGCGCACGGTCCTTCTCCTCCGGGGACATGCGGCCGTGCAGAACGCCGACCGCAACGCCGGCCAGCGCCGGCTCGCGGCGCAGCTCCTCGGCGACCTCCAGCACCGCACGCAGCGGCCGCACCGGACGCTCACCCTCGGCGACCGTCTCCTCCACCGCCAGCAGGTCCGCCCCGTCGGCGGACTCGTCCGCGGGGCGGACCGTGCGCCCCTTGCCGGTCCCGGGCTCCGCACCGGCCGGCGGGTCGGGGTCGATGCGCGGGCACACCACGTACGCCCGGCCCCCGCGGTCGACCTCCTCCCGCACCCGCTGCCAGGTCCGGGCCATCCACGCCGTGTTCTGCGCAGGGACCACGTGCGTCGTGACGCCGGCACGGCCGGCGGGCACCTCACGCAGCACCGAGGTCTCCAGGTCACCGAAGACCGTCATCGCGACGGTGCGCGGGATCGGCGTCGCGGTCATCACGAGCAGGTGCGGGGTACCGGCCGCCTTGGCCCGCAGCGTGTCGCGCTGCTCGACCCCGAAGCGGTGCTGCTCGTCCACCACCACCAGGCCGAGATCGGCGAACTGCACGGTGTCCGACAGCAGCGCGTGCGTCCCGACGACGATGCCGGCCCGTCCGCTGGCCGCGTCGAGCAGACTCTCCCGCCGCGCCGCCGCCGACTGCGAGCCGGACAGCAGCGCGACCCGGGTGCCGAGATCGGCACCGCCCAGGAAGCCGGCCTCGGCCAGGTCCCCGAGCAGCGCGCGCAGCGTACGGGCGTGCTGGGCGGCGAGCACCTCGGTCGGGGCGAGCAGCGCCGCCTGGCCCCCGGCGTCGACCACCTGGAGCATGGCGCGCAGGGCGACGACGGTCTTGCCGGAGCCGACCTCTCCCTGCAGCAGGCGTTGCATGGGGCGGGGTCGGGCCAGCTCGACCGCGATCTCCTCCCCGACGGACCGCTGCCCGGCGGTCAGCTCGAAGGGCAGCCGGGCGTCGAACGCGTCCAGCAGCCCGCCCTCGACGCGCGGACGGGCCACAGCCTGCTGTCCGGCGGCTCGCGCCGTGCGCCGGGCGAGCTCGGCCTGGAGCACGAAGGCCTCCTGGAAGCGCAGCCTCCCCTGCGCCTGCTTCCAGTCCTCCTCGGTGTGCGGGACGTGGATGCCGTGCAGCGTCGCGCGCATGCCCGCCAGGTGCCGGGCCGAGCGGACCTCCGGCGGCACCGGGTCGGGCAGGTCGTCGTCGGTGAGCGGGTCGAGCACCGTGCGGACGGCCTTGGCGATCTGCCGCGAGCCGAGCGCGGCCGACGCCGGATAGACCGGGATCGGCCAGCCTGCCTCCTCGATGGCCGCCTCCTCGTCGTCCACGTCCACGCCGAACAGCTCGTAGCGCGGATGCGTGAGCTGGAGCTGTGCGCCGTACCGCGTGATGGTCCCGGAGAACAGTCCCACCCGCCCGGGCTGCAGCCGCTGCTCGTGGAAGGCGAGCATCCGCGCGCTCTTGGCGAAGAAGGTCAGGCGCAGCGAGCGCCGCCCGTCGGTGATGTCGGCCTCCAGCCGCGGCGCGCGGTTGGACCGGGCGTAGCGGATGACCGCACGCTCGACCTGCGCGACGACCGTCACCGTCTCCCCGACCGCCAGGCTGGCGACGTCGGTGAGCGTGCCCGGGTCGGCGTACCGGCGCGGGTAGTGCCGCAACAGGTCGCCGACGGTGTGCAGGCCGAGGTCGGCGAACGCCCCGGCGGAGCGCGCACCGAGCACTCGCGACAGCGGCTCGGCCAGCCGGTCGCCCGCGGGCACCACGCCGTCGTCGTAAGACAGCGCCCCTGCACCGCCGCCCGCACGTCGCGTCGGCATGTCGCCCACCCCCGTCCTCGTTCTGAGCCCACCTTGCCAAAGGGCACCGACACGCGGCAGCGTCGCCCGGCGGCGGCCGGCGCCATTTGGGCGCTCCACCGGCCATGGGCTAGTCTTGACCGGTTGCCCGGACGACTTCGGGCACAGGTGGCGCCGGACGGCGGACCGCGCCGGGACTCTCCGAGGACTTCCCGGACGGGACGCATCGACCGCGCCCCCACCCCAGGACGTGGTCTCGTGCGATCTCGCGCGGGTCCGTCCGCACCGGTCCCGGCCGGTGCGCCCCGAACCGATTCGCACGACTCAGGAGAACACCGTGGCTGCCAACTGCGACGTCTGCGGCAAGGGCCCGAGCTTCGGGCACAGCATCTCGCACTCGCACGTGCGCACGAAGCGCCGCTGGAACCCGAACATCCAGCGCGTCCGCGCCGTCGTCGCGGGCACGCCCAAGCGGCTCAACGTCTGCACCTCGTGCCTCAAGGCCGGCAAGGTGCAGCGCGCCGTCTGAGTCGACCGACCATCGGTCGACCGGTCCCCGGCCGACCCCTGACAGGGCCCGTACGGCATCGTCCGTGCGGGCCTTCGTCGTCTTCTGATCCGCCACCCACGCGGGCTCCGGACCCCGCGTGGGTGCCTTCCGCGACGCGTCCCGGCGGCGCACGACCGACCACCCGGGGCCGTCCCAGGTCACACCCGAGACCCGGGCGTGTCGCGCGAACCGTGTGGCAGGGTGACGCTCATGGTCGAGCTCGCCGAGGTCACCGTCCGTCACGCCGAGGTCACCGACGCCGCAGCCATCGCCGGGGTGCACGTGCGCTCCTGGCAGGAGGCCTACGCCGGTGTCGTCCCCGCCGAGTACCTCGACGCCCTGGACCCGCAGCAACGCGCCGAGCAGTGGGCCCGCCACCTCGCCGCAGGGCCGGCCGACCACGTGGTGACGTGGGTCGCGCTGACCGGTCCGCGCGTCGTCGGCTTCGTCAGCGTCGGTCCGGCGCGCGACGAGGACGCCGACCCGCACGACCGGGAGGTCTACTCCCTGTACCTCGACCCCGGCACCTGGGGGCACGGCGTCGCACGGGACCTGGTGCGCACCGCGCTGGCCGAGGTCGGCGAGCACACGCCGGTCTCGCTGTGGGTGCTGGCCGCCAACGAGCGTGCACGGCACTTCTACCGGCGGCACGGCTTCCAGCCGGACGGCGTCGAACGGTACGACGAGATCGGCGGCGCTCAGCTGCTCAAGGTGCGCTACTACCGCCGCGCCTGACCGTCCGGTCACCGACACCGCGGCTGCTCGGCCCGACGGACCGCGATCACCTCGACGACAAATCGGTTGCTTTCGCCCAGGTTGGCGATCGACACCGGTGACGCGTCGTGCTCGAGCTGGTCGACATGCTGCGGCCGCCCGACGAGGGCCCGCGCTGACCCGGGCGACCGTCGCGCTACAGCAGCGCCGCCAGCCGCTTCTTGCGCAGGTTCTCCCGCACGATCCACCCGACGTCGGGATCGGAGGCGTCCAGCGCCCGGAAGACGGGCAGACCAGCCGTCGGGTCGGCGGCCACCGCGACGCTCCAGCAGTACCCGAGCGCCTGGCGCAGGGTTCGCAGCGCCGGGTCACGACGGCGCGCGGCAGGGACCGCGACGAGGCGGTCGGTGAGCTGCGCGCACACCGCGAGGGCGGCGGCCGCGGCCGCGGCGGTGCGCAGCAGCCGCGGTTCGCAGACGGCGGCCACGGCCGCACGCTGCACCAGCGGGTCGGCGTCCTGCGCCCAGGTCCGCGCCAGCGTGACGAGCGACCCCGGCGCGTCGTCGCCGAGCAGCTGCAGGCCCATCGCCACGCCCTCGCGCACCCGCCAGCGGCCGTCCGCGGCCAGGGACCGCGCCCTCGCCGCGGTCGCGGGCTCGTCGGCCCGGAAGCCGAGCGCCGCCGCGGCGCACATGGTCCGGTACTCGTCACCGGAGGTCAGCAGCTCGTCGACCTGCGCGATGTCCGCAGCCGTCGCGAAAGCCGCTGCCAGGGCCGTGTTGGCCCGCGGGCCGGGCAGCCCGGAGTGCTCGTCCAGGAACGCCGGCCAGGCGGACCGGTCGAGCGCCCGCAACGCCGCACGCCACCGCGCGTCACCGCTCACGGCGCGACCGTACGCCGAGGCGGCGCGGGCGTCACCGGTCGAAGTGGTCCCAGCCGGTCGCGCCGTCCCACCGGCGGCCGCCCACCAGCACCGTCCCCGGCCGCCCCGTGTCGTCCCCCGCGACCCGGACCCGACCCACGGGACGGAACGGCGCCGGCAGCTCAGCCCCGGCAGGGAACGTCGCCAGCAGACCGTGGTCCTCGCCGCCGGCCAGCACCCATCCTTCAGCCGACATGCCGAGACTCGCGGCGGCCGCCGCGAGCCGGTCCAGATCCGCGCCGAACGCCGTCGCGGGCGCGTCCAGGTCCAGCGCGACGCCGCTGGCCCGCGCGAGCCGCTCGGCGTCGCGCAGCAGCCCGTCGGAGACGTCGATCATCGCGGTCGCTCCGGCCGCCGCCGCGCGCGGACCCGCGTCGAGAGGGGCAGCAGGGCTGAGGTAGGCGGCCACCAGGTCGGCGTCGCTCGCCTGCCCGTCGCCCCGGGAGCTGACCCGGCCGGCCTCCAGCAGCGCCAGACCGGCCGCGGACCGGCCACGCGCCCCGGCGTGAGCCAGGATGTCACCCGGTCGCGCCCCGGAGCGCAGCACCGGCGCCCGGCCCTCCAGGTCGCCGTGCGCGGCGACGCTGACCACCAGCACGGGCCCCGACGACAGGTCGCCCCCGACGACCCCGGCACCCAGCGGAGCGCACACGTCGCCCAGGCCGCGCGCGAGGTCCACGACCCACGTCACCGGCACGTCGCCGGGGACGACGAGCGCCACCACCACGCTCGTCGGCCGCGCGCCCATCGCCGCCACGTCGGCGAGGTTCTGCACCGCCGCCCGCCGGCCCACGTCCCGCCCCGTCGACCAGCGGCGGCGGAAGTGCCTGTCCTCGACCAGCACGTCCGTCGTCACGACGAAGCGCCCGTCGGGCGCCGCGACGACCGCCGCGTCGTCCCCGGGCGGCACCTGCGTCGCCCCGCCCAGCGGCAGCTCGGGGAAGACCCGCGCCAACAGCTCCTCCTCGGACAGGTCGCGCACGCGCAGGTCACCGGACGGGTCGAGGGTCACCTGCGCAACGGTAGACGCACCGGGGCACGCGCCGAGCGCCCCGCCGCGCGGACTACGGTGGTGCGGTGCACCGCCCGACCCGACCCGCCCGCGCCGCGCTCGTCCTCACCGCCGCCGCCCTTGCGCTGGCCGCGTGCGCTCCCAGCGTCGCCGTGCAAGCGGCCCCGGACGCCACGGACCCGGTCTGCGCCGACGTCGTCCTGGCGACCCCCGACGAGCTCGACGAGGGCCTGCGCCGCATCGACACCACCGCCCAGGCCACCACCGCCTGGGGCAGCCGCACGGCCGCGATCGTGCTGCGCTGCGGCGTGCAGCCGCCGGGACCGACCACCGAGCACTGCCAGACGGTCGAGACGCCGGGTGGGCCCAGCATCGACTGGGTGGTCGTCGCGAGCGACCCACAGGACGAGAACGCCAGCGACTGGACGTTCACGACCTACGGCCGCGTCCCGGCCGTCGAGGTGTTCGTCCCGGCGGCCGTCGCCGCACAGCACTCGTCGTCGGCGTTCATGGGCGCCCTGGGCCCCGCAGTGGCGCGCACCGACGAGCAGCGCTCCTGCGTGTAGCCGGTCAGCGCAGCCCGGCAGGCCGTGCCAGGGCCAGCCGCAGCAGCTCGTCCACCAGCTCGGCGTAGCCGAGACCGCTGGCGTGCCACATCCGCGGGTACATCGAGTACGGCGTGAAGCCCGGCATGGTGTTGATCTCGTTGACGACGACGCGCCCCTGCGGGGTGACGAAGACGTCGACCCGTGCCAGCCCCTCCGCCTCGATCGCCTCGAAGCAGCGCACCGCCACGTCCTGCACCTGCGCCACTACGTCGGCCGGCAGGTCCGCCGGCGCCGCCAGCCGCACGCCGGACTCGTCCAGGTACTTGGCCTCGAAGTCGTAGAACGTGTGCCGCGGGTCGGTCACGACGATCTCCCCGGGCAGCGAGGCCCGCGCCGGCTGTCCGTCCCGCCCGCCGAGCACCCCGCACTCGACCTCCCGCCCGACGACCGCCGCCTCCACGATGACCTTCGGGTCGTGCACGCGCGCGGCCGCGACCGCCGCCGGCAGGTCGGTCAGGTCGTCCACCCGGCTGATGCCCAGGCTCGATCCCGCCCGCGCCGGCTTGACGAAGACCGGCAGGCCCAGGGCGGCCACCCGGGCCAGGGTGCCGTCCGGGTCCCGCTCCGGCTGCCCCGGACGCAGCACCTCGAACGGGCCGACCGGCAGGCCGTGACCGGCCAGGACAAGCTTCATCATGTGCTTGTCCATGCCGAGCGCCGAGGCGAGCACCCCCGCGCCGACGTAGCGCACGTCGGCCAGCTCGAGCAGACCCTGGACCGTCCCGTCCTCGCCGAACGGGCCGTGCAGCAGCGGGAAGACGACGTCGACCGGCCCCAGCGAGCGCGGGGGTCGCCCCGGTTCGAGCACCCGTACGTCGAGGTCGTCGGCCGCCTGCGGAGGCAGCACGTGCACCGCGGTGTCCTGCACCTCCGGCAGCCGCCCGTCGACGATCGTCCAGCGGTCCGGGTCGTCCGGCGCGAGCACCCAGCGCCCGGAGCGCGTGATCCCCACGGCCAGCACGTCGTACGCGTCCCGGTCGATGACGCGCAGCACGCCGCCGGCCGTCACGCAGGAGATCCCGTGCTCCCCGGAGCGACCTCCGAACAGCACCATCACCCGCGGCCGGCGCGCGCCCGCCGACGGTGCGGACTGGCTCGGCGACGGGGGCACGGCAGCGGGAGTCTCGTCCATCGCGCCCGACCCTACCGGGCGGCACCGACAGACCGGGGTCGGCTCGCCCCGGGCGTAGCCTGCCGCCGTGAGCACCGACCCGACCCCCGCCGGCCCGACGCGCGACCCCGCCGATCGGGCGCGCGACCTCGGCCCGACCTCCCGCCCCGCCGACCCGACGCGCGACCGCACCCGCGGCCACGTCGCCGACGGCACGCTGTCCCCCGCTACCCTCGCGGTCGCCCTGGGACGCCCGGATCGCGCCCAGGGTGCGCCGGTGAACCCGCCCGTCGTGCTGTCCTCGACGTACGTCTCGCAGGGGGTCCCCGGGCCCGACGAGCTGCTCTACACGCGGATGACCACCGAGACCTGGCACCCGTTCGAGGAGGCCCTCGGTGCCCTGGAGCGGTCCACGCACCCGGCGGTCGTCTACGGCTCGGGGATGGCCGCCGTCGCCGCTGCGCTGTCGCTGGTCCCCGTCGGGGGACGGCTCGTCGTGCCGCGGCACGCCTACCAGGTGACGCTCGGCTACGTGCAGGACCTGGCCACCCGGCAGCAGGTGGAGGTCGTCCAGGCGGACATCGACGACACGGAGGCGGTCGTCGCCGCGGTGCGCGGAGACGACCAGCCGGCCTCCATGCTCTGGGTCGAGACGCCGACCAACCCGATGCTCGAGGTCGCGGACCTGCCGACCCTCGTCGCTGCCGCGCACGAGGTCGGCGCGCTCGTCGGCGTGGACAACACGTTCGCCACCCCGCTCGTGCAGCGTCCGCTGACCTGCGGGGTCGACGTCGTGGTGCACTCGGTGACCAAGTACCTCGCCGGGCACAGCGACGTGGTGCTCGGCGCCGCGCTGTCCGACGACCCGGACCTGCACGGCCGGCTGCGCTCCTACCGCACGCTGCACGGGGCGATCGCCGGCCCGTTCGAGGTGTGGTTGGCGCTGCGCGGTCTGCGCACGTTGGCGCTGCGCGTCGAGCGCGCCCAGGCGAACGCCCTCGAGCTGGCCCGCCGGCTCGCCGCGCACCCCGACGTAGCCCAGGTGCGCCACCCCGGCCTGCCCGACGACCCGGGGCACGAGCGTGCCGCGCGGCTCATGGACGGCTTCGGGTCGATCATCGGGCTGCGCCCGCGCGGCGGTGTGGCCGCCGCCGACGCCACGGTGGCGGCGCTGGAGCTGTGGGTGCCGGCGACGAGCCTCGGCGGGGTGGAGTCGAGCCTGGAGCGGCGGCGGCGCTTCGCCACGGAGTCGGTGACGGTGCCGGAGGACCTGCTACGGCTGTCCGTGGGCATCGAGGACGTGGAGGACCTCTGGGCCGACCTGGACCAGGCGCTGCGGGCGGCCCACCGCTGAGGACGCGGAGGGCGCCTCAGCGACGCTCGGGCAGCACGGCCTCCTGCGGACTGCCGGCCAGCACCAACGGCGCCAGGTCGTCCACCGGCAGGCCCTCGTAGAGCACACCCACGACGGCCGCGGTGATCGGCATGTCCACGTCGAGCGAGGTCGCCAGCTCCAGCACCGACCGGCTCGACTTGACCCCCTCGGCCGTCCCCCCGGTGGCGTCGATGGCCTCGTCCAGCGTCATGCCGCGGCCGATGAGCCCGCCCAGCGTGTGGTTCCGCGAGTCCGGCGACGCACACGTCGCCATGAGGTCCCCCATGCCCGCGAGCCCGGGGAACGTCTCGGCGTCGGCGCCGAGCGCCAGTCCCAGCCGGGTGATCTCGTCCAGCCCGCGGGTGATGATCGTCGCCATCGTGTTGTAGCCCATGCCGCGGCCCTGGGAGATGCCCACGGCCAGCGCGATGACGTTCTTCACGGCACCCGCCAGCTCCACGCCGACGACGTCGCGATTGGTGTACGGGCGGAAGTAGGTCGACGAGCACGCCCGCGCGACGATGCGCGCCGTGGCGTCGCACGACGAGGCGACGACGGTCGCCGTGGGCTGACGGTGGGCGATCTCCCGGGCGAGGTTCGGACCGGACAGCACCGCGACCCGGTCCGCGCCGATCCCGAGCGACTGCGCGACGACCTCGCTCATCCGGCGGTCCGTGGACAGCTCGACGCCCTTCATGAGCGAGACGGCCACCGCGTGCGGTGCCAGCACGTCGGCCAGCGGGGTGAGCACCGACCGCGCGCTCTGTGCGGGCACGGCGACCGCCACCACGTCGGCGTCCCGGACGGCGGCCCGCGCGTCGGTCGTCGCGGTCACGCCCGCCGGCAGCCGCACGCCGGGCAGGTACGCCTCGTTGCGGTGCTCGTCGGCGATCTGCCGGCACGCCCGCTCGTCGCGGCCCCACACGGTCACCGCACACCCGGCGTCCGCCATGACCGCGGCGAACGTCGTGCCCCAGCTCCCGGCGCCGAGCACCGCCGTGCGCAGCGGCGGCAGCCCCGGCTCGTCGGCGACGGCCCGGTCGGCCGTCACCGCGGCTCCGGCCGGGTCGCGTGGTCCCCGCCGATGCGCCGCTGCCCAGGAGGCAGCGGCCTGCGCATGTCGTGGCGGACCTCGGGCGCCCGCTCACCGCGGACGTCCTCCAGCAGCCCGGTGATCGCCGCCATGACGCGCTCGGTCGCCGCGCGCAGCGTCTCGGCGTCCTGTGGCCGGTCGTACAGGTCGTCCAGGACCACCGGCGGACCGGCCACGATCGTCACCTTCTTGCGCGGGAACGGTTTGAGCAGCTTGCCGTAGCGGGCGAGCAGGAGCTGCGGACCCCACTGGGCGACGGGGATCACCGGCGCCCGGGTGGTCAGCGCCAGCCGGGCGACCCCCGTCTTGCCGACCATCGGCCACAAGTCCGGGTCCCGGGTCAGCGTGCCCTCCGGGAAGACGGCCACGCACTCGCCGTCGCGCAGGGCCTGCTCGGCGGCGGCCAGGGAGCGACCGGCGGCGGCGGTGTTGCGGTGCACGGGGATCTGGCCGGTGGCCCGCAGCAGGCGGCCGAGGAGCGGCACCCGGAACAGCGGTGCCTTGGCCAGGATGCGCGGGGCGTACCCGTTGTCCCAGAGGAAGTGCGCGAACGTCAGCGGGTCGAGGTTCGTCATGTGGTTCGCCGCCGCGATGAACCCGCCCTCGCGCGGCAGGTGCTCGACGCCTCGCCAGTCGAGGCGGGACATCGCCCGCAGCGGCGGGCGCAGCAGGTTCGCCATGACGCGGTAGGTGCGGTTGGAGCGAGCAGGGGCCGGCACGGGAGCCGATGCTACCTGCCGCCCTTGTCGCACCCCGGCAGGCGCCGACCGTCCGGGGCCGCCGCGGCACCGCACGACGGGACCGCACCGTGGCGGGATCACCGCCCACCGGGTCCGCGCGCGGGCGACGACGACCGCGCGCCACACCGTCTGGACCGGTGCGGCGGGCGGCTCGTCGTCAGTCGCGGCTGAACTCGGCGCCGAGCGCCTCGAGCTTCTCCGTGAAGTGCTCGTAGCCGCGGTCGATGAGGCTGATGCCCCGCACCGACGACACGCCCTTGGCCGCCAGCGCGGCGATCAGGTGGCTGAACCCACCGCGCAGGTCCGGCACCTCGATGTCGGCGGCGGCCAGCGGCGTCGGGCCGGAGATGACCGCCGAGTGGTAGAAGTTGCGCTGCCCGAACCGGCACGGCCGCCCGCCGAGGCACTCCTTGTACACCTGGATCGTCGCGCCCATGCCGATCAGCGCGTCGACGAAGCCAAAGCGGTTCTCGTACACCGTCTCGTGGACGATGGACAGCCCCTTGGCCTGCGTGAGCGCCACGACGAGCGGCTGCTGCCAGTCCGTCATGAACCCGGGGTGCACGTCGGTCTCGAGCTGGATGGAGCGCAGGTCACCGCCCGGGTGGAAGAACCGGATGCCCTCGTCGTCCACCTGGAACTCGCCGCCGACCTTGCGGAAGGTGTTGAGGAACGTGGTCATCTCCGGCTGGGTCGCCCCGCGCACGTACACGTCACCGCCGGTCGCCAGCGCCGCGGATGCCCACGAGGCGGCCTCGATGCGGTCGGACAGCGCCGTGTGCTGGAAGCCGACGAGCCGCTCGACGCCCTCGATGCGGATCACCCGGTCGGTGTCGACCGAGATGATCGCCCCCATCTTCTGCAAGACGTTGATGAGGTCCATGATCTCCGGCTCGATGGCCGCACCGGACAGCTCGGTGATGCCGTCAGCCCGCACCGCAGTGAGCAGCAGCTGCTCCGTGGCGCCCACACTCGGGTACGGCAGCGCGATCTTGGTGCCCTGCAGCCGGCGCGGGGCACGGATGTGGATGCCGTTCTCCCGCTTGTCCACCACCGCGCCGAACTGCCGCAGGATGTCGAGGTGGTAGTTGATCGGCCGGTCGCCGATGCGGCAGCCGCCGAGGTCCGGGATGAACGCCTCGCCGAGGCGGTGCAGCAGCGGTCCGCAGAACAGGATCGGGATGCGGCTGGACCCGGCGTGCGCGTCGATGTCTGCGACGTGCGCCGACTCCACGTCCGTGGGGTCGAGGTGCAGCACCCCGGCCTTCTCGTCGGCGTCCACGCGGACGCCGTGGAGCTCCAGCAGGCCGGTGACGACGGCCACGTCGCGGATCTGCGGCACGTTGCGCAGCACGCTGGGGGTGTCGCCGAGCAACGCGGCCACCATCGCCTTGGAGACGAAGTTCTTGGCGCCGCGCACCGTGATCTCGCCGGACAGCGGTGTCCCGCCGTTGACGTACAGCAAGTCGCTCATGAGCCCATCGTCCCCCACCTGCCGCGTGCTGCCGACCGCACCGGCCCGGCGTGCCGGGGTGGGTGCAGAACCTTCACAGCGGGTGCTCGGTCCCCTGACGGGGCACGAGCGCTCACTTGCCCTTCTTGGCCTTCGCCTTGCTCTTGCCCGCGGCGTTCTTGGCGGACTTCCCGGGCTTGTCCTTCGCCGGCTTGTGGCTCTTGCCGGCCCCGTCCTTCGCGACCTTGC
>Ga0164243_10004621_pt1 | contig 21470 bp, 20 predicted proteins | sample OricompcompostOP_FD_108781 | JGI IMG/M metagenome (GOLD analysis project Ga0164243, IMG submission 108781) | Organic Plus compost microbial communities from Emeryville, California, USA - Original compost - Organic plus compost (OP) | ecosystem: Engineered > Solid waste > Mixed feedstock >...
GATGCTGATGAAGATCGACTTCGATTCGCTGCACGAAGTGCGCAGCCAGAAGGCCGGCATCGGCATCACGCTGTTCGTCAACTGGGCGGTCAAGCCGTTCTCGATGGCCTTGTTCGGCTGGATATTCATCCGTCACGTGTTCGCCGGCTGGCTGCCGGCCGCCCAGATCGACAGCTACGTCGCCGGCCTGATCCTGCTCGGCGCTGCGCCGTGCACGGCGATGGTGTTCGTATGGAGCAACCTGTGCCGCGGCGACGCCAACTTCACGCTGTCCCAGGTCGCGCTCAACGACGCCGTGATGGTGTTCGCGTTCGCGCCGATCGTCGCGCTGCTGCTCGGCGTGTCGTCGATTCCGGTGCCGTGGGACACGCTGCTGCTGTCGGTCGCGATGTACATCGTGATCCCGCTGGCGATCGCGCAGCTCCTGCGGCGTCGGCTGCAGGCGCGCGGGCCGCATGCGTTCGAACAAGCGCTCGCGCGCATCACGCCGTTTTCGATCGTCGCCCTGCTCGCCACGCTGGTCCTGCTGTTCGCGTTCCAGGGGCGCCAGATCGTCGAGCAGCCGCTGATCATCGCGATCCTGGCGGTGCCGATCCTGCTGCAGTCGCTGTTCATCGCCGCCCTGGGCTACTGGCTGAACCGCCGCTTCGGCGTCGCCCACTGCGTGGCCGGACCGTCGACGCTGATCGGCACGTCCAACTTCTTCGAACTGGCGGTAGCGGTGGCGATCGTGCTGTACGGGTTCGATTCCGGGGCCGCGCTGGCCACCGTCGTCGGCGTGCTGATCGAGGTGCCGCTGATGCTGGCGCTGGTACGCGCGGTCAACGGTAGCCGGGGCTGGTACGAACGGGCGCATTGACAGGCTTGCGGCGCGAAAACAAAAATGGCCGGTGGATATCGGCCATTGTTTTGTTGCGCCCTGTCCGCATGCATGCACAGGACAGTCGATAATTTGGTTGCGGGGGCAGGATTTGAACCTACGACCTTCGGGTTATGAGCCCGACGAGCTGCCAGACTGCTCCACCCCGCGTCTGAAGGGCTGCATTCTACAGAGCATCCGGATGCAATGCAAGGAAAGACCGGACGCCTGAAACATTCGCTACGCGCGGTCACCGTGCCTTCGACAGAATCACCAGCCAGCGCCGGAACAGCAGGAACTCGATGTGCCCCGGCTCGATTCCGGTGCTGCAGTCGAGCACCGGATTCACATGGTAGTAGCGCTTGCGGAAATCGCGGCAGACAAACAGTTCGCGGCGGCCGAAACGCAGCAGGAACGAAGTCGGCGCGGATTCGAAAAAACCGGTGTGCAGGGGCTGGTTCAGGTGTGCCATCGCGTATCTCCTTGTTATTGCGGCATGAACGATGGCGTTACTTTAGCACAATTACTGTATGTAACAACAGTGCTGTGCATTTAACCAGCCACGACGTTAGCCTACCCCTTGTACAAGTCTTCGATCCACTGCCGCCTCTGCTCGCTGGACGGATTCGGGGTCGGAGCCGGCTGGCCCGGATTGCTCCAGTTGAACAGGCGCTGCCAGAAGCCGCCCTGCTCATCGACGCCAAGGCTGCGCACGGCGCCGCCATTCAGATATTCCTCATACATCCAGTCACCCTCGATCTGTACCAACCCGGCCGGCCTTGGGTGCAGGAACGGCGGCTTGTCGCGCATTGCGCTACGCATGTATTCGGTCCAGATCGGCAGCGCAACGGAGCTGCCGAACTCCCGGCTTCCGAGCGAGCGCGGCTGGTCGAAGCCCATCCAGGCGACAGCGACCGTATCGTCGCCGTAACCGGCGAACCAGCCGTCGAACGCGTTGTCGGTGGTGCCGGTCTTGCCGGCCAGATCGTCGCGCTGAAGGCTCCGCGCGGCCGCGCGCCCGGTCCCGGAATTGATCGTGTCGCGCAGCATGGAGTCGATCAGCCAGGCGTTGCGGGCATCGAGCACGCGCGCGTCCTCGTTGCCTGCGACCAACGGGGCGGCCTGGGACAGCACCTTGCCGCGCGCATCGACGATCCGGTCGATCAGGTAGGGCACGACCTGGTATCCGCCGTTGGCAAATACTGCATAGCCGCCGGCCAGTTGCAGCGGGGTGACCGAGCCCGATCCGAGCGTCATGGTCAGGTCGTTCGGATGACGCTCGCTGTCGAAGCCGAAACGTTCCAGATAGTCGCGCGCGTAGGATGTGCCGATTGCACGCAGCACCCGCACCGATACCACGTTCTTCGAGCGCATCAGCGCGGTGCGCAGCGAGACCGGGCCATCGTAGGTGCCGTCGTCGTTCTGCGGCGACCAGTTCGCGCGGGTGATCCCGTCGGCGAGCTCGTCGGTCAGCGGCGCGTCGTTGATCTCGGTGGCCGGGTAGAAGCCTTTTTCGAGCGCGGCGGAATAGATGAACGGCTTGATGCTGGAGCCCGGCTGGCGCCACGCGTTGGTGGCGCGGTCGAACTGGTTGAGTGCGAAATCGAAACCGCCGACCAGTGCCCGGATCGCGCCGTCCCGGGCATCGAGCGAGACCAGCGCCGCACCCACTTCCGGCAATTGCGTGATCGACCAGCGCCCGTTCCGATCCTGCTGCACGCGGATGACCGCGCCCGGGCGAATGCGCTGCGCAGCAGGCGTCCGGCTGCTCAATGCGCCGGCCGCGAAGCGCAGGCCCGCGCCGGCGATATCGATCGCCTGACCGCCCAGCAGTTCGGCATGCACTTTTTTCGCCGAGGCGGCGAGCACGACCGCGGCGCGCAGCTCGCCGCTGTCCGGATGGCGCAGCAGGGCCTCGTCGATCGCCTGCTGGCGCGCTTCGGCGTCACGCGGAAGATCGACGATGGCTTCCGGTCCGCGATAGCCGTGGCGCCGCTCGTAATCCAGCACGCCGCGCCGCAATGCCTGGGTGGCGGCGGCCTGATCGGATGCGCGCAGCGTGGTGTAGACGGAAAATCCCCGGGTATAGGCCTCCTGCCCGTACAGCGCGACCATGTGCCGGCGCACCAGTTCGGCCGCGTGCCCGGCCTGTACGCCGAAGCGCGTCCCGGCATTGCGGATGTCCAGCTTCTCCGCCAATGCCTGCCGGTACTGGGCATCGTCCAGATAGCCCTGCTCGTGCATGCGCTTCAGGATGTAGCGCTGGCGTTCGGTCGCGCGCTTCGGATTGACGATCGGATTGGCGGTCGACGGCGCCTTCGGCAGGCCGGCCAGCATCGCTGCCTCGGCAGCGCTGATCTCGGTCACCGGCTTGCCGAAGTACGTGCGCGCAGCGCTGCCGAAACCGTAGGCACGCATGCCGAGGTAGATCTGGTTCATGTACAGCTCCAGGATCTGGTCCTTCGTCAGCGCCTGTTCGATCCGCAGCGCGAGCAGGATTTCCGACAGCTTCCGGGTATAAGTCTTTTCGCGCGTGAGGAAGAAATTGCGGGCCACCTGCATCGTGATGGTGGAGCCGCCTTGCGCGCGGCTGCGCGCCAGATTGGCGACGGCGGCACGCAACAGGCCGATCACGTCGACGCCGGCATGCTCGTAAAAGCGCTCGTCCTCGATCGCGACCACGGCATTCTTCATCACCGCGGGCATCTGCTCGATCGGCACGAAATGGCGCCGCTCCTCGCCGAATTCGCCGATCAGGACCGCATCGGCGGTATAGATGCGCAGCGGCACCTTCGGCCGGTAATCGACCAGCGTATCGATCGAAGGCAACTGGCGCGACAGGATCAGCGCCGCGAACGCCAGCAGCAAGACCGACGCGATCATGCCGCCGATACCGAGAACCAGCGCCACCTTCAGCGCACGCACATGCAGCGGCCGCGTCGCCGGCCGGGCTGTCTCCGTTTTCTTCCTTGAACCTGCCACGCCTTCTCCCGCAATCGTGCCGGCCGCGGCTCCATGCTGCCGCGTTCACCGGCGCCGGCCCGAATACTGCTGCCGGCAGGCAAGACTGTAGCAGGCGCATTCGGACCGCGCCCGTCTTGTTGCAATTGCTTTCCGGTTATGTTTTCACTGCTGCTCGCGGAAGCGGCTGATCGCGGCGTCGACCATGCCTTCGGCGCTGCCGCGCTCGCGGTACTGCTGGCGCAGGAAGTGCGCATCGCTGCCGGCGTGCGCTGCGCGGTACAGGTGCTCCAGCGCGGCGCCCCCGCCGAGCTTCTCGGCATACGGTTCCATCCTGCGCAACGTGGTCAGCACATCCTCGCGGATCGACAGGGTTTCGTGCGTCTTCGGATGCACCATCGTGCCGTCGAGGCCGAAGCGGCAGGCCTGGAAGCGGTTGTAGTTGTAGACCAGGTAATCGTCCTCGGCCGGGCCCGGCTCGTCGGTCTGCAGCAGATAGCTGCACAGCGCCTGCAGATAGCAGGCCAGGCCGGCTGCGCGCTCGACCGACAGCGGCGTGTCGCACACCCGCAGCTCGATCGTGCCGTATTCCGGCTTGGGGCGGATGTCCCAGTAAAAATCCTTCATGCTCTTGACGATGCCGGTATGCTCCATGCGCGCGAAGTAGTCGCGCTCGAAGTCGGCCCACTTCAGCATGAACGGCGCGCGCCCGGACAGCGGGAACGCGAACACCGAGTTCAGGCGCGCCGAATTGAACAACGTGTCGCGCCCCTGGAAGAACGGAGACGACGCCGACAGCGCGATGAAGTGCGGCACGTAACGGTTCAGCGAATGCAGCAGGAACATCGCGTCGTCGCCCGACTCGCAGCCGACGTGCACGTGCTGGCCGAACACCGTGAACTGCTTGGCCAGGTAGCCGTACAGCGCGGACACCTGCTTGAAGCGCGGCTTGGAGAAGATCTTGCGTTCGGACCAGCGCTGGAACGGATGGGTGCCGCCGCCGCAGACGCCGACATTGAGCGTGTCGCCGGCGCGTACCAGCGTGTCGCGGATCTCGCGCAACTGGGCCAGCAGTTCGTCGTGGCGGGTATGTATCGAGGTTGCGATCTCGATCATGCTCTCGGTGATCTCGGGCGTCACCACGCCGGGAAACGGCTTGCGCCGCAGCAGATCGAGCATGTCCGGGCTGGCTTCGGCCAGGTCGAAGTCCGACAGGCTGACCAGTTGCAGTTCCAGTTCGACGCCCAGGGTCAGGGCGTCCGACGTCTTGAAGGGTTCCAAAGGCATTTCAGTGCTCCGACTTTTCCGGCGTTTCGTTTGCCCAGGCCAGCGCGCGCTGGGTCACGATCGGCCCGACCACCTCGAGCAGCAGCGCGACTCCGGCCAGCGGCATCAGGCCGGAAAGCATGTCGATGCCGAGATGGCGTGTCTGCTCGAGCATCAGAATCACGAACACCGACAGCGGCGTCAAGGCCATGCCGGTCAGCGCCCCCTTGCGCCAGGAAATGCCGGAGACGTGCGCGAACGCAGCCACACTCGCGGTCTTGGCGATGAAGCGGGCCGCCAGCAGCGCCAGCGCCAGGCCGAGCCCCTGGACCACGCTGGACCATTGCAGCGTCGTGGCGACGAAGAAGAACAGCAGCACGGTCAGCAGGTCGCCCATCACGCCGAAGTTGCGCTGGGTCTGGCTCAGGATCACGCGCCGATGGCGCGCCACCAGGCCGAAGGTCAGCGTCGCGAGCACCGGTGACAGGCGATAGGCATGCGTAACCGCCACCAGCAGGATCACGCCGATCGCGAAACCGAGCGTCGCATCGCGCCCGAGATTGCCGAGCAGCCGCATCAGGCCGGGCATCACCACGCCGAGCAAGGCGCCCAGTGCGACCGAGATCAACATCACCAGCAGTCCGCTCCAGGCGGCATCCATGAAGCGCCCGGAAGTCTGGAACACGCCGATGCCGACGATCAGCTTGAACGTGAATACCGCCAGCACGCAATTGATCGCGGACAGGTGCAGGATGCGCTCGGTCACCTGGCCGGAACTGGCTTCTTCATTGACCACGCGCAGCGTGCCTGCCGGAGAGGTCGACATCGCCAGCGACGCCAGCAGCAGCGAGGCCATCTGCGGCGTATCGAACCAGCGCGCGACCAGGTACACGATCACGAACGTCGCCACCGCTTCGGCCAGCCCGCTGGCCGGCACCCAGGGATTGGTGCGCATCCAGTTCAGGTTGATCCGGTACCCGAGCTCGAACAGGATCAGGCCGAACGCAATGTCGGCCAGCAGATTCATCCCTTCGGCGTCGCCCGGCGGCAGAAATCCGGTCTGGCTGTGGGCCAGCAAGAACCCGACCACGCCATAGATGGAAATGCGCGGCAGGCCGGTCCAGCGGTGGCCCAGTTCGCCGACCACCCAGGCGATTGCGAGCGCGAATGGCCAGGCCAATTGTGTTGTCAATGGGGAAAATTCCGGCATAGACCTCCTCTTGAATTTCGCGGATTGTGCGCACTTGCTGCAGGGGATGAAACGAGCGCCTGCCGCGGAAACCGGTGCTGCTGGTCACTGAATACGCGACAAACACGGCGCGCTCTTTGATCTGCCTCGCCGACGGGTGCCGGCTGGCCTGGGATGCCAGGTCCGCCATGCGGACGCCGGCTGCGGGGTGCCGGGAATTCCGGCGAGAAAGGCAGCTTATTATACCCAAGCCTTGCCCTCCCCCCGGCACGGATGGTGCTCGCATTTGCCATCTTGTCCATGCGAGAGATAGCGATGCCGATCACACAGCACATCGTCCCGGAAATCAACCCGGTAACGCCGCCGGAAGTGCCGGTCACCCCGGGTCCCGGCCCCGAGATCCAGCCCGGGCCCGAGGTACCGGAAATTCCGGAACCGCCGCCGGACCCGACGGAACCGGATCGGCCGGGCGGGCCGGAAATCCAGCCGGAGCCGACGCCGCCCGAGTATCCGCCCGAGCCGCAGTAGCGTGCGCTGTAACTTGTACAGCGAGCCGGAAAAAAACGGCGCGGCCGCGAGCTGGCGTCTCGGCCGTCGACGCTGGCAGACATCTTGCAACAAGCCGCGAATGGCGACCGTTCAGATTCCCTTTGCAAACCGGCACGAAGCCGGTCGACAACTCGCCGCCGCACTGCGCGCCATGCATCTGCCGCGTCCGGTCGTGCTGGCTCTGCCGCGCGGCGGCGTGCCGGTCGCGTACGAGGTTGCGCAGGCGCTCAACGCGCCGCTCGGCGTCGTGCTGGTGCGCAAGCTGGGCGCTCCCTGGAGCGCCGAATTCGCCATCGGTGCGGTGGCTGAAGTGCGCGGCCGCCATAGGATTCTCGATCCGCAGGTCGCGCAGCGTTTCGCCCTGCAATCGGATTACATCGAGCAACAAGCCGAGCGCCTGTTCGCGGAAATCACGCGCCGCCGCGCCCTGTACGCCGGACCGGACGGCGCGCTCGCCCCGCCGCTGGCCGGCCGCAGCGCCATCGTCGTCGACGACGGGATCGCCACCGGAAACACGATGCGCGCGGCATTGGCGGCCGCCGCCGAGGAGCATCCGGCGCGCCTGCTGTTTGCCGCACCGGTGGGCGCCGCCGATACGCTCCGGGCACTGCGTCTCCAGGCCCAGGGCGTCTGCCTGGAGACGCCGTCCGACTTCCGCGCCGTTTCCCTGTACTACACCGACTTCAACCAGACCACCGACGAGGAGGTCGTGGCGCTGCTTGCCCGCGCGCGCGACGAACTCGCTGCCAACCACGAGGAGAACAGCATGCAACGCATATCCGATGTCATGACGCGCGATGTCGCCGTGATCGGGCCCAACGACACTCTGCAGCAGGCCGCACGGCTGATGAACGAATGGAATGTCGGCTCGCTGCCGGTATGCGACGGCCGGCGCCTGGTCGGCATGATTACCGACCGCGACATCACGGTTCGCGCCACCGCCGAAGGCAAGTCGCCGGACCAGGTGCGCGTGGCCGACGTGATGAGCGAAGGCGTGTCCTACTGCTTCGAAGACCAGCGCGTCGGCGAAGTACTGCAGCAGATGGGCGACGAGCAGATCCGGCGCCTGCCGGTGCTGGACCGCAACATGCAGTTGTGCGGCATGGTCGCAGTCGGCGACCTGGCCACGCGCGACGACGTGGACATGGACAAGACGCTGGATCGCATCTCGCTGCCGTCCGAACCGAATCGTCCGTCGTCCGACGAACGGCGCCCGTAGCCGCGCCTCTGCGCTCCGTCCAACAATAATTCAGGAGGTTGCACGATGAAATCGCTGTCCGGCTCGCTGTCCCCGTCCATCACCAACATGATCCGCATGGACCACACCTCGGTGCTGGAGATCTTCCACCAATACGCGCCGGACGCCAGGCCGCGTACAAAGAAGGCGCTGGTCGACAGCGCTTGCCTGGCGCTGGAAATCCATGCGCAACTGGAGGAGGAAATCTTCTATCCGGCCATGCGCGCGGTCGGTTCGGACGCTGCGGTACTGGAGAAATCGGTTCCGGAGCACGACGAAATGCGGCGCCTGATCCGCCAGTTGCGCGGCATGAAGCCGTCCGAGCCGGGGTACGATGCGACCTTCATGCAATTGATGCGCGATGTGATGCACCATGTCGCGGACGAGGAAACCACGCTGCTGCCGGATGCCGAGCAGCGCCTGACGGACCGGCTGGGCGAACTGGGCGCGGAAATGACGCGTCGCCGGCTGGAACTGTCGGCGCCGCATGTCGGGGAGATTGCGGCCAATGCGGCGCGCGCCTTCCCGACCAGCTCGATGCTGATGGCGGCAGGCGCCCTGCTAGCGGGCACCTATCTGGTCACGCGCACCGGCGCACGGCATCATTGAGACACCGCCCTGCATCCAGCCATCCGCGGATGCCGGGCAATCAGAAGCAACAAGAAAAAGGAGGATGCCATGCAGTTCTACGGCATGCGCGGCATGGGTCTGTTCGAGGCGCTGAAGAAGGCGGCCTCCGATTTTTCGGAGGACGACATGACCACCTATGCGTCCGCGCTTGCCTACCAGACGCTGTTCTCGCTGTTTCCCTTCGTGCTGTTCCTGACCGCCCTGCTCGGCTTTTTCAATCTCTCCTCCTTTTTCGAGTGGCTGCAGGGGCAGGCGGAGATGATGCTGCCCGAACAAGCCTCGGCCCAGCTCGACAACGTCATCACGGGCCTGAGCCAGCCGCAAGGCGGGCTGCTTTCGTTCGGCGTGATCGCCGCGCTGTGGAGCGCGTCGTCCGCAGTGCGCGTGGTGATGAATGCGATGAACGTCGCCTACGACGTCAAGGAAGGCCGTCCGGCCTGGAAGCTGTACCCGCTCTCGGTCCTGTACACGATCGGGCTGGCCGCGATGCTGATCGCCGCGACTGCCTTCCTGATGCTCGGTCCGCAGGTAATGCGCTGGCTGAGCGACCTGGTCGGCCTCGGCAACGTCTTCGTCACCATCTGGGCCTGGCTGCGCTGGCCGGCCGCCCTGTTGTTGCTGATGATGGCCGTCGCGATCATTTATTACGTCGCGCCCGACGTGGACCAGAAGTTCAAGTTCATCACCCCGGGCGCGGTGCTGGCAGTGCTGGTATGGCTGCTCGCCTCGCTCGGCTTCAAGATCTATGTCAGCAACTTCGCCGACTACAATGCCATGTACGGCAGCATCGGCGCGATCATCGTGCTGCTGTTCTATTTCTTCATTTCATCGGCCGTCCTGTTGTTCGGCGCCGAGATCAATGCGGTGATCGAGCACTATTCGCCGCAAGGCAAGAATCCGGGCGAAAAGAAGCTTCATTGACGAGGACAAACCCATGCGCAACGTAACCCTTGCGGACGGCACCATCGTCCCTGCGCTCGGCCTGGGCACCTGGATGATGGGCGACGATCCGGCGCGGCGGCGCGAGGAAGTCGCGGCCCTGCGTACCGGAATCGAACTCGGCATGCGCCTGATCGACACCGCCGAAATGTACGGCGACGGCGCCGCCGAGGAACTGGTCGGCGAAGCCATCGCCGGGCAGCGCGACAAGGTGTTCCTGGTCAGCAAGGTGTTGCCGCAGAATGCAGGCCGGGCAGCCGCAGTCGCGGCCTGCGAGCGCAGCCTGCGCCGGCTCGGCACCGACAGCATCGACCTCTACCTGCTGCACTGGCGCGGCAGCGTGCCGCTCGAGGAAACGCTGGAAGCCTTCCTGCGCCTGAAGCGCGACGGCAAGATCCGGCGCTGGGGCGTCAGCAACTTCGACCTGGAGGACATGAAGGAACTGAGCGCGCTCGACGGCGCGGGCACGGTGGCGACCGACCAGGTGCTGTACAACCTGACGCGGCGCGGCATCGAATACGATCTGCTGCCGTGGTGCGCCGAACGGCGCCTGCCGGTGATGGCCTACTCGCCGCTGGAACAGGGGCGCCTGCTGCGCGAACCGGCGCTCAACGAAATCGCCGAGCGCCGCCTGGTGACGCCGGTCCAGGTGGCGCTGGCCTGGGCGCTGCGCAGGGACGACGTCATCGCCATTCCGAAGGCCGCGCGCGAGAAACACGTGCGCGAAATCCGCGGCGCGATCGATCTCGTTCTGACCCGGGACGAACTGGAGGCGCTCGACAAAGCCTTTCCGCCCCCTTCCGGGGCGCAGCCGCTGGAAATGATCTAACCCAGCAGCGCGTCCACCATCGCATACCCCTTCTCGAATCCGGCCTGGACGGCGGCCTGCGCGCTCGGGAAGTCGGCGTCATCCCCGGCTTCGGCGGTCAGTTCGCTGGCGGCGCCCGCGTCCTCGCCCGGCTGCGCGATGCGTACGCTGTAATCCCAGCCCGCGCCATCGGTTCGGGGAAGTGCGGTCACGTGCACTTCCAGTCCCTTGTAAACATCGGTTTGCCAATCCTGTCCATCGTTCATGCGCGTCCTCCGGACAAGCGCGCTTCCCGCGCCCGCCTTTTCACGCTTGGACCCGGAACCGCCGATTTTTATCGCGCGGCGATATTGGCCGTCGTCAGCCTGTCGAGCTATGCGCCGGCGCGCTGGGCGGCATAGTGATCCCGATACCAGCTCACGAAGCGCTCGACGCCGAGTTCGATCGGCGTCGCGGGCTCGAAGCCGGTCAGCGACTTGAGTCGGCTGACATCGGCCCAGGTTGCTGGAACGTCGCCCTTGTGCATCGGCTTGTAGTGCTTGATCGCGGGCTTGCCGAGGGCCTGCTCGATGCAGCCGATGAAATGCTCGAGCTGCACCGGGCTGCTGTTGCCGATGTTGACGATTCGGTGCGGAACGGCGCCCTCCTCGGCCGTCGGCGGCAACGGCATCAGGCGGTGGATCGCCTCCGCCGCGTCGGCCACGAAGGTGAAGTCGCGCTCCATCTTGCCGTGGTTGTAGACCTCGATCGGCTCGCCGTGCGTGATCGCATGGGTGAACTTGAAGATAGCCATGTCGGGCCGCCCCCACGGGCCGTACACGGTGAACAGGCGCAGCCCGGTTGCCGGAATCCGGTACAGATGGCTGTAGCTGTGCACCAGCACTTCGCAGGATTTCTTGGTCGCCGCGTACAGCGAGACCGGCTCGTCGGTGGGTTGGCTTTCGCGCAGCGGCATCGTGCGCGAAGCGCCGTAGACCGAGCTGGACGACGCATACACCAGGTGCCTCACGCTGCCGTGGCGGCAGCCTTCCAGCAGGTGCAGCGTCCCGGCCAGATTACTGTCCAGATACGCCATCGGATGATCGAGTGAATAGCGCACGCCGGCCTGCGCGGCCAGATGCACGACCGCGTCCCAGTTTCCGAACTGCGCGAAGAATTCGCGCACGCCTTCCCGGTCGGCCAGATCGAGGCGGGTGAAGCGGAAATTCGAATGGCGCTGCAGCAGGGACAGCCGATCCTGCTTGAGCTGCGGATCGTAGTAGTGGTTGAGATTGTCCAGTCCGTGCACCTGGACACCGAGGTCGAGCAGGCGCATGGCCAGATGAAAGCCGATGAATCCGGCCGCGCCGGTGATCAGTACCGGTCCGTTTTCCAATGGTGTCGATGTCATCAGAGCATGTCCTTCGTGGTGGGTACGTACCGATAAGGCTTGCGATTCTCCGCAGCCGGACAGCGTTCGCGCAGAGAGCTCGAATCGAGCAATATCCAGTCGCGCCGGTGGGCGCTGCCGAGCACCTGCTTTTTCGACAGGTCGAAACACTTCAACTCCAGATCCTCATGCGCCAGCAGCACGCGCGACGCATCCTCGCGCATCCAGCGCCAGGCATTCCACTCCTGCTGCTCCAGCGGCGCCAGATAGCTGAAGTGCACCAGCGGCCTGGACGCGAACAACAGGAACTGTTCCTTGAACGCCAGCATGCCGATTTCGGCGTCGGGCGGGACCGTCTGCTCGACCTCTTGCACGATCTCGCGCGGCGTCCGGTGCGGGTTCACGGTCGGCCAGACCCAGAACGCGACGAACAGCCAGACCAGCAGGCTGACCAGCGCGAGCTGTTCGAACAGGTCCCGCCGACGCAGCAGCCAGACCAGCGCCGGCAGCGCGATGCCCAGCAGCGCCAGTCCGGGCGCCAGTGCATTGACCGCATCTGCGTATTCGTCGGCCTTCGCTGGCAGATGGCCGGGGGTGAACAACGCGACCGCGCCGATCGCCAGCAGAAGCAGTCCCAGCCCCACGACCACCGAACGCAGCAGCACCGGCGTCCAGCGATTGTGTCCGGCGCTCCGCTCCCAGACGCTGGCGAACGCCAGCGCCAGCATCGGCAGCGCAGGCAGGATATAGACCTCGCGCTTGCCCGAACTGAGGGAGAAGAACACGATCACCAGCGCAACCCAGACCAGCAGCACGCGCAGGACCGCGCTGGAGGACCACATCTCCTTGATGCGCCTGACTTCGAGCAGGCACAGCAGCGCCAGCGGCAGCCAGACCGACGGAATCGCCGTGCTCAGGTAGTAGTGCCAGGGCTTGATGTGATGCCAGGCGTTGGCGTAGCGCTCGGCCGTCTGCCTGAACAGGATGTTGTCCCGGTAGGCCAGCAATTCCGGGCTGTGGATGCGCTCGACGGTCAGCCACATCGGCACCAGCCACAAGGCCAGCGTGGCCAGCATCAGCACCGGTCCCCACAGCGCGCGCGCGGTCCAGACCTGCTGCGCGCGCGGCACGCCGGGCCGGCGCACCCACAGCGCCAGCGGCAGCAGCATCAGCAACGGCAGGAACCCCACTCCCTTGGTCATGATGCCGAGCGCCATCGCGATCCAACTGGCCGCGTACCAGCCCCAGCTCGGACCGAGCACGAAGTGGCGGATCAGGCCGTAGCAGCCGAGCGTGATCCAGAAGCATACGAGGGCATCGATCTGCGCCGTCTTCGCCTGCAGCAGGAACTGCGGGGTGAACACCAGGACGAGCAGCGCCGAGCGCGCCACGTCCGGTCCCCACAGCCGGCGTCCGAGATCCAGCACCAGCCACAGCGTGCCGAGGCCGGCCAGCGCGCTGGGCAGCAGGAAGGCGATCTTCAGGTGCCCGGTCAGGATGTAGAACAACGCGATCAGCCACATGAAGACGGGCGGCTTGTCCGGATAGAACTCGCCGCCCCGGGTCGGGAACAGCCATTGTCCGGACTCCACCATCTCGCGCGCCACCTGCGCGAAGCGCGGCTCGTCCGCCGGCCAGGGATCACGCAGGCCGATGCCGGCAAACAGCACGATCACCGCCAGTGCGGCAATCCACGGCCACCAGTCCGCGCCGGATTTATTATTGATTGTCGGGTTCGGCTGAATCATTCGCTTGTCCTCGGATGGCCTGCAGTCGTTGTTTGAATCCGTGGTGGTAGAGATAAAGCACCAGTGCGCTGGAAAACAGCAGCAGCACCAGGCTGATCCAGATCTGTGTCCGGTCCTGCAAGGCCATGCCCGCGCCGGCGAAGCTGAACAGCAGCATCTGCGGCAGGTAGCCGAGCAGGCTGCCCCAGAACACGGCCGGCGTGCTCAAGCCGGCCAGGCCGGCCGCGACGTTGGTCAGCAAGTTGCTGCCGACCGGCATCAGCCGCACCATGCAGATCCAGAGCCAGGTATCGCCGGCAAGCAGCCGGCGCACGAACGCGACGCGCGCACCGTAACGCTTGCGTATCCAGTCCAGGCCGATGTAGCGCACGCAGAAGATCACCAGCAGCGCGCCCAGTCCGGTAATCGCCGTGCTGACCAGCGCGCCGGGCAACCCGCCCATGAAATACCCGCAACTGAAGGCCAGCAATTGGCGCGGTCCGCCGAGCGCGGTGTACAGGGTACCGACGACCACGAAGATCGGCCACGCCACGAACCAGTTCTGCCTGAAAAGCTGCTCCAGCAGTTCCTGCTCCGAAAAACCGCCCCAGCGCTGGAAATGCAGCAGGACGAAACCCAGGGCCAGCAGCCCGGCCAGCAGCAGCGGCTTGAGCAGCAGCTTGAGTTCGGTCTTCAACGCCGTGCTTCCATGCGTTCGACGACCGGCAGCTTGCTGCGCCGGATCAGCCAGCGCACGCCCATCATGTCAACGATCCCGACCCACAGCCGGTTCCAGGCCGTGTACTTCGACACGCCCGCCACGCGGTGGCGATGGTTGACGGGAACCACGGCAATGGCGCCGCCGAGGCGCTTGACGAGCGCCGGCACGAAGCGATGCATGTGGTCGAAGTAGGGCAGGAAAAGCCAGGTTGCGCGCGGCACGAGCTTGAGCCCGCAACCGGTGTCGGGCACGCCGTCGTCGAGGATGCGGCGGCGCACGGCGTTGGCAATGCGCGACTGGATTTTTTTCCAGCGCGTGTCGCGCCGGTTTTTGCGAAAACCCGCGATACAGAAATGCCGATGGCTTTCCTGCATCGACAGGCCTTGCTCGACCAGCGCGGGAATGTCGGCCGGGTCGTTCTGCCCATCGCCGTCGATCGTGACGAGAAAGCGCCCGCGCGCATGCTGCGCGGCGGTCCACAGGGCCGTGCTCTGGCCGGCGCTGCGCTGATGGCGGATCAGCAGGGCCGGCGAACCGACCTCCTGGCAGCGCTGCAGGAACACCTCTCCGGTGCCGTCCGCACTGCCGTCGTCGACCAGCACGATTTCGTGCTCGAACCTACCGGCGAGTGCGCGATGGATTTCCTCGACCAGGGTGCCGATGTTGCCCGCCTCGTCCTTGGCGGGAATCAGGACGGAAACGAGAGGGTTAGCGCCGTCACCGGAATCGGCGGCGGCCTGAGGCGCAGAAGTAGCGGGATTCATGCGAAGTATTCGGTTGCGAAATGGATGGCGGTTCGGGAACGTGCACTGCTGCTGGCCTGGCGGTCAATCGCTCCCGAAAAGATCACGTGTATACACCTTGTCGCGCACGTCCTGCAGTGCCGGGGACATGCGATTCGTGACAATCAGGTCGGCCTCCTTCTTGAAAGCGTCCAGATCGCGCTCGACCCTCGAATTGAAGAAGCGCTCCTCTTCCAGCGCCGGCTCGTAAATGATGACCTCGACGCCCTTGGCCTTGATGCGCTTCATGATCCCCTGGATGCTGGAGGCGCGAAAATTGTCGGAACCGCTCTTCATGATCAGCCGGAAGATGCCGACCACGCCCGGACGGCGCCGGAGGATGTCCTGCGCCACGAAGTCCTTGCGGGTGGTATTGGACTCGACGATCGCGCGGATCAGGTTCTGCGGCACGTCCTGGTAATTGGCCAGCAACTGCTTCGTATCCTTCGGCAGGCAATAGCCGCCGTAGCCGAAGGACGGGTTGTTGTAATGGGTGCCGATGCGCGGGTCCAGCCCCACGCCTTCGATGATCTGGCGCGGATCCAGGCCGTGGCTGAGCGCGTAGGTGTCGAGCTCGTTGAAGTACGACACGCGCATGGCCAGATAGGTATTGGCGAACAGCTTGATCGCCTCCGCCTCCGTCGGGTCGGTGAACAGCACCGGCACATCCTTGCTGAGCGCACCCTGGCGCAGCAGCTCGGCGAACACCTTCGCGCGCTCGGAGCGCTCGCCGACGACGATCCGCGACGGATACAGGTTGTCGTAAAGCGCCCTGCCCTCGCGCAGGAATTCCGGCGAAAACATGATGTTGTCCCAGCCCAGCGCCTTGCGGGTCTTGACCACGTAACCGACCGGAATGGTGGACTTGATCACCGCCACCGCATGCGGGTTGATTGCCATGACGTCCCGCAGCACGGCCTCGATCGCGCTCGAATCGAAGCAGTTGGTTTCGGGATCGTAGTCGGTCGGCACCGCGATCACGACGAAGTCGGCGCCCTCGTAGGCTTCCTCCTTGTTCAGCGTCGCGCGCAGGTTCAAAGGCTTGGAAGCCAGATATTCCGACAGCTCAGGGTCTTCGATGGTCGGCTCGCGGCGGTTGATCCTGTCCACCTTGGACGCGACGATATCCAGTGCCACCACCTCGTTGTGCTGTGCCAGCAGCACGCCGTTGGACAGGCCGACGTATCCGGTACCGACAACCGCTATCTTCATGTCTGAAAACCATTCCTTCCTGATTGGGCGCGGGGCGGGTCGACCGGTTGCGTTTCACATGCGAGCCTGCGCTGAAAACCGGGTGATTGCCGCGGTCCGCCTCGTCGCATCCGCACAGCCGGAAGCACCAAAGCGCGGCGAACCCGCTATTGTGCCAGCTTCAGGCAGCGCGCAAAACCCAGGGCCACGACCAGCACGCCGACCGCGCCGCAGAGCAGCACCCCGGACGTCCCCGCCCGCTCGACCACCAGCCCGGCAGCGGCAACCCCCACCGATTGCCCCATGAAGAAGCAGGAGGCAAATGCCGAGACCGCGGCGCCGCGCCGTTGCGGCGCCATCTGGGTCGCGTTGATCTGCAAGGTCGTGTGCATCATGTAAAACCCGATCCCGGCGCCGAAGCAGGCCACCGGTACCCACGGCCAGGCGGACGCGGTGCCGATCACCAGATAGGACAGCGCGACCGCCATTCCGCCGCCGATCACCAGGCCGGTCTCGCCGAGCCGGCGCACCAGCGCCCCTGAAGCGAGCGCGAACGCGAATCCGCCCAACCCGAACAGCATCACCAACGCGCCGGCGGACGTCAGCGACATGCCGAAGTGCGCATGCACGTGCGAGGCAATGAAGGCGAACGCGCCGTACAGAAAAGCGCCTTCGAGGAACACCGCAATCAGGATCGTGCGCGCCCATCCGAGCCGCAGCACCTCGGCGAACTCGCGCACCATGCGCGCCGCGGCGCTTCCCGGCGCCCGATACGTCGTGCGTGCGCTGTCCGGCAGGCGCCGGTTCAGCACCAGCAGTGCGACGCCGACCACGACGAACACAGCAGCGATCAGCAGGAACGGCAGACGCCAGTTGCCGAGGTCGGCCGCGATCCCGCCCAGCAGAACGCCGCTCGACAGGCCGAGCACCTGGCCGATCAGGAAATGCGCAATCACCGCCTGCCGTTGCTGATAGGGCACGACGTCGCCGATCCACGCCATCGACAGCGGGATGATCGCGGCGGCCGTGGCGCCGGCCAGCAGGCGCGCTGCGACCAGCGCGGAGAAGCCGGGCGCCAGCGCGCACAGCAGGGCCGTCAATGCACAGGCCAGCGAGCCCAGGCCGACCACCAGATATTTGCCGTAGCGGTCGCCGAGCGGGCCGAACAGCAGTTGCGAGATGCCGTAGGCGATCGAAAACGCGGTGATCACCTGCGCGACCGAACCGAGCGCGACGCCGAACTCCTGCGCCAGGTACGGCAGCATCGGGTCGGTCACGCGCAGCGAGATGCCGCTGCCGAAAGCGGCGACCGACAGCAGCGGAACAGCAAACGGGGGAATCGGGGAAGACGGATCTTGTTGGGCGGTTGTCATGAATTCTCGGTGATCCGGCGTGCGGAGCAAGGATTCTAGCCGGACAGGGAAATTCCGGCCGGGGGCGCGGCCGCGCCGGTCGATTCACCTGCGTGGCCGGGCGGGGTGACGCTCAGGCGCCGGGCAGGGTCATTCGTTCTCGAAATCGAGGAAGTGCCCGAGTTTTTCCTGCTTGGTGCGCAGGTAGGCGATGTTGTGCGGGGTGTGCGGTGTGATCATCGGCACCCGCTCCGTGATGTGAACGCCGTATTCGGCCAGCTTGTTCATCTTCTTCGGATTGTTCGTCATCAGCCGGATCGATTTCACGCCGAGGTCGGCGAGGATCTGCGCGGCGACCTGGTAATCGCGCGTATCGACCGGCAGGCCGAGCGCGAGGTTGGCCTCGACCGTATCGCTGCCCTGATCCTGCAACTGATAGGCGCGGATCTTGTTCGCCAAGCCGATGCCGCGGCCCTCGTGCCCGCGCAGGTAGAGCACCGCGCCCTGCCCGGCCGCCGCGATGCGCGCCAGCGCCGCATCGAGCTGTTCGCCGCAGTCGCAGCGCAGCGAACCGAGGACGTCGCCGGTCAGGCATTCGGAATGCACGCGCACGAGCACCCGTTCCTGGTTTCGCACATCCCCCTTGACGATTGCGACATGCTCGACCGTTTCGTCGAGCGGACGGTAGACATGGATCCGGAATTCGCCGTGCCTGGTCGGCAGGCGCGAAGTGGCGACGTGGTCGAAAATCTTCTCGGAGGCGGCATCGGCCGCGGCTTGCTCTCCGGGGGTGTTCATCTTATAGGTGATCCTGTCAACTGAAGGACTCGGGCGGCTTGCGCTCCTCCGGCAGGGGAATCCATTCGGTTTCACCCGGGACCTTCGCAAATTCCTGCTCGTGCCAGCGCCGCTTCGCCTCGGCGATCGCCTCGCGGCTGGATGCCACGAAGTTCCACCAGATGAAGCGGTCGCCGTCGAGCGGCTCGCCGCCGAGCAGCATGACGTGCGTGACGCCAGTCCCCTGCGGCGGGGCCTCTATTGTAGTGGCTTGCCCCGCCGGCAGCACGGCCATGCGTTTTTCACCCAGTTCCCGCCCATTCAGACTGATCGTCCCGTCCACCGGATAGACGGCACGCTGCGGGTATTCCGCCTCCAGCCGGAACGCGGCGCCGGGTTCCAGCGTGAGCGCCGCATAGCACAGCGGCGAGAAGGTCGTCACCGGCGCGCGCAGGCCGAATCCGGCCCCGGCGATCAGGCGCAGGTGGAAGCCGGGGCCGCTGTGCACCGGCAGCGCCGGCACCGGATGGTGTTCGAAGCCGGGCGCGGTGGTTTCATGCACGCGCGGCAAGGCGACCCAGATCTGGATGCCGTGCATCGGGCCGCCGGACACGCGCAAGTGTTCCGCTGTGCGCTCGGAATGGACGATGCCGCTGCCTGCAGTCATCCAGTTGACTTCGCCGGGCCGGATTTCCTGGACGTTGCCGAGCGAATCGCGATGCATGATAGCGCCCTCGAACAGGTAGGTGACGGTGGCCAGGCCGATGTGCGGATGCGGGCGCACCTGCAGTCCGGCGGCGCCCGGATCCAGCTCGGCCGGCCCCATGTGATCGAAGAAAATGAACGGGCCGACCATCTTGTGCGGATGGCTGGGCAGCGCACGGCGCACGATGAAGTCGTCCACGTTCTTGACGTGCGGCTCGATCAGATCGAATGTCTCGCTTGTCATGGGCACCTCCTGACTTTGACTGGTTGGGCGACGGCATGGCCGGCCGCAGTCCGGCCCCGTGTTCACGCAGGTTGCGCCAGCGTTCCGCTCTGGTAATCCGCTATCGCCTGCTGGATTTCTTCCACGCTGTTCATCACGAACGGTCCGTACTGCACCACCGGCTCGGCCAGCGGCCTGGCCGCGAGCAGCAACAGGCGTGCCGGTCCGTCCTGCGCCGTGACCTCGACCTGTTCGCCGGGAGACAGTATGCCGGCCGCCTGGGACTGGAGCAGGCGTGCGTCGGTTCCGACTGCGACCTTGCCTTCATATGGATAGACGAAAGCGTTGTGCCGTGCCGGCAACGGATAGACAAAACGCGCCCCCGCCTCCAGCCATACGTCCAGATAGACCGGTTCCGTGCTCAGGCCCTGGATCGGCCCGGCGACCGGCTTGCCGTCGGCCTGCACGCTGCCGGCGATCACCTTCACCCGCACGCCGCCGGGCAGCACCGCGACCGGAATCCGGTCGGCCGGGATGTCGCGGTAGCCGGCCGGCTTCATCTTCTCGGCCGCCGGCAGGTTGATCCACAACTGGAAGCCGCGCATGCGCCCTTCCTCCTGCTGCGGCATTTCGGAATGGATGATGCCGCGTCCGGCGGTCATCCACTGCACGCCGCCGGATGTCAGTTCGCCGACATTGCCGAGATGGTCTTCGTGCCGCATGTGGCCGTCCAGCATGTAGGTCACGGTTTCGAAACCGCGGTGCGGATGCGCCGGGAATCCGGCGATGTAGTCGCCCGGATTGTCGGTGCCGAATTCGTCGAGCATCAGGAACGGATCGAGGCGGATGCCCTGCCGCTGGCCGAGGCTGCGGCGCAGCTTCACGCCGCCGCCGTCGGAAGTTGCCATGCTCGGAATCACGCGTTCGAGCGTACGCGAGGTCGTAGTGGCTGTGCTCACGGTTTTCCCTTCTCTCAAGCGGCGGCGCCCGACGGCTCGATCAATTGCCGGATTTCCTGCTGCGCCGCCTGCAACGCTGTCTGCTTGCTATCTTCGCCCATATTCAGGCGTTCCGCATAAACGAATTCGATGTCGTCCAGACCGAGGAAAGCCAGGAAAGTGCGTACATAACCGGTCTGGCTGTCGGCCGGCGTGCCGACATACGCGCCGCCGCGCGCGGCGAACACGTAAACCTTCTTGCCGCCCAGCAGGCCGACCGGACCGTTCTCGGTATAGCGGAAAGTCACGCCGGCTCGCGCCAGATGGTCGAAATAGGCCTTCAGCGAGGATGGCACGCCGAAGTTGTACATCGGCAGGCCGAGCACGATCACGTCGGCGCGGCGCACTTCATCCAGCAGTGCGTCGGCGTAGTCGACGACCTGCTGCTGCTCCGGCGTGCGCTGCTCGGGCTTCGAGAGCAACGCAGCAAAGCGGGCGGCATCGAGATGCGGCACCGGCTCGCGTCCGATGTCGCGCGTGATCACGGTCGCGCCCGGGTGAGCGGCCTGCCACGCGGCGACGAACTGTTGTGCGAGTTGGCTGGACTGACCGGCATCGCCGAACAGCGAAGAGTTAATCTGCAGCAAGGTTTTCATTCGTTTCCCCTATTTGGTTTGTTGGTAGCTGCATTTAACTATCTACTGAATAGATAAAAAAGTAGAATATTTCGCGCATATATATCCATTGATTTGATATTTAACGATGAATACCCAAGCCATCACCTTGGAGCAATGGCGCACGCTGGTTACCGTGGTGGAAAGCGGTGGCTATGCGCAAGCTGCCGAAGCCCTGCACAAGAGCCAGTCCGCCGTGACCTACGCGGTGCAGAAAATCGAATCACAACTCGACGTGAAGGCGTTCGAGATCCAGGGGCGCAAGGCCATCCTCACGCCGATCGGCCAGTTCCTGTACCGGCGCGCGAAGGCGCTGCTGGCCGAATCGAGTGCGCTGGAGCGCGCCGCGCGCCGCCTGTCCGCCGGTTTCGAGCCGGAAATCCGGATCGCCGCCGAAATCATCTTCCCGGTCTGGCTGCTGCTCGACTGCCTTGCACGCTTCGGTCAGGAATGCCGGCATACGCGCATCGAACTGATCGAATCGGTGTTGAGCGGCACGACCGAAGCGTTGGTCAACGGACAGGTCGATCTGGCCATCGCCAGCGTGATTCCGCCCGGTTTTTCCGGCGAAGC
>Ga0164243_10004622_pt1 | contig 21470 bp, 8 predicted proteins | sample OricompcompostOP_FD_108781 | JGI IMG/M metagenome (GOLD analysis project Ga0164243, IMG submission 108781) | Organic Plus compost microbial communities from Emeryville, California, USA - Original compost - Organic plus compost (OP) | ecosystem: Engineered > Solid waste > Mixed feedstock >...
CTGGTCGCGGAATCTAACTGCGCCCGAGGGGTGACACAACAACACTCGCATGCAATTTGTACTCGTATCGCGTGCCGTCGCGCGGGCTGACTCATACGATATGCCGGTCTAGAACGATCGGGCCCGGTGCACGGGCCCGTCCAGATTTCAAGCAGCTTTAGAGATCCCATGAATAAGCAAGTCTTGGTTTGCGTGATTGGTCTGGCGGCCGCAGCGAATGCGACTGCCAGTGACGTCGGTCGGTGGTACGTGACACCGCAGGGCGGCGGACTCATCACCGACGACGATAGAAACATCGAGGATGGCGACGCGCTGCTCGGCCTGAGCGTCGGCAAGCACTTGAGCAAGGAATGGAGCATGGAGCTCAATGCGAATGGCGCGCGGCTCGATGCGTTCGATCCGTACGCGGCCTCGCTCGACGTGCTGCGTGTGTTCCGCCGGGACGAAGCGTTGTCTCCTTACCTGACGCTCGGCGCCGGCGCCGTGCGCAACGATGTGGAAGTCGGGCGCGACACTACCGATTTCATCGCGCAGGCGGGTGCGGGCTTGATCTGGAAGCTCGGCGAGAACCGCCGCGGCACCAGTTCCTTCAGCCTGCGTCCGGAGATCAAGGCGCGCTGGGACGATGCCGGCCGCGAAGGTCATTTCACCGATTACATCGGCACGCTCGGTTTTCAGTTCGCGTTCGGTGGCGCACCGGCCCCGGCACCGCAACCGACCGTGCAGGCGCCGCCCGCTCCAGCTCCGGCGCCAGCGCCGGCACCGGTTGCGCCGGCGGACACCGACGGCGACGGTGTGGTCGATTCCGCGGATCGCTGCCCGGGCACGCCGCGTGGCGTGGCGGTGGATTCATCCGGCTGTCCGCAGCAAGGCGAGATCACATTGGTGGGCGTGGGTTTCGAAACCAACTCCGACACGCTCACGGCCGCATCGCGCGCCGTGCTCGATCCGGTCGCGGCCAATCTGAAGAAATATCCGGAGCTGCAGATCGAGCTGCAGGGCCATACCGATAGCGTCGGTGCAGACAAGTACAATCTGAATCTGTCGCAGCGTCGTGCCGATGCCGTGCGTTCGTATCTTCTGTCGCAAGGGGTCTCTGCATCGCAGGTCGTGGCTCGCGGCTATGGAGAATCGCAGCCGGTCGCCGATAACGGCACTGCTGAAGGCCGTGCACAGAACCGTCGCGTCGTCATGAAGGTGCTGCGCAATCCAGGCAGCGTCGAGGTCAAGGGCGAGGCCGCAGCGGGTTAGCCGTGGGAGACGACGACCGCGCGGCAGAACGCTGCCGCGCGGTCGTTCGTTGTCATTCCGGAAGAATCCGCAACACCACGCGACGATTCCGGTCTCGCCGCCTCGCCACTTTATTAGATCCAAATCGGATGGATCTCTGGCCGTGATGGCACGTGCCGCGAGCCTCATCCGTGACCGTCATCTCATTTGCACGAGCTCCCCGCCGTTACGCTCCTGTACGTTTTGTCGCAGAGCGCAGGCTGATCTATCAACAGCCGCGCTCGTCCAGAGGAGAGCAGAAGATGAGCGGAATCGAGCGGCGGCCATTGAAGGTGGCGATAAACAGTGCTTTGCAGACGGCGCGCTTCATGCGCCGGAGCTCGTCCGCAAGCGCCCTTGCGCTGTTGGCAGTGTCTGCAGTCGTACTATCGCCTCAGGCGAGGGCGGTCGAATACTTCGTAGCCAATCAGACGGATCTGCAGAACGCCATCAACACGGCGAATACCAACAACGATACGGCTGCGGTAATCAAACTTACGGCTGACATCACCGTGAGCACCGCACTGGCGAACCCCACAGTGCCGATGCAGATCGACACGCAAGGCTTCACGTTGGGCGGCATCAGCTACTCGCACAACAACGACCAGACGATGACGCTGTCGGGCACGATCGTCGCTGCCGCAAACACGCGCGGCGTGGCCATCAGCAGCTCCACGGTTCGCTCGTCGATCGTCAACAACGGATCGATCACAGTCGGACCCGGACCCAATATTGCGGGCGCCGGGCTTGTGGCGACGGACTTTGTGAACAACGGCACCGTGAAGGGTGGATACGATGCCGGCGCTGCCGGCTCCGGCGTCTCAGGTGGGCGCGCCACGCATATCACGAACTACGGTCTCATCGAGGGCGGTGACAGTGCAGCCGGCGATGGCGGCAGAGGCGTTTCTCTGTCCACGCCGGGCGGCGGCGGCAGCCTGACCAATTACGGCATCGTGCGGGGCGGTCAGACGTCCAGCACGTCAGCAACTGGCGCGGTCGGCGTGTACCTAGTAGCCATAGGCGGCGGCACCCTCACCAACGCCGGTACGATCGAGGGCGGCAGCAATTCGGCGGGCGTTGTCGTGCAGGCCCCAATTCGCCGATCATCAACAGCGGCCACATTCGTGGCGGCCTCATCAACGGTGGCGCCACTGGTGAGCGTGCCGACGCCATCAGATCGACCGGCGCCACCATTGTGGACCTCGAACTCCGGGCCGGCTCGAACATCGAAGGCAACGTTGTCGCCGGCACCTCGGGGAACGACATCCTGCGACTGGGCGGAACGGACGACAGCAGCTTCGACGTGTCCGCGATCGGCGCGACGGCACAGTACCGAAACTTCGAAAACTTCGAGAAGACCGGCAGCAGCACCTGGACGTTGACGGGCGAAGGCACCTCGCCTACACCGTGGCAAATTCTGGAAGGCACGCTGCAAATCGGTGCTGGCGACGCGAGCGGCAGCATCATCGGTGATGTCACGAACAACGCCACGCTCGTCTTCAACGGCTCCGGTGCGAACGCGCTCCATGGCGCGATCTCGGGCACCGGTGTCGTGCGTCATTTGGGTAGCGGCTCGACACTCCTCACCGGCGCGGGTTCAACGGTCACAACGTTGGATATCCAGAGCGGCTCGCTCGAGTTGGCGGCCGGCGCAAGCCTGTCAGCGAGTGCGATCACGGTCGCGGCGGGTGCGACGCTCCGCAATGCAGGCACGTTTGAAGGTACAGCCGCAGATGACACCTTCACGCTAGCAGGCACTTTGATCGGGTCCGTGAGCTTGCTCGACGGCAACGATCACGTGCTGATCGCCGAAAGTGCAGACTTCTCGCAAGGCACTTTCGATGGCGGCGTGGGCAGCAATACCGTGGATCTCACGAACACCAGCGCGGCGACCATCGCTGCGACCACCTTCACCGGCTTCGAGAGCCTGGTCAAGCATGGCGGCGGCGCGCTGACGTTCGAAGGCGCGGTCGCTGGATTCGCCGACCACATCTCGATCGCCGAAGGCAGCGTGAACCTGCAGGCTGCGAGCGTGCAAACGAATGAGTTCCGCATCGAGTCCGGCACCACGCTCACGGGAGTGGGCTCGTTCAGCGGCAACTTCCATAACGGGGGCGTGCTGTCACCCGGCAACAGCCCTGGCGTAATCCATGTCGCCGGCAACTATGCGCAGGCTGCCAATGGCGTGCTGATCTCGGAGATCCTTCCGAGCGGTGCGGACCAACTGCTCGTCGCAGGCGCCGCGACGCTTGCCGGCACGCATAGGATCAATGTGGAGTACGGGCTTTATCTCGACGGCACGACATATTCGCTGATCCAGGCGGATGGGGGGATCACCGGCGACTTCGCATCGGTCGAAATGAACCAGAGTGCGCTCATGACCGCGGAACGCGAACTGAGCGCGAATGCGCTGACGGTGAGCTTCGCGCGTCAGCCGATCACGAGCATCGCCGATCCGAACAGCGGCCGTGGACGGTTTGCCTCCTGGCTCGAAGAGCAGATCAGCGCAGGCACCCTGACGCCGACGATGACCGAGTACATCGATTCGTTGTTGCAGCAGCCGACGGCCGAGGGCGCACAGGCGATGCTCGGTGACCGCGGCGAGCCGGTGGCGAGCGTAAGTCAAAACAGCGTCTCGCTGCTTGGGGCGGGCTTTACGCGCACGGTGTTCGATCGCTTTACGCAGGGCGAGTCGGTGGAGTGTGGTCGGGTGGAGCAACCATCGAGCGATTCGCTCAATTGCTTCTGGGGGCGCGGAATGCGCCAGTGGGGCCAAACGGCGGGCGGCTCGCGCTATGACTGGACCACCAATGGCGGACAGGTGGGTATGGATCGAAGCTTGTCTTCGGGCTGGACGCTCGGCGCCACGTTCGGTTACGCAGATACGGGTATTCGTGACCTGTCCGGTGGTCGCAACGAACTGCGATCGAAGCTGGCTGGCTTGTACGCAAGCTACGCGCCCGGGCGGTTGAACCTGGGCATGAGCGCGTTCTACAGCGGCAACGACAGCGCGACTCGGCGCAACGTGTTCGTCGGGGCCACCCGGCAACAAGCTCGTGAGGATTTCGATAGCGACAGCTATGGCGTGGGCATCCGTGCGAGCTATCGGCTGACTGGCGATGCAGGCCCGTTGGTTCGTCCGTATATCGAAGCTCTCTATGATCACATCGATGCGGCCGACTTCAGCGAACGAAACGCGGGCGAGGGCAATCTCGCCGGGCACGTGCACAGCCGCGACGGTCTGCGCGGCACGGTTGGTATGCAGCTGGCGGACACCTTTGAAGGATATGGACGGCTGTTTCGCCCGGCGCTCGACATTGGCGTGACGCATCAGTTCGAGGACGACCGTTCCAGAATCGAGCTGCGGCCGTTCAGCGATACGCCAGCATTCCGCACTGTTGGGCCGGCGCTCGATCGCACGTCCTACATCGCGCGCGCATCACTCACGCTGTCACTCAGCGAAAACGCGGCCGTCGCGTTGGGTTATGGCGGAGAGTTTGCGGACAACTACGAGCAGCTGGAAGGGAACTTGAACATCCGCATCGCCTGGTAATAGGCGACCCGCGCGTGGGGAGACGATGACCGCGCGGCAGAGATCTGCCGCGCGGTCGTGAGTCGTCACTGCGGCAGTATCCGCAACACCACGCGACGATTCCGCTCCCGGCCCGCCTCGGTGCCGTTGTCTGCGATGGGCTCGCTCTTGCCGTAGCCGCGAACCGTCAGCTGGTTCGTCACACCTTTCTCGACCAGATACCGTCGGACCGTCTCGGCACGTCGCTGTGACAAGCCGAGATTGTAGGCCTGCGAGCCCATTCCGTCGGTATGCCCGGCCACTTCGACGCGCACGTCCGGGTTCAAGCGCAGCGTCGCGACCGCCTGATCCAGAGTGACGAACGCCTGCGGCTGCAAGCGATCGGAATCGTAATCGAACGTGACCTGCGGCAGTTCGATCTCGCTCTTCAGGTCACAGCCGCGCGCGTCGACGCGTGTTCCCGGTGCGGTGTTCGGACAAACGTCGGGCGTGCTATCCGGGACCCGATCGTTGTCGCTGTCGCGATCGAGCTCACAGCCGTCCCGATCGACGGTCTTGCCAGCGGGCGTGCCGGGGCAACGATCCGCGCCATCCAGAACGCCGTCGCGATCTTCGTCCGCCGGTGGTGGCGGCGGCGGCGCGGCCGGTGTTTGAACCGGTGCAGGCCGCGATCCCGAACCAAACGCATATTGCAGACCCAGGCCAAACAGATAATCGAGGCGGCTGCCAGCATTCGTGTCGTCGTAACGCGCGCGAGCGTCGAGTCGCAGGAACAGCGCGCGGCCGTCATCGTTGGATCGATGTAGCGCGCCGAGCAATCCAAGCCCAGCATCGGCATAGGGATCGGTTTCGGAGTCAGAGCCGATGCGGTCTTTTCGCTGCGCGCCGAGGCCGACCAGCAGGTAGGGTGCAACGCGCGCTTCGCGCCGAAACACTCGCAGAGCGTTGATGCCTGCGGCGTCCATCGTCAGATCGTCACCGATCGAGCTATCGAAGCGGCCACGGAACAGGTTCAGCTCGATATTCCAATCGGGATGGACCTCGAACCCGGCTGCAAAAGTAAACGCGGCAGCGTCGTCGGCGGCGCGGTCGTCATCGAGGCGGGTGCCATTGAGAATGGGGGCGACGTAAAAGCCCGAGCTGGGTTGAGCCTCCTCGGCGGTGCAGGGGAGCGCGAGCGCGACCAGAGCACTGATGGCGATTCGCAATGGCAGGCGCGTGTTGGTGATTCGCAGGGTGTTGTTCATATATATGAGTGAGTCGATCGAAACAGGACCGATGCTGCCGGCATGGTAGCCAGGGCTGCTCGCGAGGCGCCACGCGCCGCGCAACAGACGAATGCAATTTGCACTCAATCATCGCTGCGCTCGGCGGCGTAGCCTGAGGCGGTCAGCCAGGGCGCCAGTTGCATCATGTGGGGCGCGAGCTGCTGCAGGTAGTGTCGATGGCGACCGACCGAGCGTTCGTTGAGGGTTTCGCTCACCTGCGCGTAGCTCGGTGTGGCCGGGTAGCGGCGTTGTTCATGGAAGCTGAGGCAAGCAGCCTCGAACGGCAGCTGCAGATGATCGAGGAGCTGGCGCACTCGTTGCTCCGGTTGGCGCACGAGGTCCTCGTATCTGATGGTGACCTCCTGGAGATCCAGCTCACGGCGATAGTGCTGCGACAGATCGAACATCGCGCACAGGTGTTGCACGATGGTTTCGATGCGATATCCGCAGTTGAAGCCGTGAGTGAGCTCGTGCGACAGCATGGAGACGCACACATCCAGCGGATGGCGCACCACGCGCACGATCTTCGCGTTCGGGAATGCCATACACACCAGCGGCAGCCACAGCTCGTTGAACGGCATCTTGTCCGTGAAGAATACGGCCCCGGGCCGGAGCAACCCGCGCGCTTCGGCACGAGAGAAATAGTAGTCGCGCAGCAGATTGGCCACGTGCCGGTAGTCGGCGCTCCACATTCGGGCCAGGTTTTCCGGGAAGGGCGCGGCGTCGGGACACAGGCGCTGAACGAATTGCGACCACTCGCTGACGAATGTCAGCTCTCCTCCAGCGCGCACGGCGGAGTGACTGGCGAGGATCTGTTCGACCAGTGTCGTGCCCGAGCGCGGCAGTCCGAGGATGAACACGGGTTGCGCAGTATCTCCTCGCAACGTGGCTCGTGGCAGCAGCTCTACATTGGAACGCACGAAGAACTGCTTCATGCGCGCGACCAGCGTCTCGACCACCTGCGACTGATATTCCGCGCCGCCGGCTCGAGCGAGCTTCGACTTGCCCTCGACCCAGTCGCGCCATGCGTCGCGATGACGGCCGAGTCGGTCATACAGGCGTCCGCGTTCCAGCTGCGCGCTGCCGTTGAGATCGGCCGATCGCTCCAGCAGCGACAGAGCTTGCGCATGCTGTCCACTGCGGATGAGGTATGACACTCGCAGCATCTCGACGTCGCGTGCGGATGAAACCGCCGCGGCCCGATCCAGCAGCTCGCCAGCTTTGCGCAGGTCGCCCTGCATCTCGTGCAGCTTCGACCACTGCGCGAGCACCTGGACGTTGCCCGGCGCCAGCGCATCGGCACGTTCGAAGCAAGGCCCTGCTTCGTCCGCACGGCCCTGGCGAATCAGGTTGATCGCAAGATTCGCGAGCCAGGACGCCTGCGGAGCGTCGAGCTCGAGCGCGCGACGAAAGTGCCACTCGCCGGAGGAGAGATCGTTGAGCTCGGACAGCACGATCCCGAGCAACGCATGCGTTTGCGCGCTTCGCGGATTGACTCGCAGCGCGCCTTGTGCAGCCAGATAAGCACCTGGCAGGTCGCGGCACGCCAGAGCTTCACGCGCGCGCTGGAGCGAAGAATTCAGCAGGTCCGACATGGCTCGATAGTGACGCGTTCGACGCGCGATTGTTGAGGACCGGCGCGCAAAAAGCGAATGCGGCGCCGCTGACGAGCGAGATAGGTGCAATTTGAATCCAATCGGGGCTCGCCGCGCACTGCCGTCTGATATAGGAAGCCGAAATCCAGCGGTCTAACAACATCGAGGTACGTCTACGCGCTCAACTGCTGCGCATTTGGGGTGCATCGTCAACTGGTTGCGCAGTCAACTTCATCGCCATCTCCGTGGGCATGTTGTGATCGAACACAAAGAACGTGTGTCGCGCCTGTCCCTACACTCAATCGTTGCGTCAGTTCCAGTAGTCGTGGCTCGCCTGGTCGAGGATGCGGGTGGAGCGCGCCGCTGAGCTGTCGATGACGATGAGGCGAGTGATGGCGCGGAGCAGGAGAGTGCAATGAATCGAATCTATCGCGTCATCTGGTCGAAAGTGCGCAACGCATGGGTGGTTGCCTCGGAGCTGGCGACCTCCCGAGGCTCCAGCCGCGGCGGCACCAGACGTCGCAGCGGGTGCGATCATCGCTGGTCGCCACCGATTTCGCCGCTACGCATGGCAGTGCTCGCGGCCCTCTTCGGGCTGCACGCGCCAGCACACGGCGCCGATCGTTACTGGGATATCAATCGCACTCTGCCTGGCCTCGGCGGCGCGGGCACCTGGGACGTGACTTCGTCGTATTGGGGAGCGGCCAGCGACGGCGTCGCCGGTCCGTACTCGGCCTGGAGCAATTCAGCGCTGGATGACGCGTACTTCACCGGTACGGGCGGCGCGATCACGCTCAACACGCCGATCACGGCGCACAGCCTGTTCTTCACCGCCAACGGTTATTCGCTCAGTGGCAGCACGCTCACGCTCGCCGGCACCAATCCCACGATCACCACCAACTCGAACGTCTCCGTCTCGATCAGCTCCGTGCTCGCCGGCACGGCGGGCCTCACCAAGAATGGCGCCGGCACGCTGGGGCTGACCGGCAACAACACCTTCAGCGGTGGCATCACCGTCAACGCCGGCACCCTCAGCGTCAATGGCAATGCAGCGCTCGGCGCGTCGAGCAATGGCATCACGATGGCGGCCGGCACCGTGCTGACCAGCAGCGGCTCGCTGAGCGGCCGAACCGTGACGTTGAACGGCGGCCTGGTCACGCTCGGCGGAACAGCGGGCTCGGCGCGCTTTACCGGCGCTGGCGGCCTCGATGTGACCGGCAACGGCGTGAGCTTGACCAACGATACCAACGACTACACGGGCCAGACGCGCTTCCGCACCCACGGTTCACGCTCGTTCACTTCCATTGCCGACCTCGGCGTCGCGAGCTCGCTCGGCGCTCCGACGGATGTCGCATTGGGCACCGTCGTGTTCCAAGCGCAAAGCAACTACGCGGATTCGCTGAGCTACATCGGCGACGGCGACAGTTCCAACCGCAATTGGCAGATCTCCAGCGGCGGCGGCGGCGCCTTTCCCGCCACGGCATCGTTCGTCAACTCCGGCACCGGCACCCTGAGGATCACAGGAAGCATCACCGGCGTCGGCGGCATCGCGCCCATCAGCTTCAGCGCCAATACCGCCGATCTCGAGCTGCTCGGCGTGATCGGCGACAGTGCCGAGCGACAATTCAACTTCATCGGCAGCAGCACCGCCCGCAGCATCACTCTCGGCGCTGCCAACACCTATGCCGGCAATACAAGCATTGCTGGCGTGAGAGTGCGCGCTCCGGTGCTGGCGAACATTGGAGAGAACAGCTCCTTTGGCACCGGCGCCGGTACTGGCGGCGGCCGGATCAGCGTCGGTGGCGTCCTGAGTTACACCGGAGGGGCAGCCACTACAAACCGTCGATGGTCATTCGACGGCACCCTCAGCAACGATGGCACTGGCGCGCTGACGCTCACGGGCGATGCCGATCTGGTCGGTGGTGGTGCGACCTTCGGCGGCAGCTATGCAGGTGCCGCGAACACGATGTCGGGGATCATCGCCGGCACGGGCGCGCTCGCCAGCAATGGCGCGGGCACCTGGGTGCTCACCGGCGAGAATACTCGCACCGGCGCCATCAACGTTCGCAGCGGCACTTTGCGCGCCGGCCACGCTTCGGCGTTCGGCACGACCACCGGCATCGACATCGACGGCGGCACGCTGGATCTCGCCGGGTTCGATCTCGAAACAGCGACGTTGACCGGCGACGGCGGCACGCTCGCGCTGGGCACCGCGAATCTCACGTTCAATGCCGCCTCCGGTACCACTGGTTCCTATGCCGGCAGCATCACGGGTGACGGTGGCATCTTCAAGCGAGGCGCGAGCACGCAGACGCTGACGGGCTCGAATCAATATACCGGTGACACGACCATCGCCGGCGGCACGCTGGTGCTCGATTTCTCCGGGTCCGGCCCGACGACCCAGATCATCTCGAGCAATTCGACGCTGCATCTGGCCGGCGGCAATCTCGTCGTCACCGGTGGCGCGAACGAGAACAACATCCAGACATTCGACGGCGTGAACATCACGGCCGGCACCAACAACATCAGCGCCACTTCCGGGACGAGCGGCAGCATCACGCTCAACCTGGGCGCCGTGAATCGCAGCGGCGGCCTGGTCGACTTCGATCTGCCGAGCAATGGCTTCATCACCACCACCAGCGACGCGCTCGGCGGCTGGGCCACCGTCAACAACGGCAGCAGCTACGCCAAGGTGGACGAGGAGGGCCGCATCCTCGCCTTCACCGACTCGGACTACACCATCGAGAACAACCCGACCGCCTGGGGCGAGGGCCAGTTCATCAGCGACGACAGCACGGGCTTCAACTCACCGACCAGCCTGGATATTCCGGACGGCGCGCTGCAACTCGGCGGCTTGCGTTACACGGCGGCGAGATCCACGACGCTGACTATCGCCGCCGGCGATACGCTCGGCATCGACGGCGCCATTCTGGTCACGCCCACCGTAGGCGCTTTCAATCAAACCATCGACGGCGGATTTTTGACCGGCATGGCCGGCGGCGGCACGCTCGGCGTGCAGCAGAACAGCGCCGGCAGGTTCTTCATCGGCTCGCAGATCACCGACAACGGCGGTGCCATCGGCTTCACCAAATCGGGCAGCGGCGAAGTCGTGCTGTCCAATACCGGCAACGATTACACCGGCGCCACCATCGTTACGCAGGGCACGCTGCAAGTGGCCAGCATCGCCAATGGTGGACAGGCGAGCAGCATCGGCGCGTCCTCGGCGGATTCCTCGAACCTGGTGCTGGAAGGCGCCGAGCTGCGCTACACCGGCGGCAGCGTGACCACCGATCGCGGCTTTACCCTCAATCGCTCGGGTTCGATCGCCAACAGCACCTTCGGCGTCGCGACCACCGGCGCCGACCTGGAGTTTACCGGCGTGGTGACCGGCAGCGAGGGCGCGGGCTTGATCAAGACGGGCGCCGGGACGCTTACACTCTCGAACGAAGCGAACAACTACACCGGTGTCACGAGCGTCAACGTCGGCACGCTCTCCATCACGACGCTTGCCAACGGCGGCGAGGCGAGCAGCATCGGCGCATCGAGCAGCGATGCGAGCAATCTGGTGCTCGCCGGTGGCGGTCGCTTGCAATACACCGGCGGCAGCGTGGTGACCGATCGCGGCTTCAGGCTCAGTGGAGGCAGTGGGGGTGTCATCGAAGTCGCAGATGCCAACACTACTCTCACTTTTGGTGGCACCGCCGAGGGTGTTGGCTCCGCGCCGCTGCGCAAGGAAGGCGCCGGCACGCTCGTGCTCGCGGGCACCAACACATACACCGGCACTACCACGGTAAGCGGCGGTGTGCTTCGCGCCGGCTCGGAAACGGCATTCGGCTCAGCGTCCATGATGACTCTTGCGGACACCGCGGGAGTGGCATTGGATCTGGCGGGGTTCGACAACAAGGTCGGCGCGCTCTCGGGCGGCGGTGCGAATGGGGGCAATGTGCTCCTCGGCGACGCCACGTTGACGATCGGAGGCGCGAACGGAACGTACAGCGGCGTCATCAGCGGCGACGGCGGAGTGTATAAAGAGAACGGCAGCACCCAGACCATGGTCGGCTGCAATCACACCTATACGGGCCCGACCACGATCTGGGCCGGTACCCTCAGCGTGAACTGTCTCGCCGACGGCGAAGCGCCGAGCGGCATCGGTGCTTCCACCAGCGATCCCTCCAATCTGGTGATACGCGGCACGCTGGAATACACCGGCGGCAGCGTCGATATCGATCGCGGCTTTCAGGCTGCCGGTGGCACGTTCAGCGTGGCCGATAGCAACGCCACGCTGGAGATCACGGGCCAGGTGACGGGCACGAACTTCTGGAAGGGCGGACCTGGCACGCTCGTGCTCACCAACAGCGCCAATGCGCAATCGGATTTCACAGGCATGTCCGGCGGCACGCTGCGCGCGGCGTCCAGCGGCGTGTTCGGCACTGGTGGCCTGCGATTCAACGGCGCGAACTCGACCGTGGATCTCGATGGTTTCGATAACACTGTGCGATACATCCACACGAACACGGAGGTCGCGAACCAACTCATCGAGCTCGACGGCGCGGATCTCACCATCAGTGATGGCGGTGGCACCTACTCCGGCGCCATCAGCGGAGTCGGCAACCTGATCAAGAACGGCGGCAGCACGCAGGTCCTCAGCGGCTGCAACTCCGATTATGACGGCAGCACGACCATCAATGGCGGCTGGCTGCAGGTCAACTGCCTGGGGAACGGCGGCCTGGCCAGCTCGATCGGCGACTCCAGCGCGGATGCCGCAAATCTCGTCATCGATAGCGGACTGCAGTACAGCGGATCGGGCAGCACGACCGACAGGCAATTCACGGTCGGCACCTCGGGAGCGAGCCTGTCGGCCTCCGGCACTGGCGCGGTGAACTTCACCAGCACCGCGCCGATCACGTACACGGGCACGAATGCTCGTACCCTGACCCTTCGGGGCACCAACACCGACAACAACACGCTCTCGGCGCTGATCACGAATGCAGACACGGGCGTGGTCCGGTTGACCAAAACGGATGGTGGTACGTGGGTCCTGGGCAACGAGAACAATACATACAGCGGCATCACGCGTATCGACGGCGGCGTGCTCGCGGTGACCAAGCTTGCCGACGGCCTGCAACCGAGCAGCATCGGCGCTTCCTCGGGCGCCGCGACCAATCTGGTCATCGGCAACAATTCGACGCTGCGTTACACCGGCAGCACGGAGAGCAGCACCAATCGTCAGTTCACGCTGTCCCAAGGCGTCACTTACATCCAGTCCTCCGGCCTCGGCGCACTCAAGTTCACCAACATCGGTGGCGTGGTCCTCTCGGGCGCCGGAGAGCGCACCATCGCGCTGGGTGGCACCAACACCGGCGACAACACGATGGGCGGCACCATCGCCGACGCGAGCGCCACTGGCAGAACCACGCTGGCGAAGAACGATTCGGGCACCTGGATTCTCACCGGCAACAACACCTACACCGGCAACACCGTCATCAACGCCGGCAACCTGATGATCGGCAACGGCGGTACCACCGGCAACGCGGGCGCCGGCAACGTGATCGTGGATTCCGCCGCCTCGACCCTGTCGATCAATCGCAGCGATGCCTTCGACTTCAACGGCACGCTCAGCGGCCCAGGCAGGCTGGCGCAGATCGGGACCGGGACCACGCGGCTGACTTCGACGAGCAACAGCATCGGCTCGACCACGGTCAGCGCCGGCACGCTGGAGGTCGATGGCGCGCTCAGCTCGTCGACAATTGCAATGAACGGGGCGTCCACTCTGAACGTGGACGGCACGGTAGAAGGCGCAAACGGTGCCGCCGCGACGTTCATCGGCGACAGCGGTGCGAGCATCATCAACGTGAGAGCCGGCGGCACGCTGGTTGCGAGCGGCGATCTCGGCGATGGTAACGATGTGCTGAGCCTGACCGGCACTCTGAGCACGACAGCGGGGGCGCTGAATCTCGGCGCCGGCGACGATACGTTCACCTTGAATGACGGAGCCGTCATCAACGGCCTGGGCGTGAACGCAGGCGCTGCGACGCTCGGAGACGTCCTGCTGTTGAACAATGCGGGGGCACTCACGTTCAACGGCGGCACGACGATGGGGTTCGAGACCCTGGTGAAACAGAACACTGGTGTCGCGACCATGACCGGCACGCAGACCTTCAGCGCGGGCACGACGATCGATGCCGGCACGCTCGACGTGGATGGCACGTTGCAGACCGGCGCTGTCGCTGTAAACAACGGCACGACGCTGAACGTCGATGGCACCGTGCAGGCCACCACCGCTGCGCTGAGCGATGGCGCCACGCTGAACGTCAATGGGCTCATGCAGGCCGCCGGAGCAGCGCCGACCGCAATTACCGGCAGCGCCGGTGTCAACACGGTCGTGGTCAATCAAGGCGCTACCTTGCGGGCAACCGGCGACCTCGGCGATGGCGACGACGTGCTGGATGTCGCGGGCACCTTGAACACTGGCGGCGGCATCTTCTCGCTCGGCGCTGGCAACGATACGTTCGTCGTGCACGACACGACGGTCGTCATCGGTACGCTCGACGCCGGTGCTGGCGACGACATGCTCAACGTCAACGTGAGCGCTGGCAACGTCGTGCCGCTCGGGAGCACCACGGGTTTCGAATCGCTCGGCAAATCCGGCCTGGGCTGGCTGGCGATCAACGGTGCATCCGATTTCGTGGACGTGCAGGTCCAGGCGGGCGTGCTCGATGTGACATCGACCGGCAGCATCGAAACGCACCTGGCCACCGTGAGCGCGGGAGCGACTCTGAACGTGGATGGCTCGTTCCGGTTCACATCGGCCGGCGATACCTTCACGGTGGCGGGCAATGTCACAGGCACTGGCTCCATCAACATGCTCGATGGCGACGACGTCCTCACGATCCAGGACGGAGCGAGCATCAACATCGCAATCGATGCGGGCAATGCCGTCACCGGCGACATCGTGGCGCTCGATAGCGCGAACGCGCTCACGTTCGATGGGACCAACATCACCGGTTTCGAGCAGCTCGTGAAGCAGAACGCGGGCACGGCGACGCTGGCCGGCACGCACCAGTACGACAGCGCGACGATCAACGGCGGCACGCTCCGCGTCGCGGGAACGCTCAATGCCGACAGTGTCGCGTTGACGGATGGCACGCGGCTGACGGTCGATGGCACGGTGCGCATGGATCCACTGGCGCCGACTACGATCACAGGTTCAGCCGGCGTCAACACGGTAGTCGTAAACACGGGCGGGTACTTGCTCGCCGCGGGCGATCTCGGCGACGGCGCCGACGTGCTCGATGTGTCGGGCACGCTCGATACGGGAGGTGGCACGCTCTCGCTGGGTGACGGCGACGACTCGTTCGTGATTCACGACGGCACCAACGTCATCGGCACTGTCGATGGCGGAGCGGGTATGGACACGCGCGTTTACGACATCAATCTCACAGCAAACGTTGGCGCATTGGCGGGCTTCGAAGGCCTGACGAAGATCGGCACCGGCGTGCTCAACATCAATGGCCCCGGCGCCTCGGTGTTCGAGCAGGTCCAGGCGCTCGGCGGAACGCTGAACGTTGCCGCGGGCGGCGACGTCGATGACGTTTCGAGCACGACCGTGGGTGCGCAAGGCACGCTGCAGGTAGACGGCACGTACAGCGGCACAGCGGGCAGCGACACCTTTACTGTGGACGGTCGCGTCATCGGCACTGGCACGATCGATCTCGGCGATGGCGACGATCTGCTAACCATTCGCGACGGCGCCACGATCAGCATGTCGATCCACGGCGGGGCCGCAAACGACACTGTCGCACTCGACAGCGCAGTCGCGCAGACATTCGCGGGAACTTCCGTGACGGGCTTCGAAAGGCTGCTGAAACAAAACGTCGGCACCGCGACATTGATCGGCGCGCACAGCTACGACAACACTACCGTGGAAGGCGGCACGCTGCAGATCAACGGCAGCGTCGAGACGGACACGTTGCATGTATATGACGGCACGACCGTGTCCATCGACGGCACTGTGCAAGCAGCTGGCGCGACGCAAACAGTGATCACCGGCAGCGCCGGGGTCGACACGATCATCGTGAATCAAAGTGGCAACCTGCTGGCGACCGGCAACCTCGGTGACGGTAACGACGTGCTCGACATCATCGGCACGCTCGATACTGGCGGCGGCACGCTGTCGCTCGGCGACGGCGACGATTCCTTCATCATCCACGACGGCACCATCGTTCTCGGCACGGTGGCCGGCGGAGCGGGTCTGGATACTCGCGTTTACGACATCACAGGCTCCGCACAGCTCGGCGCACTACAGGAGTTCGAAGGACTCACCAAGCGCAACACGGGCACGCTGAACATCATGGGCCCGGCGGTCACGACGGGTCTGCAGGTCGTCGCGGTCGAGGGCGGCACGCTCAACATCGGCGCGGCCGGCAATGTGACAGGCGTGGAGGAAACGACGGTCGACTCCGGTGCGACGTTGAATGTCGACGGCGCTCTCGGCTTCACGGCCGGCGCCGATACGTTCACTGTGGCCGGTACTGTGACCGGCGGCGGCATCATCGACATGCTCGATGGCGACGACCAATTGACGTTGCTCGACGGCGCGGACTTGAGCGGTCTGTCGACTGCGATCGATGGCGGCGCCGGCGCGGACACGTTGATCATCGATGTCGGTACGAGCGCGACATTGGGCGGTGCGACGGGCTTCGAGACGTTGATCAAGCAAGGCGTCGGCCACGGGATCATCGCTGGCCCCGCCGGCTCGATGTTCGACAGTGTGTTCGTGCGCGAAGGTGTGCTGGAAGTGGCGGCCGGCGCGGTCGTGGATCCGGTAACGACTGTGGTCGACGCCGGTGCGACGATGCTGGTCAACGGCATCTACAACGGCACCGCCGATGCCGATACCTTCACGCTCTCGGGCACGCTCGCCGGCGACGGCACGATCGACCTGCTCGACGGCGACGACACTCTGACCATGAATACTGGCTCGGACGTGACGTTCACCGGCGTATTCGATGCCAACGCCGCGAGCTCGGATCGATTCGTGTTGTCGGGCGCCGGTGAAGATAGCTTCGACGCGAGTCTCATCGGTACCGTGTTCCTGAACTTCGACGAGTTCCGCAAGGAGGGTGCGGGCACGTGGCGCCTGACCGGCAGCGGTGCGCAGCACTGGAACGTTGCCGAAGGAACCTTGATCGGCGACAGCACGAGCCTGGCGGGCGACATCGACAACGCCGCGACGGTGATCTTCGATCAGGCGACGGACGGCTCGTATGACGGGGTGCTGTCGGGCAGCGGTACGCTGATCAAACAGAACAGCGGCACGTTGGCGATGACGGCCACTCATGCGTTCGCGGGCGATACGCAGATTCAGAGCGGAACCTTGCAGGTGGACGGCGTGCTTCCGGGCATGATCAGTGTTGCCTCCGGTGGCACGCTTTCGGGTGTCGGCACGGTCACGAACGTGACGGCGCTGGCAGGCGGGGTCGTTGCGCCGGGCAATCCGACTTCTCCGTTCGGCACGCTCACGATTGCGGGCAACTACGACGGCGCTGGCACCGTAAGGATCAACACGGAGCTCGGCGACGAAACGTCCGCAACCAGCCGGCTGGTCATTCGCGGCAATGTCACTGGCGCGTCCACCGTGCTCGTGAATCGAACCGGAGGCGACGGTGCGGCCACAACCGGCGACGGCATCGGCATCATTCGAGTCGACGGCGTGAGCGCGGCCGACAGCTTCCGTCTGGCGCAGCCCGTACAGGCAGGTGCGTATGAATATCTGCTTTATCAGGGGGGCGCCGCGGACGCGAACGACTGGTATCTGCGGTCCGAGTTGATCGGCGGCGCACCGGTCGATCCGGAAGAGCCGCCTCCGCAGGCATTCCGGCCGGGCGTGGCGGGGTATGTGCTCGGCCATCAGGCCAATCTCGAGTATGGCTTCTCGGCGCTCGGCAACTTGCGCGCGCGCGTGGGCGATCAGGGGCGTGTGGGGCGCGGCGAATCAAACAAACATGCGGCCGATGCATGGATGAGAGTCTATGCACACGAGCTCGACATCTCGGGCACGCGCTTCAGCGCCGAGGATCTGCGGATGAATACGGTGCAGTTCGGTACCGACGTATATTCGCGTCAGGATGGCAACGCGAGCGTGCATGTCGGCGTGATGGCGAGCGCTGGCGAGAGCACGACGACCTTCCTGGACACGGCGCGAGCGGCAGGCGGACTGTCGACGCGTGCCGGCGAGGTGGAAGCGGACGTCGTGGGCGGCGGCTTGTACTGGACTCGCCATGGCGGCAACGGTGGCTACTTCGATGTGGCGGCCCAGTTACTGCACTATCGCAACCGCTACCAGGATCAGTATCTCGCGGCGAGTCACCAGAGCGGCTGGGGCGGCACGCTGTCGGCGGAGATCGGCAAAGCGTTCGCGCTTGGCGGCAATTGGCTGCTGGAGCCGCAGCTGCAGCTCGCGTATCAACGGATCGAGCTCGACGGCTTCACGGATCAGGTTTCGGCGGTGTCCGCGGTGAATGAGGACGCGCTGCGCGGCCGCGTGGGGTTGCAATTGTTGCGTGCCCCGAGTCGTTGGCTCGGGATGGACGATGCTTCGCCGTACGTCGCAGTGGGCGCGCAGCGGGATTTCAGGGATGCGGACTCGATCACGGTCGGCAACACGATCCTCGCCGAGGAGCTCCCGGACACCACTGGCGATGTGAGCGTCGGTTTCAACGGCAGCGTGCGTCCGGGCATCGAGTTGCACCTCGACCTGCGGTACCAGAAGTCGAGCGAGGGAGAAAGGGACGGCGTGCGCGGCAACTTCGGGTTCCGGATGTCGTTCTGAGGTCGTGGACGTGGGGCGCCCGTGTCAGGGGCGCCCCAATCGTCTGCAGTCTGCATCAACTACATTCAGATTGAATGCATCTCCGGCCGCCCTGGCCGGCGTCGCGGGCATCATCGTGACCCCGCTCTCATTGGCACGAAATCCCGGCCGTTACTCTTGCGACGTTGGTTCGAGAGATAGCAACTTGCAGCGTCAGCAATTTCAAACTTTCAAGGAGGCGCGCGGAGGCGAGTCGACGGGACCGAATGTGCTGGTTGCGCAATCGGTGCCCGACAGCAGCCTGCGGTTCGCCTCGCTGTTGCGCCAGGCATTCCCGAAGGGCTGGGTCACGGTCAGTGGCTCGGTTCGGGATGCCGTCGCCATTCTGGAGCACCAATCGATCGACCTCGCGGTGATCGATCCACGGCTGCCCGATGGCTCGGGCCTGCATGTAGTGCAGCGATCATTGCGTGCGAGCCCCCTGACCCGAAGCGTCATCACCCTGGCTCACCACGACGAGATCTTGCTGATGGAAGCGCTAGCGGCCGGCGCGCTGGGCTATCTGCTCGAGCATCAGCCCGACGCGGTTCTCATCCGGCAGCTGCAGTTGCTTGCCGAAGGAATACCGCCGCTTGCGCCGCCGGTCGCGGCGCGGCTGTTGCATTACTTCACGGCGCGACCGACGAATGCCGAGGCGATGGTCGCGTTCGGTGCACCGGCGCTCAACGTCGTCCTCACTCAAGCGGAACGACGAGTACTGCAGTTGAGCGCCGACGGTGCCCAGATCAGCGACGTCGCTGAAGAGCTCGAAATATCGACCGATGATGTCTGCGGATACGTGAAGGGCATCTATTTGAAGCGCCACGCCGCGTCGCGCGCGCAGGCAGCAATCGGCTTCCGGTATCCGAGCGTGGCGTAACGCCACACTCGAATGCCAGCGCTTCCACATCGGAATAACGATGCATGGTCGATGATGGAAACCCTGAGATGGCACGTCGTCGGGGACGCGCTGCTTTGCATCGGCACTGAATCGGCTCCGCAAACAAGCCTGGACGCACAACTGTGAGAGTTGCCCGGTTTTGAGCACGTGGGTTTTTTTGGTTGCATTCGGATGTCCGGGCTGATCGACGGACGTGTTTTGTCGAGAGGAGAGAAGAAGATGAGCGGTATCGAGCGGCAGCCATTGCAGGCTGCAGTAAAGCGGGCTTTGCAGATGGCGTGCGAGATGCGTCGGAGATCGTCCGCGAGCGCCGTCGCAATGCTGGCCGTTTCCGCCGTCGTACTCGCGCCTCAAGCGAGAGGTGACGACTATTTCGCGAGCGACGAGACGGAGCTCCGCGACGCCATCGACGACGCAAACCTCGATCCCGAGGCGAGCGCGACGATTACGCTCAATGGCAATATTACGCTCGCGAGCACTACAGCGTTTTCCGCGCTCACCAAGCCGATCACGATCAATACGAACGGCTACACCCTGGCGGGCCAGAGCGGCACGAATCCAGGCGGCACTCTCGAGTTCTCCGGCAATACGGTCTCGGTCACAGGCACAGGTGAACTGAGGGGCGGCAACGGCCTCGCGAACGGCGCCTCAGCGGCTGGCGGGGCCGGGCTCCGGCTGATCGATGGCTCTGCCATCAATACCGCCTCGATCATGGGAGGAACCGGCGGCGACAACGCCACCGCCGGCGCAGGTACTGGCGGGATAGGCGTATGGGTCACGAATGGATCGTTGACGAACGACGGCTCGATCACAGGAGGCGATGGAGGAACGAAAACCGCTGGAGACGGCCCTTCGGGTGGTGCGGGTGCTGGCAATACCGGCGTCTACATCACCAATGGCTCGTTGACGAACAATGGTCAGATCACGGGTGGACGCGGCGGCGACTACACCGGTACCTTCAACTTGGGCAGCGGTAACGGCGGCGCCGGCGCCCAGTTCATCGGTGGCAGCCTCGTGAACAACGGCCACGATCCGCGGCGGCGAACCGGGCACTGCGCCTCAGTTCATTGGCGCAAGTGGTAATGGCGTGGTGCTCTCGAGTGGAGCGACCTTCGTGAACAACCAGGGCGCGCTCGTCGAAGCCGGTTCATCGACAGGCAATTCCCCGCGGAACGGCCTCTCGATAAGCGGCAATGGCGAGCTCACGAATCACGGAACGATTCGGGCTGGTACGGCTTCACAGGTCCCGAACGGCGGTACCGGAGTCACCGTGAGTACCAGCGGAGCGACGACGGTCAAGATTACCAACACCGGGACGATCGAGTCGTTTGGTGCAGGGACCGCAATAAGCGCCGGGAGCTTCTCGAACGTCAACTTCAATGTATCCATCATCAATAGCGGCACGATCCGAACCGGCACGGATGCAGCCACTGCAATCCATTTCCCTCGATCGCCCTCGCAGCGAGCGTTCTCGAACTGCATCCCGGATCGGTCATCGTGGGCAACGTCAACGCCCCTGCCGCCAATGCCGGCGACACGCTCCGCCTCGGCGGCACCGGCACCGACACCTTCGACGCCTCTGGCATCGGCAGCAAGTACACCGGCTTCGCGATCTTCGAAAAGAACAACGCGAGCACTTGGACGCTCACTGGCGCGACGACCGCACTCACACCCTGGCAATTGTTGGGTGGCACGTTGTCGATCTCGCAGGATGGCAGCCTTGGCGACGCGGCCGGCGGGCTCACGTTCGACACCGGCACACTGCAGAACACGGGCGCCTTCACATCCGCGCGCGCGGCGACGCTCAACGCCGGTGGCGGTACGTTCGATACCGTCGCCGATCTCACCTGGAACGGCCTGATCGGCGGTTCAGGCTCGCTCACGAAGACCGGCACGGGCACGCTCATTCTCACCGCGAACAACGGCTATACCGGCGCGACCAACGTGAATGCCGGCACGCTGCGCGTGAACGGCGATCAATCGACGGCAACTGGACTCACGACGATCGCGAGCGGCGCCACACTCGGCGGCAGCGGCACGATCGGCGGCGCGGTCA
>Ga0164243_10004623_pt1 | contig 21468 bp, 16 predicted proteins | sample OricompcompostOP_FD_108781 | JGI IMG/M metagenome (GOLD analysis project Ga0164243, IMG submission 108781) | Organic Plus compost microbial communities from Emeryville, California, USA - Original compost - Organic plus compost (OP) | ecosystem: Engineered > Solid waste > Mixed feedstock >...
CGCGCCGTCGAGGGGAAACCGGCCGTGAAGAAGGCGCTGGCCGGTCTCGACCAGGACGACCTGGCCGCACTCCGCCGCCTGGACCGCCTCGCCGCCGCCGACCGCGAGGACACCGCCGACGGCGGGAACACCGCCATCGCCCACCGCGCGGACACCGCAGCAGACCGCGCGGCGCGTTCCGGCGACAGCGGACTCCGTATCCTCCGCGCCCTCCAGCAGGGCAAGGAAATCCGGGTGGGCGGGGTGCGGCTGCGGCCGGGCTCCGGCCAGCTGGAGTTCGCCGACACCGCGCGGCGCACCGGCAGGGTGGACGTGGCCGACCGGGGCGGCGAACTGATCCGGCTCGGCGGCGAGCGGCACCGGCTGACCCGGGAGCTGCGCGTCACCGACGACAGGGGCGGTGAGCGCGTCTACCGGATCGCCCGCCGCGCCGCCGACGCCGACAACGACAGCACCTACCGCTCCGTGCTGGTGCGCTACGGCCGCTTCGCCCCGGCCAACGCCTTCCTGCGTCCGGAGGCCGTCACCTACGACCGGGCCAAGGTGCCCTCCGGTGCGAGCATCGCGGTCACCCGCGAGGTCGAGGACGACGACACCACGGTGCGGCTGCGGGTGAGCGGCCTGCTGCCGAACCGCACCTACGGGGCGCACGTCCACACCGGGCAGTGCGGCGCCCGGTCCGCGGACTCCGGACCGCACTACCAGCACCGCAAGGCCCCCGCCAAGTCCGTCGCCGACCCCCGGTACGCCAACCCGCGCAACGAGGTGTGGCTGGACTTCACCACCGACGCGGAGGGCAACGGCGAAGCCGTCTCGGAGCAGGACTGGACGTTCCGGCCGGGCGAGGCCCGCTCGGTCGTCCTGCACGACGAGCGCACCGGCACCGCACAGGGCAGCGCCGGGGAGGCCGGGGCCCGGCTGGCCTGCTTCACCGTGCCGTTCAACGGCCGCTGAGCGCTTTCAGCGGCCGTCGGCGCCGTCGGACGGCCGCTGACGGCCGGCGCCGGCCGGCCACCGGCGCCCTGGTCACCCGTCCTCGACGGCCGGTTCCGCCGAGCTGAGCCGGCCGTCGAAGACCCGTTCCAGAGCGGAGCGCGGGGTGCCGTCGGGCGCCGAGGTGGCGGGGCGGGCCCGGTCGAGCGCGTAGGTGGCGTCCCGGCCGTGCAGCGTCAGCGTCATCAGCATGTTGCCGAACCAGGGGCCGCCGGTGCGGCGCCAGCGGAACGGCGGCGCCTCCGCGCTCACGTGCCGGGGCATGGCCCGCCCCAGCCACCGGCCCGCGCGGCTCCAGCCGAACCGGAAACCGGCCCGCATGAACGCCGGGATGCTGTTGTGGATGGGGGAGCACGTCAGCTGCACCACCCGGGACCGCCGGCCGCCGCCGGCGACCTTCAGATCGTCGAAGCGCGGCTCGGTCACGTACGCGTGGTGTACATCGCCCGAGAGCACGCTGACCGATGCGGGCGCCTCCTGGTCGGACGCGACGCGCTGGATCAGTTCGGTGAGGGCCTGGAAGGAACGGGGGAAGGCCGCCCAGTGCTCCAGGTCGGCGCGCTGGCGCAGCTTCTCGCCGAACCGTGCCCAGCGCGCGCCGCGCACCCCCGCGCACAAGGCCGCGTTCCAGGTCTCCAGCCCGTGCACGGCCGGCGGCAGCAGCCACGGCAGCGAGGTGCCCAGCAGCAGGTGGTCCACGGCGCCCGGCCCGCCGTCCAGCACCTGTTCGTGCAGCCAGTCCATCTCCTCGTCGTCCACCATGCGGCGCTCGCGCTCCGGCAGGACGCGGGCCGCACGGGTGTCGATCATCACCAGGCGGACGCGTCCGAAGTCGCGGCGGTAGCTCCAGCGGACGGTGGCCGGGTCGGCGTCGGCGCGCTCGGCGAACTCGTGCAGCAGCGCGGCGCCGTCCTCCGCGCGGCGCACGGCGGTGAACAGCGGGTCCTCGGCCAGCTCGGCGGGCGAGAGATTGCCCAGGTGCTGGTAGACCCAGTACGAGGCCAGGCCGCCCAGTATGCGTGCGCGCCACCAGGGTGTGGCGCGCATCTCCCGCTGCCACGCCTCGCTGGTGTTCCAGTCGTCGATCACGTCGTGATCGTCGAAGATCATGCAGCTGGGAACGGTGGACAGCAGCCACCGCACCTCCGGGTCCAGCCACGACTCGTCGTACAGCTCCGTGTATTCCTCGTAGTCCGCCACCTGGCCCCACGGCGGCTCCGACAGGTCGCGGCGGCGGGCGAGCCGGGCCCTCACCGGCTCCGACGTCTCGTCCGCGTACACCTGGTCGCCCAGCAGGAGCAGCACATCGGGGCGGGAGCCGCCGGTGAGTGCCTGCTGCGCCAGCGCGTCCAGCGCGTCGGGGCCGACCGGGTCGTGTCGGGCACCGGCGGGGCGGGCCGCCCAGCGGCAGGAGCCGAAGGCTATCCGCAAGGGCTCCGTCTCCCGGGGGTCCGCCTCGGGCGGCGGCAGCGTACGGATGGTGCTGGGCGGGTACGGCGAGCCGGGCTCGGGCCACACCTGGCGGCCGTCCAGCGTCACGCGGTACGGCGTCTCGCTGCCCGGCTCCAGGCCCACCACGGTGACGAGCGCGTAGTGGTGTCCGGCCACCTGCCAGGTGCGGGCCGAACCGCCCGCGCTCGATCCCTCGCAGTGCACCTCGGCCTCGCAGGGCCTCTCCGTCTCCAGCCACACGGTGGCCGTGTCCTGGTCGACGTAGCGCAGCAGCGGGCCCAGTCGGAGGCCGGTCATGCCATCTCCCTCGCGTCCCTCACGCCCGTAGCGCCGTACGGTGCGGGCTGTCGACCCGCACCGTACGGAACGAGGGAGCGCTCCGACCAGTTTCCGGACCGCTCACCGGCCGGTTCCGGTCGCCCCGGCCGGCGGCTGTGTCGCGGGGCCCTCTTCGGACCCGCGAGCGTTGCGGCGGACTGCTTGGTCCGTGCGTGAGTGTTACGGCGGGCACCTGCGGTCCGGTCGCGACCGTTGCGGCGGACCGCTTCGGCCCCGCGGCCGTTACGGCTTGACCACTCGGCCTGCGAGCGTTGCGGCGGATCGCCTCGGGCTCGTGGCCGTCACGACGAGGCGCGCGGTGGCCGACCGGTGTCCGGCCGGACCTCGGGCCGGACGCGGCATCGCGGCCCGGGGTGGGCCTGAGCCGGGTGCCGGGGCCCGAGGTGGCCGCGGGGCCTGGGCCGGCCGGTGGTGCCGGAGGTGGCCACGGGGTCCGCGTCAGCTCCTGGGGCCGGTGGCCGGCGGGAGCGGCCAGGGGAGCGCGCCGTTGCCGGGCCCGGACGGTGCCGGGCCCGGCAACGGCGTCAGCAGGTGCCGAGTGCCTTCTTGAGGGCGGTCTTCTCGTCCGCGTCGGCGGTCAGGTCGTAGGTGTGCTTGACCCAGATCCACATGCGGGCGTAGGTGCAGTGGTATCCGCTGGACGGCGGCATCCACTTGGCCGGGTCCTGGTCGCCCTTCTCCTGGTTGACGTTGTCGGTGACCGCGAGCAGTTGGGCGATCTTCAGGTTGTTGGCGAGTTCCTTGCGCTTGTCCTGCGTCCACTTGGCGGCGCCGGAGCGCCACGCCTCGGCCAGCGGTACGACGTGGTCGATGTCCACGTCGGAGGGTTTCGTCCACTTCTGGCCGTCGTAGGGGCTGGTCCAAGTGCCCTTGGTGGGGTAGCAGTCGCTGCCCGTCTCGACGCCTTCGCCGTCCCGTTTGAGGACGGCCTCGCGCGTGTTGCAGTTGTTGCCCTGGTCGGTCCAGTGCGGGAATTTCGAGCGCGAGTAGCCGTCCATGGAGCCCTCGGCCCGCTCGGTGAGGCCGGAGAGCATCGTGGCGGCTTCCTGGGCGCTGGGCGGGGTGGGGGGCTGGGCGGCGGCGGGCGAGGCGCCCAGGGTGAGGGCGACCAGCAGCCCGGAGAAGGCCGTCGCGAGGGCGGCGGCCGGCGCGGGCCGGGGTCGACGCGCGTAGCGGCGGGGGCTGGTCCGGTGTGCGTGCGGCATGCGAACTCCCGTTGTGTGGGGGGATGTCGAGCGTCGTGCCGAGAATTGGTGCCGGTGGTGCGCCACACAGCCTGACGGTCGTGTGCACGTCACATCAAGAGCCTGCCCGGGGAACACCCGGGCGCCACACGCGATACACCCACGAGGCGGAAGCCGTACGGGAGTTGGCCACCCGCGCACTCCTCACCGGTCTCGTCCGGCACATGAGCCCCACACGTCCCGGCCGGGACGTGGCGTACGGCACCCCGGCGGACGATCGCGGCGCGGCGGCGGTATCGCGTACCCTCGTGAGCGTCTGAAGGGGAGTAGCTCTTCGCCGGACCGTCGACACACTGGCCCGCCACGCGCGGGCCCGGCGCCCGGAGCGAGGTGCCCGCCACACGGTGGCGGCGCCGCGCCAGCGAGACCTTCGGCCGCAGTGTCCGCGTCCGTGCAGCCGTGCACGGGCAGCCCATGACGCTGCCGTGCCGAAGAGTGCTCAAGCGGTGCGGCAGCCCCGACCACGGAGGAACCCCGTGCTCAGCCTCACCGTCGCCGCCGTCGTCTTCGGCGTCGTCTTCCTCGCCGAGCTGCCGGACAAGACCGCTCTGGCCGGGCTGATGCTCGGCACCCGCTACCGCGCCAGTTACGTCTTCGCCGGAGTCGCCGCCGCCTTCCTGGTGCACGTCGTGCTCGCCGTCGCCGCCGGCAGCGTCCTCACCCTGCTGCCGCACCGGCTGGTGCAGGGCATCGTCGGCATCCTCTTCCTGATCGGCGCGGCCATGCTGCTGCTCAAGAAGGATGACGACGAGGAGGAGCAGGTCCGCAAGCCCGCCGACCAGTCGTTCTGGAAGGTCGCCGGGAGCGGGTTCATGCTGATCCTGGTGGCCGAGTTCGGCGACCTGACGCAGATCATGACCGCGAACCTCGCCGCCCGCTACGACGACCCGCTCTCGGTGGGCCTCGGCGCCGTCCTCGCCCTGTGGGCGGTGGCCGCGCTGGGCATCCTGGGGGGCCGCACCCTGATGCGGTACGTCCCGCTGCGGCTGATCACCCGCGTCGCCGCGCTGCTGATGCTGGGCCTGGCCGCCTTCAGCCTGTACGAGGCCCTGGCCTGAGGCGGGACCCGGCCCGGGCCCGCCGGCCCGGGCCGGGCACCGTCCCCGCGGGTCCCCCCAACGGCGGCGGCCGACGGGCCGGGGCGCGGCCGTGGCCCCACCGTGGAGGCATGAGCGGGGAAGACGCGGCGGCACCGGCGGCCTCCGGCACACGCGGAGTGCTGCTGCCCATCGGTGCGCTCCTGCTGGGCCTGCTGCTGGCCGCGCTCGACCAGACGATCGTCGCCACCGCGCTGCCCACCATCGTCAGCGACCTGGGCGGCATGGAACACCTCTCCTGGGTGGTCACCGCCTATCTGCTGGCGGTCACGGCGGTCACCCCGCTGTGGGGCAAGCTCGGCGACCAGTACGGGCGCAAACGCCTCTTCCAGACGGCGATCGTCATCTTCCTGGCCGGCTCCGCGCTGTGCGGCATCGCCCAGAGCATGGAGCAGCTCATCGCGTTCCGCGCCGTGCAGGGGCTGGGGGGCGGCGGACTGATCACCCTGTCCATGGCGATCGTCGGCGACCTGGTGCCGCCCCGGGAGCGCGGCCGGTACCAGGGGCTGTTCGGCGCCGTCTTCGGCACCACCAGCGTGCTGGGCCCGCTGCTGGGCGGATTCTTCACCGAGCACCTGGACTGGCGGTGGGTCTTCTACATCAACCTGCCCATCGGGGCCGTCGCCTTGGTGGTGATCGCCCTGGCGCTGCACCTGCCGGTGAGCCGGCACCCGCACACCATCGACTACCTGGGCACGGTCCTGATCGCGGCCGTCGCCACCTGCGTCGTCCTGGGCACCTCGCTGGGCGGTACGTCCTGGCCGTGGAACTCGGGGCAGACCTACGGGCTGGCCGTGCTGGCCGCCGTGCTGCTGGCCTGCTTCGTCGTGGTCGAGCGGCGGGCGGCGGAACCGGTGCTGCCGCCGAGCATCTTCGCCGTGCGCAACTTCACGCTGAGTGCGGCGATCAGTTTCGTCGTCGGCTTCGCCATGTTCGGCTGCATGACCTACCTGCCGACGTTCCTCCAGGTGGTGCACGGGATCACGCCGACGATGTCCGGCGTCCACATGCTGCCGATGGTGCTGGGCGTGCTCGTCTCCTCCACCGTGTCCGGCCAGCTGATCACCCACACCGGGCACTGGAAGGTGTTCCCCGTCCTGGGCACCGCCGTCACCACGGTGGGGCTCGTCCTGCTGCACCGGATGACCCCCGGCAGCTCCGAGTGGGAGATGGGCACCTACTTCGCCGTCTTCGGGCTCGGCCTGGGCATGGTGCTCCAGGTACTGGTGCTGGTGGCGCAGAACGCCGTGCGCTACGCCGACCTGGGCGTGGCCACCTCCGGCGTCACCTTCTTCCGCTCCGTCGGCGCCTCCGTCGGCGTCGCGGTCTTCGGCGCGATCTTCGCCTCCCGGCTCGGCGGCAAGCTGGCCGACGCCCTGCGCGGCATGCGGCTGCCCCGGGGACTGACGCCCGAGGCGCTCAAACACGACCCGCACTCCATCGGCCGGCTCCCGCCCCCCGCCCGGCGCGGGGTACTGGACGCCTACTCCACCGCCATCACCGACGTCTTCCTGTACGCCTCGCCGCTGGCCGCCCTCGCCTTCCTGCTGACCTGGTTCCTGCGCGAGCAGAAGCTGCGCCGCAGCGTGCAGGTGCCCGACGAGAGCGAGACGCTGGGCCCCTGCCCCGTGGACCGCACCTCCGCCGACGAGGTCACCCGCGCCCTCTCCCGGCTCGGCACCATCGAGGGACGGCGCGACCTGTACGCGCGCACCGCGCAGACCGCGGGGCTCGACCTGGCACCGGCCGCCACCTGGCTGCTGCTGCGGGTGCACCACGACGGACCGGTGGAGCCCGCCCTGCTGGAGGACACCGGTACGGTGCCGCGCCGGGTCGTCGCCGACGGCGCCCGGGAGCTGGAGGAACGGGGCCTGGCGACCAGGGAGGGCCTGGAACTGGTGGCGACCGCGCGCGGCGAACAGGCGGCGCGGGCCCTCTCCGACGCCCGGCAGCAACTGCTGGCGGACCTGCTCGGCGACTGGTGGACCCCGGACCGGCCCACCGACCTGACGGAACTGGTGCGCCGGCTCAACGAGGAGACGGGCGGTACGCAGCCGCCGCGGGCCGCCTAGCGGGCCGGGCCGGCCCCCTTGTGAGGTTCTCCCCACGCGCTTGACCCTGACCGACCTGGACGGCGTATGGTCCACCACTGGACAGTTGCTGGCGATTCGGGCACGGCCGCCGTGAGCCCGACGACGGGGCGGTGCCAGGGGAGGGGTCGGGATGACGGGGGACGAACGCTGTCCCGAGTGCGGGGGAAGCACTCCGGCGTGCGGACACGGGCCCCGGGCCGCGTCCGGGCGCGGCACCCGCGAGGACGGGGGAGCACACCCGTGGCGGCAGGACACCGGACCGTCGCCGAACCCGGTGGACGGCGCGGAGGCGCACGACCGTGAGCAGCACCGGGCGGCGCCCGCCCCGGAGCGGTACCGGGCGGCGCACGCCGGGGGAGAGGGCGGAGTGGCGCACGGCCAGGAGGACGACGGAGCGGCGCGCGCCCCACAGGAGGCCGAACGCCCGCAGGACGCCGTACCCCCACAGAGCCCAGTACCCCCACCGAGCCCCCACGTCTCGCAGAGTCCAGGATCCCCACAGGACCCCAAAACCCCACAGGCCCCCGAAGGGGGAGGAACCGGGCGTCCCCCGGAAGAGGGCGGAGCGGCGCACCCGGCGGACGATCCGCTGCACATACGTCCCTACGTGCGGCTGCACGAGGCCGGGACGGCCGCCGCGGCGGACACCCCGCCGGAACCGGACCCCGCCGCCGAACCGCCCCGGGTGACCCTTCCCGGCGTGGGCGACGGTCAGAGCCCGCCGCTGCCGGACCTGTCGCCGTTCGCGGCGCACGGCACGGAGGAGACCGCCGAACTGCCCGCCGTCGTCGGTGACGGTGGCCGGGCCCGCGGCGACCGCCGTACCCGGGCCGGCCGTCGCACGGGGGACGGCACGGGGGAGACCGCCCCGCCGTCCGGTTCCGGCGCGCCCGCCGTGCACCGCCGCCCGCAGGAGCGCCGCAGACCGAGCACGGCCGTCTTCGCGGGGGTCGGGGTGGCCGCCGTACTCGGTGCCGGCCTGCTGACGACGCAGATCCTCACCGACCGGGGCGGCCACAGCGAGGACGGCCGCGCCCTGCGGACCCTGCCCACCGACGCCCCCACCCACGCCCTGCCCACCGCCTCCCCGTCCCAGGGGCCGACGGCGCCGCCCAGCGGTCCGTCCGCCTCCGCACCGTCGCGCCCCGACGCCGGGGGCACCGCCCGCGCCGACCGGGACAGCGACGCACACGTCGCGCCTCCCTCGCCGTCCCGCAGCCCGGATGCCTCCCCGTCCCGCCGCGACAAGGGCGAGGACCGGGACGACGAGCGCGGGGACCGCGGGAGGCCGGACCGTACCTCCGGCGGCACGCTGCGCCCCGGCGACTCGGGCGCGCAGGTCGCCGAGTTGCAGCGGCGGCTGAAGGAGGCCGGGTTCTACGACCGCGACGCGGAGGAGGACGGCGTCTACTCCACCCGCGTCCAGGAGGGCGTCTTCCGCTACCAGGCGCGCTACCACATCCAGGACGACACCCCCGGCGACTACGGCCCCGCCACCCGCCGTCATCTGGAGGCCCGAACCTCCGGGTGAGGAGGGGGCACGGCCGGGCGAACGGGGCTGGCCGGGTGCTGCCCCCGGTTTGTATGATGAAGAAACAAATGGTTCCGCCCGTGCCCCTCGCCCCGCTGCGGGCCGCGCGCCCGGTGGGCCGCGCCGTACGGGAGGGGCGTCCCTGACCGGCGGGCGGGCCATCTGTTTCTCGTCCGTCACCCGCGCGTACCCGTCGGGCCGTACGCCGGCCGTGCCCCAGGGAGCCCCGCATGCCCACACCGCCGATCACCGTTCGCGGGCTGCTGCTCGACATGGACGGCACCCTCGTCAATTCCGACGCGGTGGTCGCCCGGGTCTGGCGGGGCTGGGCCGTCGAGCACGGACTCGACCCGGAGGAGGTGCTGCGCGTCGCCCACGGCCGCCAAGGGCACGTGACGATGGCCACGCTCCTGCCGGACCGGCCCATGGAGCGCAACATCGCCGAGAACCGGGTGCTGCTCGCCGCAGAGAACGCCGACACCGAGGGCATCGTCCCCGTGCCCGGCGCCCCGGCCTTCCTCGCCGCGCTCCAGGATCTGCCGCACGCCCTGGTCACCTCGGCGCCGCCCGACCTGGCCTCGGCCCGGATGGTGGCGGCCGGACTGCGGATGCCGCAGGTGCGGATCACCGCCGCGGATGTGAGCGCCAGCAAGCCCGACCCGGAGGGCTTCCTCAAGGGCGCCGCCGAACTCGGCTTCCCGGCGGCGGACTGCGCCGTCTTCGAGGACTCCGCCGCGGGCATCGCCGCGGGTCTCGCCGCCGGGATGCCGGTGGTCGGCATCGGCCCCCGCGCCGCCGAGCACGGCCCGACGGTGCACGTCCCCGACCTGGAACACGTACGGGTGACGCCCCTGTCGGACGGCCGCCTGCGCCTCACCTTCACGGACTGAGACCGGACTTCCGGTAATGGGCCTTCCGGGAATGGGGCCAGACCTTCCCGGAGCCGGGCCGGACCTTCCCGGAACGGGAGCGGCCGGCCCGGAGAGGATGCGGGCCGCGCCGCCCGCTCGGGGCGGCCGGGGCCGGTGGCGGGGCGGCGCTCGCGCGGGTCACGCGCTCACCGCGTCACTTCTTGGGCGGGGCCTGCTGGACGACCTCGAACGACCAGACCTCCGAACCGGTCGCGGCCGGCCTGGGGCGCTCGGCGCCGCCGTCGGTGCTCTCGGCGGCCGTCCCGCCGCTGTCGTCGCCCTTGCCGCGCTGGTGCGCCTCCTTCATCGGGCCGTTCATCCACGCCTGGAAGGACTCCTCGTCCCGCCAGCGGGTGTAGACGAGGTACCGGTCGGTGCCCTCCAGCGGGCGCAGCAACTCGAACCACTCGAAGCCGTCGGCGCTCTCCACGAAACCCTTGCGGGCCCCGAAGCGCTCTTCCAGCACCTCACGCTGCTCGGCCGGTACGGTCAGCACGTTGATCTTGACGATGCTCATGGGCCCATCCTGCCTCACCCGTCGGGGCGGTCCGTGCCCCGGCGGGTGGCTTGTCCTGGTCTGGTCAACCGACCGGACACGGCTGTCAGGTAGCGAGTAGGTTTCTCGCGTCTGACCAGAAGGGCCGCCGGCGAGCACCGCGCGGCTCCGGGCGAGAGCGGGAATCCGGCGGGGAAACCGGACCGGCGGACAGGACGGAGACGGCGGGGCGTGGCGGCGGAGACGGTGGCGGACGGGCCCAAGGGGCCGGACCGGGGCGGAAAGTGGGGCCCGGACGGGAGCGGCCCCTGGTGGCGGGCTGTCCGGCAGTGGGGCCGGCTGGGGCCGCGCTCGGGCCTGGCCCTGGCGGGCCTGTGGGCGCTCGCCCTCGCCCTGGCGGCCCGCCAGGTGGCCGCCGTGCTCCGCCTCCCGCAGGAGGAACGGCTCGTCGACCTGTTCACCTGGCTCGGCGACAACGGCGTACTGCGGCTGCACGGCTCCCTCTACGACGGGAACGAGCCGTTCACCGGCACGCCCTTCGCGGGCCTGGTACTCAAACCGCTGACCCGCGCCGCCGAGCAGGGCCTCGGCGTCATCTGGACGTTCGGCACCCTGCTGCTGGTGGCCGCGCTGGGCATCCTGGCCGCCAGGGCGCTGCCCGGACCGGTCTCACGGCGTACCGCGCTGTGCGCCCCGCCGGCCGCGCTCATCCTGCTGGCGCTCTCCGTCCCCGTGCGCAACACCTTCCACCTGGGCCAGACCAGTGTGCTGCCGATGCTGCTGGTGCTCGTCGGCTGGCTGCTGGGCGGTGCACGCGGCGAGCGGGAGACCACCGCCGGGACCGCCGCTGCGGCGGGGGCGGGGGCCGTCGTCGCACGCCCCGCCGCGCCGCTGGGCGCCCGGACGAGCGGGCTGCTCATCGGCATCGCCTGCGCGCTGCAGCCGGCGACGCTGCTGTTCCTGCCGCTGCTGTGGTTCACCGGGCGCCGCCGGGCGGCGGTCGCCGGCGCCGGTACGTTCCTGGTCTGCACGCTGGCGACCTGGGCCGTCATGCCGGACGACTCGTGGACGTACTGGATTCACCACCTCGCCGGCACCGGCCTGGGCGATCCGGCGGACGCCACCGCCAACCAGTCGCTGCACGGCGTCCTGCTGCGCGCCGGACTGCGCGGACCGGCCGAAGTGGTGCTGCTGGTGGTGCTGGTGGCCGGGATCGGCTGGCTGGCGCTGCGCCGCGCCGTGCGCTACGCCCGGGACGGGCAGTGGCTGCTGGCCGCCGCGATCACCGGCTGCGCCGTCGTCCTCGCCTCGCCGGTCGCCTGGCAGCACCAGCAGCTGTGGGTCCTCCTGGCCGTCGCCGGCCGCGTGGGGCGGCGCACCGGGGACCGGCTGGTGTGGCCGGTGTTCGTCGCCATGGTGATGACGCTGGACGGCAGCGCACTCGTGCCGAAGATAGCCGTCTTCGGGTGGCTCGGTGACAACGCGGTGCTGCTGGCGGCCCTGCTGGCGGCGTGCGTCATCCCCTTCCTGCGCCGGGACGCGGCCGGCTGGGACGCGCCCGAGCCGATGACCGCGGGCAGCCGGCCCAATCTGATGCTGGAACTGCTGCTGATCCGCGTCTGGTACTGGGCGTACTCCTACGTGCGCGGGCACGCCCCCGACTCCCGGTCCCTGGCGGAGGGCCACGGCGACCAGATCATGGCTGCCGAGTCGTTCCTGCACATCGACATCGAGCACACCTTCAACAGCCTGGCCGTCCGCACCCCGTGGCTGCGCCACGCGTGCGACTTCTACTACTCGACCTTCCACTTCCTGGTGCCCATCGCCCTGCTGGCCTGGCTGTACGTACGCGGCGCGGGCCGCTACCGGGGGGCTCGCACGGCGCTGGGCTGCGCCACCCTGCTGGGGCTGGTCGGGTTCTGGCTGTACCCGCTGGCGCCGCCGCGGCTGATGCCGGGTGCCGGCTTCGTGGACACCGCGCACGGCCCGCAGGACCTGTCCAACCCCGACTTCGGCGCGTTGACGGAGCTGTCCAACCAGTACGCGGCGATGCCGTCGCTGCACGTGGGCTGGTCGCTGTGGTGTGCCGTGATCGTCTTCCTGCTGACCCGGAACGTCTGGCTGCGGACGCTGGGCGCGCTCTACCCGCTGGCCACGACGTTCGTGGTGATGTCCACCGCCAACCACTACGTGCTCGACGCGGTGGGCGGGGTACTGGTCGTCACGGTGGGATTCGCCGCCCAGCGGTGGTTCGACAGGCTGCGTGCCCGCCGGGCACCGGCCGCCCGCGACGCCGGGTCCGCCGCCACCCCCGCACCGCAGGACGGCACACCGGACGAGGAGGCGACCGCCACCGGAACCGCCGCCGCCGCGGGCCGGGCCCCGAGTCCGGACGGCGGCACCGCCGAGGGGGAGGTCCCCCGGGCGCGGTCCGCGGCACCGGGGGAGGACGGCGTCAGCCGTGCAGCTTCAGCCCCTTCACCGCTCGGTCCACCGCGTTCCGGGGACCGTACAGCCCCAGCCCGGCGAGAGTGAGTTTGTCCGCCTCGACGGCGCGGACGACGGCACGGTTGTCCGCGTCGTTGCCGGTGGCGAACATCTCGTCGGTGTAGACGGCGGTGGCCAGACCGCGGCCCAGGGCCCGCCGGTGTGCGGTGGCGAGCCCTTCCGCGTCGGCGGCGAAGCACAGTACGGGCTCGCGCACCAGCGGCAGATAACGGTTGTCCGAAGCGTCCTGGTACGGCTCGCCCATGACGGTGTCGGAGGCGTGGGCGATACCGCTGGCCAGGAAGGCGGTGACGTTCAGCTTCTGCCAGTCCGCCAGGTCCGCGCGGACGACCACGGCGATCTTCGTGTCGTAACGCATGCCCTCACCCTGGGCGACGCCCCCGCCGCCCGTCTTGAACGCTGGTGCGCACCCGGTGAGCAGGACCGTGCGGCCGGGGCCGGGCGGGCCGGCGGGACGGGGCGCTGGCAGACTGGCCGTCATGGCAGGGCGCGACCGGGCTCAGGAGCGGCCCGGCGGGAGCGCGCCGGGGGACTGGGTGCGCTACTGGCGGGACCCCGACCGCCCGCTGGAGGCCATGCGCGCCCACTTCACCGGGCACGTCTTCCACCGGCACAGCCATGACGCCTACTCGTTCGCCGTGACCGAGACGGGCGCCCAGCGCTTCCACTGCCGGGGCGACGACCACACCAGCGGCGCGGGCATGGTGATGGCCTTCAACCCGGACGACCCGCACGACGGCGAGGCGGCCGTCCCGGCGGGGTTCACCTACCGCATCGTCCACCTGGGCCCGGACCTGGTGCGCTCCGTGCTCACCGACGCGGCCGGCCGCCGGGCTCCCATGCCGCTGTTCCCGCAGCCGGTACGGGAGGACCCGGTGCTGCGGCAGGCGTTGCTGCGGCTGCACGCGGCGCTGCTGGGCGGTGCGGCGGCGGGCCCGCTGGTGCGCGACGAGCGGCTGACGGAAGCGGTACTGGCCATGGTGCGCAGGGGCGCGCGGACCCCGGCGCGGACCATGACGGCGCGCGCCGGGTCGGCGGCGGTCCACCGGGCCCGGCAGCTGCTGGCCGACGAGTGGGCGCAGGAGGTCACGGCCGAACGGCTGGCACAGGCCGCCGGGTGCAGCCGGTTCGCCCTCTACCGGGCCTTCCGGGCCGAACTCGGCATGCCGCCCAGCGACTTCCAGCGGCAGCTCCGGCTGCGCCGGGCCCGCCGGATGCTGGCGGCCGGCGCCACGGCGGCCGAGGCGGCGGCCCACTGCGGCTTCGCCGACCAGGCCCATCTGCACCGCTGGTTCGTCCGCTCCTACGGCATCACCCCGGGGGCCTACGCGCGCGGGCCGCACGCCCCGGGGCGCGAGGCGGACGGCGCCCCGCGCCCGGGAGGCGCTCCGGTGCGCGGGACGGTGCCCCTCACCCGTAGTGGACCCGCAGCTCCTTGATGCCGTTGATCCAGGCGGAGCGGAGCCGGCGCGGGTCGGGACCGGCCAGCCGGATGCCGGGCACCAGATCGGCGATGGCGTTGAAGATCAGATTGATCTCCAGCACGGCGAGGTTCTTGCCGAGGCAGAAGTGCGGGCCACCGCCGCCGAAGCCCAGATGCGGGTTGGGGTCGCGGGTGATGTCGAAGACGTCCGGTGCGTCGAAGACCTCCGGATCGTTGTTGGCGGAGGAGTAGAAGAGACCGACCCGCTCCCCGGCGCTGATCTTGCACCCGCCCAGTTCGGTGTCCTGGGTGGCGGTCCGCTGGAAGGACACCACGGGGGTGGCCCAGCGCACGATCTCCTCGGCGGCGGTCTGTGGCCGTTCCGCCTTGAACAGCTCCCACTGCCCGGGGTGGGTGAGGAAGGCGTGCATGCCGTGGCTGATGGCGTTGCGCGTCGTCTCGTTGCCGGCGACGGCCAGCAGGATGACGAAGAAGCCGAACTCGTCGGCGTTCAGGTTGCCCTCGCCCTCGGCGGCCACCAGTTTGCTGACGATGTCCTCGCCCACGCTCCCGCCCCCGCCCGACGGGCCGGCGTAGTGGGCGGGGCACTCCTTGCGGGCCTCGGCCATCGTCATGGCGTACGAGACGAGCTCCGCGGCCGACTGGGTGCCGACCTCCTCCGTGATGGCGTACTCGGGGTCGTCGTAGGCGACCATCTTGTTGGACCAGTCGAAGATGCGGGAGCGGTCCTCCTGCGGGACGCCGATGAGTTCGGCGATGGCCTGGAGCGGCAGTTCGACGGCGATGTCGGTGACGAAGTCCCCGCTGCCGCTCTCCTTCGCGGTGCGCACGATGCGCTCGGCCCGCTCGCGCAGGGCCGTCTCCAGGGCGCGGATGGCGCGCGGGGTGAAGCCGCGCTGCACGATCTGGCGGACCCGGGTGTGTTCGGGCGGGTCCATGTTGAGCATGATGAGCTTCTGGATGTCGATCTGGTCGCGCGTCATGTGCTCGGCGAAGCGGATGACGGCCGTGTTGACGTTGGAGGAGTACAGCTCCGGGTGGGTGGAGACCTCCTTGACGTCCGCGTGCCGGGTCACCACCCAGTACCCGTCGTCCGCGAAGCCGGCCACGCCGTGGGGCTGGCGGTTCCACCACACGGGCGCCGTCTCGCGGAGCAGGGCGAACTCGGGGAGGGGGACGCGCTCTTGGTAGACGTCCGGGTCGGTGAAGTCGAACCCGTCGGGCAGCGCGGGGCAGGAGGACATCGGCAGCAGCTCCACTCCGTCTGACGACCCATCAGAACCGTGCCGAAGGTAGTAACGGGTTCTACAAGTGGCAAGGCTCACGGCGTGAGAACTTGCGTACGGAGCGTGCACCGGACTCGTGCACGCCCCTTGCGCCGCGGGGAAGAGGCTCCTCACACTGTCCGAGGAACTAGAACGCGTACTAGTTGTGCTGGTGGCGAGCCAGCCGGGCTGGAGGACAGGACTCATGGCCGCCGAACCCGTCATCGTCGAAGCGGTACGCACCCCCATCGGCAAGCGCTCCGGCGCCCTCGCCACCCTGCACCCCGCCTATCTGCTGGGCGAGACCTACCGCGAACTCCTCGGCCGCACCGGCATCCACGCCGACTGCGTCGAACAGATCGTCGGCGGCACCGTCACCCACGCCGGCGAACAGTCGATGAACCCCGCACGCAACGCCTGGCTCGCCGTGGGCCTGCCCTACGAGACGGCCGCCACCACCGTCGACTGCCAGTGCGGCTCCTCCCAGCAGGCCAACCACATGGTCGCCAACATGGTCGCCGCCGGCGTCATCGACATCGGCATCGGCTGCGGCGTCGAGGCCATGTCCCGCGTACCGCTGGGCAGCGGCTCCAAACACGGCCCCGGCAAGCCCTGGCCCGACGAGTGGAACATCGACCTGCCCAACCAGTTCGAGGCCGCCGAACGCATCGCCCGCCACCGCGGCCTCACCCGCGAATGCGTCGACGCCCTCGGCCTCCTCTCCCAGGAACGCGCCGCCCGCGCCTGGGCCGAGGAACGCTTCAAACGTGAGACGTTCGCCGTCCAGGTGCCCACCACCGAGGAGGAACAGGCCGCCGGTCAGGGCATGTGGCGCTCCGTCGAACGCGACGAAGGACTCCGCGACACCTCCATGGAAGCGCTCGCCGCTCTGAAACCCGTGCTGCCCGCAGCCGTGCACACCGCCGGCAACTCCTCCCAGATCTCCGACGGCGCCGCGGCGGTCATGTGGGCCTCCAAGCGCATGGCCCGCGCGCTCAAGCTCCGGCCCCGCGCACGCATCGTCGCCCAGGCCCTCGTCGGCGCGGACCCCCACTTCCACCTCGACGGGCCCGTCGACGCGACCCGCGCCGTCCTGGGCAAGGCCGGCATGTCGCTCAAGGACATCGACCTCGTCGAGATCAACGAAGCCTTCGCCTCCGTCGTCCTGTCCTGGGCGCAGGTCTTCGAACAGGACCTGGAGAAGGTCAATGTCAACGGCGGCGCCATCGCCCTGGGCCACCCCGTCGGTGCCACCGGGGCCCGTCTCCTCACCACCGCGCTCCACGAACTCGAACGCACCGACAAGGAGTTCGCCCTGATCACCATGTGCGCGGGCGGCGCCCTGTCGACCGCGACCATCCTCCAGCGCCTGTAGGGGGCTGCGGGGCCGCGGCGGCGCTCAGACCGCGGCGGGGGCCTCCTCGACGGCCGCGCCGCGCAGCAGCGTCCTGGCGGCGGACCGGGCGTGCCGGGCGGGGTCGGGCGAGTCCGTGATGGAGGCGTTGCTCATCGCCCCGTCCAGCAGGACGGCCAACTGGCCCCCCAGCCAGTCGGGGTCGGCGGCGCCCGTCTCGTGAGCGAGGTTGCGCAGATAGGTGCGGACCGCCGTCTTGTGGTCGCGCACCGCCTCGGCGACCGCCTGCGAGTCCGCACCCAGCTCGCCGAACGCGTTGATGAAGGCGCAGCCGTGGAAGTCCGGGCCGTCCACCCACTCGTAGAGCCAGTCGAAGACGGCGAGCACCCGTGCCTCCGGATCGGTGTACCGGGCCACCCGCTCCTCCAGCGCCGTCCGCGCCCACTGGTCACGACGGCGCAGATACGCCTCGACCAGCGCGCCCTTGGAGGGGAAACACTGGTAGATCTTCTTGAGCGAGACGCCCGAGGCGTCCCGGACGCGGTCCATCCCCACGGCCTGCACGCCGTGTTCGTAGAAGAGTGCGTCGGCCGCGCTGAGGATGCGAGCCTCGGTCCCGGTGCTGTCCTCGCCGCTCATCGTCCGCTCTCCCAGCATCTTGAGAACCGTCGTTCTCTACGATACTCTCTCGCTACGGCGGAGAACGCGCGTTCTCCTGCCGCACGGGGGAACGGGGGGCGAAGCATGTTCGAGCACGTCATATCGCCTCGGGCGCGCTTCGAGGAGCCGACGGGGGCCGGGCCGTACGCGGCCCCGGCCGTCGTCGGCCGAACCTGGACGGCGGCGGAGCACCGCACCGGCCCCGCACCCCGCCGACGGCGTACGACACTGCGCGCGTCCGCCTCTGCCGCGGCGACGTTGCTGCGCGCGTCCACCCTTGCCGCGGCGCTCTCGCCGACGGCGTCCCACCGAATACCCCACCGCCGCGCCGGCCGCGCCGGAACCCCCGGGCGCCAGCGCACCGCCCGTACGGGGATACCCGGTCTGCCACCCGCCGCCCCGGCCGCCCTGGTGCAGCTCACCGGCCACTGAACCGCGGGACCGCCGCGCGGCCACGCCGCCGGAGTCCGCACCGCACGCCGCGTTCCTGCCCGTCGGGGTCGGGCAGGAACGCGGCAACCTCCACAGCCGTTCGCTGCGCGACGCTCGGCTCTCCGGTGCCCCGGACTGCCGGAACCGCGGTGCCGGTTGTCCTCGGTGCTGCCGTGCCCCTGCCCCTCGCCGCTCGCGGCGCTGCCCGGCTGGGCACGGGGGTCGGCTAGCTGCTTCCGCCCGGCCGCTCACTGCGGGCCGGCTCGCCGCTTCGGGGCTGTTCGGGGGCTGTGGCCGGCTCGCCGGTCCGGGGCTGCGTGTGGGGGGCCGTGGCCGGTTCGCCGGTTCGGGGCTGTGCGGCGGCCGTGGCCGGCTCGTCGCTTCCGGTCGGCACGGCGGTCGTGGCCGGCTCGCCGCTTTCTGCTCGTCCCGCGTCTTCGGGCCCCTCCGCGAACGCGGGGGGCGCGTCGAAGGCGGCACGCCGGGTGGCCCGGCGCAGCGCCCGCAGCACCGTCCCGCCCAACGTCAACGTGAGCACGACCGTAAGCAGCGCCCGCGGCACGTCCCAGCCGAGAGAGGTGGCCAATACGTATGCCCCGTACCGGGCCAGGTTCTCCCCGAGCGGATCGCCGGGCACGAACGACATCCCCGACCCCAGCCCCGCGATGTACGGCCAGCCCTGCATGTTCATCACCAGGCCGTACAGCAGCGCGGACACCGCCCCGTAGCCGGAGAGGAGCAGCAGCTCCCACCGGCCGCGCACGGTGGCCGGCCCCGGCAGCAACCCGGCACCCATGGACACCCAGCCCATCGACAGCATCTGGAACGGCAGCCACGGCCCGACCCCGCCGGTCAGCAGGGCCCCGGCGAACATCGAGACCGCACCCAGCACGAAACCGAAACCCGGTCCCAGCACCCGCCCGGAGAGCACCATGAGGAAGAACATCGGCTCCAGACCGGCGGTACCCGCGCCCAGCGGTCGCAGCGCGGCACCCGCCGCGGCCAGCACCCCCAGCATGGCCACGGCCTTGGCGTCCAGACCGGTCTCGGAGACGGTCGCGACGGCGACCGCCAGCAGAAGGGGCAGGAGCGCGGCGAACAGCCAGGGCGCGTCCTGCGAGTGCGCCAGCCCGGACGTCCGGTCTGCCAGCAGCGGCCAGGCGAAGGCGGCCACACCCGTGGCGCTGGTCAGCACCAGCGCGGCCAGGGACTTGGGGCCCAGCCGGATCGCCCTGACCCGTTGCGCGGAAGCCCGGGCGGAACGAGGACGCCGCGTACGCGGGCTCACAGCGCCTCCCGGACCTGTCCCACCGTCAGCCACGGCTGAGGCGCAAGGATCTTGGAGACCTGCGGGGCGTACGCGGGGGAGGAGGTCACCACCTCGTGGGTGGGACCGTCGGCCACGGGCTCGCCCTGGGCGAGAACGACGACACGGTCGGCGATCTCGGCCACGAGCTCGACATCGTGCGTGGCCAGCATGAGGGCGTGTCCCGCCTCGGACAGCTCGCGCAACACCGTCACCAGCCGGCTCTTCGCCGCGTAGTCGAGGCCGCGGGTGGGCTCGTCCAGCAGCAGCACGGGCGGCTTCGCCGTCAGGATGACGGCCAGGGCGAGCGTCAGCCGCTGCCCTTCCGACAGGTCCCGCGGGTGCGCGGTGTCGGGAATGTCCGGCAGCAGCCGGGAGACCAGTGCACGGCAACTGCCGGGCTCGGCACCCGCGTCCGCGTCCGCGGCCCGGCACTCCCTGGCGACGGTGTCCGCGTAGAGCAGATCGCGCGGCTCCTGCGGGACGAGACCGGCGTGCCGCAGCAGCTGAGCCGGCCGGGTGCGGTGCGGCACCTTGCCCGCCACGGTGACCCGCCCCGAAGTAGGACGGTGCAGGCCCACCAGGGTGTTGAGCAGAGTCGACTTGCCGGCACCGTTGCGCCCCATCAAGGCCACGGTCTCTCCCGCCCGTACGGACAGGTCCACCTCGTGCAGCGCGGTCACCCGGCCCCGCACCAGCGTGAGCCGGGACACCTCGACGAGCGGGCCGGAGGAAGAGGAGACGGCCGCACCGGTGCGACCGGCGCTTTTGTCCCGCACCTGTGCCCCGGCGTCCTCGGCGGCTTCGGTCCTCCCGCGCCGACTCCGCACCCCCGACGGCTTCCGCCCCGTACGGGCCCGCGGCACCGGTGACGGCGGGGGCGTCTGCGATGCCGATGCGGGCGCCTGCGATGGCGGGGGCGCCTGTGCGGGCGCCTGCGACGGCTGGGATTCCTGCGATGGCTGCGGTTCCTGCGACGGCGGGGGCACCCGTGCGGGCACCGGCGAGGGCGGCAGCCGCGCAGCCAGCCGGTCCCGTAGACCGGTCGCCCGGCGACGGGCGTCCCGTACGGACAACGGCAGCGGATCCCAGCCCGCCAACTGCCCCAGCTCCACCACGGGCGGGCGGACGGGCGAGACCGCGAGCAACGCCGCCGGGTCGCCCAGCCGCGCCCCGCCGTCCGGCGTCAGCAGCAGCACCCGATCCGCGTACTGCACCACACGCTCCAGCCGGTGCTCCGCCATCAGCACGGTGGTGCCCAGATCGTGCACCAGCCGCTGGACGACGGCGAGAACCTCCTCCGCCGCCGGCGGATCCAGCGCGGAGGTCGGCTCGTCCAGGACGAGAACGCGCGGATGCGGCGTCAGCACCGACCCGATGGCCACCCGCTGCTGCTGGCCGCCGGAAAGGGAGGCGATGGGACGGTCCCGCAGCTCGTTGAGCCCCAGCAGATCGAGGGTCTCCTCCACACGGCGGCGCATGGTCGCCGGAGCCAGCCCCAGCGACTCCATGCCGTAGGCCAGTTCGTCCTCCACGGTGTCGGTGACGAAGTGGGCGAGCGGGTCCTGGCCCACGGTGCCGACGACATCGGCGAGTTCGCGGGGCTTGTGGGTACGGGTGTCGCGGCCCGCGACGGTCACCCGGCCGTGCAGAGTGCCCCCGGTGAAGTGCGGGACCAGCCCGGAAACGGTGCCCAGCAGCGTCGACTTGCCCACCCCGCTGGGCCCGATCAGCAGACAAAGCTCCCCCTCGGGAATGTGCGCGTCCACCGGGGGCAGCGCCGGGGCCGCCGTCTCGTCGTAGACGACCGACACCTGGTCGAAGCTGATCACTGGTCGTTCTCCTCGTCGTGCTCCCGGCCGCGCAGTGCCCGCACGGACCGGTACGCCCCCTCCTCGCCCACCGCGTCACGGCTGTCGGCGCCCCGGCCTGTGCCCGCGTCCGGCCGGGGGCCTGCTCGCCGTGTTGGGGGCGGGGAAGACGGGAAATTGGTGGGGCGGTTGCGGGTGCCGGTGCTGTCGGAGCCTCTGTGGCGATGGGGGCTACCGGGGCCGCCGGGACCGTCGGTGCCACAGGGACCGCCGGTGTGCCGGGGCGCGCCCCCGGAGCGTGCGGTGTCCGGGGCAGGGGCCACTACAGCGGGCAGCAGACCGAGAAGGACGGCGGCGGCCGGCCAGAGGGGGAAGGCCGGAGCACGCAGCGGTACGGCGGGCGGCACCAGCGCTTCGGGCAGAACGTCGGCCGCGACGATCATGCACACGGCGACAGCCGCGCCGGACGCGGACACCAGCCACGCCCGCGCCGCCCACCGGTCGGGCCGGTAACGGGTCCGGGCCGCCCGCC
>Ga0164243_10004625_pt1 | contig 21460 bp, 22 predicted proteins | sample OricompcompostOP_FD_108781 | JGI IMG/M metagenome (GOLD analysis project Ga0164243, IMG submission 108781) | Organic Plus compost microbial communities from Emeryville, California, USA - Original compost - Organic plus compost (OP) | ecosystem: Engineered > Solid waste > Mixed feedstock >...
CCGTGGAGCAGGTGCTGCTGCGCTGTGCGCGCATCGCCGCGATCACCGTGTCCCGCCCGGGCGCCGACCCGCCCCGCGCGGCGGAGCTGGCATGAGTGCCCCGGAGCCAGCCCCACCGGCCTGACCGCCGCGGAGCCGGCCCGACCCCCATAGAGCCGGCCTGACATGCGTCCGGCAGGCGCACGACGTGATGGCGTCCCGGCCCGCATGACAGCATGAGGCCCATGACCCGCCGCGTGACCCCCGCCGAGGCCTGGCAGTCCCTCCGTGACGGCAACGACCGGTTCGTCCGGGGCGAGATGCTCCATCCGTCGCAAGGCATCGAGCGTCGCGCCGAGCTGTCCGTGGCCCAGCACCCGTTCGCGGTGATCTTCGGCTGCTCGGACTCCCGCGTCGCCGCCGAGATCATCTTCGACCAGGGGCTCGGCGACGTCTTCGTCGTACGCACCGCCGGTCACGTGCTGGACACGACCGTGATCGGCTCCATCGAGTACGGCGTGGAGGTGCTCGGCGCGTCTCTCGTCGTCGTGCTCGGCCACGACTCGTGCGGTGCCGTCGCCGCCGCCACGGCCGCGCTCACCGGCGGCGAGATCGCCCAGGGGTTCGTCCAGGCGGTCGTCGACCGCGTGATCCCGAGCATCGTGAGCCTGGTCGGTCCGGGCAAGGCGCCGATCCAGTCGATCGACGCCGCGACCCTCGGCCACGAGCACGTCCGGCACACCGTCCACATGCTGCGCAGCTACTCCGTCTCACTCGCCGAGGCGATCGACCAGGGCCGGTGCGCGGTCGTCGGGCTGGAGTACACGCTCACCGACGGGCGCGTGCACCTGGCGGAGTCGCTGGGCGACCTCGGGCCGGCCTGACGGGCGACCGGCGCCGTCCTGGACCGCACCGCACAGGTCATCCCATGTGCGGCAGGATGAGCCCATGACTTCCGCACCCGCCCCCGACGCGGGGGCCGCAACGACGCAGCCCAAGTACCGGATCGAGCACGACACCATGGGCGAGGTCCGCGTCCCCGTCGACGCGCTGTACCGCGCCCAGACCCAGCGGGCCGTGGAGAACTTCCCGATCTCCGGCACCCGGCTCGAGCGGGGCCACATCGAGGCGCTGGCCCGCATCAAGAAGGCCGCCGCCCGGGCCAACGAGGAGCTCGGCGTGCTGGCCGCAGACGTCGCCGAGGCGATCGCCAGCGCCGCCGAGGAGGTGGCGGAGGGCGCGCACGACGCGCACTTCCCGGTGGACCTGTACCAGACGGGCTCCGGCACCAGCTCCAACATGAACATCAACGAGGTTGTCGCCACCCTGGCGACGGCGCGGCTCGGCGCGGACGTGCACCCGAACGACCACGTCAACGCCTCGCAGTCCTCGAACGACGTGTTCCCGACCTCCGTGCACGTCGCGGCCACCGCCGGCGTGGTGCGGGACCTGGTCCCCGCCCTGGTGCACCTGGCCGAGGCCCTCGAGGACAAGGCGCGCGGCTGGGCCGGCGTCGTGAAGTCCGGGCGCACGCACCTCATGGACGCCACGCCGGTGACCCTGGGCCAGGAGTTCGGCGGGTACGCGGCGGCAGTCCGCTACGGCGTCGAGCGCCTGCAGGCGGCGCTCCCCCGCACGGCTGAGGTCCCGCTCGGCGGAACCGCGGTCGGCACCGGGATCAACACCCCGCCGGGCTTCTCCCAGCGTGTCATCGAGCTGCTGCGCGAGGACACCGGGCTGCCGCTGACGGAGGCCCGGGACCACTTCGAGGCGCAGGGCGCCCGGGACGGCCTCGTGGAGCTCTCGGGCGTGCTGCGCACCATCGCGGTGAGCCTGACGAAGATCTGCAACGACCTGCGTTGGATGGGGTCCGGCCCGAACACCGGCCTCGCCGAGATCGCGATCCCCGACCTGCAGCCCGGCTCATCGATCATGCCCGGCAAGGTGAACCCGGTCATCCCGGAGGCTGTGCTGCAGGTCGCCGCACGAGTGGTCGGTAACGACGCCACCGTCGCGTGGGCCGGGGCGTCCGGCTCCTTCGAGCTCAACGTGCAGATCCCGGTCATCGCCGGGGCCGTGCTGGAGTCGATCCGGCTGCTCGCCAACGGCGCCCGAGTGCTCGCGGACAAGACGATCGTCGGCCTGGTCGCCAACGAGGAGCGAGCACGTGCGTTCGCCGAGTCGTCGCCGTCGATCGTCACCCCGCTCAACCGCGTCGTCGGTTACGAGGCCGCCGCGGCGATCGCCAAGCACGCCGTGAAGCAGGGCATCACGATCCGACAGGCCGTCGTCGACCTCGGTTACGTCGAGCGCGGGGAGGTCACGCAGGCCCAGCTCGACGCCGCCCTCGACGTGCTGAGCATGACCCGCCCGCCGCAGGTCTGACGGGCCGCACGTCGCCGCCGGGCTCGGGATCAGCAGGGCATACCTGTCGGAGATCGAGCAGCGAGAGCCGTCGCTCTACACCGACCGTCTGTTCGCCGTGCTGCGCGAGCTCGACGTGGTCCTCAAGGCAGAGGCGCGATGACGCCCCTCGACCTCTGGCTGTACGGCACCCTGGCCGCCACCGGCGACCAGGCCGGTGAGCGGGTACGCCTCGAATGGACCGACGACGCACGCAGGCGCTGGGGCGTCGGCTCGAAGGTGCTGTCCCATCTGCTGGCCGTCGACACGACGGAGGGCACCGTGTGAGCGCATGGCTGCGAGAGCTCGTCCCCGAGGGGAGCGCACGCTCCGCGCTGGCCGGCGAGTACGGCATCGACCCCGACGACGTCGTGGGCTTCCTCGCCCGGTACGGACGAGACACCCCTGGCGCGGCGGTCTTCACCGAGCACGGCGCGCCCGACCCGCAGGCTGCTCCGGCTCGGCCCAGCCGGAGGAGCCTGCGGCTGCGGACATGGACGAGGGCGGGACCGCGCACCGCATGTGGGCCGGCCCCGCCCCGTCTCACCGGAAGACGCGCAGCTCCTAGGCGTCCGTGGCGGCCGCACGCACCTCGACCCCGGCGTCGGCAGCCGGGACGTGCACGGGCGCACCGGGGCTCGCGTGCCGCACGGACCGCATACCGAGCGCCGCGAGCAGCCCCAGCGCCAGCACGCCGACGGTCAGCAGCAACGTCTGGCCGGTGGCCGTGGCGAAGCCGGAGTGGACGGCGGCGGTGACGACCTGCTGGACCTGGTCGGCGACGTCCGTCGGGACCCCCTCGGGCACGGGCACCTGGAGTGCGCCACCGGCGCCGGCGCCCTCACCGAGGGAGTCGGCGGACAGCCCGGACAGGCCGCCGAGCACCTGCTCGCGCACCGCCGCGGGCAGCTCGCCGGCCGCGTCCTGGACGGCCGCCGGGACGGCGACCCCGAGCCGGGAGGTCAGCATCGCGACGACGGCCGCGGAGCCGATGACGCCGCCGACCTGCCGCGTGGTGTTGAACGCGCCGGCGCCCGCACCCGCGGTGCGGTGGTCCAGACCCGAGGTCGCCAGGTTGGCCAGCGGCGAGAACAGGAAGCCGGTCCCGATGCCGAACACGGTCATCGGCAGCACGAGCTGCCACGTCGCGACACCGGGGTCGATGACGGTCGTCAGCCAGGCGACGGACGCCGTGACGATGGCGAAGCCGGTGGCGACGACCCACTTGCCGGGCACCCGGTCGGACAGCCGTCCGGCGAACGGCGCGACGACGCCGGAGACGAGCGACCCCGGCAGGCCGACGAGCGCCGCGTGCAGCGGTGACATGCCGAGGATGGCCTGCAGGAAGATCGTGAACGGGAAGAAGATCCCGGTCATCGCGAACGTCACCGACCAGCCCGCGACGTTGGCGAGCGTGAAGTTCCGGTGGTGGAACAGGCTGAGCGGCAGCAGCGCGTCGGCTCCGAGGCGACGCTGCCAGAGCACGAAGCCGGCCAGCACCACGACGCCCGCGGCGATGATCTCCCAGACCGTGATCGGCCCGGTCACCGTCCCCCAGTCGTAGGTCGCCCCCTCCTGCACACCGAAGACCAGCAGGAACATCCCGACCACCGACAGCAGCACGCCGACACCGTCGAACCTGCGCGCGTGCGTGGGCAGCGTCGGCAGCCGGAAGACGGAGAACCACAGCGCCACGATGCCGACGGGGATGTTGACGAAGAAGATCCACTCCCAGCCGGCGCCCTCGACCAGCACGCCGCCGAGCACCGGCCCGGCGATCGTCGCCACCCCGGCGGTGGCGCCCCACACACCCATCGCCGCGCCGCGCGTCCGCGGCGGGAAGACGCGGGTGAGCATCGACATGGTCTGCGGCGTCATGAGCGCCGCCCCGACGCCCTGCACGGCACGGGCCGCGACGAGCACGCCCACCGAGCCGGCCAGCCCGCAGACGAAGGAGGCCACCGTGAACACGACGAGCCCGAGGATGAACACCGGACGCGGCCCGAACCTGTCACCGAGCCGGCCGGTGACGAGCAGCAGCACGGCGAAGGAGAGCAGGTAGGCGCTGTTGACCCAGCCGACCGCGGTGAGGTCGGCGTGCAGCGAGTCGACCAGGGTCGGCACCGCGATGTTCACGATCGTGGTGTCGAGCATGATCATGAAGAAGCCCAGGCAGAGCGCCGGGATGACGCTCCAGGGACTGCGGCCGTGCAGGTCGACGGGTGCAGGTGCCGTCGTGGTCATGGGAGGTCCTCCGGGTCGGACGGTCGAGGGGGCGCCGCGGGTGGCGGCGCCGCCGTCACCGACCGGCGCAGCCGGTGCCGGTCGACGATGGCGGTGCGACGGCTAGGGTCGGGCGCCGCCGCGGCGGCGCGAGGGGTCAGGTCGGGTCGGGGCACGGGGCTCCGGTGTCGACGGACGGATCGTGCAGCTCCCTGCGCACGACGTGGTCGGGCAGCGGGTCGGACCAGCTCAGCTCTCCGGTCCGCAGGTCCGTGATGGTGCGGTCGAGCCAGGCGACCTCCTGCTCGAGCATGGCACGGTCGTGGTCGACGTCGAGCAGGTAACGGCGGGGCAGCCCGTGCGCGACCGCACCGTCGTGCGACGCCGCCAGCGCGGCGAGGTGGCCGGCCTCCCGCTCGCGACGGCGCTCGAGCTCGGCCAGGACCGTGTCCCGGTCGAGCGTGGGCGCCTCGGCGAGTCCCACGGAGAACAGCGGATAGGCGGGATGGTCGTCACCGAGCAGGCTGCGGACACGCGTGCGCAGCACCGTCCGGCCGGCGGCCGTGATCCGGTACGTGGTGCGCTCCGGCCGGCGGCCCTCGCGCTCGGTGCTCATCGCCTCGACCAGGCCGTCACGCTCGAGCCGCTCGACGCCGTGGTACACGGAACCGAGGCTGACCTTGAGCAGCCGGGTGTCCCCGTGCCGGACGAGGGTCTGGTGCACCTGGTACGGGTGCATGGGCCGCCGGTCGAGCACGGCGAGGACGACGACGGCAGCAGCGGGCAGCTCGGTGACGGCCATGCTCTCCTCCGCGTTGAATATTCCGGTGGGAATATTAGCCACGGGACGACGGGCAAGTCAACGGCCGCTGTCCCCCGGACGCCGGAGGTCGGAGGTCGGACGCGAGGGCGGGAGGAGATCGACGCGAGGGGCGGAGGAGGTCAGGCGCGAGGGCGGGGGGAGGTCGGACGTCGCAGGTGCCGGGCCCGGACAGACGTCACCGCCGGCCAGGACGGCCGACCGGCGGTGACGAGCGCGCCGCCCTCAGACCTCGATGCCCTCCAGCAGCTCGGTGACCAGCGCCGCGACCGGCGAGCGCTCGGAGCGGGTGAGCGTGACGTGCGCGAACAGCGGGTGCCCCTTGAGCGCCTCGATCACCGCGGCGATGCCGTCGTGCCGTCCCACCCGGAGGTTGTCGCGCTGGGCGACGTCGTGCGTGAGCACCACGCGCGAGCTCTGCCCGATGCGGGACAGCACGGTGAGCAGCACGTTGCGCTCGAGCGACTGGGCCTCGTCGACGATGACGAAGGCGTCGTGCAAGGAGCGGCCGCGGATGTGGGTCAGCGGCAGCACCTCGAGCAGGTCCCGGTCGAGCACCTCCTCGACGACCTCCTTGCTCACCAGCGCACCGAGCGTGTCGAAGACCGCCTGCGCCCAGGGGTTCATCTTCTCGGCCTCGGTGCCGGGCAGGTACCCGAGGTCCTGGCCGCCGACCGCGTAGAGCGGACGGAACACCATGACCTTGCGGTGCTGCCGGCGCTCCAGCACCGCCTCCAGCCCGGCGCACAGCGCGAGCGCCGACTTGCCGGTACCGGCCCGGCCGCCGAGGGAGACGATGCCGACCTCCTCGTCGAGCAGCAGGTCGATGGCGATGCGCTGCTCGGCGCTGCGTCCGTGCACCCCGAAGACGTCCTGGTCGCCACGCACGAGCCGCAGCTGCTTGTCAGCGGTCACCCGGCCAAGGGCCGAGCCGCGCGGGCTGTGCAGGACCAGCCCGGTGTGGCAGGGCAGGTCTGCGGGGCTGCTGGCGGCGACGGCCTCGGCACCGGGCACCGGGACGACGTCCGCCAGCGCGATGCGGTCGTTGTCCCACAGCTCGACCATCTGCTGCTCGGTCAGGTCGAGGGCGTCCATGCCGGTCCACCCCGAGTCCACGGCCAGCTCGGCGCGGTACTCCTCCGCGCGCAGGCCGACCGCGGCGGCCTTGACGCGCATCGGCAGGTCCTTGGAGACGACCGTGACGTCGTGCCCCTCTGCCGCGAGGTTGGCCGCCACCGACAGGATGCGGGTGTCGTTGTCGCCTAGGCGGAAACCGTCCGGGAGGACGGCGGGGTCGGTGTGGTTGAGCTCCACGCGCAAGGTGCCGCCCAGGTCGCCGACCGGCAGCGGGTCGTCCAGGCGGCCGTGCCTGACGCGCAGGTCGTCGAGCATGCGCAGCGCACTGCGGGCGAAGTAGCCGAGCTCGGCGTGGTGCCGCTTGGCCTCGAGCTCGGTGATGACCACGACGGGCAGCACCACCGCATGCTCGGCGAAGCGCAGGATCGCCCGCGGGTCGGACAGCAGGACCGAGGTGTCGAGCACGTAGGTCCGCCGGTCGTCCCCGCTGCCGGCCTGCGGACTGACGGCGGTGGCGGCGGCTGTGCGCCCGGCGCGGCGCGAGGTCGTCTCGCGCGCTGCGCTCGTTCCCTGGACGTGCTGCGTTGTGCTGCTGACCACGGCAGGCTCCCTCCGGCGCTAGGTGCGCCTGGACGGACGCCTCACGACGAGCCCGCCGGGGCGGGGCCGACGATCGGCGAGGGGACGAGGGGCGGCCGACCCACGCAGGGCCGGGTCCGGCCCTCCTCCCGGAGCAGGTGCTCCATGGGCTGGCCTCCCGGGGACGACCGGTGTCGTCCGTTGCCGCGAACGTAACCCCGCTCGCTGCGCCCGCCGGACCGACACGCCATGGATTCGCCCGGTGTTCACTCGGCGAGCCGCCCGCCGTCCGGGGTACCGGCGCAGGCATCGACGGCGGACCTCAGCGCCCCAGCCGACGCTCCCGGGCCGCGTAGTCACGGACCGCTCGCAGGTAGTCCACCTTGCGGAAGTCCGGCCAGTACGCCTCGCAGAAGTAGAACTCGGAGTGCGCGCTCTGCCAGAGCAGGAAGCCCCCGAGCCGCTGCTCACCGGAGGTCCGGATCACCAGGTCCGGGTCGGGCTGTCCCTTGGTGTACAGGTGCTCGGCGATGTGCTCGACGTCGAAGGCCTCCGCCAGCTCGTCCAGGCTGGCTCCTGCCTCGGCCCGCTGGCGCAGGAAGGAGCGCACCGCGTCGGCGATCTCCCGGCGCCCGCCGTAACCCACGGCGACGTTGACGTGCAGACCGGCCACGTCGGCGGTGGACTGCTGGGCCTGCCGCAACGCCGCAGCGGTGTGGTCGGGCAGCAGCTCCAGCGAGCCGACGACCTGCACCCGCCAGCGCCGGGTCGCGGCAAGGTCCCGCACGGCGTCCTCGATGATCGCCAGCAGCGCGCCGAGCTCCTCCGGGGAGCGGGACAGGTTGTCCGTGGACAGCATCCACAGCGTCACGACCTCGACGCCGATGTCCTCGCTCCACTGCAGGAGGTCGGCGATCTTGTCCGCGCCGCGCCGGTGCCCCGTCGCCGTCGACTGCCCGCTGCTGCGCGCCCACCGACGGTTGCCGTCGAGGATCACGCCCACGTGGCGCGGCACCCGGTCACGCGGGAGCGAGGCGGCCAGCCGGCGCTCGTACAGCCCGTAGAGCGGGTGGGGCAGACGCACGTGTGCTCCTGTCGTCGACGGGCCGGGACCGCGGCACACGGTACTCGCCGCCCGGTCCGGCCGAGGCCCGGCGCCGGGCCGGCCGCGGGCCGCACGCGGAAGCGTCACGACACCCACACGCGGCACCGGTCGACGCGGAACCTACTGCTGCGTAACCTACGGAGTCGTAGGTTGTACCCGACGAGACGAGCCTCGCCCATGAGCGCCACCACCGGCCCCGACTCCTCCCGGCGCGGGCCGACGGCCGCAGCCGAGCCGCTCGCACGAGCCGCCGCAGCGGTCAAGCCCCTGCTGCGCGGCTGGATCCACGCCGGGGCGACGCCGCTGGTGCTCGCCGCTGCGATCGTCCTCGTCGCCCTGTCCCCCACGCCGCCGGCCCGCTGGTCGACAGCCGTCTTCGGGCTGTGCGCGGTGCTGCTCTTCGCGACGAGCGCGGTCTACCACCGCGGCACGTGGTCGCCGCGCACCACCGGCGTGCTGCGCCGGCTGGACCACACGAACATCTTCCTGGTCATCGCCGGCACCTACACACCGCTCGCGGTCCTTCTGCTGCCGACCGCGACGTCCCGCACGCTGCTTCTCGTGGTGTGGGCGGGCGCCCTGGCCGGCCTTCTCATGCGGGTGCTGTGGCTCGGCGCCCCGCGTTGGCTCTACGTCCCGGTGTACGTGGCGCTCGGCTGGGTCGCCGTCTGGTTCATGCCGGCCTTCGGTCGCGGCGGCGGGGCGGCCGTGGTCTGGCTCGTCATCGCCGGTGGTCTGGCCTACACGCTCGGCGCCGTCGTCTACGGCACCAAGCGCCCCAATCCCAGCCCGCGCTGGTTCGGGTTCCACGAGGTGTTCCACGCCCTCACTGTCGCCGGCTTCGTCTGCCACTACGTCGCGGTGTCCGTCGCCGCGTACCAGGCCGCCTGACCCGCCGGTCGGGGACCACCTGCGCACGGCGCCGAAGCCGGCACCGGGTGCACCCGCCGGGGGTCACTCGCGCGGCACGACCATGTAGCGGCGGTTCGCCAACGAGGGGTTGCGCTCGCGCGCGGCGGCCAGCGCCGCCGCGTCGAGGTCCACGGTGCGGACGTCCGGCCGGTCGCCCAGCTCCAGGCCCACGGTCCCGTCCGGTCCGACGACGAGCGACCGGCCCACCACACCCCGGCCGGCCTGACCGACCGCGACGACGGTCGCGGTGTTCTCGATCGCCCGGGCTACGGCCAGCGTGCGCCAGTGCAGCTCCTTCAGCTCACCGACCACCCAGGCGGCGGGCACGACGATCACCTCGGCGCCCGCGTCGACCAGGCGGCGGGCGGACTCCGGGAACCGCAGGTCGTAGCAGGTGAGCACGCCGAAGGTCAGCCCCGCGACGGGCATGACGAGCGGCGGGGCGTCGGCGGGGCCGGGCACCAGCCGGTCCGACTCTCGGTGCCCGAACGCGTCGTACAGGTGCACCTTGCGGTAGACGCCGACCAGCACACCCGTGCCGTCGACACCAACGACGGCGTTGACCGCCCGCCGGTCGCCCTCGGGACCGGGCAGCGTCGTCCCGGCCAGCACCGCGACGCCGGTGGCAGCGGCCCGTTCGCGCAGCAGCTCCACGAAGGGGCCGTCCAGCGGCTCGGCGTGCTCCGGACCGACGCCGCGCGGGTCGTAGCCCGAGGCGTACTCCGGCAGCACCAGCAGGTCCGCGTGGGTCCGGGCGGCCACCCCGAAGGCGTCCCGCACGGCCTCACGATTGGCACCGTGGTCCTCCGAGACCCGCACCTGGGCCACCGTCACCCGGACCGCGGGCCGGCGCGGCGGCTGCGTCCCGGCCGTCATGAGCCCGGGCGTCGAGCGCCGTCAGGCCCGGTGCCCGCCGGGCCGTCTCCGCCATCCACCTCCAGATCAGGCCCGGCCGCACCCGTGTCGGTGCCCCCGGGGAGGGTCGCGGCCTGCTCCGCCTCACGCTGCGCCGCGCGACGGTTGACGATGCGCAGCTGGCGGGTCAGCGACCCGAACAGCGCCACCAGGGCCGCCGCGAGCAGGAACGTGGCGACGAAGCCGGCGAACCCCGGGGAGCCGCCCTTCGACGGCGCAACGTCCACACCGGACGGAGAAGGGCTCGGCACGGCGGCCGCCAGCCACAGGATCGTCGTCATCGTGCGTGCTCCGTCCCCCGGATGCCGGCGAACAGGTCGTCCTCCGGCAGCGTCGTCTCCACCCGCGTCTCGGCCAGCTCGTACTCCTCCGTCGACCACTGCGCACGCTCCAGGTCGCGCGGGATGGCGAAGAAGAAGCCCTCCGGGTCGATCTGGGTGGCGTGCGCGCGCAGCGCGGCGTCCCGGGCGTCGAACCAGTCGGCGCACTCGATGCGTGTCGTGACCTCCCGCTCCGGGACCTCGCGGGCCTGCCGCGAGTCGATCCAGTCCCCGAACGGCGACTCGCGGCCCGAGGCGACGATCGCGTCGTGCACCGCGCGCATGCGCGCCAGTGAGAAGCCGTGGTTGTAGTACAGCTTGAGCGGCGTCCACGGTTCGCCGCGGTCGCGGTAGCGCTCTGGGTCGCCCGCGGCGGCGAACGCCTCGACGGACACCCGGTGACACATGATGTGGTCGGGGTGGGGATAGCCGCCGGTGGGGTCGTACGTCGTCATGACGTGCGGCCGGAAGGAGCGCACCACCTCCACCAGCGGCGCCGCCGCCTCCTCCAGCGGCGTCAGGGCGAAGCAGCCCTCCGGCAGCGGCGGCAGCGGGTCGCCCTCCGGCAGACCCGAGTCGACGAAGCCCAGCCAGTGCTGGCGCACGCCCAGCGCCTGCGCCGCGGCGGCCATCTCCTGGCGCCGCACCTGCGCCATCGCCTCCGGGCCGCCCTCGACGGCGCCGTAGTGCGGGTTGAGCACGTCACCACGCTCACCGCCGGTGCAGGTCACGACGAGCACGTCGACGCCCTCGGCGGCGTACCGGGCGGTGGTCGCGGCGCCCTTGCTCGACTCGTCGTCGGGGTGGGCGTGCACCGCCATCAGGCGCAGCCGCTCAGCGGTCACCTCGGACCTCCGGTGAGGATCTCGGCCCGTTCCCCGCGCCGACGACGGCGGCGGGCACGGACAACGACAGGGGACGAGAGACAATGATCCCTCACCGCCGACCGACCACAGGACGGACCACCCCGACCGTGACCGAGACCTCCGCCCCGACACCACCCGCCGGGCGCTACGGACCGGAGCCGACCGACCGCTCGCGCCGGTTGCGGCTGGCCGGCCTGGTCGTCGTCGTGCTGGCCGCCGTCGCGGTGATCGCCTGGCTCGGCATCGGCACGCTGCGCGACCCCGTGCAGTGGAAGGACATCGGCTACCGGGTGGACGGCGCGACGTCCGTGGACGTCACCTTCGACGTCACGAAGGCCCCCGCCGCGACGGTGACCTGCCGGGTCCAGGCCCTGTCGCAGTCGTACGCCCAGGTCGGCCTGCGGTCGGTGGACGTCGGCCCCGGCGACACCGCCACCCAGCGCGTCACCGTCACCGTGCCGACGGCGGAGCCGGCCGTCACCGGGACGGTCGAGACCTGCCACCTGGCCGACGCCGGCTGAGCCCGGTTGCTATCCTGGTCGTTTCGTACGCCGCCCCGGTCCGGCTCGCCCGCCGGTCGAGCGACCGTGAGAGACGGCGCAGCACGCCACCACCCCGGTGGGTCGGGCACGCCTTGTCGGGTCGCCCGGGCACACCGGGGCGTACCCGCCGGGCCACCGGCACGCACACGCAAGGAGAGGAGCGACCGTGACCGACACCACCGCGGCCACGTGGCTGACCCAGGAGGCGTACGACCGCCTCCAGGCCGAGCTCACGCACCTGGAGGGCGAGGGGCGTGCGGAGATCGCCGCCCGCATCGCCGCCGCTCGCGACGAGGGTGACCTGAAGGAGAACGGCGGCTACCACGCCGCCCGCGAGGAGCAGGCCAAGCAGGAGGCGCGCATCCGCGAGCTGCAGGCCAAGCTGCGCAACGTGCAGATCGGCACCCCGCCGGACGACGGCGTGGTCGAGCCCGGCATGGTGGTGACCGCCGTCGTCGCCGGCGACGAGATGGTCTTCCTGCTCGGCTCGCGCGAGATCGCCGGCACGTCGGACATCGACGTCTTCTCCCCGACCTCGCCGCTCGGTGCCGCCATCAACGGCCACAAGGTCGGTGACACCACGTCGTACACGGCGCCGAACGGGCGCGAGATCCAGGTCGAGATCCGCGACGCCAAGCCCTTCACCGGCTGATACCGCCGGCACGGCGGGCCGTGCCGGCCCGCCGACGTCTCGCGACGACCGACGCGGCGCACCCCTCTGCCAGGGTGGCGCCGCGTCGTCGTCCCGGAGGGACCCTGCCGCCCGAGACCTGCCGCGTCCGGATCAGCGGTCCGCCAGCCGGTACCCCGCCACGCGCAGCCGGTGCAGCAGCGCCACGCAGTGCTCCGGCCCCTTCGTCTCCACCTGCACGTCGATGGCGACCTCGTCGAACGCCAGATCCTCCCCCGTGCGCACGTGGGAGATGTGCATGACGTTCCCCCCGGCGTCCGCCAGCTCGCCGAGCAGGGCCGCCAAGGCGCCCGGGGTGTCGTCGAGCAGCACGCTGAGCTGCAGGAACCGCCCGGCCGAGGCGAGCCCGTGCCGGACCACCCGCATGAGTACCAGCGGGTCCACGTTGCCGCCGGACAGCACCGCCACCACCGGCCCCTCGACACCGTGGGGATCGGCCATGAGCGCCGCGACACCGGCCGCGCCGGCGGGCTCCACCAGCAGCTTGGCGCGCTCGGCGACGAGCAGCAGCGCCCGCGACAGGTCCTCCTCCGTCACCGTGCGGATCTGCGTGCGGTGCCGACGCAGCAGGTCGAACGGCACGTCGCCAGGCATGCCGACCGCGATGCCGTCGGCCATGGTGCGCAGCTCGGGAGCGGCCACCGGGCGCCCGGCGAGCAACGACGCCGGGTAGGCGGCGGCCCGCGCAGCCTGCACGCCGACCACCCGCACGTGCGGGGCGGCCTCCGCCAGCGCCGCGGCGACGCCCGCGGCCAGCCCGCCGCCGCCGACCGGCACGACGACGGTGCGCACGTCGGGCACCTGCTCCAGGATCTCCAGCGCGACGGTCCCCTGCCCGGCCACCACGTCGGGGTGGTCGAAGGGGTGGATGAGCACCGCCCCGGTCTGCTCGGCGTAGGCCTGAGCGGCGGCCAGCGCGTCGTCCACGCTCGTGCCGACGAGCTCCACGTGCGCGCCGTAGTCGCGGGTGGCGGCCACCTTCGGCAGCGCCGCGTCGGCGGGCATGAACACCACGGCGTCGATGCCGAGCGTCCCGGCGGCGAGCGCGACGCCCTGCGCGTGGTTGCCGGCGCTGGCCGCGACGACGCCGCGCGCCCGTTCCTGCGGGCTGAGCCGGGCGATGCGGACGTAGGCACCGCGCGACTTGAACGAGCCGGCCCGCTGCAGGTTCTCGCACTTGAGCCATACCGGCGCGCCGACGCTCTCGGACAGCGCCCGGCTGCGTTGCACGGGCGTGCGCTCGACGACGCCGTCGAGCAGGTCGGCTGCGGACCGCACGTCGGCGAGCGTCACCGTGGGGACGGTCGCACCACCGGGTCCTGGCTCATGGTCCTGCGCCACGACACCGCTCACGGGCGCCCTTCCGTCCCGCCCGACCTGCCGGGGCCGCGCCGCGGCGCGCGCCGTCCGGGGGCCGGGTCGTCCCTGAGCTGGGCGATGGACCGGTCCAGCGCCGGGTGCCGGCGCAGCGCGACGTGGTCCTCGGTGCCCAGCTCGGGGAACTTGTCGTACCCGTGCAGGTAGAGCACCACGGTGTTGAGCACCGCCGCGATCGGCACGGCGAACAGCGCCCCGACGATGCCGGCGACGAGCGAGCCGGTCGCCACGGCCAGCAGCACCGCCACCGGGTGCAGGGACACCGCGTGGCCCATGAGGAACGGCTGGAGCACGTGCCCCTCGAGCTGCTGCACGGCCAGCACGACGGCGAGCATGACGATGGCCGCGCCCGGTCCCTGCGCCACCAGCGCGACGAGCACCGCCACCGCCCCCGTCACCACGGCCCCGACGATCGGCACGAAGGACCCGAGGAACACCAGCACCGCCAGCGGCAGCGCGAGCGGCACGCCGAGCAGCGCCGCCCCGAGCCCGATGCCGGTGGCGTCGACCGCCGCCACGAGGATCTGCGTGCGCGTGTAGGCACCGAGCGTCACCACGGCCCGGCGGCCGGCCTGGTGCACCCGCTCGCGGGTGGGTCGCGGCAGCAGGCCGACGAGCCAGGTCCAGATGGTGCGCCCGTCGAGCAGGAAGAAGAACGTGCAGAACAGCGCGATGAGCGCACCGGCGAGCACGTGCCCGACGGTCGTCGTGGCGTGCAGCGCCCCGGAGAGCAGCGCTGAGCCGCTGCCGCTGAGCGCGTCGCGCGCCTGGTCCAGGTACCCGGACAGGTCGGCGCTCGACAGGTGCAGCGGACCGTTCTCCAGCCAGTCGGTGACGGTGGCGATCCCCTCGGTGGCCTGCCGTCCCAGCTCACCGAACCCCCGCACGATGGAGCGCCCGGCGAGCGTCAGCAGCACCCCCACGACGACGAGCAGCCCGACGACGGTCACCCCGGCGGCCGCGGCCCGCGGCAGGCGCACGCGCCGGTGCAGCCACCGGGTCACCGGCGCCAGCAGCACGCTGAGCATGAGCGCGACGGCCACCGGCACGACGACGACCTTGAGGACGGCGAGCAGCCAGAGCCCGACGGCCGACGCCGCGGCGACGAGCAGCAGCCGCCAGGACCACGCCGCCGCGGCCTGCACCGCCGGCGGGACGGACCCGGGCCCCGGCCCGACCCCACGCCCTGCCGCGGGCACGTCCGGCGCCCGTTCCGCCGCGGGCGCCCCTGCGGCCGGGGCCGCGGCAGACGGCTCCGGCGCCGGTCCGCTCACCGCGGCCGGCTCCGGTCCGTCGTGCCCGCCGGAGGTCATCGCGCCTCGCGTCCCGCCGCCAGCGCCTGCTCCAGGTCTGCGACCAGGTCCTCGACGTCCTCGATGCCCACCGACAGCCGCACCAGGTCGTCCGGCACCTCCAGCTCCGTGCCGGCCACGGAGCCGTGCGTCATGAGTCCCGGGTGCTCGATGAGCGACTCGACGCCACCGAGCGACTCCGCCAGCGTGAAGACCCGCGTCGCCCCGCACACCGCCACCGCGGACGCGGCCGAGCCGGTGCGGAACGACACCATGCCGCCGAACCCGCGCATCTGCCGGGCCGCGACCTCGTGCCCCGGGTGGGACTCGAGGCCGGGGTAGATGACCTGCTGCACGGCGTCGTGCCCGGCGAGGAACTCCGCCACCGCCCGGGCGTTGCTGCTGTGCCGGTCCATGCGCACCGCCAGCGTCTTGAGCCCGCGCAGCGTCAGCCACGCGTCGAAGGGTCCGGCGACGGCGCCGGAGGCGTTCTGGTGGAACCGCATCGCGTCGGTCACGCTCGTCGTCCCGGTCGGTCCGACCAGCCCCACCGGGAGCTGGGCGCCGTCCCCGACGACGACCGCCCCGCCGACGACGTCCGAGTGCCCGCCGATGTACTTGGTCGTCGAGTGCACGACGACGTCGGCCCCCAGTGCCAGCGGCTGCTGCAGGTATGGCGTGGCGAAGGTGTTGTCGACGACCAGCAGCGCACCGGCGGCGCGGGCGTGCGCCGACAGCGCGGCGATGTCGGCGACCCCGAGCAGAGGGTTGGTCGGCGTCTCGACCCACACCAGCTTGGTGCGGCCCGGCTGGATCGCCGCCAGCACGGCGTCCGGGTCGGACAGGTCCACCGGCGTGTGCTCGACGCCCCACGGGCCGAAGACGCGGGCGACCAGGCGATAGGTGCCGCCGTAGGCGTCGTTCGGCACGACGACGTGGTCACCCGGGCGCAGCGCCGCACGCAGCAGCGTGTCCTCGGCGGCCAGCCCGGAGGCGAAGGCGAACCCGGCCGCGCCGCCCTCCACCGCCGCCAGTGCCTCCTCCAGCGTGGCACGCGTCGGGTTGGCGGACCGCGAGTACTCGTAGCCGCCGCGCAGGCCACCGACACCGTCCTGCTTGTAGGTGGACACCTGGTAGATCGGCGGTACCACGGCGCCCGTGGCCGCGTCGGGCTCCTGGCCGGCGTGGATGGCGCGGGTGGAGAAGCCCGCGTCGAGGGTCAGCTCGTCGTCGCTCGTCACACCCCCAGGCTAGGCGACCCACGCCCCTGCCCACCCGGCGAGCCCGCGCCGACGCCCGCCTTCCCACGCTCGCCTCCTACGGCGGGTATCCCGACGCGACGGCCGGTGCTGCGCCCCGGCCGCGGGTGCCGTACAGCCCGCCGTCGGGGCGCACAGCCCGCCATCGGGGCGCACAGCCCGCCGTCGGCGCGCACAGCCCGCCGTCGGGCGCACAGCCCGCCGTCGGGGCGTACGGCCCGCCGACGGGCCAGCGGACGCGCCGCGGCCGCTACTGCCCGGTGCACTCCACCGGCGTCGCCTGCCCGCTGCCGACGACGGTCTGACCGCGACACGGCACGGCCCCCGCTCCGTCGCCGGGAGCGGGGGCCGTGCCCCGTCAGGCGCTCAGTTGCTGGTGCCGACGATGTCCACGACGAACACCAGCGTGTCGCCGCCACGGATGCCGGCCTGCGGCACGCCCCGGTCGCCGTAGCCCAGGTGCGACGGGATCGACAGCAGCACGCGGGAGCCGACCTGCTGGCCGACGAGCCCCTCGTCCCAGCCGCCGATGACGGCCCCGACCCCGATCGGGAAGCTGATGGACGAGCCGCGGTCGTACGAGTTGTCGAAGACGTGGCCACCCCACGTCTGGCCGAGGTAGTGCACCTCGATGTCGTCCCCCGCCTCGACCAGCTGGCCGGTGCCGCGGCTGAGCACGCGCACCTCCAGGTCGGCAGGGGCCTGCGCGTCGGGGAAGGACAGCGTCGGCTTCTCGCCGAACGACCCGGACGCCTCGGGCAGCGCTGCGGACATGAGTACTCCTCGGTCGATGGACAGTGCCCGGCCATTGTCCACCGCGCGACGCGCCCGGGCCGCCGGGCGATCTTGCGCTCGGTGGCTAATGGTATTAGCTTTTGCCTCATGACCACGACATCGCTCCACCACCTGCAGCGCCCCGAGGGGCGCATCGCCTACACGCTGCACGGCGCGCCGACCGCGCCGCTCGTCGTCCTCGCCCCCGGGATGGGCGACCTGCGCGACACCTGGCGCGAGCTCGTCGGCCCGCTCGCCGCCGCCGGCTACCGCGTCGCCGTCACCGACCTGCGCGGCCACGGCGACTCCGACACGACCTTCCGCACGCACGGCGACGTCGCCACCGCGACCGACCTGCTGGCCCTCGTCGAGCACCTGGGCGGTCCCGCCGTCCTGGTCGGCAGCTCGATGAGTGCGGGCTCCGCCGCCTGGGCCGGCGCCGAGCGGTCCGACCTCGTCGCCGGGCTCGTCCTCACCGGGCCGATGCTGCGCGACCCGGCAGGTGGACGTGGTACCCGGTGGTTGACCGCCCTGCTGTACCGCGCGCTGTTCGCCCGCCCCTGGGGCGCCGCCGTGTGGGCCACCTACTACCGCGGCACCCTCAACCGTGGCGCACGGGCGCCCTGGCTGGACGAGCACGTCGCCGTCCTGCGGGCCGCTCTGCGCGACCCCGCCCACCTGCGGTCCTTCCGGGACCTCACCACCGTGCTCACACACGCGCCGGTGGAGGCCAGGCTCGCCGAGGTCGTCGCCCCGGCGCTGGCGTTCGTCGGCGACCGTGACCCCGACTTCCGGGACCCCAAGGCCGAGGCCGCCTGGATGCGCACCGCGCTGCACGCCGACGTCGAGGTGCTGCCCGGCGTGGCGCACTACCCGCACCACCAGGCCCCGCAGGTGGTCGTCCCGCGCACGCTCGCCTTCCTCGCGAGCCTGCCGCGGGACGCCGCGGGCCGCTTCCGGGCTCCCCGATCCGCACCGGGCACGAAGGAGGCGGCGCCCGACGGTCCACCGGCTCCCGCCGTCGCCGTTCCGGTCAGCACGCCACGGAACGGTGCGCGTGCCTAGGGCCGGCCTCGACCCGCAGACCGTCACCGAGCTGGCCCTGGCCGTGGTCGACGACGGCGGGGCCCGCGGCTGGGACGACCTCACGCTGGCCGCGGTCGCGGCCCGCGCCGGGGTGGCGGTCCCCAGCCTGTACAAGCACGTGCCGGGCCTGCCCGCGCTGCGCCGGCGGGTCGCCCTGGTCTGCATCGACCAGCTCGGCAGCACGCTCGCCACCGCCCGCGCCGGTCACGCGCAGCCCGTCGCCGCCCTGCGGGCGATGGCGCACGCCGCGCGCGGCATGGCGCACAGCCACCCCGGCCGCTACCAGGCTGCGCAGGGCTCGTGGGAGCGGGACCCGGATGCCGCCGACCTGCACGCCGCGGCGGCCCGCGCCGTCGAGCAGATCTCCTCGACGCTGCACGCGTCGGGCGTCCCGGCGGACCGGCTGGTCGACGCGGTGCGGGCGTTCCGCGCCGCGGTGCACGGCTTCGTCGCGCTGGAGCTCGCCGGCGGGTTCGGTCTGCCGGACGACGTGGACCGCAGCTACGCGTTCCTCGTCGACCGGCTCGCCGCCGGACTCGTCCCGGCGACCGTCAGCGGGTGACGAGGCTCCCGGCGTCAGCGGGCGGGCAAACGCAGCGGCGTCAGCGGGTGAGGAAGCCGAGCAGGTCGTGACGGGTCACCACGCCCACGGGCTGACCGTCGTCCACCACCATGAGCGCGTCGGCCTTCTCCAGAGCCGAGCGCGCCGCCTCCACCGACTCACCGATCCCAATGAGCGGCAGCGGGGCCGCCATGTGGGCCGAGACCCGGTCGGCGAGCGTGGCCGCCCCGGAGAACACCGCGTCGAGCAAGTCGCGCTCGCTCACCGACCCCGAGACCTCCCCGATCTTCACCGGCGGCTCGGCACCGACGACGGGCATCTGGGACACCCCGTACTCGTGCAGGATCTCGATGGCATCACGCACCGTCTCCGTCGGGTGCGTGTGCACCAGAGACGGCAGCTCACCGGTCTTGGTGCGCAGCACGTCGGAGACGGTGGCCCCCTCGTCGGCGGCCAGGAACCCGTACGAGCGCATCCAGGTGTCGTTGAAGATCTTCGACAGGTAACCGCGGCCGCCGTCCGGCAGCAGCACGACGATCACGGCCCCGGAGGCCGCCGCGGGGTCCTCCTCCTGCAGCCGACGGGCGTAGCGCAGCGCCGCCTCCACGGCCATCCCGCAGGACCCGCCCACGAGCAGGCCCTCCTCGCGCGCCAGCCGCCGGGTCATCGCGAACGAGTCGGCGTCCGAGACGGCGATGATCTCGTCCGGGACCGACGGGTCGTAGGCCGCCGGCCAGAAGTCCTCGCCGACACCCTCGACCAGGTACGGCCGCCCGTCGCCGCCGGAGTACACCGAGCCGGCCGGGTCCGCCCCGATGACCACGACCCGCCCGCCGGGGCGGTCCGCCGAGACGTCCTTGAGGTAGCGGCCGGTGCCGGTGATGGTGCCGCCGGTCCCGACCCCGGTGACGAAGTGGGTCACCCTCCCGTCGGTGTCCGCCCAGATCTCCGGGCCGGTGGACTCGTAGTGGCTCGCCGGGCCGTTGACGTTCGCGTACTGGTTCGGCTTCCAGGCGCCCTCGATCTCTCGGGTCAGCCGGTCGGACACCGAGTAGTACGAGTCCGGGTGCTCGGGCGGCACGGCCGTCGGGCACACCACCACCTCGGCGCCGTAGGCGCGCAGCACGTCACGCTTGTCCTGGCTGACCTTGTCCGGGCAGACGAAGACGCAGCGGTAACCCTTGCGCTGCGCGACGAGCGCCAGGCCGACACCGGTGTTCCCGCTGGTCGGCTCGACGATCGTGCCGCCGGGGCGCAGCTCGCCGCTGGCCTCGGCCGCCTCGATCATCTTCAGGGCGATGCGGTCCTTCACCGAGCCGCCGGGGTTGAGGTACTCGACCTTGGCGAGGATCGTCGCCGAGAGCCCCTCCGTGACCGACGACAGCCGGACGAGCGGCGTCCCTCCGACGAGCTCGGAGATGTGCTCTGCGTACTTCACGATGCCGGTGCTCCGCTGGGTCGAGGCGTCCGCGACGGCGGACAGCCCGCACGTCGAGGGCGGCACGCATGCGTCCGCCCGGGTGCGATCATCGCACCCGGGCGGAACGTGGGTCATGTCGGACCGGCCCCGTCTCAGCACGGGAACCGGTCTGCGGCGAGGGTCAGTCGCGCCCCTGCAGGATGGCCAGCAGCCGCAGGAACTCCAGGTACAGCCACACCAGCGTGACGACGAGCCCGAAGGCCGCCTGCCAGGCGAACCGGGCCGGCACCCCCTGCTCGACACCACGCTTGATCGCGTCGAAGTCGACGATCAGGCTCGCCGCCGCCAGCCCCACGGCCACCAGACCGACCAGCACGCCGATGAAGCCGCCGCGCAGCGGGCCGAAGTCGCCGCTCGGCATGAAGAACATCAGCACCACATTGACCAGCGAGAACACCAGGTAGCCCACCATCGCCACGAGCAGCCACCGGACGAACTTCGGTGTGACGCGGACCTTGCCCGAGCGGAACAGGGCCAGCGCGGCCGCGAACGTGGCGAACGTGGCGAGGACGGCCTGCAGCACGATCGGCGCCGCGGTACCGCCGTTCGCGCTCGGCACGACGATGTTCTGGAACAGGTAGCTGATCCCGCCGAGGAACACGCCCTCCGCGACGGCGTAGGACATGATCAGCGCCGGGCTCGGCTGGCGGCGGAACGCGTTGGCCAGGCCCAGTCCCAGGCCGACGAGGGCACCCGCCCAGACCAGCCACGGCGCCGACGGGACCAGGTACCAACCGACCGCGGCAGCCACCACGACGACAGCCAGCATGCCGCCGGTGCGCATGATGACGTCGTCGTACGTCATCCGGCCGGTGTCGCGAGCGGTGGCCGACGGCGCCTGGTAGAGCGCGTCGAGGCTGGCGGCGTCCATGGCCGGCGCCGCACCCGCGCGGGTGTCGAGCACGCCGCCCTGCGCGTTCGCACCGGTCCGGGGACGACGCGCCGGGTCGGAGAAGATCGGGCTGTTGTTGAAGACGGGGTTGCTCACGGCGTCCTCCTGCTGTCGGGCGCTCTCGTCGGGCACGGGCAGATGAGCCCGATACCGTACCGAACGCCGCCCCGTCCCCGTCAGTTCCCGCCCGCCCTCCCACGCCGGCCCGCGAGATCGCCACTTCCCGTCGACCTCGCCAGCTCCAACCGGCGATATGGCCCGGAAGTGGCGATCTCGGGGACCGGCCGGTCAGCCCGCGGCCGGGTC
>Ga0164243_10004626_pt1 | contig 21460 bp, 15 predicted proteins | sample OricompcompostOP_FD_108781 | JGI IMG/M metagenome (GOLD analysis project Ga0164243, IMG submission 108781) | Organic Plus compost microbial communities from Emeryville, California, USA - Original compost - Organic plus compost (OP) | ecosystem: Engineered > Solid waste > Mixed feedstock >...
AGAAACAGACAAGCAGTCATTTTGAGATACACCTGTTCCCTGGCGATCATTTCTTTCTTCATACTGAGGAACAGGCAGTAATTGAGCTATTACAAAACAAGCTAAGAGAAGATATGCTTTCACTGCAACAGAGTTATACAGGAAATTAAAAGGTGAGGTTATTGTTTCGCTTCCTTTCACTTGCAATCACTGATATCAAGCATAATTCATTCTCACTTTTCCAACACAGGATAGTATTACATAAAAGAGGTGAAGCTGAATGGAACACGTGGATTTCGACATTGGAATTATTGGCGGCGGGCCTGGAGGCTCATCGATTGCATCCTACCTGGCAAAGGCCGGGCTCACGTGCGTCATCTTTGAGCGTGATTTGTTCCCGCGTCCACACGTTGGTGAATCCCTTGTCCCTTCGTCTACTCGCGTGTTTAAAGAGATCGGCTTTATGGACAAAATGGAAGCTGCAGGCTTTCCGAAAAAGTACGGAGCCGCATGGACAACGTCTGGTCGCGGGCCGATCTACGCCGACAGCTTCGACGGGCTGGAACCCGATTGCTATGCGGGAGTCCGCTTCGATGAGCGTGTACAGCCTGGCGTTGACCGCAACTATACCTTCCATGTGGATCGCGGCAAATTCGATCTGATGCTGCTTCAACACGCGCATGAGCTTGGCGCAACCGTGTATGAAGGCGTGCAGGTACGGAATGTTGATTTCAGCGAGGAAAATAGACCGCGCATCAACTTCACCATCGGCAAGCGTGACATAAGCACAAATGTTCGGATGGTTGTCGATGCGAGCGGGCGTCGTACGCTCCTCGGGAATCAGCTCAAACTGCGGATTCGCGACACAGTTTTCGATCAGTACGCCCTGCATACGTGGTTCGAGGGCTACGATCGCTCCATTATGAGCACAGACGAGGCTCAACGTGATTTCATCTTTATTCACTTCCTTCCGCTCACAAATACGTGGGTCTGGCAGATCCCAATTACCGAGACGATCACGAGTATCGGCGTTGTCACGCAAAAACAGAACTTCGCAAAGTCGCGTAAGGAACGGGAGCAGTTCTTCTGGAGCTGCCTGGAGAGCCGCCCGGAACTGGCCGAAGGTCTGCGAGCCGCCAACCAGATTCGCCCCCTGAAAGACGAGGGAGACTACAGCTACGCCATGAAGCAAATTTGCGGCGATAACTTTGTGCTCATTGGGGACGCAGCTCGCTTCGTCGATCCCATCTTCTCAACCGGGGTCAGCATTGCGCTCAACAGTGCACGCTTCTCCGCCGCCGATATTATCCGGGCCGCCGAGAGTGGCGATTTCCGCAAACAGAGCTTCCAGAACTACGAAACGACGCTACGTCGGGGAACGAAAAATTGGTATGAGTTCATCTCGGTCTACTATAGATTGAATGTGCTCTTTACCGCCTTCGTGCAAGATCCACGCTATCGCATTGATGTCGTCAAGCTTTTACAGGGCGATGTCTACGATGAGGATGAGCCAGCGGTCTTAAAGCTGATGAAAGAGATCGTGACTGAGGTTGAACGGAACGAGGATCACATCTGGCACCACTACTTAGGCGAACTTACATCGCACGCGTTCGCTCCGGCCTTCTAAAGTGAGGTCAACGGTTTCGGCAGGGATGCCACCCTTTTTGAGAATGAGATAACCCGTAGCGATAAGAGAATGAGCAGGGGATAATGCTAACAGGTCAGATTCTACTTCAACTTATTGTGATTCTCTTCGCAGTGCAGCTTTTCGGCACCTTGAGTCGACGTATCGGGCAACAGTGGGTAATCGGAGAGATTCTGGCCGGGCTTGCCCTGGGGCCATCACTCCTGGGCTTGCTTCTTCCCGACCTGCAACGCCAGATCTTCCCCCCGGCCAGTATTCCCATCCTGCATATGCTCGGGGATATCGGGCTGATTCTCTATATGTTCTCTCTGGGTGCGCGCACCGATGTGCAGGAGTTGCGCTCACAGAGCCGTGTCGCGGCCATTATTTCCCTCAGTGGGATCATTGTTCCCCTGCTGCTTGGTTTTCTGCTTGGTTTTCTGCTCTTCCCAGCCCAGGCGGGCAAGCATGCGACACCATTTTCGTTCGCGCTGCTGATGGGAGTTGCGATGGCGATCACGGCCTTTCCCGTGCTTGCACGGCTGCTAAGTGAAAAGCGGCTGCTCACGACCAGAATCGGGATGCTCTCGCTTGTCTGCGCTTCTGTCGGTGATGTGATTGCCTGGTGCTTGCTGGCAACAGCGTCGACAGTGGCACATGCACAAAGTGGCCTCTCCATTCTGCTGATGCTGGTCTTCACCGCGCTTTTCATCGCCAGCATGTTCTTGATTGTTCGTCCCCTGTTCATTCGGGCAAACCGCCATATCCGCTCGATGCCGCTTCTGGCGGCCCTGACATTTGGCACGGTTTTACTTGCCTCCTTCACAACCGACAAAATCGGCATTCACCCGATTTTTGGGGCCTTCCTCACGGGACTGATCCTGCCCCGCAACCAGAACTTCACACAACAGATTCACAGCATCGATCAGGTGAACGGGCTCCTCTTTCTGCCGCTCTTCTTTGTAGTAAGCGGCCTACGCACGCAACTGGGGCTGATTCAGAGTCCCGCCCTGTGGCTGCTCTGTCTGGTGATTCTGCTGGTTGCCTGCCTGGGAAAAATTGGAGGCGGTACCCTCTCGGCTCGCATCTCTGGCGAATCATGGCGCGACTCACTCACGCTTGGCTTCTTACTCAACACGCGTGGGCTAGTTGAACTTATCGTGCTCAATATCGGCCTTGAACTGGGGATTCTCTCACAGACCCTCTTCTCAATACTGGTGATTATGGCTCTAGTCACAACCATGCTCACGTCACCCTGCCTCTATCTGCTTGGAGTGCGACCCGACACGGCGACGCCGGTAAAAGACAAGCGCAGCGAAACAACTCTATCAGGTTAATTGGAGCAAAAGGACATGGACTTTTCCTGGACACCCGAACAACAAGCCCTGCACGATAGCATCATACAGCGCGCCGGCGAGGAACTAGCCGATACGCCTTCGGGCCAGTTCTGGACACGCACACAGTGGAAACGCTGTGGAGAGGCCGGGCTTCTCGGTTTGAGCGTTCCTCAAGCCTATGGCGGAGGAGGCCACGATGCCCTGACAACAGCATACGCCATTGAGGCATTTGGGCGGGCACACCCCGATATGGGATTGATTTTCTCGGCCTCTGCCCACCTGTTTGCCTGTTGCATGCCTCTTGTCGAATATGGCAATGAAGATCAGAAGCGGCGCTGGTTGCCGGGCCTCTGCTCTGGCGACCTGATCGGAGCCAATGCGATTACGGAAGAAGAGGCAGGCTCTGACGTCTTCGCGCTGAAAACGAGAGCTATCCGTGACGGCGATTCGTATGTGCTTCAGGGTGTAAAAAGCTACGTTAGCAACGGCCCAACCGCTGACCTATTTCTCCTCTATGCCTCAACAGAGCCAGCACATGGGTATCTTGGCATTACAGCATTTGTGCTTGAGCGTAATACACCCGGCATTGAGGTCGGTTCACCATTTGCCAAACTGGGCTTAAGCAGCACTCCAGCCGGTCAACTGAGACTGCATCACTGCCGCATCCCTGCCACACAGAGAATCGGTGAAGAAGGACAGGGAGCACAAATCTTCCTCCAATCCATGCAGTGGGAGCGCTCCTGTCTCTTTGCGGCCTATCTTGGTCAGATGGAGCGTCAGTTAGCGCAAACGGTTGCCTATGTCCGCACCCGCCGGCAGTTCGGCCAGGCTCTCGCCAAAAAGCAGGCCGTCGCCCATCGGCTGGCAGATATGAAGCTTCGGCTTGAATCCGCCCGCCTGCTGCTCTATCGGGCCTGCTGGCTGCACGCACAGGGTGAAAAGGCACAGCTTGCCACATCGCTTTCAAAGCTGGCGGTTAGCGAGGCAGCGCTTCAAACAGCCCTCGATGCGCTTCACCTTCACGGCTCAAAAGGTTTTAATTGCGACACGGGCCCTGAACGCATGCTCCGTGACGCAATTCCATCCACGCTTTTTTCTGGAACGTCAGAGATTCAACGAGACATTATCGCAGGTGAATTAGGCCTATGAATATTCAGCATCTGCTTCTAGAGGCCGCACAGAAGTGGCCCGATCATATCGCGGTAAAAGATGCCGAACGCGAGTACAGCTATCGTGAACTAGACGAGCTTGCGGGGCGGTTCGCTGGCGCCCTCGCTGCACGAGGGATACGCCCGGGCGACCGCGTTGGCCTCTGGCTTGAAAAATCCGCTTCCGTCATTGCGATGATGCAAGCGGCGCTACGTTTGCATGCCGTCTACGTTCCTCTTGACCCACTCAGCCCACCGGCCCGGATTGCCACCATTCTTCACGATTGTGGAATTTCTCTGCTCTTTACCTCAGAGGAACGAGCGGAAATTCTATCCTCTATAGAGGAATCAGTGCAAACTCTTTTTCTCGCTGAGGCCAGCACAGCACAGGCAGTCAGCCCGCTCCCTCCTACCCACGAAGACGAGCTTGCATACATTCTCTACACGTCTGGCTCCACAGGCACGCCTAAAGGGGTCTGTATCAGCCATCGGAACGCGCTTGCCTTTATCAACTGGGCCGTTGAGGAGCTACAGGCCACCGCCACCGATCGCTTTAGCAATCATGCGCCCTTTCACTTTGACCTCTCCGTTCTCGATCTATATGGCGCGTTCTCAGTCGGTGCAACGGTCGTGTTGATCCCGGAAAGCAGCGCCTATGTTCCCGCTCGGCTCGTAGAGCTGCTCTACACGGAGAAGCTGACCATCTGGTATTCTGTCCCCTCCGTCTTAACGCTCATGATGGAACAAGGTTGTCTGCTTGAACGGGAGCCTCCCGCCGTGCGTGCTCTGCTCTTTGCCGGAGAACCATTCCCACTCAAGCATCTGCGTCGTCTCTACCGTCACTGGCCCGGGACGCGCTTCCTGAACCTCTACGGGCCGACCGAAACCAATGTGTGCACCTTCTACGAGGTCAAAGCGATTGCCGACGATGCAACTGCCCCGGTTCCCATCGGACGTGCCTGCTCGGGTGATCTCGTCTGGGGGCAGAAAGAGGATGGCACCCCGATTCACGTCGGCGAAACCGGTGAGCTGCTCGTGTCCGGGCCAACCGTCATGGCTGGATACTGGGGGAAGGAACCGCATGGTAAGCGGCCTTATGCAACGGGCGACCTTGTTACGCTCGATGCTGATGGCAATTACCACTACAGAGGGCGCCGAGATCAGATGCTCAAGCTACGTGGCTACCGCATCGAGACGGGTGAGGTTGAAGCCGCCTTACTGGCTCATCCAGCTATCTCCGCAGCGGTTGTTCTCGCGGAAGGTGAGGGAATTGAGGGGCGGCTGGTTGCTTTTCTCTGCTGCACCACAGAGGAACCACCATCTCTGCTGGAATTGAAAAAGCACTGTGCCAAACAGCTCCCCCGCTATATGATTATCGACGCAGCCTATACGCTCCCGACGCTGCCCTATACACGAAACGGCAAGATCGACCGACTTGCTTTACAGGCTCAATTAACGCAAAGGAGGAATCATCATGTTGCCAAAAGCTGAACTTATCGAACGGCTGAAAACCTACATTGTACAACAGGTGCTGGATGGTAGATCGTTTGGTCTGGATGAAAATACCCCTCTCCTTGAATGGGGCATTATTAATTCAATGGAGATGGTCCGCCTGCTTGCCTTTATTCGCGAGCAATTTCAAGTCGATATTCCGCCTCATCAAATGGTTGCCACCCATTTTACCAACCTGGATACAATCGCTGAGCTTATCTTGCAGACAGCGAGCAAGCAACAGGCGTAGTCTGTACCCTTTCACAATACAACGATGGAGATAGACGAGAAAGGTATACCAATGTACGAATCGCAGCGTGAACCAATCGCCATTGTCGGCATCGGCTGCCGCTTTCCCGGCGCAAATAGCCCCCGCGATTTCTGGGATCTTCTCCGCTCTGGCACCAATGCGATCCGTGATATTCCTGAGCAGCGTTGGTCAATGGAGCTGCTTGAACAGAACAGGCCGGGAGCAATCAAGAGTCGTCGGGGAGGTTTCCTGGATCAGATTGACCAGTTCGATTGGCGGGCTTTCCGTCTCTCTCCCCGCGAGGCCAAATATATTGACCCTCAGCATCGCCTGCTGCTTGAGGTCGCCTGGGAAGCCCTCGAAGATGCAGGTCTTCCCCTATCGCAAATTGCAGGTAGCAAGACAAGCGTCTATATGGGCATCAGTTGGAACGACTATCATAGCTTGCTGACGCGCCAGTGGTCGCAGATCAACGATTACACCGCAACCGGGAGCGCGAGCGGGCTCGCTGCTGCCCGCCTCTCCCACTTCTTCGACCTCAAAGGCCCGAGCATGGCCATTGATACAAGCTGTACGTCCTCGCTCGCGGCACTCTACCTCGGCTGCGAGAGCCTGTGGAACAGGAGCGCATCCCTTTCACTGGTCGGAGGCGTGAGCCTGATGCTTGCTCCGGAAAATGCGGTCATGGTTTCACAGGCAGGTCTGCTTGCTGCTGATGGGCAGACAAAGACACTGGACAGCGAGGCGGACGGCTTCTCACGCGGAGAAGGGGCCGGGATCGTCGTCTTAAAGCCTCTCTCGCGTGTGGAGCCCGGTGACCGAGTATATGCGCTGTTGCAGGGGGTTGCCGTCAACCACAACGGACGCAACGCATGGTTAACCGCACCCGATCAGCAAGCACAGCAGGCTCTTCTACAGAGCGCGTATCAGGAAGCAGGCATAGAGCCGCGAGAGGTTGATTACATCGAGCTTCATGGCACCGGCTTTAAGCGGGGCGATCTGCTTGAAACAGAGGCGCTGGAAAGCTTCTTCGCGGAGCAACCGGACAGAGATCAGCCCTGTCTGGTCGGCTCAGTCAAAACGAATATCGGCCATCTGGAGGCCGCTTCAGGGATTGCAAGCCTGATTAAGGTTGCGCTCTCGCTCTATCACCGCGAGATTCCCCCCACACTGAACCTCAAGACACTGAACCCCGAGCTTACCATGCGCAATCTCGCTCCTGTTCGTCAGCTTCAGCCCTGGCCCCGCAAGATGGGAACACCGACAGCAGGCGCTACCAGCACTGCCCTGAACGGTGTCAATGCGCATGTGATCCTCACGGCCTATGAGGCTAAAGAGCAGAAGCCGGTTCAGGAAAAGAGAACGTCCCTGCTGCCGATCTCTGCCCACTCTACCGAGGCTCTCTCTGCACAGGTTGAGGGATACCGCCACTACTTGCACACAGCGTCACCCCACATGTGGCGTGATATCTGCTATACAGCCAGTGTGCGTCGTGAGCATCACCCACATCGAGTCGCTATAGTGGCCGCTTCCGCTCAAGAAGCAGCCGAAAAGCTCACCGACGCACTCAAACACGCTCGTTCGGGCAGGTCGCATCGGCTGGCTTTCCTGCTGGACGATACAGGAGATGAGACGGCTCTACACGCCGAACCAGCCTATCAACGGGCTCGAGCCGAATGCGAGCAGATCCTTCAGCGGTTCTCGGCTTCACCACACCTCGACGAGGCGCTGCAACCATTCGTTCGACAGGTCGCACAGGCCGCTTTCTGGCGTTCCTGGAACATCGAACCCGATGCAGTCGCCTGGACAGGGACGGGAGAGCTTGCCGCCGCTTATCTAGCCGGTGCACTCACTCTGGAACAGGCGATAGAGCGCCTTCTTCACCCGAGCGAGGCCCCGCTACCAGCAGCCCCCCTCCCGCTCTATGAGCTGCAACCGGCTTCAGAAGCCACGCTGGAACGTTTCCTTGAGGACGGATATGACCTTGTGCTCTCGTTTGCCTCTCCCTCTTCAATCGGCGAGGTTCTCCAACAGCACGCACGGCAACAAGAGAGAGAGCTTACCCTTCTTGCCGCCTCCGACGCGCCCTTAGAGGTGCTTGCCCTGCTCTACACCTGTGGCTATCCGATCAACTGGCAGCAGCTTTACCCCGAGCCCGGCTCGCTTGTCTCATTGCCACTCTACTCCTGGCAGCGGGAGCGGCTCTGGCCCGAATGGCTGGATCTCGCCACGATCAGCACACCGCCCGAAGCACGCGAACAGCCGCCCTCCCTATCTCAACCGAGCGAGCGGCAAGACGAAACACCGGAAACAGTGCTGATCTCGCTCTGGACCGAGGCATTGGGCTATCCCGAGCTTGACCGAGACGCAAACTTCTTCGCCCTCGGGGGACACTCTCTCCTTGCTGAACAGCTCCTTGCTCATATCAACCATCATTTCCACGTGCGCCTCTCGCTCAGCCAGCTTCTGCAAGCGCCAACGCCCGCGCAGTGTGCAGCTCTGCTTGCGACTTTACGTGAGGAGCGCGAAGAGACGCCGCCGCTTCCGCTCATCCAACCAGACCCGGACCATCGCTCCGACCCCTTCCCGCTGACCGAAGTACAACATGGTTACTGGATTGGTCGCAGCGACGCTTTTGAGATCAGCAACGTGGGCAATCACGCCTATATCGAGGTAGCAGCACCCGAGATCGATTTCCAGCGGTTCGATGCCGCGATTCAGACACTTCTTGCCAGGCATGAGATGCTACGTGCCATTCTGCTCCCTGATGGTCAGCAGCAGATTGTTGCTGAGATTCCGCCTTTCTCAAGTCGCGTGATTGATCTTCGGGCACTCGCTCAGCCGACTCAGGACGCACAACTCGCCGCTTTTCGCCGGCAGATGGATCATCAGATTCTGCCATTGGATCGCTGCCCGGCGTTTGAGGTACTCATCTTCCTGCTGGACAAAGGGAAGACGCGTATTCACTTGAGTGTGGAGTCTCTCTTCTTTGATGCATGGAGTATGAACCTTCTCCTGCATGAGTTTTTGCACTTCTATTACCGCCCGCATGTTCCCTTACCGGCGCTGGAACTGTCCTTCAGAGACTACGTTCTGGCAGAACAGGAACTACGGCAGTCCGAGCTATACCGCCGCTCTCAAACCTACTGGGAGCAGCGAATACCAGAGCTTCCACCGGCTCCAGACCTACCACTTGCCCGCTCGGCCCAAACGCTCAAGCAGCCACGCTTTGTCCACCGAAGCGCAAAGCTCAGCCGTCAACAATGGCAACGCATCAAGGCACGCGCTGCTCAGGCGGACGCCACACCATCGGGTGTTCTGCTCACAGCCTTTGCGAATATCATCGCGGCATGGAGCAAGTCGCCTCGTTTCAGCATCAACCTGAGCATCTTTAACCGTCTGCCGCTACACCAGCAGATACATCAGATCGTTGGTGATTTTACCTCGCTCATCATTGTGGGTATGGATCATTCAACGCCGCGCTGCTTTGCAGAACAGGCCCGAGCAACACAGCAACAGCTCTGGCGCGATCTCGATCACCGCCACTATAGCGGAATTCATGTCTTGCGAGAGCTGGCCCGCCGCAAAGGCGACATCTCAGGTGCGGTCATGCCCATCGTTTTTACCAGCTTCCTGATCCAGGATACCGCCAGCAAGGACACACCTCTCTGGAACGAAACGCTCTATTGTGTGACCCAGACGCCACAGGTCTGGCTTGACCATCAAGTGCACGAAACGGCAGGCGAGCTGATCTTTCACTGGGAATCCGTGGATGAGCTTTTTCCACCGGGCCTGATCGATGCCATGTTTGAGGCCTACTGCTTGCTTCTTGAGCGTCTCGCAACCGAAGACGAGCAAGCCTGGCAGGAGGTACCACGACAGCTTGTGCCGACCGAGCAGCTACAGCAGCGCCAGCAGGCCAACGCGACAGCGGCCCCGGTCTCCCACGCCCTCCTGCATACCCTTTTTAGCGAGCAGGCACTCCGCCGGCCCGAGGCGGTCGCCGTTGTTTCACCCCACCGCACCCTGAGCTATCAACAGGTCTACTCGGGGATGATGCAGCTTGCCAGACAGCTTCGGGCATCTGGCGCATCACCAGATCAACTGATCGCGGTTGTGATGGAGAAAGGATGGGAACAGGTTGTCGCGGTGCTCGGTATCCTTCAGGCGGGCGCAGCCTATTTGCCGATTGATCCCCACCTGCCAACCGAGCGGCTCCACTATCTCTTGAATCATGGTGAAGTCACGCTTGCTCTGACGCAGTCATGGGTAGACGAGCGCACCAACTGGCCACCCCATGTCCAGCGGATCCACGTCAATTCGCTTGATCTCGAACAGGCCGTCTCGCAGCCTCTCGACTCGGTTCAAACACCTGAGCATCTGGCCTATGTCATCTATACCTCTGGCTCAACGGGACTGCCCAAAGGGGTGATGATTGACCATCGAGGCGCGGTCAATACGATTCTTGACATCAACTCGCGCTTCAACGTTAACAGCAATGACCGGGTCTTCGCGCTCTCCGCCTTGAATTTCGATCTTTCAGTATATGATATCTTCGGCTTGCTAGCAGCCGGGGGCTCACTGGTCATTCCGCCCGACGGCTCAGAGCGGAATCCTGCCCTCTGGCTTGAACTGCTCCAGCACGAGCGCGTCACGCTCTGGAACTCGGTTCCCACGCTTCTGCACATGCTGGTCGAGTACACCGCAAACGACTCCGCCCTACAACAGACCTCACTTCGCCTCGCTCTCCTCAGCGGCGACTGGATACCGCTTTCACTGCCTGACCAGGCCCGCGCGCAGCTCCCATCGCTTGAGATTATCAGTCTGGGAGGAGCAACCGAGGCTTCCATCTGGTCGATTCTCTACCCGATCAACGCGCTAGAACCGCACTGGAAGAGCATTCCCTATGGTCGCCCGATGCTCAACCAGCGCTTTCACGTGCTGAATTATGATCTTGAACCGGCTCCCGTCTGGGTTCCCGGCGATCTCTACATTGCTGGAATCGGGCTCGCTCGGGGCTACTGGCGCGACGAGGAGAAAACATGCGTCAGCTTCATCACCCACCCTCGCACCGGCGAGCGGCTTTACAGGACCGGTGATCTGGGTCGCTACCTGCCAGATGGCACGATTGAGTTTCTGGGCCGCGATGACTTCCAGGTGAAGATACAAGGCCACCGCATTGAGTTGGGTGAGATTGAGGAAACCTGCCTGCAACATCCAGACGTTCAGGCAGCCATTGCGACCGCCATCACGACCAGCACTGGTGAAAAGCGACTTGTCACCTACATCGTTCCACAGCAACCGAGCGAGGCATTTACGCCATCCTTTGGAACGTCCATGCAAGCGCTTCAGCGGCTTGACAACGCCTTCGGCCTGGGCAGCATTCGCCAGACGGAGAACCGCCCGACTGTCCAGCTAACGGCACAGCGTGAACTCAGCGCCTACCGGCAGCGCCTCAGCTATCGAGCCTTCCTCCCGCATGCCATCCCTTTGACGCGGCTCGGCGACTTTCTGGCGACGCTCAGCCAGGTCGAGCTTGAGGGCCTGCCCAAATATCGCTATCCCTCCGCGGGCGGCATCTATCCCGTTCAGGTGTATATTGCGATCAAACCAGGTCGCGTCGAAGGGCTTGAGGAGGGATTTTATTACTATAACCCGCAGACGCATCAGCTGGTGTTGCTCTCGTCCAAAAATGAAGAGCAGCGCAGGGTACACGGATTGGCGAATCAACCCATCTTTGATTCGGCAGCCTTCTCCCTGTTCCTGATCGCGCATCTGAAGGGCATTCAGGCTCATTACGGTCCGCTCGCCCGGGATTTCTGCCTGCTTGAGGCGGGCTATATGAGCCAGCTTCTTATGACCGAGGCCCCGCGCCATAATCTCGGCCTCTGCCCTATCGGTGATCTCGACTTCGCGACAATGCAGGGCGCTTTCGGTCTCCAGGAAGGCCAGATCCTCCTTCACACGCTGCTTGGTGGCGCGATTGATCCAGCAGCAGCAAGCGGCTGGTCGTTCCTTCCGACTACCCATGCGCCAGCCGACATTCGACAATCGCTACAGGCGTTCCTGCGTCAGAAGCTGCCTCAGTATATGCTTCCCTCCACTATTGTTGTGCTCGATGCGCTGCCGCTGACAGCAAACGGCAAGGTGGATCGTAAAAATCTGCCCGAACCCGATCTGAGCAGCCTGCGCACGCATGGCCCGGCAGTCCCACCCGAGACCGAAACCGAGAAGCAAATAGCCGCAATCTGGCAGGAGCTGCTACCGGGGGCGACAATTGGCCGCTACGACAGCTTTTTCGATCTGGGAGGCAATTCGTTGCTGCTCGTGCGGCTTGCGACGCGGATACGCAACGCGTTTCCTCTTGATTTCTCATTCCCGACGCTCTTCCGCAAACAAACGCTTGCTGACCTCGCAGAATACATTGAGGATCAGCTACTCCAGAAAGTGGAAAGTTTATCCGAAGCAGAAGCGCAGCAAATGATGCAAGCGCTGTTTCGTTCATAATATCCAGGAGGTGCGTGTGTCTCATCTCGACAAACAGGAACGGCAGGCGCGGCTCTCACCCGCCCAGCAGGCTCTTTTTCGGCTCTGGAAGCGGGGAGAAAGTAGTACCGGCAATAACAACCGGCACATCACTCCTCGCGCAGAAGATGGCCCGGTTGCCCTTTCATTCTCACAGCAGCGGCTCTGGTTCCTTGACCGGCTTGAACCGGGCAACCCGTTCTACACAATTAGCGTTGCGTTCCGGCTCTCGGGTTCGCTGCGCGTCGATCTCTTACGAGAAAGCCTGAATCGCGTTGTACAGCGCCATGAGTCGCTACGCACCGCCTTTACCATAGCCGATGAGCAACCGCTACAGTATGTTCTCCCGCTAACGCACTGTCCGTTTCAGGAGCAGACGCTAGCCATTCCCCCTGGGCCCGGGGAATTACAGGAGCAGCTTCGGACCGAAGCGCGTACGCCCTTCAACCTGCAAGAGGGGCCGCTGCTTCGCGCTCGGGTGCTTCATCTCAACGCGCAAGAGCATATATTGCAGATCAGTATGCACCATATCATTTCAGATGGCGGCTCAATGGACATCTTTCTTGCTGATCTGGCTGCGTACTATAATGCCCTTCTTGTCGCGAAAAAGCCGCAACTCCCTTCCCTTTCAGTTCACTATGCAGATTATGCGGTCTGGCAGCGCGCAGAGCTGACCACAGAGAAGCTTGCGCCGCATCTGGAATACTGGAAGCAACGCCTGAACGGGATTCCTCCGCTGCTTGACCTGCCCACCGATTACCCGCGCCAGGCCATTCAACGCTATCAGGGCTCACTGCTCGAAATTCGGCTACCCGCTTCACTGACCGCCACCCTACGGACTTTCTGCCAGCGTGAAGGTGTTACTCCCTTCGCGGCGCTTCTGGCAACGTTTCAGGCGTTTCTTGCCAGATATACGGGACAGAAGGATATTGTGATTGGTACCGATATTACCGACCGGGAGCACGCCGAAACCGAAGCGGTCATCGGGTTCTTTGTCAATACGCTGCTTGTGCGCACCCACGTCACATATGAGCAGACATTCCGGGAGCTGCTTCGGCAGGTCAGACAGCAGCTTCTAGAAGACATTGCTCATCATCAGGTTCCATTCGACACACTGGTTGCGGAGCTTCAGCCAGAGCGCACCCTGAGCCACTCCGCGCTCTTCCAGGTGATGTTCTCCCTGCAAAATACCCGGATCGATAGCACCACCCTGACAGGGCTTCAGCTTGAGCGATTAGTTGTTGACAGCCACATTTCCCGCTTTGATCTCCTCTTCGACCTCTTCGATACCGGGGAGCAGATCAGCGGCGTGATTGAATACAATACCGATCTATTCAAAGCTGAAACCATCTCGCGGATCTTCAACTACTGGCTTACCCTGCTCACAAGCGCCCTCGCACAGCCCGAGCAGCGCATAGCACAGCTTCCGCTCCTCAGTGATGCCGAACGCCGGCGTATGCTTATCGAGTGGAACACCACGTCGCCGCGCATTGCGTACCCCGAACATTGCGACCTCGCGGCCCTCTTCACGGCGCAGGTCAACAGGACTCCCGATAGCATCGCCGCCATCTGTGAAGAGGAACAGATCACCTATGCCTGCCTGAAACAGCGCGTCGACCAACTCACGGCGCTCTTACAGCAGCACCAGATCGGCCCGGAAAGCGTGGTCGGGATCTGCCTTGACCGCTCCATCTTGATGCTTGTCTCCCTGCTTGCGATCTTCCAGGCCGGGGCCGCCTATGTTCCGCTGGAACCAGATCATCCACGCGAGCGGCTTCACCTCTTGCTTGAGGAGACGGCGGTTTCCTTGCTGCTCACCACCCGCGCCCATCTTCAATGCATGGAACCAGGCAGGCGGCAGGCTATCTGTGTCGAAGAGCTTTCACATCAACAAGCAACAGGCCAGCCAGAGCCGATCCAACCGCAGCCTGAGCAGCTTGCCTACGTCATCTTCACATCTGGCTCGACGGGCCGCCCCAAAGGAGCAATGCTTACCTATGATGGCATGCTCAATCATCTCTACGCCAAAATCGACATCTTGCAGCTCGGGGAGCGAGATCGTGTGGCACAAAGCGCGTCACTCAGCTTTGATATCTCGCTCTGGCAGTTTCTCTCGCCGCTCCTTGTTGGTGGTACTGTCTGTATCCTCGACTCAGCTACAATGTATACTCCCTCGCAGCTCTACCAGTCACTACACCGTTTCAATATCAGCGTCCTCGAACTGGTGCCGGCACAAATTCGTATGTTGTTGGAAGAGCGACAGCAGCGAGCCGTGTCGGACACGGTCCCGCTTCGCTGGCTGATCTCAACCGGTGAGGCAATCCCACCACAGTTGTGCCGCCACTGGCTTGAGCGCTATCCCAATGTGTCGCTTATCAACACCTACGGCGCGACCGAGTGCTCCGACGACGTAACCCACGAGATTATCGCAAAGCTACCGGACGAGCAGAGCAGCAATGTCGCGGTCGGTCACCTGATCCCGGCTATGCAGATCTACATTCTTGATGACGCTCTCGAACCGGTTCCGGTCGGCGTCCCCGGTCATATCTATATCGGAGGGCAGGGCGTCGGTAGAGGCTACCTGCACAACCCTGCACGTACCGCAGAAACCTACCTGCCCGATCCATTCAGTGCACAGCCCGGAGCTCGCTTCTACAAAACGGGCGATGTGGGGCGCTACTGGCCTGATGGGCGCATTGAGTGCCTCGGGCGCATCGATAATCAGGTCAAAGTACATGGGCACCGGGTCGAACTGGGCGAGATAGAAACAGTGCTGATGCGGCATGAGCAGGTTGCAGAAGCGGTAGCAATCGTTCGTGAAGACGCAGCAGACAGGCATATTGTTGCCTATGTCGTTCCTCGCGAAGCCTCGCTCTCGACCCAGGTCTTGCGCACCTTCCTGCAACAGAAGCTACCTGAATATATGCTGCCCGCTCATTTCGTCCTGCTTGAACGTTTCCCGCTCAACGCCAATGGAAAGATCGATAAGCACGCGCTGCCCGCTCCCTCAGCCACCTTTACCGGAGAGTCCTATGTTGCCCCGAAGAGTCCGGCAGAAGAGCTGATCGCCGCACTCTGGGCCGACCTGCTCTCGCTTGAGCGCGTGGGCCTTCATGATAACTTCTTTGTGCTTGGCGGCCATTCTCTCCTTGCCACACAAACACTCTTCCGGATTCGCTCCATCTTCGAGGTTGAGCTTCCTTTGCGCAGCCTCTTTGAGCGGCCAACCGTTGCAGGAATCGTAGATGAGCTGGCTCAACTCTATGAGGATCGCGCAACGGTGGATGAAATAGCGCGTATCTATCAGGAGATAGCAAGTCTTCCAGACGAAGAGCTTCCGTAGGGCTGGCCGTCTTGTCGCCTCACAGCCCCGATCAGGCGACGGGACGGCTTTAACAGGTCACTCGTCGGCCATATGGGGAAAGCATTCTCCTCCTGAGATTACTCCTGTGCGCAGCTTTTCTCCTCCTTTGGCGTATAGCGTCTCTCATTTTCTCTTCTCGTCGAAAATCCTCTCTACGATGATTGTCTTTCTTTTAAGAGCACAGTACACTTACATCTACAGGTGTTTTTTCAGCCTCTTACAGTGCTCAAGCGCATTTATAGCGGCTCTATCAAACTGCGAAGCACCAATAGAAAGCACTCGAAAGGAGATGGCAAGATGTCCCATGACGAAAATGAGGATACCAGACGCTATAAAGTTGTTGTGAATCATGAGGAACAGTATTCTATCTGGTTTGCGGATCGCGAGGCACCTGCGGGCTGGCGCGAGTGCGGTTATGAGGGACCGAAAAGCGACTGCCTGGCTTACATTAAAGAGGTCTGGACAGATATGCGTCCCTTGAGCCTGCGCAAACATATGGAGGAAGTCGCCTCCCAATCGAAAGAGCAGTAGACAGTATTCAGCGCGCAAAGAGAGGAACAATGTACAAATATTGTAAAGCGTACCGGCTTGCAGAATTGCGGCAATTTCGCGGCTGGATAGAACAGCCAACCGCAACACCTCCAGACGCCGACACCATCTGCTACCTCTGCGATGATTTTACGGTCGTCCTCAGTCCTGTACAGGAACAGGCTCCACTTTTCGCAAAGGTGACACCCGAATGGCGGGAGTTCTGTCAGGAAACCCTTCACTTTGCGATTCCCGAAGACCTGCAATATGCCTATCAAGCAGATGCGTAATCTTTGCCCATTCTCGCATGTACGAAAGGAGCGACCTTCCAATGAACGAGCTTGTACAGCGGCTTTCTCAGGGGAAACATCCCGTTGTTATTGGTGGCTCACGGCCCACACTACAGGAATTTCAGCAGCGTCTTACTGAACTCGGATATGTCTTCCTCAAGTTTACGGGGACACGCGGGGGTACAGATCTTGGTGTACGTGTCGATCAGAGCTCTACCGATCTCAGTCAGGCCGATTTCGCGACAGGATCTGGTACGGTCCACGTCGAGGGCACACTTACCCTGAACTATGTTCCCGTCCGCTGCATTGCTGATATCGACCTTTCGACGCAGGGAGGAACCGGCTACCTCGTCATCATGGAGGGACAGCCCGCCTGATCCTTCCGCGTTGGGGGCTACCCTTCTCTCATTGAGAACCGAACACTGGAGCCTCTCCCTGCTCTGCTGTTCAGTTCCGGGTTACAGCAGAGGTGTTCATCCTCTCGATAGTCCTCTGTCGAGTTCGACGCATCAAAGCTTCTGGCACAGCCTTGCAAGCCCTCTATGCAGGATCAGATCAGTCGCTCCCGGCTGTGCCAGCACATCCCAGGCCATCCGCTGTATACCCGGCTCTCCGACGGAAGAGGTCAGTGTTTTTCCCCGCTGGACAATGACAAACATGTAAAACACCTGATACGCGCAATGGTCATAGAGGCCGATCATTTTTCAGCGTTATCACTATGCTTTGATGACTGATGAGGAGATGCTTTCCTGAGTTGACAGAGAATTGAGGCAAGGGCAGGAAGGATCCTATCACTTTACAGACACAAACAAATGGGATAGAAACATCTTCCTGCTTCTTTGTACCTATTTCAGCTACTTACTCAAGAATAATACTATTGAACTATCCATTCACAGCAGCTTCCCTCAGGCACGAAGTCAATCACCTTCACCAGAAGGAGGAGGTTTGTGTCTGGACTCCACCACAGTTCAGCCCCTTCACAGAAAGATTGCTTTGGCTTCCTTGTCCGACACATCAGGGATAAGTGACACCTGCCCCGTTCTCGCCCGGTCCTGCCGAACAAGAAGTGTTCTCCGTTCGACGCGAGTGTCAGTTCACTGCGCGATTGTCTCTTGCTGTATGCTTTGATGGTTATAGACTAAAAGTCTGTAACCATCATTCTGAGGCAATTGTCATGTTTGAGAGGGAGACACTGCTGTTCTCTCTTTGGCCCGCTTGAGCAACCGTTGCAGCAGGCTCATTCCTCTCCTGCCTGAAGACGAGAGCATCCCGAGCCGCTACTGAAGTGAAACGCTCAGATATCCAAACAGTGGAACAAAAATGCGTGCTCGCCCTCTTCGTCTTCTCAGTGGCCTGTTTTTACATAGAAATGCTTAACTCCTGCGAGAAAGGGGCTTTTGATTGGCTCAACAACTTGAGCGGGAACAGCCTTCAAGTCGGGAAAGCGCTCCAGCAAGATCGGCAAGGCAATCCTAGCCTCCAGCCGTGCCAGAGGCGCACCCAGGCAGAAGTGAATGCCGTGGCCGAAAGTGAGATGACGGTTAGGATAACGCTGGATATCGAAGTAGTCTGCATTTGAGAATTGAGCTTCATCATAATTCGCAGAGTCCACCATCACCAGTATCGGTTGATATTTACCGATCTGCTGTCCCCCCAGGGTCGTTTCAGTTGTTGTGAAACGAAAATCGCTTGCAACCGAGGGGAAACAGCGCAGAATCTCTTCAATCGCTCCGGGCATCAACGAAGGATCCTCCCGCAACTGGTTAGCAACATCAGGATAGGTATCAAAGCAGACCACCGCGTTGCCCAGCAGATTCGCCGTAGTTTCGTGACCTGCTATCAACAGTAACAGACAGAACTCCAACAATTCTTCATCGTTCAGTTTCTCTCCATCCACCTCAGCGGCAAGCAGAAGACTGATGAGATCGTCCCCAAGGGCCGCACGCCTCGCTTTGAGCACTTCCCCAAAGTAAGCGTTCAGAGCTTGCAAACTCTCCTCGCGGCTCTGGGAGAAGCTGGTTCTGTCTTCAAACTGGTAACCAGTGGTCAATGTGTTACACCAGGCATGGAACTTCACACGATCTTCCACTGACACACCCAGGAGCTCAGCAATGACAGTCAGTGGCAGCGGATAGGCAAAATCCTGGATCACATCCATCTCACCACGCACCTGTACCTGATCGAGGAGTGCATGAGTAATAACGCTGATACGCGGTGCCAGTTTCTCTACAACACGGGGAGTGAATGCTCGATGGATAATCGTGCGAAGCTTTCGGTGGCGTGGCTCATCCAAACCCAGGATGCTGAACATGGTGGGCATCCCGGATGGGAGATCCTCGAATCGGCGCGGATCCGAAGAAAAAGTGGTATGATCGTTCAGCACACGCACCGCTTCAGCATAGCGAAAGACCATCCAACTCCCGGCTCGCGGCTCGAAGAAGACGGGACTCTTCGCACGCATCTGCTTGTAGTGCTCAAGAGGCGGCCTGATCGGACTTTCGATTATTTTATGCATAGTGGCGATTTCCTTTCCTGGGCCTTGACCATTTATACCGGGCAAGCCCTCTTCAAAAGATTGAGTAATAACACCTATGGCTCTTTCCTGCTCACCAGACTGAGATTCACTCATCAGAGCGGCATGCAGGAAGAAACGGACGGGAAACACGCTTCATTTCCACTCCTTACTTTGTACGACTGTAATCCAACAATCGTTTGGTTGGTTTTTAGCCCAAAAAAAGGGCGTTTCCGTATCTATGTTTTTCATGGACAAGAAGTCTGGAGAAGGATAGCAAGTACTTCTCATACTAATACCCGCTCGGGCTCCTGCTCAGGAATAGCATACACCGCCATGTTTTCAACATGATAGTGCAGCGTTGTATGATGCATGACGGCACTGGTAACACTACCATACACAGTGACAGAGCAATATCAGCATTGTGCAAACACTGCTCAGTTCTATAAGAACCCATCCGCGGGTAGCAGGAAGGCCGTGCAAGTATGTCACAGTGTTACCAACCAAACATTTTGTTGGTAACACTATACCAGAGGAAGATTGATCCTGTCAATCTTTTTCATCATTTCAGGCTCCCAAAGTCTCCTATACACCAGCCTACCACCATGAGAGCTCCACGCTGCTTCATGAGAAGCGCGACGGTACAAATCCGCCGGGGAGTTGTTATGGTGGTTTGTAAGGACTGGCAACCTCTGACGCGAGACCTCTGTAGACTGGCCCAGGAGGCATCTTTTATCTCTCTCTTTCCATCTTGTATTTTCAGCATCCCACCCCTTTCCAACAGTTTCATCTCACATTATCATTTTTACTATACTTTACGTCAAATATACTATACACATCATTATATCTCCCATAACATCTTCACTACCTCACACAAGCTGACATCCCTCCTCCCTATTTCCTGACCGTTCACTCGCGCCTTGACAGCCCCCTCCTTTTCTGGTACAGTGCCACTAACAAATAAATTGGTGGGGAAAAGACATGCCACGCTCTCTTGAACCGACAAATGCTCGTGAACGGGTCCTTGACGGTGCCGAAAAGTTGTTCGCGGAACGCGGGTATCGTGCTGTCACTCTGCGGGATATTGCATCCAGCATCGGTGTGCACCATACGACGCTCTATCATCACGTCCCTGAGGGAAAGGAACACCTTTTCATGGAAGTGATTGAGCGTAATTTTCATCATCATCGACAGGGGCTTTCTTCTGCCATTTCCCAGGCTGCCCCGAATCTCCAGGCTGTGCTCTATGCGGTATCAGATTGGTTGCTCTCTCAGCCTCCTATGGATCTGGTGCGCCTTGTCTACTCGGATATGCCCGCTCTCGATCCCGCTCATGCCCGTCAGCTCACTGAGCTTGCTTACAGCTCCATGCTCTCCCCTATTGAGGGCGCTCTTCGTAGCGCTTATGAGCGTGGCGAGATTGGACATCATGATTTTGCCCACGTAGCAGGTGCTATTCTTGGCCTGATCGAAAGCGTGTATGCTATCCCTGAACAAAACAGCGAAAAGAGGCAGGCAATAGCGCGCGAGGTGCTTGATATCCTTGCAGCAGGCTTGCGTACATATGAAAGCACGCCCTCTTAGCGCGCTCTTTTTCAGCACGAGATTTCGGGCCCCACCAGATCAGCATGCAAGGTGTACCGACAGCGCTGCCAGATAAAGCGCATGCCCTTGCCTATTTTGTGCGAGCGAGAGCGCTTTTCCCCGTGCCTGGGAGCTCTCAGGAGTGGGACAGCCTGCCACTGCATCAGGAACATCGGTTCCCTTACCCAGGTTCGGAAATGTCATCAAAAAGCCAGGAAGAAGAACCAACAAAAGAATGAATTGGGTGGCGCGGATGACTTCCTCAATGGCAGCACATTGTGCTTTTGAGGCAGCAAGCTTGCTTTCGGAGATCAGCATCCCTTGCTCCTTTTCCGTCATCCTCTGTTGTGTGAAATCATACCATCACCGCTCGGGCTGTCACGTGGTCTCTGCTGCTTTTTCTGCATGCGCCATGCATCCCCTTATCTAAAGACAGGGGCCTTCTGGCGCTTCCTGGTGAACTATCGCTGCCGTGTTGCGATCCTCGACGACATCTCGCAATATGTGGCTCAGAGCCGTGGCTTCAGAGACTTCGTGTATGACACGAACAATGGCGATCAGCTCTGGTTCGCTTCAAACCTCTAAGAACTCGAAGAGCACTTACAGCACCTTCAGAGGCACTGATGAAGCAAGGCCGTCGCTGTCCTGAAAGCAGCCCCTTCCGATTTCTACGACGGCTCGCCTTTCCCCGACCATGAAGAAGAGATTGTCAGGCTGTCAAGCATTGGCAAAAAGGCCTGTTTTCGATATTGCTCCAAGGAGCTCTGTGTAGAGCTACAAGCAGCCAGAAAGACCTTCTTTTCCGGAAGCTGTGCTACCAGCATGACC
>Ga0164243_10004627_pt1 | contig 21458 bp, 24 predicted proteins | sample OricompcompostOP_FD_108781 | JGI IMG/M metagenome (GOLD analysis project Ga0164243, IMG submission 108781) | Organic Plus compost microbial communities from Emeryville, California, USA - Original compost - Organic plus compost (OP) | ecosystem: Engineered > Solid waste > Mixed feedstock >...
ATCTACCACCTCGCCAACGTGGGCGATGCAAAAACGCTCATCATCCACCCCGCCACTACCACGCACCAGCAGCTCAGCGAGGAAGAACAACGCAAAGCCGGCGTAGAACCAGGCCTGTTGCGCATTTCCCTGGGGATAGAACATATTGAAGATATCAAACAGGATATAGCGCAGGCCTTTGCCCAGGTGGGATAAATTCACTGCGCTTCTCCTTGCCCGGACAGGTTCATACGGTTTCCTGTCCGGGCATTTTATTTACACAAACAACACTGTGTCAACAACGGCATGCACTTTGGTTCTGCTTCTTTAGAATTAAAGTATATGGCAAATGTAAACGGACACATGGTTTTTGATGAGGCAGTACACCAGAGTCCTGCCCATAGCTTCTACAAGGAAGCCTTGACGCACCTGCAGGAAAGCGGCGCGTCGTTCATGCTGGGTGGCGCGTTTGCCATGTTTCATTATACCGGCATTTACCGCGACACCAAGGACCTCGACATCTTCTGCAAGTCCACCGAATACCCCAGGATACTGGAATACTTTTCCCGGCAGGAAGGCTATACCGTGGAACTCACGGATGTGCGCTGGCTCGCGAAAGTCTTTAAGGGCGATCATTTCATCGACATCATTTTCGATACGGTCAACAACATCTGCCGGGTGGACGATACCTGGTACCAACATGCCGTGCCGGCCGTCTTCGCCGATGTGCCCGTAAAACTCATTGCCCCGGAGGAACTGATCTGGTGCAAGCTGTACGTACAGAACCGAACGCTTCGACGGCGCGGACGTTAACCACGTCATGATGCGGTATGAGCCGCTGGACTGGAAACGCATCCTCTTCCGGATGGATCAGCACTGGCATTTACTGCTGGCGCAACTATTAACGTTTCAGTTTGTTTACCCTTCGGACTATCACCGGATTATTCCCCGTTGGCTGTTCGATGAACTGATGGAACGGGCCGCGATGCAATACCATCTCCCCCCGCCCACCGAAAAAGTATGCAGGGGGCCCATTATTGACCAAACCCAATACGCAGTAGACATCCTGGAATGGCATTATAAGTGTACCACCATCAAAACCGTTTGAATATGGCGCAGGAAAAGATAAGAATTGCCGCAGCAGGCGATTTACACGTTACTTCAGCAGATAAGGGAAAATGGACGGACTTTTTTAAACAGGTATCCGCAGGAGCAGATGTATTGCTGCTCGCGGGCGACCTTACCGATACCGGCGATGAATCCGAAGCGGAAATCCTCGCCGCAGAGCTGAAAGCCTGCACCATCCCAGTGGTAGCGGTGCTGGGCAACCACGACTACGAAAAAGGCCGGCAAAAACTCATCCGCCAGATCATTCAGGAACATAACGATATCCATATCCTGGACGGGGAATGCACTATCATCCGCAAAGTAGGATTTGCCGGCATCAAAGGCTTTGGAGGCGGCTTTAACGGCCATATGCTCTCCATGTTCGGGGAAGGGGAAATGAAAGCCTTTGTGCAAACAGGCGTAAACGAAGCCCTGTTGCTGGACCGGGCGCTGGCCCGGCTGGACCAGGAGCATCCGGACATCCCGAAGATCGCCCTGATGCATTACTCCCCCTCTATTGACACCGTAAAGGGCGAACCGGAGCAAATCTATCCCTTCCTGGGCTGCTCCCGGCTGGCGGAGCCGATCATGCGCCGCAAAGTGGCCGCAGTCATCCACGGGCATGCGCATATGGGAGCGTTCGAAGGCAACCTCGGCAAAGTGAAAGTATATAATGTGGCGCGGCATGTATTGAAAACCACGGGCAATATCTCCGGTTACCACCTGCTCAATATCTGAAACTGTAGATAATAATGCAGTGATTGGGCAATTAATTCTATACTTAATGATCTCTTATGGATACAAACCAGGCCACCGCTTACGGTACCCTTATTTACAACAAACTACACAACTGGCTGGTAGCGTTTATCAAAATGCTGCCGAATATGGCAGTAGCCATTATCGTTTTCATCATTTTCTACTTCCTCGCGAAGTTCGTCCGGAAGCTTACCTTCCGCTTCTCCACCCGCTTGTCCGAAGCGCCGGCTATCTCCAACCTGGTAGCCAGCATCATGTACCTGATCTTCCTGTTGATGGGATTGTTTATTGCGCTGAACGTGCTGCAGCTGGACAAAGCGGTTACCTCCCTGCTGGCGGGCGCCGGTATCATCGGCCTGGCCCTTGGCTTCGCCTTCCAGGACCTGACCGCCAATTTCATCAGCGGCATTTTCATCACCTTTAAAAAACCATTCGAAGTGGGCCACGTGATAGAAACTAATGGCTTTACAGGTACGGTGGAGGAAATTGAATTGCGCTCTACCACTATGGTAACCGATGACGGGCTGCGGGTCATCATCCCCAACAAGGACATTTTTCAAAAACCTATCATCAATCATTCCCTGACCCCGTTACGCCGCATCGTCCTCAATTTCATGATACCGCTTAGTGCGGGCCTCGCCGGGGCGGAAAAGCTCATGACGGATATCGTGCTTAAAATGAAAGACGTGCAGCCGGACCGTCCTAAAACCGTCTGGTTTACCGGCATCGATGGGGTGAACAATAAAGCGCAGGTGCGCTTATCCTGCTGGGTAGACAGTGCCAAACCGGAAGTCTATGAACGGGTCACGCACGACCTGATCGTGCAGGTTACAGGGGCGCTAAAGGGCGCGAGCCTCATGTAAGGCGGCCTTCCCGATCTTTCCCAGGTGCGTATGCTGAAAATCGTCGTTGTACTTAAGGCCATACCCCAGCATGCGGTCAAAAGAGCTGTGCGCCAGCAGCAGTAACCCTGCCGTTAACAATACGGGAACACCTGCCAGGTATCCCGCGCCAGCAACGGCCACGGCTACCCCGCGATGATGGAATATATTATAACACCAGGCTCCCACCCGGGTATTAACCAGGTAACCCAGCATACTTAAATCAGGCGCAAGGAATAAAGGAATCCATACCCAAACGGACAAGCCCAGGTTGAATTTAGACAGTAAATAAATGGATACTGCGGTGAGTGCGATTTCTTCTGCCTGTAATAACTTTTTCATATCGTTTTGTTTGATGATGTAAAAGTAGGCAGCAGGGCCACGCCCTTTCTTGATATAAATCAAGAACTCCTATAGTTGTTTCTTCCGGATGCGGCTCAGGGTTTCAGGGGTCATGCCCATCATGGAAGCGAGGTATTGCAGGGGCACCTGGTTGAAAATGGCCGGATGCTGGTCAAACAGCCATTTGTAGCGCTGCTCCGCCGTCATAGACAACAGGCCGAACACACGGTCTTCCATATACGTAAAGCAACGGGCAATAAATCTCCTTTCCAGCTGCGGCCAGCGGGGCAGCAGCTCCCCCAGCCGGTCATAAGCCTTTTTATCAATGGAAAACAGCTCGCAGTCTTCCAGCGCCTGTACGTGGTAACGGGCAGGCTTGTCGAACACGAGGCCGCCCAGGTCCGTAATGAAATACCCCGGCGTAGAGATCCATTGCGTCACCTCCTTTTCCGGCGTATCTATGTAAAACCTCACCAGCCCTGAGCGCTGGAAACTCATGGTATGGCATACCTGCCCCGCTTTCAGGAAATATTCATTTTTCCGTAAGGTCTGCGGCAGGAAGCTTTCACGGATGATCTCAATCTCGCTATCCTCCATGCTGAAATAAGATTTTAAATAATCGGCCAGGTCCGTCATTGTTCCATGAGTGGTAAGTGTCAAAAATAGAAAAAGCTTATTTTAGAATCAAAAAATGAAGCGCCCCTTATTACTCCTTTGCCTTGCCCTTAGTTATTCATTTGCGATGGCCCAATCCCCGGAGGATGCCGTGAAAGCCGGGGTAAACAAGCTCTTTGTAGCCATGCGTACCGGCGATAGCGCCCTGCTGCTCTCCTGCTTTACTCCCACTGCCGTACTCCAGACCATCACAAAGCAAAACAGCGTACGTACGGAATCCGTCAGCGCCTTTGCCGGTAGTATTTCCAAAATCCCGGCAGGTGCGGCAGACGAGCGCATTACCTTCTCCCATATACATATAGATGGCCCGCTGGCCAGCGTTTGGACCCCTTATCGTTTTTATTTCAAAGGGCAGTTCAGCCATTGTGGCGTCAACTCATTTCAACTGGTGCGGGATGGCGACACGTGGAAAATACAATTTCTCATTGATACCCGTCGCAAGGACGATTGTGTGCCCGAAGAAAGTGTAACATCTCCCCAATAACTAAAAAAGCGACAGCTGTACATCTCCTTTGGCGGCGCCAAATACATGCTGCACCTCGCGGTAGAAGGCTGCCTCATGCTCGCCTTCGTGTACGTGGAGGAAGAAATAGATTTCTTCCAGTCCCTGCGCCGTCCACTCGTCCAGCTTATCCTTCCAGTTGAGGAGCCGCTGCATATCCAGCGGATGCCCCCCTTTGGTCACAAAGCGAAGGAAGAGTTTGGGAACCGTCAGCGCCATATGCAGGCAGTCCCGCCGGCCCGGCGTATCCGTTATCACCGCGCCCATACTCAGCTCCCGCAGGGTGTTCAGCAACTCGTTGAGTTCATACTGCTGCCGGAACCAATCCGGGTGCCGTACCTCCACGAAGAAGTCGATATCCTCCGGCAGGGATTCCAGGTATTTATAGAGATTCAGTTTGCGGGCAGGAGAAAAAGATTCGCTTAACTGCAGGAAGGCTGGCCCCAGCTGGTTGCCGAAAGCGCGGATCCCATCCAGGAAAGCCCTGGTTTCATCAGCCGCATTGAGCAGGGAGCTGTGGTGGCTGATCGCCTGGGGAAATTTTGGACAGAACATGAATTCCTTGTTCTTCACCTTTTCCATCCACCGGCCAATCTCTTCCGCGCTGTAGATCTTGTAGTGCGTGGCATTCAGCTCCACGCAGTCGAAGAGCCGGCTATACTCTGTCAGCAGGTTGTTCGCCCCAGTGCCTTTCGGGTACAGGGTGCCGTTATATTCCTTGCGCGTCCACCCGGAAGAGCCGAAGCGCAGTTTGCCTTCGCCGGAACCGGTTTTCAACACTTTCCCCGTAATGGGATGGTCCGCAGGTATTTCCAGGTTTAGTTGTTCATATTTCGCCCAGTTAGCGCCAAAGTCCATATTACAATTTTGCGAAAGACCGGATGAACTCCTCCGCCACTCCCGGAGGATTAGCCCTGGTAGTCCATTCCAGCGGTTTATCATAATATTCCAGTTCGTGGATCAGCACCGGAATATGCTTTCCGAATTTCTCTGAGATCACGCCATCACTAAACAACCGGCTTACGCATTCGATGATAATCTCAATGAAGGCATCGTTGAAGGCGTTGGCTTTTTCCAGCAGCTGTTCAAACAATGCATCATCCTCTTCCGCATCGAGGTTCTGCTCCTCCGAATAGTAATACGGAGAGGCGGCAAACCAGGCGGCGAGGTGGTCGTCATCTTCCCCGCCTACGGCTACAATATCGTTCTGCAGCCAGAAGGCATAGTTCCATTTCGCTTCCGCTTCGCTGGATGCGGCCGGGATCTGGGACTGATAATGACTGTTGGTGTTGTAACTCAAGATCACCATCGGATAACGTGCTTCATCATCCTGGGCAAGATACCAGCACGACAGTGCGTAAATATCTGGTACTTCATTGTCCGGGATGCTGCGAATGCCCGCCTCCAGCATCTTGTAAGTTGCTTCCTTGAATCGCGTAATCTCGTTCATATGCATGCGTAAGCTGCAATAATAAGTTTTTATCGTAAAAAATCAACGGCTGACTTCTCCACAATAATACAATGCCGTCAGTTCGCTTTCACCACCCTAAACCCCAGGTTACTGAAAGATGCATGCCGGTGAATATTCCCGATATCCACCGAGTTAAAAAAACTGCAGGAGTTTTTACTGCACCACCAGGAACCGCCACGGGCGTGCGCCTGCGTGCTGTTCGGTTTGTCCAGCGCGGTGCGGCCTTCGCAAAATTCAAACACATTACCGTACACGTCGTATAGCCCCCATGGGTTAGGTTTGAAATGCGCCACAGGAGCAGTGTACATATATCCGTCGGCAGTATCTGCGCTGAGGTGATCATGCCCCAGCCATACGTTCGCATAGGCAGTAATCGCATCCCTGTCCCCGCCCCAGAAATAACGTGTATCAGAACCCGCTCTGGCAGCCACTTCCCACTCATCGAGCGTGGGCAGCCGGCAGCCGCTCCAATTGCAATATGCCTGCGCATCCGCAAAGCTGATGCAGGTTACCGGGTGATCCATTTTGGCGCTGATATCACCGCGACTAACACCATTGGGATATTCCCAGTACGCCGTGCTGTCTTCCAGCCAACGGAACTCTTTCAGCCCGGGCTCAAACACCATGGCGTTGTGCCGGCGCTGCGCATCGGTAACATACCCCGTCGCCTGTACGAAGGCGGCAAATTGCGCGTTCGTCACCTCGGTGACGGCTATACGAAATGCTGCCAGCCGCACGGTACGTTTCGGATTCAGCGGAAAGTTTTTCGCGCCCACCACGTAGCTGCCGGCAGGAACGGCAATGAAGCGCAAGCTATCCTGCGCGGCCACCGTAGCCACTATCAGGAGCATTGCCATTCCCAGCAGGTACTTCATTATCGCTTATAGTTTTTGTAGAAATCAGTAACGCGTTGCAGTATCAGCGCTTCATTGGCGCTGTTATAATCCAGGTAAGCCTCATAGCTGGCGTTTTCGCTGTAAAGCTTTTTCCAGGAGGCAGATTTCATAAAAGGCTCGTACTTGTTCTGTTCCATCAGCTGCAGGAACACGGTAAGGAGGTCCAGGTCCTTTTTGTCCCTGTTGTAAAAGTCGACGAGGAAAGGGATCATTTCCACAGCGTTCATCTCCAGGATGGCCTCTTTGTAATTGCACCCTATCCGCTTGCTGCGCAGCGCAGACTCTTTGATCAGCGCGCAAACACTGTCCTTGTTTTCCACGAGGAAGTCCGCCTGGCGCTTGCTCCAGATGAAATCCCCGAAGGAGCTGGGAATACGGGAGAATATCTTTTTATTTTCATCCATCACCGGCGGTACCGCATCGCAGTTCTGCGCATAAGTTTCCGGATGGATCATATGATAGGTGAATTTTTCCCGGAGGGAAAGCGAGAGGTAATCCCGGGAGCTGAGCGCCTCTGCCTCATCAGCGTCCGGTTGGATCTTCGCGATCATTTCCTTCACTTTGGCAAGGCCGTAAGGCGGTATCGATTTCCGGAACCTGGCTTCATGGTACGCCATGCTTTCTTTGCTCGGCATAGGGTATTCCTGGGCTAACAGCGTACGAAAGGGCAACAGCGACAATAATCCTAAAAATAAAAATTTCATGTAGAAATGGTATGGTGAACCGTAAAAATAAGGATTTAGGGGAAGACGCGGATGTTTTCCCCTAACCTGCCTACACTTCTTCCGAGAGCGACTTAATAACGCCAAGTGCCTGGGGCCATACTTTTTCAAAGAAGTCCTTGTATTCGGCAGCAATGTCCATGCTGACATTCAGCCGGGTGCCGCCATCTTCTTCCTTCAGCTCATAGTTCTCCATCGCCCCGATCCATTCTTTGGACTTATCATCCGGCAGCTCTTCCTTGCCGTTGAATATCATCCCCAGGTGGCGGATCGACATGAATTTTTCCGGGACGTTGTCTACGATTTCCGCTACCATGCCTTCATTGTTCTTGTTGAGGAACAGCACCCTGCTACCTTTTTTCCAGTCCGTTTCCGCGCGGGAACCTTCGCTGAAAGGGGCCGTCCACAAAGGGTAGGAATCTTCGTCCCAGAGTACGTCCCAAACAATATGCGGCGTGGCATTGATGTGTACGGTGTAGTGCATTCTTTCCATAAGCGGCTGTTTAAGTTTATACTTAGATAACAACCGGGATGGCAGGGAGTTCATTAAACGCAAACATCCGGAAGCGCGCAGCCCCCGGATGTTGTGCAAAGTCGCTTTACCAATGACTTATTTGGTCAGCATCAGCTGATACTTATGTCTGTTCTCGATGATCACCCAGATGTTGATCAGCATCATCACGCCGGCAATAGGCAGGCCGGACGGTGCGTTGAAAATATTGGTGAGCAATACGCCTACCATAACCGGCAGGATGACAATAGCGCCCAGGGCCCTTGTTCTGGCGGGGATAAAGAGGATTCCACCGATGATCTCAATAGCGCCCACGAGCGGCATCAGCCATTCCACCTGCATGAAGGCGGTCATCAGTTTCATGAGTTCCGGCGGCATATCCTTTGGCGCCGGCATGTAGTTGAAGAATTTGTTCAGACCCGCGTTGATGTACATCAGTCCGAAAAGAAGGCTGACAACGAACAGGATTTTGTTTTTCATAGACGTTAATTGTAGGTTGAAGACATTTATGCAGTCGACGAGCGACTGCATAAATGTAAACATCTTATTTTTTCCCTGCGGCAAATTTTTCGTCCAGCTGTTCCATGGCCATAGACAATCCTTCTTTGAAGCCCATCTGGATGGTAGCTTCCAGGTCTTCCAGCTTTTCGTAGGTGATCACAAATTCCACGATCGTCCTTTCCCCCTGGGGCTGAAACGTTACTTTCCAGTTAGCCTGGGGCATGTTGGTATTGATGGTACCTTCCGCGTCAGTAAAGGCGTCCTGCACGTCAAAGCCCTGTTGCGGGGTGACCGACCTGTACCGGGCAATAGCCCAGTGTTCTTCCCCTTCAGGGCCTACCATGGCGTAGCGCCACTCGCCGCCCGGGCGGAAGTCCATATGCTTGGTGCGGGCCTTCCAGGGGCGCGGCGCCCACCACTGGTCCAGGTATTCGCTTTTCGTATAGGCGTCCCATACCATGGATACCGGCGCATCGAATTCCCGCTTGATGAGGATCGATTTGTTTGCTTTATCGACGGTGAAGTCGAATGTGAGGTTACTTCTCATTTCTTTGCTTTTTTATAGTTAACAGAACTTTGTCCAATTCGGTAAAACGGTCTTCCCAGATCTTGCGGAACTGTTCCAGCCATTTGTCCACCTCTCCCATTTTCGCGCCATTAAGTTCATAAATGACCTCCCTGCCTGATTGGGCCTGCGTTACCAGCTCGCATTCCGCCAGGATCTGCAGGTGCTTGGATACCGCCTGCCGGGTGATGTCGAAATGCGCTGCAATGGCGTTTGGCGTCATGGCCTGGGCCGCTATCAGCAGGATGATGGCGCGGCGGGTAGGGTCAGCTATTGCCTGAAAAACATCTCTTCTCATGTGGTGAAAAATTAAGCGAACGATGGCTTGTAAATGAAATCACTCCTTAAACCATTTAAGCAACCGTTCAGTTGCAAATATAAGCAACCGATCGGTTGCGCCAAATATTTTTTTTGGGGGGAAAAGAAAACCGAATCCGTTTATATCTTTGCACAATCGATTTAGCAAACTCACATTCTCAATCAGCCTTATGAAAAAATCGCTTTTGTTACTCATCCTGGCAGCGATAAACGTAGCCGGAACAGCCCAGCAGAAACAAGGGCCCGGAAAGTCCGCCGTACAGCCAGCCTACTCCGGCAACCCGCTCTTCCCCGGCTGGTATGCCGACCCGGAAGCCGTGATCTTCGGTAAATCCTACTGGATCTACCCTACCTACTCCGCCGCCTACGCAAAGCAGGTATTCTTTGACGCCTTCTCCTCTCCCAACCTCACCCGCTGGACCAAACACGAACGCATCCTCGACACCAGCGCCGTCAAATGGGCCAAATACGCCCTCTGGGCGCCGGCCATCGTGGAAAAGGACAAACGGTATTTCCTCTTCTTCGGCGCAAACGATATTCAAAGCGATTCCGCCAAAGGCGGTATAGGCGTAGCCGTAGCCAACAACCCCGCCGGACCGTTTAAAGATTACCTCGGCCACCCGCTGGTAGACAAGTTCCACAACGGCGCGCAACCGATCGATCAATACGTATTCAAAGACAAGGACGGCCAGTACTACCTCATTTACGGCGGCTGGAAACACTGCAACATCGCCAAACTGAAAAATGATTTTACCGGCTTTATCCCTTTTGAAGATGGCAGCACCTTCAGGGAAATTACACCGGATAAATACGTGGAAGGCCCCTGCATGTTCCTGAAAAACGGCAAGTATTATTTCATGTGGTCCGAAGGCGGCTGGACCGGCCCCGACTACAGCGTGGCCTATGCCATTGCCGACAGTCCGACCGGCCCGTTCAAACGCATCGGCAAAATCCTGCAGCAGGATCCCGCCATCGCCAACGGCGCCGGCCATCATTCCATCATCCACAACACGAAAGCGAACAAATGGTACATCGTGTACCATCGCCGCCCGCTGACGGAGAAGGCCGCCAATTCAAGGGAAACCTGTATAGAGGAATTATTTTTTGATAAAGAGGGGTTGATCAAACCGGTAACTATCACTACAAAAGGCGTACAGGCGCAAACGTTATAACTCAGTGACTATTCCAATTTAACAGAAGCTTTATGCCCCTGCATTTGCGGGGGCATCTTATTTATGCGGAAGGCCGGGCACGTATCACTTTCTTGATGATCACGATCTGCCCCAGATGATAATGCGTATGTTCCGACAGGCCTACCAAATTTCTGAAATAATTACCATACTTCTCCTCTCCAAAGTGCGCTTCCAGCACGCCCGCTTCCAACCGGCCAATAGCGGCATGTAATTGCTCCGCCTCATGTAACACCTTTTCCAGCAAGGCTTTCCACTCCGCCTCAAATTGTATGGCCGGCGTTTCCCAGCTTGCTTTATCACTCGCCACCAACGGCCCGCCCTGCAATACCTTGCGGATAGGCTCCATGTAATACGTCATGTGATATACCAGTGCAGCAATGGTGTTGAGGTCGTACACTTTAGTCGTAGCCTCCTGCCAGGTGACATCCGCCAGGGTGTCCCGGAAGTTTACCGTCGTCCAGTTACCCCCGAAATATACGTCCCGGTTGTGTTTGGCGATTTGATGGATGATGGACATATGATTAAGGTTTGCCTGTATAAATTTAAGGAGAATTCAATGCCCGCTGGCATTAAATTCTCCCCCTAAAAAATAATATTACAACCTGGGGTCCACAGGCTCCGACTCCAACGCCAGCAGGCCAAACACCTGCCGGTGTACCTGTTGTAACGGCGCCCCCTCTACGAAAAGATGCAGCGCTTCCAGGCCCAAAGAAAACTCTCTTAGCGCCAGCGCACGCTTGTGCCCAAGTCCACGCTTACGCAGCCGGGCAAGGTTATCCGGGCTGTCGTATTCCGGACCATAAATAATGCGTAGGTATTCACTGCCCCTGATCTTTATCGCCGGTTGAATAATCCCATTATTGCCGACCTCCAAAAACTGGTAAGGCTTAATGACCATGCCTTCTCCTCCGCCGGCAGTAAGCGTTTCCCACCATTGAATGGCGGCCGCTTCCTGGGCCGGGTCCGCCAGGTCGACCACCCGGTAAGGCGTTGGCAGCAGCAGCTGCGTATCCCCCGCACAGATATCGCGGATGGCCTGCATATGCCATTCGTGCGACTGATCGAACCAGGTTTTGCCTTCCGTAGCCAGTATATGAAATGGCGCCAGCTTATAATCATTCACATCCTTTACCGGCCAGCAGTATTCCCGGTAAGCCTGTACAAACTTTTCAGCCTGCACCTGCCTGGTGGCGTAGTCCTTAAGCAGCTCCGCTGCAGGAGCCCCATTGCCTGCCGCCTGTTGCAACGCCTCCACCACAGCGGATAATGCGGTCGTGGCGGCCGCTCCCGTGGAAGCATACTGGTTGCTCAGCAATGCCTGCGCTTTAGCGCTCCATGGCATTAACTCCGCATCCAGGCATACCCAGTCCGTCTCAAATTTATCATAGAAGCCCGTTTGGATCAGCGCGGCATTTATCCTGCCGATAAATTCCTGCTCCAGCTTTTTATCGTTAAAGAAGGGGCGTCCTGTTCGCGTATATACGATACCGTTACCCTCTCCGCTGATGCCGAATCTCCGCTGTACAACCTCCTCATCCCTGCATATGATCACTACCGCACGGGAACCCATATGCTTCTCTTCGCATACTACCTGCCTGATCCCCGCATTACGGTACCAGGCAAAGCCTTCCGCTGGATGCTCCAGGTAATCGCCCAACGTACTGGTTTCAGCCGGCGACATGGTAGGCGGTAAATAGATCATCCATTTCGGATTCACACCGAAGCGACTCATCGCCTCCAATGCCACTACGGCATTTTCCTCCCGGATGGTTACGCTGTGTCCATAACGGGGCTGAAGGATTTGTTTGCCCAGCAGGTCCTTGATGTCCAGCATGTCGTCAAACTGCTGTTGCAGCGACAAAGGACTGCCGGCATTGTATCCTACAGGCCTGGCCGGCAAAGCATATTGCTCCAGCGCAGGCACCTCCACCAGCTCCCGCTCCGGATAGCGCAGTGCGGTAAGCGCTCCGCCAAATACACACCCGGTATCTATGTCGATCGTGTTATTCAACCATTGTGCGGCAGGCACAGGAGTATGGCCATATACAACCATCGCCCTGCCACTATATTCCAACGCCCAGTTATAACGTACCGGCAGCCCGAACTCGTCGATCTCCCCGGTAGTTTCCCCAAACAGGCAGAATTCTCTCACCTGGCCGGAGCCGCGGCCATGCATCTCTTCACGCAGCCCGGCATGCGCCACCACCAGCTTTCCGTCGTCCAACACATAATGGCTTACCAACCCATCAATAAACAGGCTGACATCTGTGAGGAATGCCGGATCAGCATCCTTTAATTGTTCCACCGTTTTTTCGAGCCCGTGGCGCAATTTCACATCCTTACCTTCCAGGTAACGCTTCAACTTCACATCATGGTTCCCCGGCACACAATAGCCATGGCCGTTTTTTACGATATCCATCGCCAGGCGCAGCACCTGCGGCGAGTCAGGGCCGCGGTCTACCAGGTCGCCCAGCAACACCGGCTTACGTTTTACCGTATAGCCGTCACCGTTGGTTACCAGCGGTGCATCCAACAGGCGGGCCTGCTCCCTGTCCACCCTGTAACCCAGCTTTTCCAGCAGCAGGCAAAGCTCCGTATAACAGCCGTGTACGTCCCCTATAATATCAAACGGACCATGGTCATGTTTGAAATCGGAATAGAGTTTTTCCCGATGGATAAAGCTGATGCGATCCATCTCTTCGACAGAAGATAGCTCCACCACCTGTCGAAATCCCTCTTTTCGCAGGTGGCGCAAACTGCGCCTGAGCAGCCCAATCTGCTGCGGGATCACATGCTGTCCCAACGCACGGTCAGTTCTTGTTTTATTCCTTGCCTGGCAAATACTTTCCGGGGTATTCAGCACAATAGCTACCGGCAATACATGGTATTCCCGGGCCAGGGCAATCCAGTCCTTACGCGCATCCGGTTGTACGTTGGTCGCGTCTATCACCGTGAGCATACCACGTTTCAGGCGTTTGGCGGCAATAAACCTCGCCAGCTCAAACGCTTCTTTCGTAACGGACTGGTTATTTTCATCATCTGCAATCAATCCCCTGCACACGTCAGAGGAAATTATTTCAGTAGGTTTGAATATTCTTCGGGCAAAGGTTGATTTACCGGAACCGGATGCGCCGATTAGCAATACGAGCGATAGCTCCGGTATATGAAGGGTATCTTTTTCTTTGGGTATTCGTGTCATAATCCACTGCTTCATCAATTCGTCAATAAGTTGAAAAGCGCCAGCTGGCTGGGCCCTCCGTAAGTTTCATGCAGCTCGCCAAGGTCCCGGAAGGATACGGCATAACCGCACCTTTCCGCCACCGCCTCCGCCCATTCCCGGAACTGCGCACGGGTCCATTCAAAGCGGTGATCCGCATGGCGGAAACTGCCAGGCTGCATTTTTTCAAACAGCACGTTATAGGCTGCGTTCACCGTAGTAATGATCACATGCTTCGGGCGCGCAGTGCCAAACACTGCTTTTTCAAGGGCCGGCAGCCGCTGCTCATCCAGGTGTTCTATTACCTCCACTAGCACTGCCGCGTCAAACCCGGCAATGCGATGATCCCTGTAGGTCAGCGCTCCCTGTATCAGTTGTATCCGGTCCTTTTGCGACGCTGGCAGCTTGTCCAGTTTCAGCTTCGACTGCGCAATCTCAAGGGAACGCAGGCTCACGTCCATCCCCAGTATCCGTGTGAAAGAAGGCTGGTCCTTCAACAACCGTAACAACTTTCCTTCGCCACAGCCTAAGTCCGCCACCGTTTTTACGGATAGCTCCAACAGCATATCCACCACCGTTTGTAAACGGACGTCGTGCAGGCGCAGCTTATCTTTCAGCGGCTTTTCCGCTGGCGTTTCCGCTATCTCCTCTTTTAATACCACCTCCAGCGCCTGGCGCGTAAGTGGCCCAAGATGACGGAGATAACGGCGTGTAATCAATTCCGAAGCAGGATGCGTGTCAAGCCATCCTTTCCCCTTCTCTGCCAGTTTCTCAATTTCATGATCGCCTATGTAATAATGTTTATCATTATCACAAACGGGCAGCAGGATATAGAGGTGCGTAAGCGCCTGCTGTAATCGCAGCGTATGCCGTAACGTCACTTTAAAATAACGGCTGTTACCCCATTCCGGGAATTGGGGATCCAATGGTACCGCAGTAGCCAGCACTTCGTAACCAAGCGGCTCAAACAATTCCCGCAGCAGCGCTTCCCCTCCTCTTACAGGCAGTACGCTGATATTGATTTCCAGGGGCAGCGCTTCTTCAGCCAGCATAGGCTTATCCCGGCATCTGCCATTCATGGCGGAAGAATATGCCTGCGCAATAGCGGCACTCATAAACGACGAAGCCACATACGGCCGGTCATTTACATACTGATCCAATGCAAATTCATTGCTGTCTGCTCCTTTCCTGACAAGAGCCACCGGGTCAATATCCAGTAACAACGCTGCGGTGCAGGAGTGATCGGTAGCTTCAGGATAAAAAATGTGGACTTTGCCGGCTGAAAGTGGAAACTGTTGCACCTTTGCAGGGTGTTTGTGCAACAGGTAGCCAAGGTCGGTCGCGGGGTAACGGGTTGTTTTAATTGTCAATAACATCTGTCATCACGTGTTTCCTTTGAAACACCTAACTTTAAAAATTTGGCGCAAAATAACATTAAATATTTTTCAAATCAGGATTTTTTTGTAACTGAATAATTTTAGCCTGCCGCCGCCTGCAAGTCAAGCCCGCAAGCGGCGCGCATTTACACTTGATATTTAACAACTCCCCGGCACCGGTATATCATTCACCGCAATCAACCTATCCAGCCTGATCACATTCCCCGTACTCATCCGCATATACTCCACTTTTTCATACACATACAAATCTTCAATAACAGCCGTCAGCTCCTGCGGCTGCCCGTTGTCATCATAATAATCAATCTTGCAGTCAATATGCAAGGTAGCCCAGGCTTCCAGGCGGTCATAGTAATTGCAGTCAATAGGCCGGTACGGTTGAGGGGAAGCGCTCATAAGTATAATTTTTACGTGATTACAGGTTTCGTATAAGCTTCGGCGTTAGTCAGTCGCCACCTGCGAACTGTTCTTCGCATCCAGCAGCTTCGCCCCGGGAGCCGCAGTAAAACTGATCTTCCCGGCATGCAACCCTTTCACATCCTCCGCAGTAATCACCGCTTTTTCATTCGCCAGGTTAAATTGCAGTCCTTCCAGCCGGATGGCGGCAGCGTCTTTCAGCACTACGCCTTTTTTCGCCGTAAAGGTACTATTTTCTATGGCGATATTGGTGACCGCCATCTCCGGTAAACCCCTTATAAATATCGCGGTGTTGGCCCCTTCGCAGGTCAGGTTGCTGAAACGCATATTCCGGAACACCGGCGTGCCTTCATTGAATCCCGGCGCTACCTCGCGCTTGCCGTCCGTGGCAAACTTCACGAAATAGTACATATCAAAAAACACCGCCTCCTGGCGAATGTCCTTCATGCTTACATTCCGCACGAAAATATTTTCCACCACGCCGCCGCGGCCACGGGTGGATTTAAAACGCAATCCCTTGTCCGTGCCATTGAAAATGCAGTTCTCCACGAAAATATTCCTCGCGCCGCCGCTCATTTCACTTCCGATCACAAAGCCGCCATGCCCCTTGTAAATGATGTTATTGCGAATGATGCCGTTTTCCGTAGGCTTGCCCCGCCGGCGGCCCTCCTCATCCTTGCCTGACTTGATGCAGATAGCGTCATCGCCCACATCCAGCGTACAGTCCTCCACGATGAAGTTGCGGCACGACTCAATGTCCATCCCGTCGCCATTCTGCGCGTATTCCGGGTTCTTCGTCTTCACTCCCCTCAGGATCAAATCCTCGCTCAGCAACAGATGTAAACACCAGGCGGGCGAGTTTTGAAACACCACTCCCTCCAGCAGTACCCGCTTGCAATTATTCAGTACCACCAGGTTAGGGCGGAGGAAGTCTTTCATCTCCCCAAAAGCCTCCAAAGGCTTACCAGGGGTAAGCAACATACTTTTATTTTGCGCTTTCGCCTCGCGGAATTGCACGCTGGGATACCATTCCGAGCTGTCCTGGTTATACACGCCCGGCGCTTCCAGCTTGGCCTTCCATTCCGCCGGCGTCATCTGCCATTTGGCTACCGCCCGCCAGGCATCGCCGTTGCCGTCAATGATGCCCGCGCCGGTGATGGCAATGTTCTCCTGGCCGGTAGCCCATATGGGCGACTGATTCCTGGCCGCGGCACGGCCTTCATAAAACCCTTCCACAATCGGGTACTGGGATTTATCCGTCGTAAACACCAACATGGCCGCCTTCGCCAAATGCAGGTTCACATTGCTTTTCAGCTCCACCGGACCGGTCAGCCACAGGCCTGCCGGCACCAGCACTACGCCGCCGCCTTTGGCATGGCAGTCGCTGATGGCCTTGTTAATAGCCTGCGTATTCAAAAATACGCCGTCCGCCTTAGCGCCGTAGCGAAGGATGTTGATGGTATCGGCCTTAAATGAAGTGGTTTTTACTTTGGGCAGGTTGTCCCACGAATACTGTGCGGTCGCCGCCTGCGCCAGCTGAAAGGCGCAGGCCATCGTCAGAAGAGTTTGTTTGATCATTTCCGGAATTAGGTCTGTTCTTAATAACGTGTTATCTAAACTGCCTAAGATATTGCATACATTCCAGAAACTCAAACTTATTGGATATCAGGTATTGATCACTTCCCCGCCATTGGGGTGCAGCACCTGGCCGGTCATATAACTGGCATCGTCCGATGCCAGGAAAACGAAGCTGGGCGCAACTTCCGCCGGTTGCCCCGGCCGCTTGAAGGGCGTCTGCTTCCCAAATTCCTTAATTTCCTTATCGTCGAAAGTTGCGGTGATAAGCGGCGTCCAGATGGGGCCAGGCGCTACTGCATTCACCCGGATGCCTTTCTCCGCAAGGGATAGCGCCAGCGAGCGGGTAAAGGCCACAATCGCGCCTTTGGTGCTGGAATAGTCCAGCAGGTGATCGCTGCCGCGGTAAGCCGTTACTGACGCGGTGTTTACAATAGCCGCCCCGGGTTTGAAATGCGGCAAACAGGCCTTCACCATGTAAAACATGGAGTAGATGTTGGTCCGGAAAGTCTTGTCCAGCTGGTCTTGCGAGATGTCTTCAATCGCGTCCTTCGGAAACTGAATACCGGCGTTATTCACCAATATATCAAGCTGCCCGAACTGCTTCAGGACCTTCGCGACCGACTGCACGCAGGATTTTTCACTGCTCACATCCATTTTCACCAGCATGGCCGCTTTGCCTTTTGCCGCCACCAGTTCCGCTGTTTTTTGCGCGTCTTCCTCTTCCTTGTGATAAAAGATGGCTACTTCCGCGCCTTCCCGCGCAAAATGCACGGCCACAGCGCGACCTATACCGCTGTCCCCACCCGTGATGATGGCCACTTTCCCCGTCAGCTTCTTCACCTGCGAGTCATAAGGCCGCTCGTACACCGGCTGCGGATTCATTTCTTCTTCCGTATTGGTATGCTTCACCGCTTTTTTCTTAGCCATGGTCAAAGGTTTTAAAGAAATGCTGTATCAAAAGAAATCAGCTTCCTTTTGATACAGCTTTCTGTTACTACAATTTATCAATCCAGGATTTCAGGGCTTCTTTCGTCTGCCCGGTTTTCTGCTGAATGCGTCCCAGCAATTCATCTTCCTTGCCTTCTTCATAAAGCAGATCATCGTCTGTCAGGTCCGCATACTGCTGCTTGATCTTACCTTTCAGCTCGTTCCAGTTACCCTTTAATTTCAGGTTAAAACTGCTTGTTTGATTTTCCATAGCTTTTGTTTTTTTTGGGTGAGAGATATAAGTACGCAAACAAAATCCGGTCCAGGCCGTACTACGCCGGTTCGGGGCGAAAATCGGGGAACAGCCTGGACTCCTGAGGGAAAAAGGCCGCATAAAACCCGTGGGAATAATGCCGCAGATGGGGAAGATTTATCCGGCGCAATGGCCGGCAGCCGACTAAAAAGTAGCAGCCGCCGGTTGTTTGGCCTTAACGTTAATGATCGTACGATTTATAAACGGCGCCATAATAATCACCAGCATAATCACCAGTATCAGTATAGCTACCAGCGCATAATAATCCATCGCATATTTCAGGAACGCCTGTTTTTGCACGGCCCTGCTCAGCAATCCCGTGGCCGCTTTGGCCGCCTGATCCGCCGGAATACCGCGGGATTGCAAGGCTGCCTGGTAGGTGTGTAAGCGCGACTGCAACCCCGGTTCTACCGAAGTAATGGTATCGCTCATACGCGTGCCATGTATCTTCGCATAATACAAACTAAAGAAGTTAATCAACGCCGTACTGGCGCTAAAAAAGGTAAAGCGTACAAACACGCCTATCGCCGCGGCGGACTGGCTCAGCTCAAACGGTACGGAGGATATGGTAAATAGCACGATCGGCGCCATCAGCAGCCCCGCTCCCGCTCCCTGCACGATCAGTGGAATGATGAATGTCACCGCATCCGCTTCCGTCGCAAAATGAAAATACATCCAGGTATGAAAGCCGAACATCAGCGAAAAGCCCGCCAGCCATATCAGCTGCGTTGGCCGCTTTTTCACTATCCACCGCGCAGCCATCAGGCTGCCGATGATCACGCCCACGATGTTATAAATAAACAGCTCATAAATATGAATAGGATCCATGCCCAGCACGACGGAGAAATAACTGGTCGTAACGGAAAACGCGCCCCTTACCAGGTACAGCAAACCCACCAGCACAGCGCCGAAAATAAAATTCCGGTACCGGAACACCTGCATATTGATCAGTGGCCTTTTGCGGAATATTTGCCGCAGCACAAACACGACGCCCAAACCCAGCACGGCCAGCAGGCTCCGGAAAATCGCAGGATCGCTCATCCAATAATACTGCTGCCCGTAAATCAGCACATACGCCAAACAGATCAGCAACGGCGCATACAGCACAAAGCTGCCCCAGTCCAGCTGGTACAGCGGCATCCTCCTCACCAGGTGAATACGGTTCATCAGGAGCAGTAATAATACCGCTCCCGGAATGAACGTATAGATCATCACTTTATAAAGTACATTGTACTCATAATTGTCAATGATGGGGGCGGTTACTAGTGAGGTAAAAGAAGAAGCACATAAGATAAGGCCATAGAAAAACGTATAGCCTATCTCCCGGGAATGTTCGCTCTTCAGCTGAGCAAACAATAAAGTCAAACAAATACTGGTAACGCCGCAGTTAACGGTCCCCTGTAAAAATCGGCAGATGTATAGTATAGGCAGCTCCCTGGTATTGTACACGAAGTAGGTGATGATCACCTGCAAAACAATACAGAGCAGAAAATATTCCTTGGTGGAAATGCGGCTGAAGAAACGCCGTTCCAGCGGCGTAAACGCAGCGATCGCCGCATAATACACCAGCATGGAAAACTGGATATCCGCCGGCTCTACACCGTAGAAACCCGTGGCAGCGCTAACGTTGGCAGTAGACAAGGCAAACAGCATCACTGTCGGCAACATCACCAGCACAATCGTCAACCGGCTTAACCATTGCGGCACCCAGCTTCTGAATATCGGTAATTTGGCCATAAATTAATTCCTCTCTTTTTTGACGGCAACGATGGCGCTCATGCCGGCAGACAAGTCTTTCAATTCTTCCGGTTTGCCTTCCAACCGGATGCGCACCGGTATGCGCTGGGCAATTTTCACGAAGTTGCCGGTAGCGTTGTCCGGCGGCAGGATGGAGAATTTGCTGCCCGTAGCGCCGGATAAGGACTCAATAATTCCTGTATAGGTCTTTCCCGGGAACGCATCTATGGTGATATGGGCGCGCTCCCCCACTTTCATATGGCGTATCTGCGTTTCTTTATAGTTAGCCACTACCCACTTGCCAGCCTCACGGTCTACTATAAACGCCAGCGTCTGGCCCGCCTGCACCAGCTGTTTTGGCTGTATGGTCCTGCGTCCCATCTTGCCGTCGTACGGTGCGAGGATAACCGTGTAGGACACGGTAAGGTCGTTGCGGGTCACCACTGCCTCTCTCCGCTTAATCTCCGCTTCCAGCGCCTGTAACTGCACTTTCGCATCGTCTATTCGGCCGAGGGAAGCCTGGTAAGCGTTTTGCGCCGCTTTATAGTCGGACCGGGCCACTTCCAGCGCGGCCTGCACCCTGTCCAGCTGCTGTTTCGTGGCGGATTCCACATCATACAGCTTTTTATACCGGTCGTATTCCTGCTCCTGGTTCACCAGTTTGGCTTTTGCAGCGGCAATCTGGGATTCGTACACTTTCGAACTCTGCGCCGTAGTACGCACATTGCTTTGTATCACGGCAATCTGTGCGCGGGCGTTCAGCAGCGCCGCTTCCGCTTCCTGTTGCGCCGCGGCATATTCGCTGTTATCGATGATGACCAGCGTATCCCCCTTCTTCACGTCCTGGTTTTCTTCGTAGCGTATCTCCTCCACATAACCGGTCACTTTCGCTACCACGGGGTTGATGTATTCATCTACCTGCGCATCGTTGGTTTCTTCAAACCTAGCCTGATGGATGAGGGTACGTATGCCCCAGATGGCCAGGCAAACCACTACAATTAACGCCACCACGGTGGTGACGCGGGAAATAATTTTGTCCGTTCTGTTAGTACCGGCGTTCGTGTTAGATGTCTTGTTCATATAATTATAGGTTGCCTGTTGCTTTCAATAATTGATAGTATTGCAATTGTGCGGTCGCTTCCGCAGTAGTGAGATCAAAGCGGGATTGCAGCAGCTGCGTTTCCGCATCCAGCAGGTCCGTCAGTAAGGACAGCTGGTTGAAGTAGGTATTATTGACGATCCTGAAATTTTCTTTCGCCTGCGCGATGTTCTCCTTTGCCACCTGTATGCGCGTCAAAGCCTCGGTGTACCGCAGGTACGCGGCATTCACTTCTTCCCTCACCCGGTCCTTTGTGTCCGCATGTTCTATTTCCTGGCGCTCCAGGTTAATTTTCGCTTCCGCTTTCCGGTGCTTGTTCGTGTAGAGTTGCGAAATCGGCAGGGAAGCCTTGATGCC
>Ga0164243_10004630_pt1 | contig 21450 bp, 22 predicted proteins | sample OricompcompostOP_FD_108781 | JGI IMG/M metagenome (GOLD analysis project Ga0164243, IMG submission 108781) | Organic Plus compost microbial communities from Emeryville, California, USA - Original compost - Organic plus compost (OP) | ecosystem: Engineered > Solid waste > Mixed feedstock >...
ACCGACGTTCGCCTGTCGAGCGGGCTCGACCCGATGATCGCGCATAACGCCTGGCCCGTCCTCTGGGCCAAGGTCAACGCCGATGCGGTGGCGCAGCGCGGCCAACGCGGCGATATCGTCTTCTTCATGCGCGCGGGCGGCGCCGGCGTGCAAGCGCATTGCCCGCTGCTCTGGGCCGGCGATCAGTCGGTGGACTTTTCGCGCCACGACGGGATTGGCACGACGATCTGCGCGGCGCTGTCCGCGGGGCTCGTCGGCAACGCCTACAGCCACAGCGACATCGGCGGCTATACGAGCGTGCTGGGGAATGTCCGGACGGCCGAGCTTGTCATGCGCTGGACGGAGATGGCGGCATTTACACCGGTCATGCGCACGCATGAGGGCAATCGGCCCGCCGAGAATCTCCAGATCGATTCAACTCCGGAACTGCTCGCCCATTTCGCGGCGATGACGCGAGTGCATGCCGCGCTCGCTCCCTATACGCGGGCGCTGTGCGGAGAGGCCGAAGCGCGTGGCCTTCCCGCGCAGCGGCCGCTTTTCCTGCACCATGAGATGGACGTTCTGGCCCACGCGATCGAGGACCAGTATCTCTACGGCGCCGACCTGCTGGTGGCGCCTGTGATCGAGGAAGGCGCCGTGGCGCGTCGGCTCTATCTGCCGGAGGGCGCACGGTGGGTCCACCTCTGGTCGGGAGCGGATCACGAATCCGGCTGGGTCGAGGTGTCGGCGCCATTCGGTTTTCCGCCTGTCTTCTACCGCTCCGAAAGTTCGTTTGCGGACCTCTTCCGCTCTATAGCAGCGAGCCATAAGGCTTGGGAGGGGATCAGCGATCATGGTTGAGCGGCCATCGATCCGCGACGTTGCGCGTCTGGCCGGTGTTTCGGTGAAGACCGTCTCGCGCGTGCTCAACAAGCATCCCTATGTGAGCGACGCTACGCGCGAAAAGGTAGAGAAGGCGATGGAGACGCTCGGCTTCCGGCCGAGCATCGCCGCCCGCATTCTCGCGGGCACCAATTCGGGCCAGATCGCGCTGATCTATGACAATCACAGCCCCTTCTACATCCACCAGATCCAGGAAGGCTGCTGGAGCCGTTGTCAGGAGGAGGGCGTCCGCCTGATCGCGCAGCCGGTCGATGTCGCCGATCCCAAGGTCGGCGAGGCGGTGCGCGGCCTTGTTGCCGAAGCCCATGTCGATGGCGTGATCCTTTCATCGCCGGTCACCGACTGCGAACCCGTGCTGCGCGTGCTCGAACGATCGGGCACGCCCTTCGTGCGTATCTCGCCCGGCACAAACCATGCGCTTACCTCTTCGGTGTTCATGGACGACGTCCAGGCAGCCGACGACATGACGAGCTACCTGATCAATCTCGGCCATCGCCGGATCGGCTTCATCATCGGTCACTCCAACCATATGGCCAGCGGCGAGCGCCTGTTCGGCTATCGGCGCGCGCTCGACCGCGCCGGCATCGCCTATGAGCCGCAACTGGTGTGCGAAGGACGCTTCGATTTCGAAAGCGGCAGCGAGGCGGCCGAGCGCCTTCTTGCGCTGCCGCAGCGCCCGACTGCGATCTTCGCCAGCAACGACGACATGGCCGCCGGCGTGCTCGCGGTCGTGCACAGCACGGGGATTGCGGTGCCGCAGGCACTGTCGGTCGCGGGCTTCGACGACACGCTGCTTGCGCGCAGCGTCTGGCCGCCGCTCACGACGATCCGCCAGCCGACCCGCGAACTGGCCTATACCGCCACCGACCTGCTGCTGAGCGGTGGGGGGATCGAGCATCGCCGGCTTCCGCACGAATTGATCAAGCGCGATTCGACGACCGTGGCACCGAACAATCCGGTGCGCGGCACCAAAGCGAAATCCACTAAATCCAGCCAGAAAGCCGCAACCGATGACTGAACTGCTGCCCGTCGCCCCCACTCGGCCCCTTGGTATGAGCGGCATCGTCATCTCCTCGATCGCCTGGGGCATGTGGCGCTTTGCCGGCGAGGATGTCGCGGCGGCGGCACGGCTGGTCAACACGGTGCTGGATTGTGGGATCATCTTGCTCGACACCGCCGATGTCTACGGCCCGGACAACGGAGAGCCGTTCGGTGCGGCGGAAGCGCTGCTGGGGCAAGTGTTCGCCCAGGATTCCTCGCTGCGTGCACGCATGGTGCTCGCCAGCAAAGGGGGTATCGTGATCGGCACGCCTTACGATTCCAGCCCCCCTTACATTGCCGAAGCCATCGACGCATCGCTGCGGCGGCTCGGGACCGATCACGTCGACCTCTGGCAGATCCATCGCCCCGACATTCTGACGCATCCGCAAGAGGTTGCCCGGGCACTCGAGGACGCGCATCGTGCAGGCAAGATCCGCGCGATCGGTGTGTCCAACCACACGGTTCCGCAGATCGAGGCGCTGCGCGCTTTTCTGACGATCCCGCTCGTCTCGACCCAGCCCGAATTCTCGCCGCTGGAGCTTGGCCCGATCAGCAGTGGCGAGCTTGATCAGGCGATGCAGCACGACCTTGTCGTGCTAGCCTGGTCGCCGCTTGGCGGCGGGCGCATCGGCAATCCGGCGCCCGGGCGCGAGACCGAAGTCGCGGCCGCGCTCGATCGCGTTGCCGAGACCTTCGGCGTTTCGCGCACCGCCGCCGCCTATAGCTGGATCATGGCGCATCCTGCCCGCCCGGTGCCGATCATCGGATCGCAGCGTGCCGAACGGATCGCTGAGGCGAACGACGCCTACAAGGTCAAATGGACACGCACCGCCTGGTACGACGTGCTGGTCGCATCGAGAGGAGAAGCCCTGCCATGACCGAGCCGCGGTGCGAAATCAGTTGGTTCTCGGCGCTATGCGACGATGATTATGAATTCCTCGGCGTGCCCGATGAGGCGCTTCGTTCGAGTTGGGAACATTGCCGCAATATCGTGCTGCAGGCAGAGAAGGGCGGCTTCGATAATATCCTGCTGCCCTCGGGCTATCAGCTTGGCGTCGACACCACGATCTTCGCCGGCGCCATCGCGCCGCTGCTGCGACGGTTGCGGTTGTTGTGGGCGGTGAGGATCGGCGAGGACTGGCCGCCGCAGCTCGCACGCCGGATCGCAACGCTCGATCGCATCCTGGGCGGCCGTTTGACGGTCAACATCATATCTTCCGAGATGCCGGGCGAGACGCTTCCCGGTCCTGCCCGCTATACGCGCACGGTGGAGGTCATGAAGATCCTCAAGACGCTGCTTGCGGGCCAGCATCTCGCGCATGAGGGGGAATTCTACAAGCTCGACATCGATCCGCCGCGTGTCGGCACGCTTTCGGGCAAGTGCCCGCCGCTTTATTTCGGTGGCCTTAGCGAGCAGGCGCGCGAAGCCGCGGCCGAGGGCTGCGATGTTTACCTGATGTGGCCCGATACGCTGCCGAACGTTCGCGAGATGATCGCCGACATGAAGGCGCGTAGCGGCAGGTTCGGCCGCTCGCTCAAATTCGGCTACCGAGCCCATGTGATCGTCCGCGAGACCGAGGCCGAGGCGCGCGCCTATGCCTCGCGCCTGCTGAGCAAGCTCGATGCCGAGACCGGCGAGGCGATCCGCCGCAAGTCGCTCGACAGCGCCAGCGCTGGAGTGGCGCGCCAGGCCGAACTGCGCGCCGCAGCAGGCGACGAGGGTTTCGTCGAGGACAACCTGTGGACCGGCATAGGCCGCGCACGATCGGGCTGCGGCGCCGCGATCGTCGGCGACCCCGACCAGGTGCTCGCCAAGCTGCGCGCCTATCAGGCGGAAGGGATAGAGGCCTTCATCCTGTCCGGCTATCCGCACATCAACGAATGCGACATGTTCGCACGCTATGTGCTGCCACACATCAACCACGGCCCGCTTACCGTTTGAGGATTTTTTCTGCTCGCGTGGGTTGCCTCGATTGCCGCCCCCCCTCTAGGTCAGGCACGCGCAATTCATAGGCGGAGCCGGACATTTGGAAGCAGTCTCGATCGTCCTTTTTCTTCTGCTGGCGGTCGTCGTCAGCGGCACGGTCTCGCGAATGCTGCCGGTCTCGGTTCCGACGCCGCTCGTGCAGATACTGCTGGGGGCGGTGATCGGCCTGTCCACGTCGTATCGGGTCGTGCTCGATCCGGAACTGTTCCTTTTCCTTTTCCTGCCGCCGCTCCTGTTCCTCGACGGCTGGCGCATCCCCAAGGACGAATTGTTCAAGGATGTGTCGACCGTGGTCGAACTGGCGCTCGGGCTCGTCCTGATGACTGTCATCGGCATGGGCTTCTTCATCAACTGGATGATCCCGGCCATGCCCCTCGCGGTGGCCTTCGCGCTCGCGGCCGTCGTCTCGCCGACCGATCCTATCGCGGTTTCCGCCATCGCCGCGCGCGTGCCCATCCCGAAACGCATGATGCACATCCTCGAGGGGGAGTCGCTGCTCAATGACGCGTCGGGCCTGGTTTGCCTACGCTTCGCGGTCGCTGCGGCACTGACGGGCACTTTCTCTGTCGGCGCGGCCGCGCTCAATTTCCTCTGGGTCGCCGGCGCGGGCCTCGCGATCGGCGTGGTCGTCACGATCACCGTGTCGCGGGCCAAAGGGTGGGTTACCAGACGCTGGGGCGAGGATACCGGCTCGCAGATCCTGATCAGCCTGCTTATCCCCTTCGGTTCGTACCTTCTTGCCGAGCATGTCCATGCCTCGGGCATCCTGGCGGCGGTGGCGGCGGGCGTGACGATGACTTTTGCCGAAATCTCGCGTCAGGCGATGGCGGAGACGCGTATGCGCCGCAATTCGGTGTGGGATATGATCCAGTTCGCGCTGAACGGCATCATTTTCGTGCTGCTGGGCGAGCAGTTGCCCGCGATCATCGCAGGGGCAAAGCAGACGGTCGCGCTGACCGGTCATGCCGAGCCATGGTGGCTTGGAGTCTATATCCTGGCGATCGTCGTCGGCCTTGCGGCGCTGCGCTTTGCCTGGGTGTGGGCCTCGCTGCGCCTCACTATCCTACGCAAGCGCGAAAAGGGCGCGATCGCCCACAGCACTGACTGGCGGCTGGTTGCTGCGATGTCCTTTGCCGGCGTGCGGGGGGCGATTACCTTGGCAGGTGTGCTGACGTTGCCGCTCGTGCTGAATGACGGCACGGCCTTTCCCGCTCGCGACCTGGCGATCTTCCTCGCCGCCGGCGTTATCATCGTATCGCTGGTCATCGCCAGCATCGCCTTGCCCATCCTGCTCAAGGGCTTGAAGATGCCGCCCGAAGTCTCGAAGCAGGCGGAAGAGAACATGGCGCGGATCGCCATCGCCGAAGGAGCCATCCAGGCGATCGAGCAGCATCAGCATGCCTTGGCCGAGCAACGCGGTGACGCCGACGTCTATGCGGCCGCTGGCGCCCGCATGATGGAATACTATCGCGAACGTATCGAGGGCTTGGGCGAGGAACGATCGGACACGGCGCGCGAGCAGGATCGCCTGGTCGGCGAATTCAGACTGGTCGGCGTGAAGGCCGAACGCAGGGTTCTCGAAAGGCTCGTCCGTGGGCGCAGTGTCGGAAGCGAGATTTCTCGCAAGCTCACCCGCGAGCTAGACTTGCAGGAAGCCCGGCTACGCGGTTGAGGCGGCTTGGCTTGTCCTAGCCAAGCGTGGCAAAGGAGCCGGCGACGAAATCGTTCTCGGTCAGCGAGAGCGGCGCTGTCGATCCCGTGAGTGCGACTACGAGATCGGTATCGTCCAACGTACGATTGTCGTTAAGATCGCCTATCAGATAAGTCGTCGTATCGTCGCGGAATGACCACAGTTGGGTATAGCCCGGGTCTATATCGTCACCGCCGAGAATGGCGCCGTTCGTAAGGGCGAAATCTGGCGTGCTCACTTCTCCGCGAAAGGCAAGTGTGCCCGCATTTCCGTCAGCTCTTACATCGAGACGATCGTTCTCCTCGCGGTCGAAGTCCAGGATCGTGTTGATCGTAGCCAGTGACGAATCATGAGTTTCGCCGCTGCCGCCTGGCCCTTCGCTGTCGAACCAGAATATGTCCGCATCGGCACCGCCTGTCAGCTGGTCCAAGCCATAACCTCCTCTGAGGATGTCCTGACCCGCATCGCCGTAAAGCTGATCATCACCGGCGCTGTATTTTATGTCGTCGACGCCATACCCGCCATCGAGATCGTCGTTGCCGTCGCCACCCAGCAGTCGGTCGGTGCCACCGGCTCCGTCGATAACGTCATCGCCGCCCTTCCCTTCGATGGAATTCCAACCGTCGCTTCCGAATATCGTGTTGGCCTCGGCATTGCCCAGCGCATAGAAGTTGCCGGTACCGGTAAGCGTGAGCATTTCGATGAATTGCCCGGCCAGGTCATAGGAGGCATGCGAGATGATATGGTCATTACCCTGCGCCTGAAGCTCGAATACCCGGTCGCCGGCATTGTCTACATAGAAGATATCGTTGCCAGCGCCACCATACATCAAGTCGGTTCCCTCGCCCCCATCGAGCGTGTCATTGCCATCGCCACCTGACAGTCGATCGTCGCCACGGTCTGCGTCCAGAACGTCGTCGCCGCCACGACCATCGAGAATGTCCGCTCCGTCGAAAGGTGTTGAGATGCGATTGCCGAGGTCGTTTCCTGTGACCTCGACGCCGTCCTCCGGGTCGAAGCCTGTATATGCGACGACGTCCTCGACATAGGCATAGTCCATCAAAGAGATGGAGGAGGATGTGTAGATCGTGTCCAGACCGCCAGCATCACCGCCCGTGCCATTGGTTTCGTCGACAACGTCGCCAACATTATCGACATTGTAGCGGTCGTCACCGGCGCCGCCTCGCATGATATCGGAGCCGGCTCCTCCATTTAGGCCATTCGAACCGGCGTTGCCGATCAGCGTGTTGTCCTGGGCATTGCCTTGCGCATCGATATTGGCAGTGCCCGTCAGCGTGAGCGTTTCGATGAATTGGCCGGAAAGATCGTAGCTGACCGACGAGAAGACCTGGTCGTTGCCCTGCACATGCCCCTGCAGCTCGAACACCTTGTCGCCGATATTGTCGACATAGAAGGTGTCGCCGCCGGTGTTGCCGTACATCTGATCGGCCCCGGCTCCCCCATCGATGGTGTCGTTGCCGGCAAACCCTTGGATCACGTCGTCATCGGCACCCGGGTAAGGCTGGCCGGGAACCGTCTCCGACGGCGTGATGAGGTCGTTGCCCGAAGTGCCGTTCACTGTTACGCCCGCTGCCAGCGCGGCCGAGATGTCGCCGCTGCTGCGAAGGCCTTTGGTTGAAGTGCCGTCGTCTTCGTTCGTGGAAATCGCTGTCATGACCTCTACCCTTGTATGACCTGCCGCTCACGAATTTCCGGCTGTCGGCAGCATAAGGGACTAGCCATAAGGTGCATATGACAGGGGCCTCCCGACGGTCATCCGTCAGGCACGGTTCAGCCTCGCTTCGCCGTAAGGCCCGCGATTTTGTCTGCGGACACGTCGAATTTCCATTCCGCGCAGCACGCGATCGTTGCAAATCGATCTTTGCTGACAGGCATGGAGGTATGTCCGAACCCGGCCTATAGGCGTCGTTTCGGCTTGCGGAGTGCGCGTGAACAGCACCAAGGACATTCGATCGATCGACAGGCGGGCGGTGGCTGAACAGGTCATCGTTTCGGCGGGGAACATCCTGGTCGCAGCTGGTTTCGCACGCGAGGAGATTGGGGACTTCTTCAGGCAAGCGGCCGATCAGCTTCAGGGCGGCGCGTGCGCCGTCGAAGGAAACCGCCCGGCAGAAGGCGAGCAGTGGGACGATGGTCTTGCGCCGATCGCAGCGGCGTTCAGCGAGAATTCGGCCGTGCAGGAACTGCACGGGCTGGCGGTGCAGGCGCAGACGCTGCTTCCGCTGGATCGGGATTCACCAGGGTTGCGGGACGCCTTTGATATGGCCATGCGGATGGTGCCGTTGCTTGCCGAGGCGCAGCACGTGTTGCGGACGCTGGCGAGCGAGGCTTCCCTGCCGCTCTTCGCCAACCGTGAGGAGTGGCGAAAGAGGGTTGGAGCCGGAGAACTGGCCGAAGCCGCGCCTGCCGTCTGCCTGGAGGATTTCGAGACGACCTACCGGGGAGCGTTCGAAATGATCGGCGCTATCGCGGAGGAGCTTCTGAAGCGGCAGGACCAGGAGGCGTTCACTTTCCTTCTTGCCCATCTCGCGGACAATGGCGTGGTCGTCAGCGCGGAGCTGCAGGCATCCATCGAGAAGGTTGCCCGGTCGATCGGCGCCTGACGTGGGCAACGCCAATCCTCGCCTTCTCAGCTTGGAAGCGGCGCCCTGGCCTTTACGCTTAGGCCTTCTTGCGTCCGCCGAAGCTCAGCCGCCAGTCGGGCGGGAACAGCGAGTCATTGTCCTTCACCGCGTTGTTTAGGCCACGGTCAAAAGTTTCCTCGCCCAGCACGAGCTGATCCTCATCCTTGACCTGCCCAAGCATGGATTCGAGCCAGGCTGCCAGGATCGAGCCCTTGTATTCGCCCTGTTCCTGCTTGAAGACTTCGAAGAAGGTCTTCTGCATTACGACGGTGTCGGTCGGGCGGCACAGCGCGCAGGCCATGGCGTATTTCTTGACTTCATCCTCCAGCTTGTCGCGCGGAACGACGCTGTTCACAAAGTGCAGCTCACGCATCTCGTTGGCGGTGAAGGGACGGCCGGTGAAGACCATTTCCTGGAACTTGCGCAGCCCCATCATCGTCGCCCATTGCCACATGCGCGGGGCCCAGCCGACGTAGCGGAACGAAGGATGCCCGAACAGCGCATCGTCGGACGAGACGATCAGATCGGCGTCAGCCGCCTGGTAGAAGTGCCAGCCATAGCAATAGCCCTTCACTTCCAGAATGCTGATCTTCTTGAAATCCTGCAGCGCGCGGTTGCCGAAGTTGGGGTTGGCGTAGAGCTGCACCAGCGAGGCGAGATAGCGATAGGAATCGCCTGGTGGGTAGTTGACGCCTTCATCCTCGCGAATCCTGAACTCGCGCAGAAGCGATGGCTTCGATGAGGCCGAGAGCATGTCCGCCTGTTCGGGCAGGTCGCCGCCGCCGCCGAAATGCTTGCCGTTGCCGCGGATGACCAGAACCTTCACATCATCGTCGACATTGGCGCGGTGGATCAGGTCCGAATAGCGCAACCGCATGTCGATGCTCATCGCGTTGAGGTCGTCGGGGCGATTGAAGGTGATCGTGGCGATCTTGGTCTTGGGGTCCTTCTCGTAGAGGACGGCTTCTTCAGCCGGTGGAATCTTCGCGGCCGCGCGAGTAGCGCCTGCTGTGCTTGTCGAAACCATTTTCCTCTCCTTTGTGCGCGCCGTGCGTGACGGCATCGAGTATGACGGAATTTGCCAAATCGGGTCGTTACAGCTGCCAAGCCAAAGCTTCGCATGGGTTGCATAATTTTGTGGGCAATCCAAAGGGACGATCAACCTGCGTAGAGCGGCCCTGTCGCGCGCAGTTCAGCAGGATTGCGAACACAATCAATTACCCGCACCTTATCCTCGGATAGGCGGGTGGAGCCAATCGAATTAATTGGGATACGATGCAGGATGGACTGGATTGAAGGCGATTTGTTCGAAATGCCGATGCCGACGCATCCCGAAGCGTTGCGCGCGGCAGGTGCCGAATTCCTGACGCAGGCGTTCCATCGGATCGGATCGCTTCCAGCGGATAACTCGGTAGTGCGGGTGACGCGCTTCGAGGACTGCCCGCGGGGCAGCACGGGGCGCAAGGTGCTGCTTTCCATCGAATATGCGAGGCCCGATCCGGCCCTGCACCAGGATCTTTTCGTCAAATTCTCGCGCGCCTTCGACGATCCGCTGCGCGATAACCAGCGTTACGAGATGGAATGCGAAGCGCGCTTCGCCGCGATCTCCGTTGGGCCCGATTTCCCGATCGATGTGCCCGCCTGCTATTTCAGCGACTTCCACCATGAGACCGGCACCGGAATCATGATCACCCAGCGCATCCCCTATGGCGAAGGGCCGAACGAGCCCCATTACGAAAAGTGCCTCGACTGGGAGATGCCCGACCAGCTGGATCACTACCGCGCCATCGTCGAAACCAATGCGCGGCTTGCTGCCGCGCACCGCGCGGGACGGCTGCCGGCTGCGATCGACGAATACTTCACGTTCGATCCCGCGGCGGCGATCGCATCCGACCCGATCCGGTACGATGCGCAGAAGTTGAAGAACCGGATTTCGCGCTATGCCGAGTTCTGCCGTAACTATCCGCAACTTCTACCTGCCAATCTCCGGGATTCGCGCTTCCACGATGCGCTGATGCGTGACGTTCCGCGTTTTCTCGAGCACGAGATGACCGTGAAGACCTGGCTCTATTCCCGGCCACAGAGCATCGTTTTCGCCCATTGGAACGCAAACGTCGACAACGCCTGGTTCTGGCGCGGTGAAGATGGAGCGCGCTATTGCGGGTTCATCGATTGGGGCCGCGTGGGGCAGATGAGCGTCGCTCAGGCGCTCTGGGGTACGCTGTCCGGAGCGGAGCTCGACATCTGGGATGACCATCTCGACGAACTGCTCACCTTATTCGTATCGACTTTTAAGGCTGAAAGTGCCGACGATCGGCTCGATCGGGCCGAGATCAGGCTTGAGCTGGACATGTTGGTGGGTTTGCTGGGCATCTGCTGGCTGCTCGACGCGGTGCCGCTGATCCTGCGTGAGATTCCCGACCTAGATCAGGTCGAGAACCGCTATGACCGGCGCTTCCGCCAGAGCGAGCTTGCCCGCACGCAGCTCCACATGCTGTCGGTCTTCATGAACGTCTGGGAAAAGCACGACCTTGGCCGCAGCCTGGACACGGTGCTTGCTGCGGTGAAAGAAGGGCAGGCGGCCTAGCCGAATTTTTCTCGCGGTCGGGACCACATCATAATCACGAAATGCCGGCCGAGAACATTTGACGGCGTTCTGATCCGGGAGCTTGCCGATGCGCCGAAGCCTAGAGATTCTCGCCATCGCCGCATGCATGGCGGCTTGCATGCCGGATGCGGTCGCGCAGGGGGCAAAGGCAAGTTCCGGGCCCGAATTCGCCCGAATGGTCGATCAGCTCAGGCCGGGCGAATGGGTCTGGGCGCCGCAGGTCGCACCATCCGGCCCCGTGCTGGTCTACGTCGATCTCTCGAAGCAGATTGCGATCGTCTATCGCAATGGAGTCCGGATCGCGGCCACGACCGTCTCATCGGGAAAGACCGGGCACGCGACGCCGACCGGCGTGTTCACCATTCTGCAAAAGGACGCCCATCACCGGTCGAGCACTTACAACAATGCGCCGATGCCTTTTCAGCAGCGGCTGACTTGGGATGGCATCGCGCTGCATGCAGGCGGGCTGCCCGGCTATCCCGAAAGCCACGGGTGCGTTCATCTTCCCTTCGAATTCGCTCGCGAGCTGTTTGCCGTCACCAACCTTGGCATCACCGTCGTGATCCAGGGGGATGCGGCCTCTCATGTGCGGACCACGGCGAACAGCCTTTTGGCGCCTTTCAACAACAGCGGAGTTCCGGTCGACCACCGGCCTCTGGAAGGCGGCGAGCAGTTCCGCTGGTCTCCCGAACTGGCGAGCGAAGGGCCGCTCACGATCATCGTGTCAAAGCTGGACCAAAGGATCGTCGTCCTGCGCAATGGCACGGAAATTGGCCGGAGCGTTGCCGAGATCAACGATGCCGATTCCGGTTCACATGTCATTTCGCTGGCCGTGAAGGACGGCAAGCCGCACTGGGTATATGTGGGCCTTGCCGGGCATGCGAGCGATGACGGAATGGAACTGGACGAGGCGATCCTCAACCGCGTTCGCATGCCGCGAGCCTTTTACGATCACGTGAAAGGGGCGCTCAAGCCCGGCGCAACGATCCTGGTGACCAATTCCCGCGTGGGCGCGAAGCCGCTCGACAGGCTCACGATCATGGATGCGGTGGTGCCGCACCCATGATCCTAGGAGGACTTTAGCTTACCGGTGAGGCGCTGGCTGCTGGTGAAGCAGCTCGCTTACAGTGACAAGGTCGAAGCCCTTCGCCTGCAGCCCCTTCACAATCGTTGGCAAAGCCTCCCGAGCCATCTCATTGGCCGGATACATGATATGCATGAGGATGATGGAGCCGGGCCTCGCGGCCTGCACAATTCTGTCAGCATAATCACGGGCATTCGTGGCGCCGGGGGGATCCTCAACATCCCACATGATCATCCGGTATCCATGGCGTTCGACAGCCATGGGCAGGCCGATCAGCTTCTTGCCGTAAGGTGGGCGGAATAGATCGGGCTCCGGCACGCCAGCCTTGCGTAGAACCCTGTCGGTCCGCTCAATTTCGTCATCATAAAAGTGGGGCCACCGCAGGACCATCCGAGTGTGGCTGAAGCTGTGGTTTCCAACTTCGTGCCCTTCGGCGAGCAGCCGGCGCACCAGGTGCTCGCGATCGGAGGCTTCATGTCCGATGAGGAAGAACGTGCCGCGGGCACCATTGTCGCGGAGCACGCGGCTGGCAATTTCGACGCCCTGATCGGTTGGCCCATCATCGAAAGTAAGCGCAACCAGGGGCCTGCTGGTCTCGACCCGACAAATTGCATCACCAACCAGGGAAGAGCAGCGCGCGCGACTGATCTGAAACAGCGCCAGGCCCAGAACAATGAGCGTTACGGCGCCAGCAATCGCCAGGATTGCCTTGCGGCCGTTGTATGCGACTTTCATCACAGCCCTTTGTTAACTGCGCTGATCGAGCTTGAGAATTTCCGAATTGCAGGCGCTGGAGCGCTTACGCCATCCATTCTAACATGGAAAACCAGTGGGCCGAGGGTCTATTCCCAGGCCGCTCCGCAAGTTGGCATTCAGCGAATTGGCGGGCGGACGCGAATGCGGCCGCCTGCCGGCAGGATGAAAAAGGCAATACGTCTTCGCCGTCAGGATTAGCGGCGGGTTTGAAGGATCTGGACGATTCCTTCGATCAGCCCCGAAGCTGCAGCGGCGTCCGCGAGCGTATCGACGCTATACATCTGAATGACACCCTGCGTTGTGGCCGCCTGCTGCAGCATGTTCTGCTGCTGCTGGGTGTTGACCGAGTTCTGGAACATCATACCGGTCGAATGGGCCATAGCCTGATAGATGGAGCCCATTGCCATTGCCGGTGCTTCGGCCAGCACCTTGACGTTGGCCTGGGTGACGGCGTCGGTAATCTGCGGAGATACTTGTGCCATGGGAGTTCCTTTCAGGAGTTTGCGAATAGATCAGGTGATCGTGCCTCGCTCGGGCCGCATACGGCCGGCAAGTCACGTGTGATAGTTCATGAGACGAGCGCGCTGACCGCGGAACGCCGGGGAGCGGGTCAACGCTCCCCAACGCCCCAAACGGATCACTGGTTGGTCTGCAGGATCTGGACGATCCCTTCGACCAGCGAGCTTGCTGCGTCGGCATCCGAGAGGGTGTCGACGCTGTACATCTGGATGACACCCTGCGCGGTGGCCGACTGCTGCAGCATGTTCTGCTGCTGCTGGGTGTTGACCGAATTCTCGAACATCATGCCGGTCGAATGGGCCAACGCCTGATAGATCGTGCCCATTGCCATTGCCGGCGCTTCGGCCAGTACCTTGACATTGGCCTGGGTGACGGCGTCGGTGATCTGTGCAGCAACTTCAGCCATGAGATTTCCTTTCCAAGGCTTGCGGTAAGAATGCCGCCAGGCTTGCTCAATTCGCCTGGACGGCTGCAATAACCTGTTTCAGCAGGCCCATTGCCTCGTCGGCGGCGCGGGAATCACTGCTGGAGCGTCCCCCACCGCAAGTCTGCATCGCAGCCACCATTCCCATCGTGTAGTTGAGCTGCTGCTGGTTGGTGGCGTTCGAAAAATCACGTGCCATCGAACCGGCGAGCGCCAGCATGTTGCTTCCGATGCTGACGGCCGGGGACAGTGCAATGACGCGGCTATTGACGCTATCATTGAAGATCGCGTCACAGACCATTTCCTGATCAGCCATGATACTTTCCAATCTCTTTTATGGGGGTAAGGACGTTTCAGCGGCGGCGGCGTGAAAGCATCGGCGCGAGTTTTTGCAGTTTGGGTTGCTGCGACCCCTTCAACCGTTCTTGAAGCAGCTTCGTCACCGCGCGCAGCTGGGTGTCGATCTCGGTTTTCACGAGTGCGGCAACGTCGAGCGCGGCGATTTCGGCGCGGATGATCTCGATGATCGACTGTCGCAGCTCGGGGTCGATGTGTCGACGCACGGGTTCTTCCTCACCCGCATGTTGCGCCGGCTTGGGCTCCGATTGCAGCGGCGGATCGGTGACATGCGGCGCCGCGAAAGGTTGGTGAGCCTCTTCGAGCAGGCGGAACACGTCGCGCTGAAGTTGCTCGATCGTGGTCTCGGCCTGGCTGCGGACGGTTTCCATCACGCTCGCGCGTGTCGCTTCTGCGGCGACAGCGTCATGCTCTGTCTGGTCGCTCATCGATGTTCCTTCGAGCGCTGTCCGGCCTGCCGCGGCCGTGGGGCGGTGGCGCGCGGCCTTGCTCAAAGGCATGGCCCGCGCGCCGGGATGCGACGCCGTCCTGGTTCGTTCCTATTGCTGTTCCAGGCTCCGCGGGCGACGGTTCGCGTTGCGATTGTAGTCGATCCTGAAATTGCCGGTCGTATCGCGGTAGCGGATGGATGTCTGGGTCAGCATGTACACGATCGAGAAGCCGGCAATGCATTTCCATGGGGTCGGCTTCCACAGCAGTCCCCACGGGAATCCGACGGCAGCGGCGGAGGTTTCCTTGGAGGACGCGCCGGGTTCGCCGCCCGACAAGGCCAGCGTCCGTGTCATGTAGAAGCTGCAGACGTCGGAGATGATGTCGAGATCCTTCTGCAGGTCGAAGATGGCGTTGCCCTGTTCCTTTGGAACGTGGGTAAGATCGTTCGACAGCCGCTTGATCGCGCCACAGGAATTGGCGGTGAACACCTGAGTGAATTCAAGGCGATCTTCGATCCCGCTGACATCAGCGATCGTTGTGCCATCGTGGGTGGTCAATATCTTCAGCAGATATTCGTCGGGCAGGATCGTGACTATCAGCACCGGATTGTTGTGGATGTCATAGCTCAGGCTGAACAGCGTGCAGGAACCTGCGACCGAAGCGGAATGGATGAGCACGCCGGGAAGCAGGTCCTTCTGTCCCGATCGCACCTGAATGTTGAACAGGTACGAGATCATGTCGGTGTCGGGGTAGATGCATAGGACGCCATCGTCCAACCCGGTCACAGACCCGGAAGACGCGGCGCTGTGCAAGCCGAACATCGGGCCGGTATGCACGTTGCTCGCATCCACGGAAATCGGACGTATCACGAACTCGCCCGTGAGTATGTCGGGTTCGGGCAGTCCTGGGACATTGAAGGGAATCACGTCCATTTCGATTTCTCCTTGAGGGTTGGCAGTGGGGGCTTCGGAATCCGGCACGGCGGTGGCCGCGATGAGAGGCTGTGCTTCAGGCGTCTGAGCGTCAGGGCGTATCCGGCGCCCGAGGCGGAGCAGAGGACGGCGAGCCATCATCCGAAGTCCTGCTGGATCGTGGCCGCGTTCTTGATGACGTTGGTCGAAAACGTCGTCAGGTATCCCAGCACTTTCTCGACCTGGGCCAGCGCGGTCTCACCGGCGCTGTTCCCGGCAAGGACTTCCGCGAACGCTGCTGCGGTAACCGGCACCAGGACCATCTCGGTGCTTTGCAGATAGCTACGCATGTCCTGCAGCATCATTGCGCCGGCGCTGTCGGCGAGCGCATTGGCGCCCACATCCATGCCGGTGGGCTTGATCTCTCCGGAGAGCTTTGCGGTGGGATCGAGAACCTGGGCATTGGTATAGGCTACGGCTTGCCGCACCATTGCCATTCCGGGCGTGATGGCAGTCGGCGTATCGTCGGGCGATGCCCCGTCTTCTGCCGCCTCGGCACTGTCGTCCGGTTCTGCGCGCCTCGGTTCCTTACGTGGAGGATCAGCGTTGCTGGTCGCGCTCGGACGGCGGCGCGTTGAGCCGGGATCGGCTGGTGTCATGGTTAGGTCCTCTGTCTATCCAGACGCGGCTTCACCGCGTTACCCGCTCTTGATCATGCTGATCGCCTGGGCGACGATCGTGGGGTTCAGCTGATTGAGGTTATGCTGATTGCTCACTGCGTTGTTTGCGGCGAGGCCGTTCGCACTGGCCATCATCTGGTAGAAAGAGGCCATCGCCTGTGCCGGCGCTTCGGCGACCACCTTGACGTTTGTCTGAGTAATCGCGTCGGTGACCTGGCTGTTGACCTCGGTAGCCATGCGCGGCGCTCCCCTTTTAAACGGCTGCGCTAGCGTAGACGTGCGGCCGCCGCTTTTGTGACCTCGCCGCGGCATCTTCTTCGGCGAGCAGAGCGCGCAGCTTTTGCACCCGTTTGCGTGCAAGCGCCTCGCTGATGTGGAAATGCCGCGCGATCTCGCGGTACGAACGATCCTCGATGAAGCGATGCACGAAAAGCGTGCGGGCCTCTTCGGGCAACCGGGCCACTCGGCGTTGAACCTCGGCGAGCGCCTCGCTCGCGATCAGTTGCGCATGCGTGTCGACCGGGGCGGAAGGAAGGCGCCACTGATCGGCTTCGCAGCCAAGATCGACCGAGTGATCAAAGATCGTCGCTGCGCTCTGCGCGCTTCGATGTTGATCGATCGCGAGATTGCGCAGCGCGCGCCAGAATAGCGCGCCGACTTCGATCAGCGGACGATCATGCGCCTCGACGAACTGCACCAGTCGCAAAGTGGCCTGCGATACCAGGTCCTCCGCCTTGTCTTGGCTGCCGCCGCACAGGGCGCGTGCGCGTCGGACCAGATGTGAATAGTGATTCCGCCAGAATTGATGCAGAATCGATCTATTGTAGAGTAATATGGCTTCATATGAAGCGAATCCGATTGGATTCTCTCGAAATCTATTGGAGTCTACGTGAATCATGGGCCACCTGTTATTTCCAGGTGGCTCAGTTATCAGTGTCGATTCGGCTCATATGTTTCCGAGGTTACACATTCGGAAAATTAACAGCGGTAGATAATTTAAGTAACTCTTCTAACAACATCTCCTTGTCTTGGTTAATTCTTGTTAATTCAAATGATCTGATGCGCGATGACACATCCGACGTGATGGGCACTATCCGGCTGACCGCGATCTTCTCGAATATCGCGGTCAGCCGGCTTGCGGGCGTTGTGCAGCAGGTAAAAAAAAAGATTCCGAAGGGAGAGATTGCCATGAGCGTCGGATCGCAGATGCAATCGCTTCTGCTCGTGCATTCGGGATGGCTTGCGCAACGCGCTACGCATCACCTCGGCGCTGAACTCATTCTCTCGATCCTTGGGCCGAGCGATTGTCTGGGGCTTCCCGAGCTTATCCTTTCGACTCCGGCCGAAACGGACGTGGTGGCCGGCGCCGACTCGATACTGCTGTCGATCCCATGGCGTATCGTGACCGAGCTTTGGTATTCGGCACCGGAGTTCCGCATCGCAATCGAGCGCGAGCTTGCGCGGGAACTGCTTCTCTTACGATCGCGTCTGACGACATTCACCTTTTCATCGCTCGAAGGACGGATCGCGGCGTTCCTTCTTGAGATCGAGCGGATCGCCCGGCGCACCCCAGGCTTTCGGCTAACGCAAGGGATGATCGCCAGCGCAGTCGGGGCGAGCCGGCCGAAGCTCAACCGCTGCCTCAAGGTTCTGGAGCGCCGCGGCGTTATAGCGTTGCACAACGATTCCATCCCGGAGATCCGCAACCGCGATGCGCTCATTCGGTTGCTATGACAGGTGCGCTGGCTTGGCTCGCTTGAGGCTTCGGGGACTGAAAACATATGATGCTAACGCATTATGCGAAGGTCTAGCTGGACGCGTTGCTGCGGTGCAGCATATAGTGCCGGCGGGCGCTATGATGCGCCCGTCCTGTAAACTTCCGAATGGATGCCCCGACGATGGCAAAACTGTCCATTCAACCTTTGGATAATTCAGACGCCCAAGGCGTGCGGATGCACCGTCAACCCATTGTAGGAGCTCTCATCGGCTGGAAGCGAGAGCAGAGTGAGCATGGGATTGTCATATCCTTTCAACTGATTACGCCGGAGGCGGCTGCTCACGACGGCGGGTGTGATCGCGTGTCGCTCGCACTCAACGATCGCCAGCTTCGTTCCCTGACTCGCGATCTCCAGCGAGCCGCTGCAGAACGTGGCATCCGGCTATGGGCCGCCTCGAAGTGGCAGAGATTCCTCAAAAGGTGGGAATAGCAGGCGCTCGAATCCCTGCGTCTCCGGTCATGGCGCGAGTTTGCTCATGCTCAACGGCTGATGATGCCGGCCTGGCGCCAGACGGGCGCGATGACCGCCGTCGACAGTGATGTCGATGCCGTTGAGGAAGCTCGCCCCGTCCGACAATAGAAAGTCGACCACATTGGTGATCTCGAGCAGCGAACCTTCGCGTTCGAGCGGGATTTCGCGGGCCTTATCGTGGCGGCTGACTCGCGTTTCGGTGCCGTCGTGACTGGGAAAAGTGTCTCCTTCGGCACGTGCCATCGGAGAATCGATCATGCCGGGTGAAAGCGAGAGCGCTCGCGCTTCGCGTCCGCGCCAGTCGCGGGCAAGCCGTTCGGCCAGTCGATTTACGCCGAGCTTGGCATAATTGTAGGTCCAGTCGAAATCCGGTTCACGGCCGTGGAAGGCTTCCAGCGCATCGAGGAAGCCGGCCTGCAGGGGATCGTCGAGAAGCGTGTCGAGCTTCGCGTCGGCCGGTGGCAAGTAGCTGGCGAGCGACGAGATGAACACTGCCGCGCTGCCGCGTATCATGTGCAGTACGTCTGCCCCCTGCTTGAATTCTCGCTTGCATACCTGCCGCGTTTTATGTGATATGAAAAATCACAAAAGGCTCATGCGGTGAGAGGTTGCGATGACGAATCAAGCGTTGAAAGATGTTTCGGCAGCAGATGAGCTGGTCAGTCTGGTCGACGACGACAATCCGTTCGACATTCCTTTCTCGGAGCTGTTGTCCCGGCAGCTTGAGGCCATCGACGAGCGCTTTCAGGACCGGCGCGGCAAGATCAAGCTGCTACAGAACCGCGCGGAAGAAGGCGGCGTCACCGAGATTCGGCGCATGGAGGACATCGTCCCGCTGCTCTTCGCGCATACCGCCTACAAGAGTTACCCGGAGAACTGGCTGATCGACCAGAAATGGGATCGCATGGGCAAATGGCTCGACACGATCTCGACCAACGGCGTGAAGCCCGTCGACACGGGGGCCGTCAAAGGCCTGGACGATTGGCTTGATCGCCTGACCGAGCAGGGCCATTTCGTGGGCTGTTCGAGCGGGACGACCGGCAAATGCGCGATGATGAACGGCACGACCTATGACATGGAGTTTTCCGGTCATGCCCTGCTGAACGCGCAGATCTGGTCCGGCCTTGCCCCCAACAACGACAGGAAGATCGTCTCGGTCGGCATGACCGCGGCCACGCCTAAGAACATTGCCACCGGCCGGCCGATGATCGAGGCTTTCAGCGATCCCGCTGCGCCGCCCTTCGCGCCGAACGTGCCGAAGATCACTATCGGCGGCATCACGGACATGGTCGTCCTGCGCAAGAAGATCGCTGACGGTACGGCCCAGCCTGCCGATCTCGAACATTACGAAGCCCAGTCCAAGGCGCGGGCCGAAGCGATGGCGTCCGCGGTAGAACAGACGGCCGATGCGTTCGTCGAGAACCGCGGCCGCAAGCTGCACGTCATGGGCCTGTTCGGACCGCTGTACGAAGTTGCAGAGCTGGTGCGCTCACGCGGTTATGGCGGCAAGGATTTCGCCGAGAACACGATGTTCTGCAGCGGCGGCCTCAAGCGCGCCCAGGTGCCCGACGACTACAAGGACGTGATTTTCGATACGCTGAACATCACGCGTATCTGCCACACCTACGGCATGCAGGAGATCAACACGACTGCGCCAAAGTGCAGCGCGGGCCGCTATCACATCGCGCCCTGGGTCATGCTCCTGCTGCTGGACGAAAGCGGTGAGAAGCTGATCCAGCCACCTGCTACGGGAGAGGTCGAAGGGCGCGCCGCCTTCTTCGACCTGTCGATGGATGGCCGCTGGGGCGGCGTCATCTCGGGCGACAAGATCCGCGCTACTTGGGAGCCTTGCGCTTGCGGCAATCGTGGTCCCTCAGTCCACGAAGACATCCAGCGCTATGCCGATCTGGCGAACGGCGACAAGATCGCCTGTTCGGGTACGATCGACGCCTATGTCCGTGGCGTGACCTGAATGGCTGCAGCGCTTTGCCCAATGGAGGGACAACGAGGCTGGCGCCGAAAGAACCCGATCTCGCGATCAGCAAGATTATGTTACAAAATGGTGCGCATCCCCGCTGCGACGATTGAAGCGATGACGCGCTCTCCTTAGGGAACGCGTCGGAGCACTCGATCATTGGCAAGACCACGCACGACCACGCCCAAGAAACCCGATGACGCCCGGGCGCACCGTTCAATCGATGCGTTGCGGACTGCAATTCTCGAACTCGTCGAGGACAAGCCGCTCGAGCAGATCTCGATCAAGGAAATAACCGAGGCTGCCGGTGTCAGCTATCCGACGTTCTTTCGCCGCTTCGCAAGCAAGGAAGAACTGATCGAGGACATAGCGACGCAGGAGGTGGTGGCGCTGATGTCATTGGGCCAGTCCGCCATTGCCCGGCGGCAGGCTTACGATGCTGCGAGCGACATGTGCCATTACATCCAATCGAAGCGAAAGCTGTGGGCGGTGCTGCTGAACGGCGGCGCTTCGTCGGCCATGCGCAAGGAATTCATGCGCATCTCCATCGAGATTTCGAACGCAGGTCCCCGCGTCAATCCCTCGATCCCGCTCGACCTGGCGGTTCCCTTCACGACCGCCGGTATCTTCGAGATCTTTGCCTGGTGGATGCGGCAGCCGGAGGACTATCCGATGGAGAACGTCCTCAAGCTCTTCGAAGCGCTTGTCATCGATACGGTCGGGCGCCGCCGCGCCATAGAGCTGATCTGACCGTTCGTCAGGAGTCGGAGGCGGGCCTCACCCTTATGCCATGGCATGTCCACGATGAGACGTTCTGGCTTCGAGCCATTGGACGTCTTCGCGCCGTTGACAGTTTTGATGCATTATTTATGTTATTTCAAATATCCGATTCTGCGGACCGCGCCGGACGGTTTTGACATGTAAAATGCGCTCGCATGCCGAACAGGCGCGAGAGGGAGGGTTTGAGGGACGTTTTCTCGTGGGCGCAGGTCGCCCGCCACCAATCTGCCTGAGCTGAGATCAAAACCGTTCGCATGAATGCGGCGAAGAACAAACACGACAATGCATTGTTGGGCGATGAATGAGGGGATGACATGAAGCGAATGATCTTCAAAAGCGTGCTGTCTACGGGAGCGGCTATGGCGCTGTGCCATCCGGCCGCGGTTTTCGCGCAAGGAAACGCGCCTGAGAACGATAGCGCGGCGCCATC
>Ga0164243_10004631_pt1 | contig 21447 bp, 19 predicted proteins | sample OricompcompostOP_FD_108781 | JGI IMG/M metagenome (GOLD analysis project Ga0164243, IMG submission 108781) | Organic Plus compost microbial communities from Emeryville, California, USA - Original compost - Organic plus compost (OP) | ecosystem: Engineered > Solid waste > Mixed feedstock >...
CCAGCAGGGCGGCGAGGGAGACGTCGCCGTCCACGGCCTGGAAGTCGGCGACCGCCTTCACGAAGAGGTCGAGGTTATCGCGCCGCGCAGCGGCCGCCGGATGGACCGCGGAGGCCAGCTCGACATCGGTGCCGACGGTGTCGATGATCCGACGGACGAGATCGAGCAACGGCTCACCGACATGCGTACGCAGCATCCGGAGCTCGGCCGCGATCATGGCGAAGCGCTCCCGTGCTTGCGCCGAGTAGGGGTAGTCATCGGCGTCGCCCGGATCCACCAGTGCGTCATCGAGCGCAGGGATCTCCGCCGGGTCGACGCCATCAGCGATCTGCAGCAGATGGTCGGCGATGGAATCCGGTGTCGCACCCCGGCCACGCTGACCGGCGATCTCGGCCGCCCGCTGCGCGAGCAGCCGCAGGTCACGGGGACCGATCGCCCACCGCGGGCCGGTCAGCAGGGTCAGCAGCGCGGCATTGGCGGTGACGTCCTGCAAGAGCTGCAGCGTCGCCACGATCTCGGCGACCTCGGGCAAGCGCAGCAACCCCGAGAGGCCGACGATCTCGACCGGGATCGAGGCGCCGGTCAGGGCGTCGTAGACAGCCTCGGCGGTGGAGTTGTCGCGGGTGAGCACGCCGATCCGCGCCCAGCCGCCGGGGGCGCCGTCGTACGCCGCGGTGACATCGTGCGCCAACCCAGCCAACTCCTCGGCCTGGGACTCGTAGACGCCTGCGGTGACCACGCCCTCCGCGGCCCCCGGTGCGGGCTCCAGGGCGGCAACCTGGCGATACCTCGCCAGCAGCGGCGCGGCGAGCCGGTTGGCGACCTCGAGAATCCGGCGGTCGGAGCGGCGGTTGACCGTCAACGGGTAGAGCGCAACCTCGCCCCCGTCGGCCCGCGGGAAGGTCTCGGCGAAGCCGAGGATGTTGGAGACCGAGGCGCCCCGCCAGCCATAGATCGCCTGGTTGGGGTCGCCGACTGCGGTGACGGCGTGGCCGCCACCGAAGAGCCGGGAAAGCATGATCGCCTGGGCCACCGAGGTGTCCTGGTATTCGTCGAGCAGCACGACCTTGAACCGGGCCCGCTCGGCCGCGCCGACATCGGGCTGCTCACTGGCCAGCCGTGCGCCGAGCTCGATCTGGTCGGAGAAGTCCATCAGCCCGAGGTCCCGCTTGAGGCGACGGTAGGACTCCACCAGGCCGAGCAACTCACCACGCCGGTCGATGACGTCGATCGCCTTCTCGACCGGTGCGCGATAGGTGCTGCGGTCCTTGCCGGCGCGCTCCTCCAACAGGGCGCGTTCGAACCCCCCGCGCGCGTCCGCGTCGACCGCTCGGACCTCGGTCGGCGACACCAGGTGCTCGCTCATCGCCCCGTCGAGCGCCAGCAGATTCTGGATCACGGTCGGCGGGTGGTCGCTGAGCCGGTGGACCTCGCCGGTGAACCGGTCGACCGCGCGCGCACCAAGCTGGTAGCGAGCCGCATCGGTGATGACCCGGGTGTCGGGTTCGTGGCCGATGCGCAGTCCATGGTCGGCCAGCAGGCTCGCCGCGTAGGCGTTGTAGGTGGCCACCGTCGGCTCCAGCACCTCACCCTCCTCGGCGCCGTCAGCCTCTTGGAGGACTCCGGCCGCGGCCAGCGCATCATGGATGCGCTGCCTCAGCTCACTGGCGGCCTTCGTGGTGAAGGTCAGACCCAGCACCTCCTCGGGGCGCACCTGGCCGGTCAGGACGAGGTAGACGACCCGGGCTGCCATCAGCGTCGTCTTGCCCGACCCGGCACCGGCGATGACCACGGCCGGCTCCAACGGCGCCGAGATCGCCGCCCACTGCTGCTCGCTGGGGACGTAGGGAGTGCCCATCGCCCGGGCCAACGCCTCGGCGCTGTCGATCGCCGACGGCACCCCGGTCAACGGACTCATCTCGTCACCGCCGGCGATCCCTTGATCGGACAGAGCGGTACGAACTCACAGGCCCGGCAATGGTCTCCCGCCAGCGCCGGGAACTCCTCGGCCCGCACCCGCGCAGCGGCGAGCGCGAGATGGTGTCGCAGGTCCGCGCGCTCAGGGCTGTCCTCCTCCTGGACATCCTGAGGCTGCACGATCGCGTGCTCGGGCCCGTCGAGCAGACCGAGCTGAAGCAGCTCCGCGCCGCCGGCCCTCGCCTCGGTGACCTTACCCTCGGTCCGTTCGGCCACCAGCGCATCGACGGCGCCGTGGTCGACGGCGTACTGATAGAGCGAGAGCTGCACGTGGCTGCCCATCGAGCGGTCGCTCGGCTTGGTGCGTCCGGTCTTGAGATCGACCACGACCACGCGGCCCTCCGTGTCGAGCTCGAGCCGGTCGGCGTACCCGCGGAGTTTGACCTTCTCACCGTCCGCCAGCTCGACGACCGCGGCGAAGGAGACCTCGGTGCCGAGCAGCGTGCGTGGGTTGGCGGCGTTCCACTCCAGGAAGCGGCGCAGCGCGGCGCGGACGCGGTCGTGCTCGCGCGCCTTCGACCACGGCGTGCGGAACTCCAAGCGATCCCAGACCCCATCGATGTGTTCCATGAGTACGTCGACGGCCTCCGGGTCGGCGGGCAGCTCGCCGGTGGCGACGCGCTCGGCCACCGCGTGGACCAGCTGGCCGAGGTTCGCACCCTGGTGCGGCGGCGCGATGCCGCCAGCCTCTCGGGTGAGGAACCACTGCGTCGGGCACGCCATCAGCCCCTGGAGCGTGCTCGCCGAGAGCGGGACCGGCTCGTCGGGATCCCGCAGCGGCTGCACCGAGCGCGTGGCCGCCCGAGTGCCCCACCAGGTCGAGGGGTCCGCCGCCGGAACCTCCGGTGCCAGTCGAGCCAGCCGGACGGCCGCCGCGCGACGGAGCGCCTCGGAGGAGGCCGGGTCGGCAAGCGTACGCCGCAACTCGCTCACCAGGCCGCCGAGCGACAGTGGCCGCCGGGGACGGCCGACGATGTGGGTCACGGTGACCCCCAGCTCGCCCAGGAAGCGACTCGGGGTCTCGCCCTCGTCGTCCGGCGAGGCGACTGCGGTCACCACCAGGCGCTCGCGCGCACGAGTACAGGCGACGTAGAATAGCCGCCGCTCCTCCACGAGGAGCTCTCGGGTCGAGACCGGCGGCACCAGCCCGTCTGCGCCGATCCGGTCGGCCTGCAGCAGCGTCGAGCGCCGCCGGAGATCGGGCCAAGCATCCTGCTGGACGTGCGCGACCACGACCAGTCGCCACTCCAGTCCCTTCGACCGATGCGCAGTGAGGAGACGCACGGCGGCGCCGCGGGCGCCGCGCTCGGCAAGGGTGTCGCCGGGGATCTGCTGGGCGACCAGCGTGGCCAAGAACGCGGCGACGCCGACGTGGTCGCGCTTCTCCTCGGCACGCGCCGCGACCTCGAAGAGTGCGCAGAGCGAGTCCAGATCACGGTGTGCGTGGCGTGCGCCGGGGCCGCCGCTCTCGGCGGCACGCCGGAGGCGGGCCGGCCAGGAAGTGCGCGACCAGAGCGTCCAGAGGATCTCCTCCGCGCTGGCACCATCATCGAGCTGCTGGCGAGCGTCGTGCAGCAGCGTGACTAGCGCGCGGGCGCGGTCGGCCTCGCGGCCCTCGATGCCAGCCAGGAAGTCCCGCTGCACGACGAGCTGGCGGACCAGCTCGCGCGAGGGTCGGGGCGATCGCTCCTCGAGACGGGCGACCTCCTTCTCACGCTGACGCAGCCGCCGGGCGAGGCGCCGAACGTCGCCTGCGTCCAGCCCGCCGAGCGGGCCGGTGAGGAGCGCGGCCGCGCGCCCGGCGTCGACGGCCTCGATGTCGTCGAGGTTGTCGTTGTCGAGATTGACGACCGTTCGAAGGGCCTCGACCAAGGGCAGCACGGCGGGGTCGCGGACGAGTGGCAGCTCGTCACTGGCCACCTCGACCGGAACACCGGCCGCTCCCAGCGCGCGACGCAGCGGCGGTATCGAGGCACGCCCGGAGCGGACGAGCACGGCCATCTCGTCCCACCCGATGCCGTCCTCGAGGTGGGCGCGTCGGAGCAGGTCGGCAAGTTGCTCGGCCTCGGCGCGGTCGGTGTCGAACGTGAGCGCCTGCACCCGACCCTCGCCGTAGGGCGGGGACGCCGTCTCCGGCTTGAGGAACGCCTCCCGGGCCGACTCGTCGATGGTCCCCGGGAGCCCGAGTCGACCGGCGACCCGCTGTGCGGCGATCAGGATCCGTGGGCCGAACCGCCGAGTGGTGCGCAGCGCGACGACCTCGGCGGCACTCCCATCGGAGCGCGGGAACTCGGTCGGGAACTCCAAGATCCCGCGCACGTCGGCGCCGCGAAAGCCGTAGATCGACTGGTGGGGATCACCGACGACGACGAGGTCCCGGCCGTCGCCGGCCAGAGCCCGCAGCAGGGCGACCTGCCCCGGGTCGGTGTCTTGGTACTCGTCGACGAAGACGTGCCGGTAGCGGGCGCGCAGCTCGTCGCGGTGCGCCTCCGCCTCGATGGTCGCGCGCCGGATCAGGTCGGCGTAGTCGGTGGCGCTCTGAGCGTCGAGATTGTCGAGGTAGGACTCGAGGAACAACCCGGCAGCGACGAACTCCGGCACCCTCTCGACCCGACCGAGCTCGGTCAACGCGGCGCCGTCCAACCCCTTCTCGCGGGCCCGGGAGAGCACGGCCTCGACCTCCCGGGCGAAGCCGCGGGTGCCGATCGCCCGGCGCAACGAGTCCGGCCAGCGGACCGATTCCGGGTGGTCGGCCAGCAGCTCGCGGAGCACGACGTCCTGCTCGGGCGCCGAGAGGAGGCGTAGCGGTGCTTCGTAGAGCTCGGCCGGAGCGTAGGCCCGGATCAAGGCATAGGCGAAGCTGTGGAAGGTCAGGCTCGGCAGCGAGCTGGTCGTGCGACCCAGCCGACCCGTGATCCGGTCCCGGAGCTGCTCGGCAGCCTTGCGCGAAAAGGTCAGCGCCAGCACCTGGTCGGGCTGCGCGCCGCGCTGCTCGATCCGCTCGACCACCGCCTCGACCAGAGTCGTCGTCTTCCCGGTGCCGGGGCCGGCGAGCACCAAGAGCGGACCACCGAGATGATCGACCACGCGTCGCTGGTGCTCATCGAGCCTGGGCGTGTGACCGAGCGTCGGCGGCTGCTCGAGGCGAAACCGAGTCACCGGGGTCGCGAGCGTCGTGGTCATGGGTCCACTCCATCATGACCCACCGACAAATCCGGCCGCTGTCGGAGGCTCGTGCCCCACGTCAGGCCAGCTCGAAGTCCGCGAAGTCGAATCCAGGTGAGACCAGGCAGCTCACCAGCGCGTCCGCCGGCGTCGCAACCGTCCGCTGCCATACACCGGCGGGTACGACGGCCTGCGGCGACTGCCCGGCCGCGACGTCGCTCCCGACGAGGACCGTCTGCGCGGCATGCGGCGCGTCACCGGAGCCGCCGTACTCGAGCCGTACGACGCCGTGATGGGCGAGCCAGGTCTCGTCGGAGCCCACGCGGTGCCACGCCGAGGATTCCCCGGCGCGGAGGAGGAAGTCGATCAGCGTCGCCGTCGGTCGGACCCGGCCGTCGGCGAGCGTGACCGTCTCCGGCGAGACCCAGGTCTGCCGATACTGGCCGCCCTCGGGATGCGGCGCCAGGTCGAGCACCCGGACGAGGTCGGTCAGGTCGCGCGCGTCAGTCACGCCGCGCATTCTGCCGAGGCACCCGCCAGGAGGCCTCGGGGACCCCGGCGGGGGCCCCGGCCGAATCCTCCCCGGCTTCTTCCGTCGACGTCTCCTCGAACCGGGGATCGGCCAGCAGGTACTGCCCGATCAGCCCGGGTCGCTTGCGTGGCTTGTGCTCGGTCTCGGGCACGAATCGACCCTCGACCGCGTCCCAGAAGGAGTCGGCGAGCCGCATCAGCCCCCGGGCCAGCCCGCCTCCGGGCCCGGTGTGCGGGAGATAGGGGTGTGGCCGGGTGGGCGCACGAGCCTCGGTGCGCTCGAGCCGCGTGGCCAGGTCGGCGAGCTCCTCGTCGGTCGATCGCGCGGCCAGGTGCTCGGCCATGTGGCGCTCGACGTCCCACTCGGCCGCCATCGCCGAATCCACATCACCCCAGACCTTGCCCCAGTCGAAATGGGTCTCCCAGGCCGACCCGAACTCGTGGGCCTTGACGTGGGCCAGCACGACCTCGAGCTGCCGGGCCGTGGGCAGGTACCGACGGACCAGGTCGGAACCGTCCTCGCCGCGCGATCGCACCGCCGGCAGCAGCACGGCGTCGACGGCGTGGAGGTGCTTGCTCGCGCCCGCGAGGAACAGGTCGATGGGCGGACACCCGCGACGCGACTGCTCGGGCCTGGTCGTCATCGTGCGGGCCACCGCGAGGCGGCCGGAGAGCTCGTCATGCGTGTGCTGCAGGGTGTCTGACAACGCCGTGGTCGTGACCATCGGACTCACCTCGATGTGACGTGGTTCACCGTCCATGGTGCGCCGATGACCGACGACGGACAAGGCGCGGCTCGCTCAGCCCTACTGGCTGCGCTCGTTGTAGACCTCGGCCCGCTCCTGGCCGCTGAGGGCCGCGATCGCGTCCATGATCTCGTCGGTGAGCACCCGACGTGCCTTCCCGAGAGGCACGCCGTCGAAGCGGCCCGTGACCGTGATCGGCTCGCCGAACCTCACCGACACCTTGGCGAGCCGGACCCGATTGCTACCGACCGGCTGGACCTTCTCGGTGCCGACGAGCCCGACCGGGACGACGGGTACGCCGGCGGTCAGCGCGAGATGAGCGACGCCGGTGCGTCCCCGATAGAGCCGGCCGTCCTTGGAGCGGGTGCCCTCCGGATAGATCCCGAACGCCTCCCCCTTGCGGAGCACCTCGAGCGCGGTGTCGAGCGAGCCGAGCGCCGACTTGGTGTCGTCGCGGTCGACCGGCAGCATCCCGAGCCCCTCGAACCACAGCCGCTGGAGTGCGCCCTTGACCCCGGTGCCGGTGAAGTAGTCCGACTTGGCGAGGAAGTGCACCGGTCGTGGGGACGAGCACGGGATCACCACCGAGTCGACGAAGCTGAGGTGGTTGCTCGCGATGATCACGCCCCCGGTGAGAGGGACGTTCTCCACGCCGGTCACCGTCGGCCGCCAGATGCCCTTCAGGACAGGGGGGATCACCGTGTGGAGGACGCCGTACATCACTCCGTCATTGTGGCCTCCCGCAGCGGTGGGCGGGACAGGGGTCCCCTCCGTGGGCACCTGCCCCGCCTCGGGGCTACTGCGCAGCCGCGGCGTCCACGAACTTCGTCGTGTAGGTCTTCGACAGGTCGATGTCGTTCTTCTTCGCCTTCACCTGGTCGTTGAAGGTGCCGAGTACGTCGAGCACGGTCTGCGGCCCGCTCTTCGGCATGACACCGTCGCTGGTGAACATCTGCTTCGAGGCGTCGATGGCCTTCGTGTAGAGGTCCATGTCGCCACCGGCGTAGTCCTTCGGCATCTTCGCGGCGATCTGTGCCGCGGAGTGCTGGGAGATCCATCCCAGCGACTTCACGAACGCGTCGGCCACCTTCTGCACGGTCTTGGGGTTCTGCTTGACGTAGTCGCAGTTCATGTACAGCGACGAGGCCGGGTAGAGGCCGCCGAGCGCCTGCTGGGTGCCCTCGACCGTGCGCATGTCCAAGAGCACCTTGCCCGAGCCCTTCTGCAGCACCTGCTCGACGGTGGGGTCGGTGGTCATGCCGGCGTCGATGCCGCCGTTCTCCAGCGAGGAGAGGAACGTCGATCCGGCTCCGGCCTTCACGGTCGCGTAGTCGGCGGTGTCGACACCGTTCTTCGTGGCGAGGTACTGCGTCAGGTAGTCCGTCGAGCTGCCCGGCGAGGTGACACCCAGCTTCTTGCCCTTGAAATCCGCCGGAGAGGTGATGGACCCTGCGGCCTTGGTGGAGACCATCTCCACCTCGCCGGGGACCTTGGCGAGTTGGACGACGCTCTGGATGCACTTGTCCTGCGCCTGCAGCGTGACGGTGTGGTCATAGAACCCGACCACACCGTCGACCTGGTTGGCGACCAGCTCGGTCTCGGCGCTGGCCCCGGAGGGCTCCGTCATGAGCTTCACCTTGACGCCGGCGTCCTTGAAGTAGCCGAGTTGTTGGGTGAGCATCGCCGGCAGGTAGATCACCTTGTCGATGCCGCCGACCATGATCCTGACCTCGCCGTGCGCGGAGGCGTCTCCGCCGCTGGTCCGGCCACAGCCGGTGAGCGCGGTGGCAGTGAGGAGGCCGGCCACACCGACGGCCCAGATCTTGCGCAACATGTCAGTCTTCCTTCGCAGTGAGAAGTGGTACGACGACGTAGGACTGCGCCGTCGAAGCGGAGCGGATCAGGCGCCGACGGCGGCAGAGGTCGCCGGCGGGCGCCACGAGGTGAGCCGCAGCTCGAGGCGGGTGATCAGCCACTCGGCGACGAGCGCGATCACGGTCGTGACGACCATCCCCGCATAGACGCCGGCGGCGTCGAAGTTGCCCTGCGCCTGGTTGATCAGCAGGCCGAGGCCCTTGTCGGCGCCGGTGAACTCGCCCACGATCGCGCCGATCAGCGCGAACCCGAAGGCGACGTGCATGCTCGCCAGGATCCACGAGGTGGCGCTGGGCAGGATGATCGTGCGCATCAGCGCCCACCGGCCGGCGCCGAGGATCCGGGCGTTGTCGACGAGGGTCTTGTCGACCTCGCGAGCGCCCTGGAAGGCGTTGAAGAAGACGGCGAAGAAGACGAGCACGACCGCGGTCGCCACCTTGGAGCTCATCCCGAGGCCGAACCAGATCACGAAGAGCGACGCGAGCACGATCCGCGGGATCGCGTTGGCACCCTTGATGAAGGGTGAGAGCACCTCGGCGAGGAAGTGGGCGCGCCCGAGCAGGACGCCAAGGACGATGCCGGCCAGGGTGCCGATGACGAAGCCGAGCACGGCCTCCTCCAAGGTCACCGCGATGTTGGACCAGATCGAGCCCTGCGAGGTGCCGTCGGTGAACCAGGTGACGAGCTTGTCCCAGATCTTGCTCGGCATCGAGTAGTAGAACGGGTCGATGATCGAGCGGGCGGCCAGCTCCCAGCTGCCGAGCCAGACGACGACCAGCAGCACCCGGACGCCATTGACGGTCAACTTCGAGTGACCCGACCTGCCGCGCAGGAAGTCCCAGATCTTGACGTTCGGCCGGGCAGGGCTGGCGGTGGCATCAAGCGACATGGCTGGCTCCTCGTGCTCGGGTGATCTCGACCTCTTCGCGGAGGCTGTCCCAGACACGCCGGTAGAGCTCGGTGAACTCCTCGGTCAGCCGGATCTCCTCGACCTTCCTCGGTCGGGGCAGGTCGATGGCGACGATGTCCTTGATGGTGGCCGGCCCCGCGGTCATCACGACCACCCGGTCGGCCAGCGCGATCGCCTCGGTCAGGTCGTGGGTGACGAAGACGACCGCAGCACCCGAGCCCGACCAGAGCCGGAGCAGCTCGTCCTGCATGAGCTCGCGGGTCTGGACGTCGAGCGCCCCGAAGGGCTCGTCCATGAGCAGGACGGTCGGCTCGGTGATCAGGGTCTGGGCCATCGCGACGCGCTTCCGCATGCCGCCGGAGAGCTGGTGCGGGTAGCGATCCTCGAAGCCCGCCAGCCCGACCCGCTGGATCCAGTCGCGGGCCCGCTCGTGTGCCTGCTTGGCCGGCATCTTGCGGTAGCGCAGGCCGAGCGCGATGTTGTCGAGCACGGTCTTCCACGGGAGGATCGCGTCGGCCTGGAACATGTAGCCCACGCCGGCCGGGATGCCCGAGACCGGCTCCCCCGCGACGGCGACGCTGCCGACGGTGGCCGGTTCCAGCCCGGAGACGAGCGACAGCGTCGTCGACTTACCGCAGCCGGTGGGCCCGACGACCGTCACGAACTCCCCGGGGGCGATGTCGAGGGTGACGTCGTGGATGGCAGTGAACGGCTGCCCGCTCTTGGTGGCGAACTGCTTGGTCGCGTCCCGCAGACTGATCGCGGGTCCGCTGCCGGGACCGGGCCCGGCGGTGGCGATACTGGTCATGGCCGGGAACGCTAAGGCGGCCTGTGACGACCACCACAGCCTTGTGAACAAAGGGATCGTTCCTCGCACAAGTGGCGTTCTGCGCATTCTGCTCGTCCGTGGTCGCCGCCCTAGACTTCCAGGGTGTTGCGGACGTCACAGCACCTTCGGCCCCGCCCGGCGCAGCGCCGGTGGGCGCTCAGTACCCAGGGGATCGTGCTCCTGGTGGTGCTGTTGTTGGCCGTCGTACTGCTGCTGCTCGGCGGTGCTGCCGAGCTCGTCCACCGCGACCTGGAGCAGGAGTACGAGCAGCGCGCGCTGGCGATCGCGCGCAGCGTGGCCGAGCAGCCCGGCCTGGCCGACGACGTGGTCCGGATGCGCCCGGCCGAGGACGGCCCGGTCCAGCGGTCCGCCGAAGCCGTACGCCGCCGCACCAGCGCCCTCTATGTCGTCATCACCGACGACAACGGCGTCCGCTACAGCCACACCAACCCGGCCAACATCGGCGAGCGGGTGAGCACCAGCCCCGACGCCGCACTCGCCGGTCACGAGGTCGCCGTCGTCGAGCGTGGCACCCTCGGCCTCTCCGCCCGGGGGAAGGTGCCCCTGCGCTCCACCGATGGGCGGGTCGTCGGCGAGGTGAGCGTCGGCATCTCGATGGCCGCGGTCAACTCGCGGACCTGGAACCTGGTGATGGTGCTCGGGCTGATCGGCCTGGGCGCCCTCGCGGTGGGGGTGACCGGCGCGGTGCTCCTCGGCCGGCGGCTGCGGCGCAGCACGCTCGGCCTCCAGCCGGAGGAGATGGCCGATCTGCTGCGCGAGCATGCGGCGGTGCTCGGTGGCGTCCGCGACGGTGTGCTGGCCGTTGACAGCGCGGGACGGATCACCGTCGCCAACGCCGAGGCGACCCGATTGATCGGGGTGGAGCCGCAGCGCGGGCGAACGCCGGAGGAGGCCGGACTCCCCCGCATCGTGCAGCAGCTCATCGACCAGGAGCCGCCACCGACGGGCTCGGTCTGCGTCCTGGGCGACCGGGTGGTGGTGGTCCACCGTCTTCCCGTCGAACGCGATGGACGCAGTCTCGGCAACGTGCTCACCCTGCGGGACCGTTCCGACCTTGACGAGGTCGCCCGCGAGCTCGAGGTCACCCGCGCCCTCACCGACGCACTCCGGGCGCAGGCTCACGAGCATCGCAATCGGCTGCACGCCCTCGGTGGCATGCTCCACCTCGGCCGGGTCGACCGTGCCCGCGACTACCTCGAGGAGCTCGAGTACGCCGCCACCTGGGTCCCCGGCGTCGAGGACTCCTACCTGGCCGGGCTGCTGGCTGCGAAGTCCGCCGTCGCCTCCGAGGCTGGCGTCCGGCTCGACATCGCCCCGTCGACCTACGTCGACGGCACGCTGACCACCCCACTCGACGTCGTCACGGTGTTGGCCAACCTGCTTGACAACGCGATCCGAGCGGCCGCCGCCGGCGGCCGCCCACCGCGCGTCGAGGTGAGTCTGCTCTCCGACGGCAACGACCTGCTCATGCACGTCACCGACAGCGGCTGCGGGGTCCCACCCGAGCTGGTCGACGCCGTCTTCGGTCACGGCATCACCACCAAGGTCACCGACGTCGCCGACCACGGCATCGGCCTCACACTCGCGCGTCACACCGCCCGGATGCATGGCGGCGACATTGTGCTGGTCGACGTCGGGGGTGAGGACCACGGAGCCGTCTTCGCGGCGCGGATGGTCGATGTCGTACGCGGCGGCCTGCGAACCGAGGGGGCCGCTCGATGACCGCTGCCAGACCCGCCGCCGCGATCGGCGTCCTCGTGGTCGACGACGACTACCGCGTGGCTCGACTGCACGCGGCGATGGTCGAGAAGATCCCGGGCTTCGCGGTGCTCGGTCTCGCCCATACCGCCGCCGAGGCTGTCGCCGCAGCCGCCGAGCAGCGGCCGGGTCTGGTGCTGCTCGACGAGTACCTCCCCGACCGCCGCGGGACCGACATCCTGCGTGAGCTCGACGCCGCCGTCATGATCATCACGGCGGACAGCGATGGCGCATCGGTCCGTAGAGCGGTCTCCCGGGGTGCCATCAACGTCGTCATCAAGCCGTTCGGCTTCTCGGTGCTCGCCGCCCGGCTGGCAGCGTTCGCGCGCTTCTGGGGGCAGCTCGGCGAGGCGGTGGCACTCGACCAGGAGGAGGTCGACCGCGCGCTGGCCGTCCTCCACGGCGGCGACCGACCGGCCGCGGCAGTACCGAAGGGGCGCTCCTCGGTGACCACGGAGGCGGTCGTCTCGGCGCTCCGCGAGGCCGACGCCGCGCTGACGGCGGTAGCCGTGGCGGACACCGTCGGCATCTCCCGCGCAACCGCGCAGCGCTACCTCTCCGACCTCGCCCGCGCCGGCCGGGTCGAGCTCCGGCTGCGCTACGGCACCACCGGGCGGCCCGAGCACGAGTACCGGTGGCTCGGGGGCACCTGACCGCTCGGCCGGTGCCGCCTAGGCAGGCAGCCAGAGCGCCCGACGCAGGTCCACGGCCCCGGAGGGGCGTAGCGGGGTGGACTCCTCCAGATAGGCCTGTCGGGCCTCGGCTCCGTGTGAGGGCGGGAGGGTGCCGTCGGCGCGTACGACGCGCCACCACGGCACCGGGCCACCGTGGTGGGCCATCACCGAGCCCACCTGCCGTGGTCCGCCACGGAAGCTGTCGAAGAGCGCATCCGCGATCGCTCCGTAGGTCGTCACCCGACCGCGCGGGATCCGCTCGACGATGGCGAGGACCGCCTCGACGTACTCCTCGCTGCGATGGTCGGCCACCCGGGCAACTTAGCCGACCGCCGCGGTGCCCGGTCGAGCCATCGAGCAGGACGGCGGCGCCTCAGAGGATCGGGGTGAACGGCTCGGTTCCCTTGACCAGGGTGAGGCCCTTGATCCCGGAGTTCTGCTGCGCCCAGGCGAGCTCCTTGCCGAGGTCACCGATGTTGTTGGACGCGGGCAGCGGGGCCAGGCCGAGCGTGGAGAGGACGCCGACCGCCTTGCCACCGGCGCTCAGGAAGCCCGACCCGGAGTCACCGGGGATACCAGGGGTGAGCGTGTAGAGCGGATGCGACCAGCCGCCGTCCGATGCCTGGTCGCCGAGGCTGATGCCGGTGTGTGGGGAGAGCAGCGAGACTCCGGCGCGGAGGCTGGAGTTGCCGTAGGTGTAGACCCGGTCGCCGGCCGCCGTGCCGTTGGTGTCGATGCCGGTCGGGCCGCCCCAGAAGGGGACCGACGGGTTCACCTTCTTCACATCGGCCGCCGCGACCTTCACCAGCGCGAGGTCGTTGTAGGCACAGGTGTTGGCGTCGGTCGTGCCGAGCTTCTGCATCCGCTGCCAGGAGGAGTAGGCCAGTGTGCCGCTGCCGACCACAGTGCCCTCGTCGACGAGGCTGCCGCCCTCGTTGAAGGTCACCTTGGTGCCCAGCGGGAGCGACGCCGTCGAGCAACCGTCGGTGTCTGAGGAGGAGCCGGTGCCGGCGCAGTGGGCGGCGTACCCGACATAGGTGTTGCCCGCGGAGTCGGAGAAGACGAAGTTGGCGGTGCACTGCGCGCCGTCGGTGTACATCATCACGCCCGGGTGGATCTTCGCCGTGTCCGCGGAGGCCCAGGCGGAGGCCGCGTCAGCGGGTTGGCCGGCGAGGCCGACCGCCGCGAGGGCTGCGGCGCTGAGCGTGGACAGGACGGACAGAGTGCGGAGCTTCATCGCTGGCCCTTCGTGCCGAGTCTGGGATGTGGGGTCCAACGACGACCCACGCCGCCGGGTTACTCCCCCGCGCTCACCGGCGATCAGGACGTCGTACGGTCCGACAGTCGCCGAAGGGGCCGCCCCCTTACGGAAGCGGCCCCTTCGGCGTACGAGAAAAGGCGTCAGTACGACGGCTGCGACGGGTCGATCTGGTTGACCCAGGCGACCACGCCACCGCCGACGTGGACGGCGTCGGCATAACCCGCGCCCTTGGCGATCGCCAGCGCCTCGGCCGAGCGGACACCGGACTTGCAGTGCAGCACCAGTTGCTTGGCGCCGTTGTCGGTCAGCGTTCCGAGCTCGTCGAACGCGTTGCCGTTGAGGAACTCGCCCTTGGGGATCAGCACCGAGCCGGGGATCTTGTTGATCTCGTACTCGTTGGGCTCGCGCACGTCGACCAGCACGAAGTCGCGGCTGCCCTCGTCGCGCTCCTTGAGCATGTGCTCGAGCTGGACGACCGAGATGGTCGCCCCGGCCGCCGCGTCGGCGGCCTCGACCGAGACCGCGCCGCAGAAGTCGTCGTAGTCGATCAGCGAGGTGACCGTCGGGTGGTCACCGCACAGGGCGCAGTTCGGGTCCTTGCGGACCTTGAGCTTGCGGTACTCCATCTCCAGGGCGTCGTAGATCATCAGCTTGCCGACCAGCGGCTCGCCGATACCGGTGAGCGTCTTGATCGCCTCGGTGCCCTGGATCGCACCGATCGAGGCGCACAGCACACCGAGCACGCCGCCCTCGGCGCACGAGGGGACCATGCCCGGCGGCGGCGGCTCGGGGTAGAGGCAGCGGTAGCAGGGAGCATCCGCGACCGCGGCCTTCAGTTCCTCCGAGGCGGTCTTGCTGTTCCGCAGGCCCGCCGCGAAGACCGAGGCCTGGCCGTCGAAGCGGTAGATCGACCCCCAGATGTAGGGGATCCCGAGGAAGTACGCCGCGTCGTTGACCATGTAGCGGGTCGCGAAGTTGTCGGTCCCGTCGACGATCAGGTCATAGCCGGTGAAGACCCGCTCGACGTTGTCGTTGTCGAGCCGCTCGTTGTGCAGCACCACCTCGACGTAAGGGTTGATCTCCGCGATGGAGTCACGGGCCGACTCCGCCTTCGGGCGGCCGATGTCGGACTGACCGTGGATGACCTGCCGCTGGAGGTTGGACTCGTCAACCTCGTCGAACTCGACGATGCCGATCGTGCCCACGCCGGCGGCGGCGAGATAGAGCAGCGCCGGGCTGCCCAGGCCCCCGGCACCGATGACGAGCACCTTGGCGTTCTTGAGCCGCTTCTGGCCGGCCATCCCCACGTCGGGGATGATCAGGTGCCGGCTGTAGCGCCGCACCTCGTCGATGCTGAGCTCCTCGGCGGGCTCCACGAGCGGTGGAAGGGACACGACTGCTCCTCGGATCGTCCTGTGCGTGTGTTCGATAGGCGTACTTGTGGTGCGAACACCGGCCCACCTCGCACTGTTCCCGTCCATGGTCCCTCACCCCGGAAACCGCCACGCTCCGGCATCCGGCATCCGAACAGGGGGGAGGCGGGCAGTAGGCTCGGCCCGTGACCAGCGAGCAGTACGACGTCGAGGCCCGTCCCCGCGGAGCACGCATGCCCCGTATGGAGCGTCGCGCCCAGCTCCTCGACTCCGCCCTCGAGGTCTTCGTGGCCCAGGGCTACCACGCCGCGGCGATGGACGACATCGCCGACCGTGCCGGAGTCTCCAAGCCGGTGCTATACCAGCACTTCCCCGGCAAGCTCGAGCTCTACCTGGCGCTATTGGAGCAGTCCTGCGACGCGATGATCACCAAGGTCCGCGACGCGCTCGCCTCGACCCAGGACAACAAGGAGCGGGTGGCCCGCACGGTGCACGCGTTCTACGACTACGTCGCCAGCGAGTCCGGCGCCTACCGACTCGTCTTCGAATCCGATCTCACCAACGAGCCCGCGGTCCGCGAGCAGGTCGATCGGGTGACCAACGAGTGCTCCGAGGCGATCGCCGAGGTTATCGCAGCCGACACGAAGCTGCCGGAGCCGGCCGCGCTGCTGCTCGCCGTCAGCCTGGTGGGAATGGCGGAGGTCTCCTCCAGGTTCTGGTTGGACAGTCAGCGGCGGATGGACAAGGACGCCGCCGCCTCCTTCGTCGGTGGGCTCGCCTGGCGCGGCATCGCCGGCTATCCCAAGACCGACGACCACTGAGCCTTCGGGCCCAGTCAGCACCACTCGAAATCACCCGAAACAAGCCAGAACCAAGCCAGAACCAAGCCAGAAACAAGGAGGACCCGTGGAGGTCAAGATCGGCATCCAGCAGGCGGCCCGCGAGCTGGTCGTGGAGACCGACGAGTCCACCGAGACGGTCGAGAAGCTGGTCGCCGAGGCGCTCGGCGGCGGCGATCTGCTCTCGCTCTCCGACCACAAGGGCCGCAAGGTGATCGTGCCGTCGGCCAAGATCGCCTATATCGAGATCGGCCCGCGCACCATCGGCAAGGTCGGCTTCCAGGGCTGAGCCCGACGACACGACGAGTCTCCTCCGGCACTCGTCCGTCTGTTCGCTTTCCGGCCGTCGCCGGCGGAAGCACACGCGAATCTCGCGTCATGAGGTCCGTGCAATTTCGTCTCGCCAGGTGCAAGATCAGCACGGGAGGGACAAGCTCCTCCCCAGCTGACCCACACGGAAGGGAAGCGCCATGCTCTGGACGATCATCGTCACTCTGGTCGGGGGTGTGATCATCGGATCTCTCGGGAAGCTGCTCGCACCCGGGGATCGAGACAACATCCCGTTCTGGCTCACCGTCGTCTGCGGCATCGTCGGCATGATCGTCGGAAGCCTGCTCTACTACGCCATCTTCGGCACGGCCTCCAACGTGGAGGGCCGGTCCGGATACGGCTGGGACAACACCACCAAGGGCATCGACTGGTGGCGACATGTCTGGCAGATTGTCGTTGCCGCACTCGCGGTGATGGCAGCGTCGTTTGTCACCGGGCGCTCCAAGCAGCACTGAGCCTCCGCCCGGCTCTTCACGTCAGCGGCCCCCGTCTTGTTCACGGGGGCCGCTGGTGTCAGTGGGTGCCGATCACCAGTTCGGCTCGTCCGGCGCGGGCGGGAGCGGCGTACCAGCCGGGCGGACCACATAGACGAGCCGTCCCGAGCGGGACCAGGCACGCTCGAACTGCGCCCGGCCGTAGGTCACCCGCACCTCGGCATCACTGGGCCGCTCGTGTGAGGCCGGGTCGTTGAGGACCGGGTCGCCGTTGCCATCGAACCCGACCAGCACCATCAGGTGACCGGCGGTGTCATAGCCGGCGCCGTCCAGCTCCGACCCGGTGAAGGAGGTGGAGACGACAAGCGGGATACCGGCCGCGATGAAGACCTCGGCCTCGGCCAGCGAGCGCAGCCTGGTGACGAAGGCGGTGAGCCCACGGCTGGCCGCGTAGGCGGCGTTGAAGGACCAGTTCCCAGCACCGGCGTAGGCATAGTCGAAGACCTCTCGGACCGCGAAGTCGACCTGCGGGTCGGCGTCACCGTGGGACACCCAGGCGGTCTCCCCCGCCGTCGGACCGGCGCCCCAGTAGTCGAGCACCATGGCGGTCGAGGTCGCACTGCACCAGGCCTCGCCGCCGTTGTTCCACTCCGGATAGTGACCACGGTGGAGTTGCTGGGAGTAGGTCGGTACGTCGAGCACGGATGCCACCCCGGCCGCACTCGGCGGATCGGGCTCGGTATCGAGCGCGGAGGCCATCGCTCCCGCCAAGGTGACCCGGGGGCCGTCAGCAGCGCCGGCGGCGCGGCAGAGGGTCAGCCGCAACTGCCACCCGGTGAGGGTCCTTCGCGCCCTGGTCTTGAGGGTCTCGCAGTCGACGAACGCGAGGTCGTCCTGCTGACCCGGCACGGTGGTTCGGTGGAAGCCGTCGTCGTGGGACGCCCAGCGACCCAGGACGTACCACCCGGTCGGCGCGCCGACATCGTCGGTCCCGCGCGCCTCCACCTCGACCCAGGTACCGACTGGCGTCGTCGCGTTCCACGACGCGATCAGCTCGGTCAGCCCGAACGGCGTCTCGACCTTCGGGGAGAGCCATCGGCCGACGTCGTACGTCGTCGTGCTGCCTTCACCGAACGGGTCGAGGTAGTCGAGGCGACCGATCGGGGTCGCCAGGACGACCGCCTCGCCGTCGAACGCGGTGCCGTCGAAGGCGCCGGAGACCAGTTCGCCGCCCGACCAACCGCGCCACAGGATGTGCGGACCCATCGCCGTCAGTGCGCCAGACCGAGCCGGCCCATCCGCTCCACGTGATGACGGGTGATCCGCTCGAACATCGTGGCGACCGTGGTGAGATCGAGCCCGGGGACCCGCCCGCCGGCAAGGACCTCGGAGACGGCGTCCCGGCTGGCGATCACCCGCTGGGCCTGGGTGACCGCCTCCCCCATCAGTCGCCGCCCCCACAGCGCGAGCCGTCCGGCGATGACGTGGTCCTCCGTGATGCCGGCTCGGATCCGGTCGACGGCGAACTCGGTGCGTCCGCTGTCCTCCAGCGTGGAGAGCACCAGATCCCGAGTGGCGGCGTCGAGGTAGCCGGCGATCTCGCGATAGAAGTCGTTGACCAGGCCGTCACCGACGTAGGCCTTGACCAGCGACTCCCACCAGTCGGCGGGCGCGGTGTGGGTGTGGAAGGCGTCGATCGGCTCCCGGAAGGGCTCCATGGCGGCATAGGGGGCGACGCCGAGCTCTCCGAGGCGGGCGACGATCGGCGCGACCTTGACGTGTTGGGCGCTCGCCATCCCCTGCAGCGCGACCTTGTCCTCGAGCGTCGGCGCCATCCGGCTGTCGTCGCTGAGCCGCTCGAACGCGGAGATCTCGCCGTAGGCGACCGCACCAAGCAGATCGACGATCGCCGCTCGATAGATCGCGTCTTGGAACGGGTCGGCCGAGGAGTCATGAGCAGGCGTGCCGAACCCAGCGGCGTCTGGCGATGCAACCACGCGAGCACCCTACCGATAGGATAGAGATGGTCTTGAACCGAGATCACCGCCCCGATGGCCGGGCGACGCTGAAGTCGCCGAGACTGGCGCCGGCGGGCGGGACCACCGTATGTGCGCGGCGTGGCGCTTTCTTCTCGCTGAGCTGCTCGCCGCACGAGGAAAGCGAAAAGAGAACATGCCCACCTTCCGTGACCTCGGGGTCCACCCCGAGATCTGCCAAGCCCTCGAGCGCAAGGGGATCACCACCCCGTTCGCCATCCAGGAGATGACCCTCTCGGTCGCCCTGATGGGCACCGACCTGATCGGCCAGGCCCGTACGGGCACCGGCAAGACCCTCGCCTTCGGCATCCCGGTCATCCAGCGCAGTGTGGCGCCCAAGGACCCCGACTACGCCGAGCTCCCCGAGGGCAAACCGCAGGCGCTCATCGTCGCGCCGACCCGTGAGCTCGCGCTGCAGGTCTCCGGCGACCTGACCCTCGCCTCCGAGGACCGCGGCCTGCGGGTCCTCACCGTCTACGGCGGTGTCGGCTACGAACCACAGCTCGAGGCGCTCGAGAAAGGCGTCGACATCGTGGTCGGTACGCCGGGCCGGCTGATCGACCTGGCCAACCGCAAGGCGCTCGACCTCTCCCATGTCCACGCCCTCGTGCTCGACGAGGCCGACGAGATGCTCGATCTCGGCTTCCTCGAAGACATCCAGAAGCTGATCGCGCGCACACCCGAGACCCGGCAGACGATGCTGTTCTCGGCGACGATGCCCGGCCCGATCGTGTCACTGGCCCGCACCTACATGCGGCATCCGATGAACATCCGCGCCGAGTCGTCCTACGAGAACGCCACCGTGCCGGCAACGGCGCAGTTCGTCTACCAAGCCCACGACCTCGACAAGCCGGAGATGATCGGCCGGATCCTGCAGGCCGAGGACGTCGACAAGGTGGTCGTCTTCGCGCGTACGAAGCGGCAGGCGCAGCGAGTCGCCGACGACCTCGCCGACCGGGGCTTCTCGGCAGCGCCGCTCCACGGCGACATGCAGCAGGCGGCCCGTGAGAAGGTCATGCAGCGGTTCCGTGACGGCAAGATCCAGGTCCTGGTCGCCACCGATGTCGCCGCCCGCGGGATCGACGTGACCGGTGTCTCCCACGTCATCAACTACACCACTCCTGACGACGAGAAGACCTACGTCCACCGGATCGGCCGCACCGGCCGCGCCGGCGCTTCCGGTATCGCGGTCACGCTGGTCGACTGGGCCGACCTCCACAAGTGGAAGATGATCAACAAGGCACTCGACCTGCCCTTCGACGACCCGGCCGAGACCTACTCCTCCTCCGACCACTTCTTCCACGACATGGGTATCCCGAAGGGCACCAAGGGACGGATCAAGTCGGCCAAACCAGCCAAACCGGCGCGGGCCGCCGACGAGCGTAGCGAGCGCTCCTCCGGCGACCGGCCGGCCCGCAAGCGCAACCGCTCGCGCACGCGGACCCGATCGCGTGGCGGGCAGGTCGTCGAGAAGAGCAGCAACGCCGGATCCTGACCGCCCGACGGGGTCGGTCCGTGTGCCGGCGCCCCCGGTCTGGGCCCTGGTCTGGGCCGCGGCTCAGGCGGTGACGACGACCTTGGTGCCGAGCTGGGCGAAGTCCCACATGGCGAGGGCGTCGACCTCCTTCTGACGGATGCAGCCGTGCGACTGGGGCGTGCCGAGCTGCTTCAGCGTCTGGAGCGGCTCGCCGTCCTTGACCGGGATGTCGTGGAAGCCGATCGCGGCGTTGGTCCCGTGCGCGAACCGCACGAACCACTTCATCGTGCCGGAGTCCTCGATGCCGACGGCATGCTCGGAGCGTGAGTACACCGCATACGTACCCGGCTCGAGGTTGTCGGTGACGCTGCCCGAGACCAGGTAGGTGCGCCGGACGGTGTCGTCGACGAGCCAGACCCGCTGACGGCTCTCGGAGAACACCACGCGCCGGCCTTCCCCGGACTCGGCCGGCAGGCTCTTGTCGTGATCGACCACAGGCGCAGCACCGGTGGATCCGGAGCTGGAAGGCTGGTCGGTGGCGCTGCCCGAGGGCGCGGCCGGCGTGGCGGAGCTGCCCGATGACACCTCGCCGTACGACGTCGTCGAGCGGTCGCTCGACCCCGACGGTTGCGTCGGGGTGGCGGAGGCCGAGGCCGTGTCGTGGGCGGCACCGCCGGCGGCGATCCGGGCCGAGGGGTCCAGGGCGGTCTGACTCCGGCCGTGGACGACGCCCACCGCGGCGAGGAGTGCCACCACCACGACCACGGCGGAGAGCACCGTGGCGAAGATCCGGCCCCAGCGGGGACGGACGTCGGCGCGGTGCCTCGGCGCTCCTGCGGCGCCGCTCACCTCGCCTTCGCCTTCGTGCTCCTGGGGCGCCCAGCGCGAGCGACCAGATTGGCCGCCACGTCGCGGTAGGCCCGAGCCCCCTTGCTCGACCGTGACGTCGCGAGGATGGAGCGGCCGGCGGCCGGCGCCTCGGCGAATTTGATGGTCTTCGGGATCGGCGGCTCGATGACCTCGAGATCGTAGGTCTCCGAGATCGTGTCGAGCACCATCCGGGAGTGGTTGGTACGGCCGTCGAAAAGCGTCGGCAAGACCCCCCAGACCTCCAGCCCGCGGTTGGTGAAGCGTCGTACGTCGTGGACCGTGTCCAGCAGTTGGCCGACACCGCGATGGGACAACGTCTCGCACTGCAGCGGGATCAGCAC
>Ga0164243_10004633_pt1 | contig 21441 bp, 23 predicted proteins | sample OricompcompostOP_FD_108781 | JGI IMG/M metagenome (GOLD analysis project Ga0164243, IMG submission 108781) | Organic Plus compost microbial communities from Emeryville, California, USA - Original compost - Organic plus compost (OP) | ecosystem: Engineered > Solid waste > Mixed feedstock >...
AGCCAATCCGGCAGACCTTTGCGCCAGACCGGGGTCCCGGCGTCGATGGTCTTGTCGGCTAGAAGGGCCTGAATGTCGGCCGCGGCGACTGGTCCCTTTCGTTGGCCGGCCTGAGTGTAGAACCAGGAATGTGCAGTCGTGGTATCAGTCACATTGCCCCCAAATTAAACGGTTAATTCGCTCCGTTAGTGCGGAGTCCTTGGCTATATTCAGAATTCACTGGTCGAACTTGCTGAATGTTTCTGACTCAGCGTTCTATTTGTAGAGAATACTCCGTGGAAGAATACTCCACAAGAGTGTGCCCTGGCGGGCATGACGATCCGGAGGGTATTGGCGATAAACCTCAGGCGGCTCCGGAAAGAAGCCGGGGTGTCCCAGGAGGAATTGGCCGATCGAGCAGAGATTGATCGGACCTACATCAGCGCTCTCGAGCGAGAAGTGTATGCTGCGAGCATCGATGTTCTGGAGCGGCTAGCTAAGGCACTTCATGTGGATGCTGCAGATTTGCTTAGGCGCCAAGCGGACCGCCGTAAGTGATCCAACGAGGGAAAAGCCTATCGAAGCCTGCATGATGGAAGCGGGTTCCTGCGCTGCTCTTGTGATGCCTGACTGGAAGAGGGACTAGGCATTGGTGCCAGCGGAGCTCAGGGCACCTGGATAACGTCCGTCGGATAGAGCTCTCTATCTACGAATACCGCCGCAGTAAGGGCGCGACCGAAGACGGCGCCCGTATCGAGATTGATGCGGTTCAGACGGATGTCGGGCTTACCGGAGCGGATTGGGGTATGGCCGTGCACAATGATGCGGCCATGGTCCGCAGCAGAAGACAGAAACGGCTCACGAATCCACAGTAGATCGTCGCGGCTTTGTCGATCGAGCGGCACGCCTGGCCGGATGCCGGCGTGCACGAAGAAGCGCTGGCCGTCGTCGTAGTGTGTCGGTAGATTATGCAGAAATGAGATGTGAGTAGGGGGTAGTTCCTTCGGCGAGGTGACGCCGTATGAACTGAGGGCGTCCGATCCGCCATTCGCGAGCCATTGGGTCAAGCCGTGCGAAGTGTCAGAAGCCCGGAGAAGCTCTTCGTGGTTGCCGGCAAGCGCGATGACATTCTCCGGCTCATGGGCCTGAAGGTCCATGACCGTTTGCACGACCGCACGGGAGTCAGGGCCTCGGTCGATCAGATCGCCGAGGAAGATGTACTTCGTCGGCCGCCCGTCCGCGTACCGGCGACATTCTTGGAGGAGCCTTGCGAGCTTGTCGTGGCAGCCATGAATGTCGCCAATCGCAAACGTGAGCATCGTCAGTCCGGTGTGGCCTAGCTTTCAGTATCCTTGCGGCCTTCGTTGACGAATGGCCGAAGAACGACTCGTCCGTCAAGCGGCAAGGCTTGGAGGATGACGTTCAGGCCAGCGCCGTCCTGATGAAGGAAGGCGGCGCCGACGTCGATCCAGACGTCCTTTTGGCCCTCGCGCTTGATGGTCGTGTAGCATTTGAAGTCAGGCATGGTCTTGGAAGTCATGTCAGTGGGCTCCGATGAATGGTCGGGTCGGTAGGGCGGGTGAGGTGAGTTAGGGTCAGACGAGTTCGATCTGGCAATCGGTCTCGCAGTCCTCGCAGAAGGTATGATCGAAGACTTGAGCGAGCTCCCACGTCTGTTGTTCGTTGGACCAGCAGGCCCAGGCATCACGAAGGACATTGTCGCCGCCGCAGGTGGTGCAGCGCATTGTGGTTGCGGATGATGTGATTGCGGATGATGTATTCGTCATGGATATGCACCCGAGTGACGCCGCCGGCACGGAGCCGACGGCGAGTTGGGATGGGGGTCAGCCGAGGATCAGGGAGTCGAGTGGCTCCCAGTCGAGGTAACGCTCATGAAGCTGTGCGGCGATTTCTCGTGCCCCCGATCGCCGGATCGCATCGACGAATTGCTCGTACGAGATGACGTCGAAGGGAATGATCCCGCCGGGCAGGAGGTGCGTCCGATAAAGGGCGAGTGCGTCCTGGGCAGCGCGGTTCAAGCTCGGTGCTAGCACGATGAACCGACCAGCGGAGTATAAGCCGCGGGCCTTGAGCGTGTATGCGAGCATGTGCTGCCGCCAAAGTTGCTGCAGCGGGGCCGCCCTCAACTGTGGGTGCTCGGGATCGACGAAGAGCTCGGACTCGATGCTCGTCTCGTCGTACTCTTTTCGGTGGCGCGCCGGATTTTCCAGCATCGACTCTGTGTATTTGACCTCAATCGCAAGGAAGCCCTCCTTGCGATCGGCCGTGGTCGCCTTGAACAAAGCGTCGAACGCACTGCGATCGCCGATCCCATCTTTCGATGGCCGGCGGAAGGGGCTCGTTTCGAACTGAGCCGCGTCGACGGAATGGACGAAGTCGGGGCATATGCGTCGCATAACCCGCGTCGCGAGGCGCAGATCCAATGCAAGCGGACCTAGCAGGGAAAAAACCGCGGGCATGGACGAGAGCATATTTCTGAACAGGCGGTCCGTGTCGTAAAGGGCGCCATACTCGGCCCAACAGACCGACCGGTAGGCTAGGTGGCCGACGGTTTCATTGATGAACGTGCCGTAGCGGTGCTCCTCGGCGAGGTAGGAGCCGAGTTCACGTTGCTTATCGGTGTTGGCGGCCCAGGTGCCCATTGGGAGCCCCTTGGCTTCACGAAGCAGGGCTTGGCGCGCGCGGGCAGCGGCGCGGAAACGGTCGTCCGATGGTTCGAAGCAGTTGAGGCGTTTGAGAATGTGGTGGGGTACCAGCGGTACACGGCCAAGTTCGGCAGTTATCATCGCGTGAGCTCCTTCGTGTGTTGCAGACGAAGGGGATTCAGCTAAGGCGGCGAGGAATGTACGCGCGAGCGAGCAGACGGACGCGAGGGCTGGTGTCCGACCAAGAAGAAGTCGACCTCATCGCTTCCGCATTCGTCACAAATGAAGCTCGTCATTTCGAGGGATTTGGCGGGCCTGCGGGCAGGCAGCAGAGCGCAATCGCCGCAGCGGCGGCAGGAATAAGCGATCTGGCGAGTAAGAGTATTTTTCATGCTGAAGATTCGGCCATCCCCGCGTGAAGTTGCTGAGGGCGACCGCAGGGCACGTCACGAGTGGGCATAGAAAAGGGCAGCTTAGTTTCGGTGTGTGCCGGAGGAGGAAAGGAAGAAATAGAAGGAGGAAGTAGAAGGAAACATAGAAAGGAGAAATAGGGAGTTCGCGGGGCCGCGGGACCGGGACCGAGGCAGGGGCAGGGGCAGGGGCAGGGGATATAAAGAGCGGGTCAGCTGATGAATAGCGCAGCAGAACTTTGAGCTTGCCGCCGATGCCGGCGGTTAAGGTCGGCTCTAGTTCGAAGATTTCAAAATAATTGGCTACCCCTCCTGCGGGGAGATCACGGCATAGTCATTCTGAGCAGCATGTGACGTTCCCGCATCGGCAGCCCCTCAAGGAAACGGCTGTCGAATGCGGAGGCGTCAACATCGCTTCCCGGGTTGCCGGGTGGCGCGTCCAGTTTGATCTGAAAGGCTGTTTCAATGAACGAAAATCGAACGAGCGATCGACGTCGGTCGCACCTACGGCTTGTGGTGTCGAATGAGACCATCGAGGGCGTTTCCCCTCGGGTTGCTCAGGAGAAAAATGAAAGACTTCAGGGGCAGGCCGTCTCTGATGATTTGGAGTGGCGGCAACTGCTGAGTATTGCCACCTGGATCGATTGCCACCGCGAGGAGGCGGCCATGCTGAATCCGTCGGAACGGTTGGAACGGTTCAAGCAGTTGTTGCGCGTCAGTTTGCAATTTGGAGATCATGTCATGAAGGCCTACGCCATTGCGGATAATCGAGACGCGATTGTGTGGTTTCTTTGGGCGGTGATGATCCTGACCGAGCCGCGTGTCGCCTCGTCCCAGAAAAAGCTTCGGTACTACCTGGCTGAAGTGATTGCGCGTTGCGGCCGAGAGGCAGATTTTCACAGTGTCCGCTGCGAGCCGCTTATTGCCCTCTTGAAGTGGCTCGAACTCATGCGCGACACCATCGACATGACGAAAAAGGGACCAAAGCTGTCGGAGGCTTGACGGCTGAAGTCTCAAATGGCGTCGAATTGGGCGGCCGTTTCGGTCATCCAATTCGATCCGCCGGCGCCTCCTGTGGCATCTCTGTCGTTGCCTGCCGATGTCATCGGGTTCGAGATTGGCTACCCCGTATGCCCTCCCCCCGAAAGGCGCTCATAGCAACCGCAACAAGCCGCGCGCAAGGAACGCGGCGGCCGGTCAAGCAGGCTTGGAAGCAGGAACTGGCAAATCTATAGACGAATTTACGGCCTTAGGTAGCAAATGCACCAAGCCTGATCACTGATCTAGGCGCGGTGCGGAGGCTATCTAGGGCCGGGCTAGGAGAGGCCCGGTGTTTTCACTAGAGCATGCCGTTATATTCCTCTTCCTCACCCCACTTAACGAAGCGGTTGGTGAGCCCGTCATATCTCCAGCAAGCGTTTGTCATGTAGCCGGGTCCGAACGGACCTCGATATTGGATTCTGATCCAGACAAAGAGTTGGTCTTGCGGATCGTTCAGGATGGGCGCGACGTCCCCAACCTTCATTTGCAGCACACCGGGACGGTCCGGAATTACGAAATGGATGCTGTCAGGAGCTGGAAGGGAAATATCTTTCCGAACGTCCCCTGGAGCGAGGATAGGCCGGTTCAAGAGGTCGTGGGCCCGGTCATCCCGATAATCCTGTATCAGGGGGTCCAAGGGCTCTTTAAAAGCGCTTATCCCGGCAGCCAGAATGCGAATCTGTGCGGGCGTCTTGCCGAAATTAGCGACCGTATACTTGACCTGTGGTTGCGATCCGAAGTGGGAGCCTCGGTCTACTTCGATTTGATGAACGCCGAAAATGTAGACATACGGACGCTCCAATCTGGCGAACGATTGCTCAGAAAGATCGGCCTGGCGCTTAGTTTCGGTAGCGGCAGCAACAGCGGCCTTGGCAGAAACAACGGCGGCACTTCCGGAACGTCTAGCTTCTATGAGATTCCAAATCAAAAACGCAGTACCGATGCTGCCGACGATGGCGGCCCATTTGGTCCAGTAGTAAGTATCCTCCGCAGCTTTGGCCATGCGGAGTTGCTGACACAAATCTGCTTCGTCGTGATTTTGTACGGACTTGCAATTTGGTTCGCCCCAGTTGGGCTCGATGGTCTTTCCGGGTTCGATATTAACGGGACCAATTACGGTTACTGCGAGAGGCGGCTTCGAATATTTTGCGGGCTGATCGGGTGTGTAAGTCTTGGTCTGGTCATTTACTTGTTGATCTTGGGCGAACCCTGACCCGGTCGCGATCAGGAATCCAAGCGCAATTGCTGACAGCCAATAGCGTCTAGACATTGGAGAAAGAACGCCCCCGAAAACCCACCCCGGCTGATTTTATTCGCCAAGTTGCGTTCTGTCTCCTGCACACCTATCGCACCAAGTTTTTCGGAAAGCTCGCGATAGCCGAGACCGCGCCGCTTTAACTCTGCTTTGAGCAGGTTTTTGGCCTTTTCCTCGTATTCTTGGACTAAGGGATTGTTTTTAAAGGAGTTTTTTGGCATCTAGCACCCCAAAATATCATCAAATGCGATGATATTAATACTTGCATTTGGCTAAGCCCATCTACATATTCAGTGAATAATATTACTGGATGCGATGACAAATGGCCCAACGCTTTCTCCCTTCCGCCGCTGCCCGCACATTTTAGCCTGAAGGCGATCTACGCTGCTGGCGAGGACAAGGTTTACGCCACCTTCCGTAAGCTGCGTTGGCCGCAGACGGGCGGCGGCCGGTTTGCCCCCACTGTTGCGGTCTAGACGCCTACGAGATTACTACGCGCCGCCGCTTCAAGTGCTCGGCTTGCCGCAGGCAATTCTCTGTCACGAGCGGGACCATCCTCGCTTCGCGAAAGATGAGCTTTGTCGATTTGGTGGCGGCTGTCTGCATCATCGCAAATGATGCTAAGGGCATCAGCGCGTTGCAGTTGGCGCGCGATCTGAATTGCCAGCACAAGACCGCGTTCGCGCTTGCCCATAAGCTCCGCGAAGCGATGGCGGCCGAAACCAAGGATCGCCTCCCCGCAATTCGTGCTTTCTTGCGGTGACCGGAAAAGGATTAGGCTGGCAAGGAGGCCAGTCCTACATCGCGGCTGCAGAGCTCCACGAACGAGTCGATCCCCGTCTCGTGGTGAGGGTCCATTTCACCGTCGCGGAAAATTCTGCCCTTTCCCAAGTAATAGTTCAAAGGGCCAAATTTCAGATGGTAGGGCGAGCAAACCTGAACCGGAATTCCGGCGACCGTGAGCTTCGTCATGGCCTCGGCTAGTTCGCGTTCACGGGCTTTGGCTTTGTAAGATGACTTGTTGGGCATCGATGCCTCCTGTTGTCGATATTGCATATAGAGGCGGCGGCGAGGGTACGACGTCGTGAGCGGGTATAGAAAAAGGGCAGCTTAGTTCGTATTGCTGCTGAGGAGGAAAGGGAGAAATGGAAGGAAGAAATAGAAGGAAGAAATAGGGAGTTCGCGGGGCCGCGGGACCGGGACCGGGCCGAGGCAGGGGCAGGGGCAGGGGCAGGGGATATAAAGAGCGGGTCAACCTGCGCACATCTTCCCCGCGATCGCCGTTCAGTCGCCTGCTAATTGGCTGACGTAAACAGATGCTCGGGCTGGCAGGACCAAATCGATGGGGCGAGAAGTTTGATCGAATAGCGCCACTAAAAGGTCCCGCGACAAACTTTTTGGCTATCCCCGTATGTGTAGAGGGCTAAGAGCGCTGAAATATCATCGCAAGATCATGCTCTTACAGGTCTGGCTCGCGCGCTGCGTGTAGAAACAAATTTTACAAAAAAATTGGCTACCCGTCCTGCCGCGGGGTGAAAAGCCTGACAATTAGTCGCCCCATGAATGTCGACCGACCATGGGCCGTTGATCGCCTCCAGAAGAGCTTCTCTTTGCAGTGCGTCCTGCGCACGAGCGAGGGCCGTGCTTCTGCAGCGTCTCAGTTTCTCATTTCAGTCGTCTTCATGCCCGGGGCCGCTAACGGCGCCCATTCGGCTCAAAGAGCGAAGGCTCGGCTGGCGCCTCGGGTACCTCATCGCATGGCTGCACAGCCGCCAATGCAATTAGCAACGTTAGGAGATCTCTCAATGCCCGATAAAGCTCTACCGCCCCTCGACGAACAGCCGGAAGATCCGCTCGCTAGCGCCACGCCGGATGAATTCGTCGCGGCCCTAATTGAAGACGAGTTCGATCTGGACGTGATGTTTGATGGCGCGCTTCGGCCTAAATCGGCTCCGCTCTTGGCTGAGACGCCGGAAGCTTTGGCGAAGTTTATGAGCACTGATGAGCGTACGCACCGTGACGTGTTCGATGACATTCTCGGTATCGTCCACAGTCGAGGCTATGGCCATAAAGCAAGCGAGCTCCAGCCCGCACAGCGGCGCTACCTTCGTCGCAAGCAACGTGACCGTTTCAACGCGGTGATGACTCCGCTGCTGGCGCCGGCCTCTGACCTCGATCACTTCCGATGTGAAGCCGAGTGGAACAAAATCAGTCGGCTTTTCGATATGCAGGCTGAATTGTGCAAGAACATCTTCAAGCACTTCATCTGGCAGGTGAAGCAAAAGGCGACCGGCAGACCGGTCAAGGACCACCTTATGCCGATCTTGTTTAGCTCTGTTCAGGGATCCGGCAAGACGACGTTTGTGCGCAAATTCCTGAGCCCGCTCTGCGAGTTGGCGAGCGCCGACACGCTACTGTCGGACTTCGCGGACCGGCGAAGTGGGTCAATCTACCGCTTCGCCGTCGTCGTGATCGACGACATGGAGCAACTGCCGCAAGCTGCGGTGGCGCCGCTGAAGTCTCTCATCACCGCCGAGCGTATCAACCGGCGACAGGTGATGACCTCGCAAAACTCGACTTTGCGGCAACGCGCGACCCTCATCGGCACGGCAAACGCGCCGGTCCAAGAGCTCATTGATGATGACACCGGCTACCGACGTTTCGTAACCTTGCCCTTCCGAAATGGCGACGTCGACAAAGGCGGCGACCCCGCCGTCTGGGAAATCGTGGATTCGCTTGACGCCCAGCTTCTCTGGCTATCGGTTGACACCTTCGCGCCCAGCCCGATCGTGAATGTGCGTCAAGAACTGCTCGCGCTGCAAAATCGTGCACGGCCGGTATCGGCGCTACTGCGGTGGTTGCGGACGCTGGATCTCGACAGCCGCGAGATGCTGGCTATCACGACACGATGGGGTGTGCGGGCAGATGGTCTGCATGAACTCTATTTACAGACGGGCGCGAGCCTTTCGCGGCAGAAGTTTGCCGAGGAGATGCTGCGTCATTTCGCCGATCCCAGCACCCCATTCATGGCGAAACGTAAGGTCGAAGTTGGTGTCGTGTACTGCCTCAAAGCCCGCCCTTCGGCACCGCTTGTGCCTCTGTCAGGCCCGTCAGCTCCGTCAGGTTCATCAGGTTCGTCAGGTTCGTCAGGTTCGTCAGCCTTGTCGGCTGACGAGATAACGCAAGAACCGGTCGTGTGAGCCTCCGCGTTGCGGCCGGCTAACACCCGCTGGCCCAAATGCTTCCCGGGAGGGCTGAGCCCTCCCGGCGATCAATGCTCTAGAAAGGGGCGCCTAGTCGATGTCCAGCTCTCAGGATCACCCATGAAGTGGGAAGAAGAATTTCGACCTCTAACGTATGAAGATGTGCGCGGGCAGGACGCGGCCGTGCGTCAGCTGACGGGGCTTGCTCGCCGGCGCCTTGGACGCTCGTTGCTACTCACGGGTGCCGTTGGCAGCGGCAAAACGTCCATCACGCGGGTTCACGCGCGGGCGCTCAACTGCGACGCGCCGAATCACTATGGCTCGCCGTGCGGAGCGTGCCGGAACTGCCGTCTGCCAGCCCGTGATGTGATGCTAGAAGTGAATGCTGCGAGCGACGAAGGCCATCTAGGAAATGTTGAGACTATCCTGCGTGAATGGAATCGTGAGCCAGTTCATTGGCCCTTCAGGGTCATATTCTTCGACGAAGCGCACAACCTGCCGGCAAACTCGCAGGAGCGCTTGCTCAAGGCAGTAGAAGACCCTGCCCCGGGGGTCGTTTTCGTTTTTGCAACGACGGAAGGCCACCGTTTGAAGGCCGCGTTGCGTTCGCGTCTTCAAGTCGTGCGCATCGATAAGTTCGTGCCACAGGCTGCGATTGACCTTCTGAAAGATGTCGCTGAACAAAAAGGCCTCACCTTCGATCATGCGGCGCTCAGCCTCATCGCAGCGGCCAAACCCTATCCCCGGGATATGATCATTGGTCTACAGCAGCTGAGCCAATATGGCAGGCATATCGGCGCGAGTCTGGTCAAAGACGTGTTCGACCTTAGCCTTTGCGACCACTTGGAGCGCTACATGTTGGCGCTCGCCTCCGGCGATCGTGCCGCTCAGCAGTCGGCGATGCGCTCTTGGCACGATAACGAAACGACAAAAGCGCGGTGGGTTAGGCTTTTCCTGATGACGGTTTACTACAACGAAGTTCTTGGACAGCGGGTAATCACTGATGCGCTCTGTTACGGAATGCATCTCGCTCGGCGAGAGTTCGTCGACGGGGTCGTCGAACGGCTAGGCCTGCACAACAAAGGCGCTTGTGTAGATTTTTTTGAACGCCTTCTCCTGCATTGGCACCGGAACGACAGCGAAGATCAGACGAAGATCAAACTTGCGTTTGCGCTGTTCGAATCATTATTCAGTGCCGATGCTGCCAAGGTCCAATGCAGCAACGAGCCCTCGGTCGAAAGGCGGCCGGCGCCCCGCCAGACGCGAGCAAGCGTGGGATTGGCTGCGCATCAGGAGGAATGCTTTCCAGCGATGCCAGACGAAGGTTTTGTTACGGCAGCAGATGTCCGTCTTATCCTAAACCGTGCCAGCTTTCTTAGGCAGCACCACGGGATACTGTTCAATTCCTCCGTTCGCATCGAAGTGCCGGTATCACTTGTCGATACGGATTCTGCCGTGGTCTCCCGACTGCGAGCGGCCTGTCGAGATTTGATGGCGGCAACTGCGATAGCGGATAAGCAGGCCGGAATTTTGTCGTTCGAAGGGGATCTCGGTGCTCCCGTTGCCCGATTTCTCTTCCTTTGGGCGGTTTCGGACGAAGCGGCATCTCGTGCTTTTGCCGACTGGCGCCAGCAGACGGAGGCCTCGGGATTTTCCGTTCACGTCGAAGTCGCAAAGGAGGAAGAGGGGGCCGCCTTTCATTGGCGGGCGGTGCGAGACCTCTGTGCAGGGTTCTGTGAAGTAGTTGAGACGGAGAACGAGCGGCCGCTTCGGGCAGCGTTAAGGATTCCGAGGAGCGATTGGAGGACGCCAAGTCCCCTTCGGGCCATTCGGCTTGTCTTCAGCGGGGTGCTGACTTCCGGCGCGATCGCGTGCGCCTGCGAGCATGAGATGCATCCCCTCTCGGCGATCGACGCGCAAGCTTGGGAGTTTCTCTACCAGGACTGGGAGGAAAGAGAAAATATCGATCGACTTCAAGAAATAACGGTGCGCCGCGGGATGTTGGCTGATCTCGCAACGCGCCATGGCATTGGCTCAGACGCCTACGCCGCCGCTGCGTCGAAACTTACTGGCCATTGGCGAAGCTTGGAGGCCGAAGAGCGGCCACGGAGCTACAGTGGGTGGTGGCAATGATCGATATCGAATTCCTGACACAACTGCCGACAATGCGCTCTGGTGTGGTTATCTACCGCTGCAAGACAGGTGCTTTGCGGCGCATGTTTACCGGCATGCTGGAGAGTGCGGCGGCACAAGCCGGTGAGACGGTTGTTCGGTATGAGCCGCAGGCACTGAAACAGGAATGGAGAGCCACTAGTCTCTACGATGGGATCAGGATTTGCGATCTATTCGCCTCAGGTAGAAACACCGACAAGCAGCTAACGCAAGATTTGATGGAACTCGCAACTGTGCAGCCACTTATGCCGACGGTTCTGCTCGTTCCCGCAACACGTATGCGCGTCTCAGCTACTCAGAACGATCAGATCGTCATCGTCGATGAGGCCGTGGTAAGTGCAGCGAACCTTGGTGATGTTCTCGAGTTTCTGGCAAGGCACTACGAGCTGCCAATCGAGGCTGGCAGGCACCCGTCGCAGGCGATCAGGACCTATTTTGCGGGATGCCTTCAGGCGGAAGGTGGCAGGTTGGATATGCAATCGTTCTTGATCGAGTATGATCGGGCGGCCTTGCTTTACACGAACGATCCGCAGGCAAGTTTTGTTGCTCCCCCTTACGCAGAGCAAGCGCGAGATGGGCGATCATACGTCGTCCGCTCAGTTGATGCGTACCTCAGTGCGCAGACGCGAAACAATGAGGCCGATCTCCTCCGCGCGTTCGCTATGAAGGCGGAACGTGGGTGGTCGTGTCGCGAGCTTGCCGATGAACTATGCCGAGCAACGTATGTCCGTGTCGACCGCGAGATCCGTCGGGGTAGTGCTTCGGCCGCGCGCTCAGTGGCACTTTGGGGGTTGCTGGTCTTGTCTTGCACGGCCGCATTTTACGACGCTGATGGGGGAAACGAGGTCACCTCCGGTGACTTTCTGATCTCGCTAGAGCGGCTTGTTCGGCTTTATGGAGCTAACCTCGATAAACCATATGGCGACCAATCGCCGGGTCTGTGCCGCGGCGCTGACCGTGTCATTCGCCAAATTGATGCGGTAACGGATCCGGATGATACGCTCGACCAGCGATCACAGCTGCTAAATGCTTTAAGGCAGCTAGTCGGTCATACTCACGCGCCCGGCTGGCCAACACGCATCAGAAGTCTCCTCTGCGGCAGTGGGCGCCCCGCCGATCGAAGCACCGAGATCGAACCGATCGGTTACGGTTTTCCGCCGTTGCGGGCATTCTCCGATATCATTGGCCAGAGAGCGTTGCTGGATCGTGTCCGCAGGCGGTTCGAGGGGCTTGCCCCAAATCGGCCACTTGTGCTCGTCGGTCCGCCGGGAACCGGAAAGCGCTCAGTTGCTCGACTCTACGCCAAAGCACTGCTTTGCGAACAGCGGGTGGGTATCGAGCCTTGTTGTCGGTGCGCATCGTGCCGCGACTTCGATGCTTCTGGAGGTTTCGGCTATATTACGATCGATCTCGGTCACCCCGATGCAAAAGATCACGTCAATCAGCATGTGCACGCGCTTCGGCAGGTCTCGTTGGCCGATCATCGTGTGATCGTTCTTCTCAACGCGGATGCGACGGATGTGGCGATCGACGCATTCTTGAAGCCGTTCGAAGACGGTGCCTACAAGACGTCGTTCATCGTCCTCGCGACTGACGAAAATGAAATACGGTCGGCGGTCGTCTCGCGCAGCGATACTGTTCGCCTGAAACAACTTGACGAAGCGGACGCGTCAGCACTTCTAGCGCATCAATTGACTGGCTTTCCTTGTGATAATGATACGGTCAAGCTCATTCGATTGATTGGACATGGTATCCCGGGCGATCTCTTGCGCGCTGCAAATATAATTCGGTCGGCGAATGCCGTCACACTGAACCAGGCCAAGGCGGCGCTTTCGTTGGATTGGGGGGAGCCTATCCTTTCGTTCTGGTCAGGCGTATTCGAAGGAAAAGTCGAGCGCCGCACTTTAAATGAGCTGGTACGCCAAAGCTCGGTACGTGAGGTGGTGTCGCGGGCGGGCGCTGTCTTGAAGTGCCTTATTGAAGGCGATAGCGCCTCGGAGCTGGCGCTATTTGGCCTACAGGAGAGCTTTTCTGACGTGGTAAAGGCCAGCCGCCAGGGTATGAGTGACAATGGCGGCGGACTTTCTAGCTCATGCGCAAGCCTCTTGGCGCTGTGGCTTGATGAAGATGTCGTCGACGAAGAGGGGCTCTTTGAGCTAGCTCAGCAGACAATTTCGAGAAGATGATTCTGCGTGCTGCCACTTGGCCCCTTATTTGTTCTCCCACGCGTCTTTGATACGGGTCTTCATCTTTTCCCAGTCGTTATTAGGAAGGAGCGGGCGCCTCCCCTTCTCATCTTTCGGTACTTCCCAGGGGAAAGGATGAGATAAGTCAATGCTGTTATCGATGCGCCCTTCGTCGTCATATGATCGATGCTTAGGAAAAACCGAAGGCGTTGGATTAGGGCGCGCTTTTGCTGCGGTTCTATCGAGCGGCGCCATGAACCGGTATAGGCCGACTTCGCGAATCGCTGCGCAAGCAAACCGAATTGAAGGGCCGTTCCATATATGTCGGTCGGGGCGATCTTTTTTGAGTTCGACTTTTTCCTCGCTGAGGCTGAACTTCACGTCGAAAATGGCCTCATATAGTTCGGCAAGATGCCGTATGATTGTTTTATCAGGGAACTGATCGTTCCTCGGACGAAAGTACTTGTAGTACATCACAAGCAGGTCGCGCTGGTATTGGTTGGTCTCTTTCGAGACCTTGATAATAAACTCCGGTGGTCTGATGTTTTCGAAAGCGTCCTTTGTTTGTTGAAGATGTCTGGCGAGTGCCTGCAAAGCACGAAGCGACGAAGGGCCTGGCTGATCAAGCTCCACGCGGAAATCGCGAAAATCGATCGTTCGTTTGCTCTGTTTCCAGATGTCGAAGGCTGCGGCCTGAAACAGGTCTGTAAATCGGTCGAATACCTCAGCAGCGGTCCACTCCTCCACCGTTTCGACCTTTGATCTCAGAAGGCCATTCAATAGTTTGTCAAGTTCGGTCGAGAGCTCCCGAGATCCGAGCGAATGTTCGATGTAAGCAACTGAATAGATGCCCCGTAGAGACTTCGTTATCGCCACGATGGTGTCTACGTCAAAGAGGACGCCTGGTAGGCCGGGGATGTTGTCGTCGGTGCCATACATCGCGTGTATAACCTGCCAAGCCGTGAAGTCAGGGATCATGATGTTCAGAATGCTGGCGGGCTCGACATCGCCAAGGGGATCGCTGTCGGCGATACGATCGTCCGCCGGCGTCGTTTCTGGAGTTGGTTCGGCCGGTGTGTCTAAAGAGGCATTCTCAGGAACTGATTCTGACGGCTTGGCTGACATGCTTAGACCAGAGTGTGAGAGCAGCGGTTCTTCGTGGCGATAAGGCTTGATTATAGTTGCCGGCAACGCCGTCGTGGGACCCCAAACAGCGTTGAGTAAGGTCTGCCAGCGTGCAGGTGAATCATCGGTTCAGCATAGCACGTTGGCGTGTGGCGGTGGACGATGAAACGAGGGCTGTTACTCTTGAGCGGCTTCTCGGTTGAGTTCGGAGTTCATTGAGACATACGACAGTCGTCACGTGTGTATTTTGTCGCCCTCCTGCAATACTGACGTTTTATGTGAGGTGGCACGTGCGAGATCCGCCCGAAGTTCTCTATATATGAAGGTGGGCCATGATGATCCGCTGCTATGCTCGATCTCGCGCTTGATCTACGACATACGAGATGCCACTCCGGGCGCTCAGCATGAGCAGCCTGCGGCGCGTTGCCGACGCAACGTATGTCTCCCAGTCCACCCTCAGCCGGCGAGCTCAATCACTCAAGCATCGATTGAGCATCGTGCTTTTCGAGCGAACCAGGACAAGCTGCCGACCGACACTCGCGGGCGAGCAGTTCCTGCGCGACGCCGAGTTCGAGAGTTGCCTCGGACGAAGCAGTGAAACCTCTACCCCGCCTCGCACCATCCTTTTGAAGCGGTCACAGGCCCAAAAGCTGTTCTGCGTTGCGATGCGCGATCTTTTCCCGGTCCTCGTCGCTGACGGGGAGCGCTTCGAGGAACTCGCGCGTTCCGTCGAGCGTGACATAGGGGTAGTCCACCGACCAGATGATCCGGTCCGCTCCCAGGACCTTGTGGATGAACTCGAAGTGCGGCCGATCGAACATGCCGCTCGGTGTGACCCACACCTGCGACCGATAGGTTTCGCTAACACTGCGCGACAGCCCGGTCACGGCGGAAGGAAGCGTATCGTCGAGCCGGGCGAGGAAGAAGGGGACCATCTCACCCCAGTGCCCGCTGATGATCCGAAGGTCGGGGAAGCGGTCGAGCAGCCCGGCCAGGATCAGCCGCAGGGTTTGCACGCCCGCTTCGTGATGCCAGCCCCACCCCGCAAGGGAAAACTGGGCGGTCACCTCCGGATCCAGGCCGCCGTAATAGGCCTGCTGCACCGGCGGCAGAGGGACGAAGGGGTGGATGTAGAGCGGCGCCTTCAGCGCATTCAGCCTCTCGAAAACGGGAAGGTAACGCGGATCGTCGAGGAAGCTGTCGCTGGGCCGGCCGAGAATAAGCGCTCCTTTGAGGCCAAGCTCGGTCACGGCCCGCGAAAGTTCGTCGGCCGCGGCCGTCGGATTCTGCCAGGGCAGAGTGGCGAAGCCGCTCAGGCGCGAAGGGTTTTCTGCGATGGCCGCGGCGAGCCGATCATTGGCGGCGCGGGCAAGGGCTGGTGCGTCGCTGGCTGCCGTCATCTGGATGGGCGAAGCCCAGGAGACAACCTGCATCTGGATTGCCTGTTCATCCATCGCGGAGATGCGCGTTGCGCCAAGGTCGGCCGCGAGCGGCCCAACCCTATTCATGGGAAGAAAGGTCGGTCGGCGTGTGTTTCGCGGCGCCGAGGCTGCACGCTCCGTACACGACAGCGCCATGTACGGCGCGTCGCGTTGCATCGCAGGGCCTGCCGCCTGGCCGATCGCCGGGTCGGCGGCGTGTTCTTCGATACAGATGATCTTCAACATGGGGCTACTCTTCCAGCTTGATGGATGGCTTCACTGTTTCAGAGTGGCCGCGAGCACATCGCGCATCGTCTGTGGCGGGCGGCCGAGTAGCCTTTCCAGTGTCGGATCCACTGTCGCGAAATCGCCGCGCCGCGACGCTTGGAAGATCCCCACCAACAGGTCCGCCTGAGCCTCAGGCGCGCCAAGCGAGACCAGAGTCTCGCGCCACCGCGCATCGGTGACGACGATGCGCTTGATCTGTCGCCCGGTGATTTCGGAGGCGATCGCGGCGAGATCGTTGAAATCGAAAGCTTCTCCCGCTGTCAGCGGCGGGGTGATGCCCTCGAGACCGCTTTCGCCGCCGAGCGCTATTGCGGCCGCTTCGGCAAGGTCCGCGTGTGTCGTCCAGGCGACTTTGCCGTCTTCCGGGGCGTAAATTTCCCCGCTCTTCAATCCCCGATCGAGCAGCTGCAGTGCACTGGCGGCGTAGAACCCGTTGCGCAGGGAAGTGAAGGCCACGCCGCAATGCTGCAGCACCTCTTCGGTCGCGGCGTGGTCGGGCATCGGCGGGAAGGGCGAATCCGGCCGCGCGCCCATATGGCTGGTGTAGAGGATACGTCTCGCGCCGGCTTTCCCCGCGGCCTCAATGGCCTGGGTGTGCATGCGCACGGCTCTCTCGCCGGTCGTATCCGTGGAAACCACCAGCACTTGGCTCGCGCCCTCGAATGCATCCGGGAGGGATGCCGGATCGGTAAAATCACCTCGCCGTACTCGAATCCCTTGTTCTGTGAGAGCAGTCACCTTCGCAGGATCGACCACACTGACGTCGATCTGATTTGCCGGTATTCGCGCAAGAAGTTGCGCAACGATGGCTCCGCCAAGCTGGCCGTTTGCTCCGGTCACAATGATCATAAAACGTCTCCTTCATCGATGTTATCATCGATATTGATCGGAGCATATCATCGATAATTCATCGATATCAAGAGTACGCTATCGCTGATACAACATTTGCGATATGGTCCACCTATGGATCAGGCAAACACCGTCGAAGAAGGCGAGAACAGCCCGGATGCCCGGCAGCGGATCTTGGTTTGTGCGGCCGAGTTGCTGACGCATGGCGGCCGTGAGGCCCTGACGACCCGAGCAGTGGCAACCGCCGCAGGAGTTCAGCAGCCCACTATCTACCGGCTGTTTGGCGATAAGGACGCCCTGCTCGACGCTGTCGCCGAATACGGGTTTCTTGCTTACTTGAAACAGAAAAGCTCTGACGACCCGGGACAGGATCCGATCGATGCCCTGCGCTCGGGATGGGACTTGCACGTTGGTTTCGGCTTGGCGAACCCAGCCATTTTCTCGATCATGTACGGTGATCCGCGCCCTGGAAAAGTGTCGCCGGCCGAAACAAGGGCGGTCGATGTCCTGCGTCGGCGGATGCGACGTCTTGCAGCCTCAGGAAGGCTGTGCGTCAGCGAAGACCGGGCGGCCAATTTGATCCGTGCTGGCGGATGCGGAACGGTGTTCACGCTGCTGGCGATGCCGGAAGCCGAACGTGACATCCACCTATCGATTATCGCGCGTGAAGCGGTGATCGCCTCCATCACCACGCAGACACCGGATTGGAAAGCGTCTGGCGTCGCATCGGCAGCGATCGCACTTCGCGCCACCCTGTCCGAAACCAATGCGCTTACAACCAGTGAGCAGCAATTGCTCTCGGAATGGCTTGCTAGGATCGCCGCGTCAGCCGCCGACGGAGTGTCGTAAGCCCTCCACCGACGGGCTTTTCGACACCCACAACATGAGGACATGAGGCTTGCTGCCAACTCGTACCCGCAACCCGGTAGCAGGACATGCCCCTATGTTCACCGACACGGCCGCTCAGCGTGTGCTTAGCGTTCCGCCTCTCTGATTTGCCGATGCTTCTCAGACTTTCAGGCCCCAACGGTTTGCAGAAAGCGAATTCCCTGTTGAACCGCTCCGCCGCCTCCATCGGCACCATGTGTGAGGCGCTTGGAATAACGACTATCTCGGCGCCCTGGCCGGCGAACAGGGACTCCGTTCGACAGAAACTGCGTGAGGGCAGCGGCCGAGAAGATCTTGCTCCTGAACAGCCGCAGATCGATGAGCGCGTCATCGCCTTTTTGCCATGCCATCCAGAGGAAGGCGGCCGTCATGAGGATGCCGGCCGCGAAGCTCGCGCCGCCCGCCGGCTGGCTGATGCGCTCGGCCCTATAGAGAAACAGCGTCAAGCGCGGAGAGAGCAGCGCAAGACCGAGGCAGTCCAGAGGCCTGCGCATGGTTTCCTGCCGGTTGGCGGGAAGGAACAGGTCGCTCAGTATTCCGACGCATGCATGATGGTGAGGACGCGGGTCGTGTTGCCGGGATCGGCAGGATCGTCCGATCCACCTTCTAGAGCTCGATCATAGTAATCGATTTTCCAGAAGAACGATTGTCCGCCGACGGTGACGGCACCGAAGTCATGCTCGCCGTGGGAATCGTTGTCGCCGTCAAATGCGGTGAACTCACGCACTTGGCGGAGGAGATCATTTCTGGTGGCGAGGTCGAGGATTTCGACGCCGGACGTGATCATGACCCTGCCGCCGGCAAATGTGCGACGGAAGCTGTCGTTCAGCTGTCGAATTCGGTCGATTTTGGTGTTAGGGGACTGTGTCATGGGCGACTCCTTGTCGCCCTTTATTCAGTGTTAGGTCACCGAATTTTACCGAATGCCTCATCCCGCGACGTAATCGAGCCTTTTGCAACGATCGCCAGTCTGCGTGGGCGCGCTCTCCTCGAGTTCGAAGGCGAGCTGGATTCAACATCAGCAGGATGGCAAGGCGACAATGCTTTCGACTGCGTTTTTGCCCTGCCTCAAACGATTGAGCGACGCCGCCGGCGCCTTACCGGGCCACAGTTTTCGACGATCGATAAAAGGCAACCGCCACCGGAGAGCGAGGTATCCCTTTTGGCGTAAACCCGAAATGCCGGACAGTTGCCGACTTGAAGTCGCTGTTTAGTAAAGCCCTGGCGTAAGACCGATCGCACTTTAGGTTTGCCTTGAAGGTTCTTCCATCCGGAAGTTGCAGCGTGACCCGTTGAGCAAAGCCTGAGGTCGCTCCTCGAACCTCCTCAAACGACAGAATATCGAATTCATCATCATCGAAGGGCTTCAGTTTAAGAAGGTTTCCAGATCGGCCGTGAACGTACAGGCCATTCGTTCGAATCATGAGACCCTCATAGCCGTCCGCGACCGCCATTTTTAGGCGAGCGTCCAATTCGTCGCGAGAGGAAGCTGAGCATGTTGCCACAACTCTAATTGGGCTTCGCGGGCCGGAAAGGAATGACCGCATTCGGTCAAGCATGCTCAGTCGCTCCGAAAAAGGTACGGAGAATGAAGGTACATCGTAGACGTGGAATTGGATCGATGGCGTGCTTCTGTCTAATTCCCGCGACCGCCTGTTCACGAGACTTATGATGGAGAAAAGATCGTCGCAGAGATCGTGATGGTACAGTTCCCCATCGAGTATTAGATGCGGATGCATGTCGAAGAGGGCCTTCAGCGCCAGTTCGATATGCGGACAAGAGGTAATCCTGCGGCCGGAGCGGGACCATAGGCCATCGGCGGCCGCGATTGCGCGAACTCCGTCGAGCTTGGGTTGTGTGAAGAAATGATCTGGCAGCTTGCCGCAGTACTTGCGAGCCAGCATCGGCCGTATGAAAGGCATTGGGCGCTGTCCAGGAATCCTTTGACTACCTGGAGGTTCAATCGTCATTCCCACAAATTTCGCTCTGGAGAGTAGCCCGGCAGGAGAGCCGGAGGTGATATACACGACGTAACGGCCAATATTTGCTGCGGCGAACTTAGGGCGGTGCCGAGCGAGCGCCACCACCCATGTAATTCACGAGCGAACCCATTCGCAGAGCCGTCGCTTTTATACAAATGAGTCGCCGGCGTGGTACGAACGGCCAATCGTCGGGCCGACCTCCAGCCAGACGGTCAGATGGCGATCGGTCTTGATGCTGCGGCCTGAACGCCGGCGCTGATCACGACCGGATTTCCTGTTGGTGCGAGGGCGCATGGCGGGCGGCGAGATCATCGCGGCATCTCCGGTTGCGTCGTCACGATGAACTTCCAGTCCGCCAGCGCCGCGATGCGGTGAGGCTCAGCCTGCACGGCATAAGCCGGGCTTTCCAGAATTCGGCGCAGCACGGCAAAGCTTGCATAACGAACGATGACGATGTCGTCCCACGCTTCGCCGTCGGTTCCCACCAGCACGCCATGGACATTGCCCACCCAGAAGAGCCCATAGTCTTCACCTTGCGCGACTGTGTTGAAGGCGGGAGCGTAACGTTTGAAATAAGCCTCGCGACCCGAGCAGGAGGGCAAGGTGCTTCCCGATTCATAAGCCGCCTCGCCGCGGTAGCGGACAAGGTTGACCATGTAGATCGGCTCAGCGTCGCCAAGCTCTTCACCAGCAGCCCGCAACGCCGCAGGAGTGCATTCGGTCATCGACATATTTCTCTTTCTCCTATTTTCCGGGCTGAGCCCCCACTGTGGTACCGGCGCGGGCACTCGGAACTCGCCACCTGACGTTGTCTCTTGCACTTCAATACGTTCAACTGTATTTATATGCAATGGCGAGGCCTTCACTTCGCGAGAAAATCATCGAATCCGGCGTCCAGACGCTGCACAAGCGGGGCTACGCCGGCGCGGGCGTCCGCGAGATCACCGCTGATGCCGGCGTCCCTCAAGGTTGCTTCACCAACCACTTCCGGTCGAAAGAAGCCTTCGCGATCACGATCCTCGACCGCTATCAGGAGCGGACGGAGGCGATCATGGACGCGACGCTCCTCGACGAGAGCAGGCCGGCCGTCGAGCGGGTGCGCGCCTACTTCGACGCGATCGCCGAGTGGCTCGAGGCAGCTGGGTGGCGATATGGCTGCCTGGTCGGCAACATGAGCTTGGAGGTCGCCGAGCAAAGCGAGTTGCTTCGCACGCATCTGATCGAGGTCTGCAGCGCGCTCACGTCATCTTTCGCAGAAGCCGTTCGCGCGGGGCAGAAGGCGGGCGAGATCCGCAGCGACCTTGATGCCGCTGACATGGCTGTCTTCATCCTTGCCTCCTGGCAGGGCGCCATGATGCGCATGAAGGTCGATCGTTCGCCGCGACCGATTGAGCAGTTCAGGCGCGTCCTGTTCGCAACCCTGCTCTCGGCGTAAGTAATCGCTGGTTATGCCGGGACATGAGCGCAGTCGTGGGTGGAGTGCTTTTCTCGTTCGGCGGTGGCTGACTATAGCATGGCGACGAGGCGGTCTAGCAATTCCGCGAGCAGCAGCGCGAGGATTGAAATCGCAACATTGCCGCTTGGCAAAGTGGGGACATAATCTACGGGCTGACTGAATTGCTTTGGCACGCCTCACGGGAGGAACCGTCTGATTGACGGTCTACCGGCCTGGGCCCGACGAGGTGCGACGGTGCCCAAGCTGGTCCACGAACGCCATCAGTGCCGGCGGTACGAACTGCTGCTTCCGATAGTAGGCGAAGAATTCAATATGTCGCGGCGGCCCCCAGCTACTCTCTTATGGGGGTCGTCGAGTGGCCGACGCGAAAGAGCCGTCTCGACACCGTGCGCGAGTACGAAACCGCTGCCTATGCCGTGCCGAGGCCGGGAGATACCAAGCGGATCCTGGGCCCGGAGAACATCTTCGACACGGCCTATCGCGACGCATCGACCTTCGCCAATGTGTCGTATCCGCAATC
>Ga0164243_10004634_pt1 | contig 21440 bp, 21 predicted proteins | sample OricompcompostOP_FD_108781 | JGI IMG/M metagenome (GOLD analysis project Ga0164243, IMG submission 108781) | Organic Plus compost microbial communities from Emeryville, California, USA - Original compost - Organic plus compost (OP) | ecosystem: Engineered > Solid waste > Mixed feedstock >...
CCCACATCGACGGTCGAGATCGGCGACCTCAACGAGCACCAGATTCGTGCTGGCTTCCGGTTCTACGTGAACTAGGCTTGGCGCGCAGCGAGATCGCGTAGGGGCGGCCTTGTGCCGCCCCATTTGTTTTCGCCCGAGTTGACGCGGTGGTATCGCGGCACATAGATGCGGCCGTCATGAGCAAGCTCGATAGACCAACGCGCTGGCCGGCCCGCCCGAATTTCTCCAGCGGCCCGTGCGCCAAACGCCCCGGGTGGACGGCGCAGACGCTGGCGTCGGCACTCGTTGGCCGCTCGCATCGTTCGCCGCCGGGAAAGGAGCGGCTGAAGCTTGCCATCGACACTACTCATACGCTGCTCGAGCTGCCCGCCGATTATCGCCTCGCGATTGTGCCGGGCTCGGATACGGGTGCCTTCGAGATGGCGCTGTGGAGCATGCTGGGGGCGCGGGGCGTCGATGTTTTGGCCTGGGAGGAGTTCGGCCGTCGATGGGTGAGGGATGTCGTCAGCGAGCTGAAGCTGCCCGACGTGCGCGTCCTCGAAGCGGACTATGGATGTCTTCCCGACCTCTCGGCGGCCGATTTCGATCGTGACGTGATCTTTGCCTGGAACGGCACCGCCGCCGGCGTGCGTGTGCCGGATGCCGATTGGATTGCGGCCGACCGGCGTGGCCTCACCTTCGTCGATGCGACCTCGGCGGTCTTTGCGCAGGCGATCGACTGGGCGAAGGTCGATGTCGCGACCTTCTCGTGGCAGAAGGTGCTGGGCGGAGAGGCGGCGCACGGTATGATCGTGCTGTCGCCGCGTGCGCTGGCACGTCTCGAAGAATATCGCCCCGTCTGGCCCATCCCGAAGCTGTTCCGTCTCGCCGAGGCCGGTCGTATCGATGAAGGGATATTCTCCGGCGTGACCATCAACACGCCGTCGATGCTGTGCGTCGAGGACTATCTCGATGCGCTGGCCTGGGGCCGCAGCATCGGCGGTCTCAGGGCACTGCAGGCGCGCGCCGATGCCAACGCGGAAGTGCTCTTCGAGTGGATTGCGCGCACGCCATGGATCGCCAATCTCGCGGCCGATCCGGCGACGCGCTCCAATACGTCGGTGTGCCTGCGCTTCACCGAGATCGAGGGGGGCGCGGACGCCGCCCGGCTTGCCGGGCGCATGGCGAGCCTGCTGGCTGCGGAGGGGGTCGCCTATGATATCGGCGCCTACCGTACGGCGCCGGCGGGTTTGCGCATCTGGTGCGGTTCGACGGTCGAGCGCGCCGATCTCGTAGCCCTGGTTCCATGGCTCGATTGGGCCTACGCCAAGGCTTTCGCAGAGGGCGGTTAACGCCCACCGCCGGGTTTCACAAGTGGCCATAATTCAGACGTGAACCGCCCGCACTCGTCTGCCTCCAGGATGGAGAGGGATGGGCTCGTCATGCGCACCGCTGCCGCGATCACTGGCGTCATTTTGACCTTGCTCGCAGGACGGGCGATGGCAGCGGATGTTCCCGTCGTCTCGCACATCGACACTGTAACCGTGTTCCCGTCCGGCGCCGAGGCGACGCGCACGGCGCGTCTGACGCTCGACAAGGGCGAGCATACGCTCATCCTCAGCGATCTGCCGGCCGAGGCCGTGCCAGGATCAATCCGCGTCGATGGCAAGGCGACGGCTGGCCTCGACATCCAGTCGGTCGATACGCGCCGCCGCTACATCCCGCGTGCCGACCAGGAATCGTTGCAGGTGGAGCGGAAGAGCCTCGAGGATGCGATCGAGAAGCTGCGCGATGAGCGAGGGCTGATCCAAGGTCAGGAGGATGCGGCGCAGACGCAGAAGATGCTGCTGCAGAACCTCGCTCAGATGCCCGCCCGCTCACAGGCCGACGAGCGCCAGGCGGCACCCGGGGCACAGCCTGCGCCCCATACCGACTGGCCGCAGATCCTGGCGCTGATCGGCACCGGCATGATCGACGCGCAGCGCTCGGCGCTCGACGCAGAGGTAAAGAAGCGCGATCTCGACCGGCGCATCGAAGAGCTGGAAAAGAAGCTTGCGGCGTTGGCGCCAGGCCGCGCGGAGCAGACGGAGGTCAAGGTCTTCGTGGTCGCCGAGGCGCCGCTCGAGGCCGATCTCACGGTACGCTATCAGGTGCCGAGTGCGAGCTGGACGCCGCGCTATGACGCGCGTCTCTCCACGGGCTCCAAGACGGCCCCCCCGGCGCTCGAGCTTGCGCGCCGTGCCGACATCACGCAGCGGACCGGCGAGAGCTGGGACGGCGTCGAGCTGCTGTTATCGACGACGCGTCCGACGGCCAATTCATCGGCGCCGGCGATCAACACGTTGACCGTCGACTTCGAGACCGAGATCCAGCCCGCGACAGCGTTGGCGCCGGCGCCCTCTCCGCCACCGATGGCGGCCTTTGAAGAAGCTGCGCCGCGCAAGAAGGCACGCGGCGCCCGGTTCAGTGGAGAAGCCGAGCTGGATGCAAAGCTGCCGGGGCTCGCTCTCGCCGAGGTGGGCGCCACTCTCGAGGCGGCACCATTCCAGGCGACATTTGCGGTGCCGGGTCGGCTCAGCGTACCGGCAACCGGCGAGACGAAGCGCGTGTTCCTGCAACGGGATCAGATCGAGCCGGGGCTCACCGTGCGCACGGTCCCCAAGCTTGACGCCAAAGCCTACCTCTACGCCAAGCTGGTGCTGCCCAAGGGCTCGCCGCTGCTTCCTGGCTCCGTTTCGCTGTTCCGTGACGGAACCTTCGTCGGCACCGGCGCCCTCCCGGCGCTGGCGCCGGGCGAGGAGCACGAACTGGGCTTCGGGGCCGACGACCAGGTGCGCGTGCGGCATGCGATCGCCGACGAGAAGCGGGGCGAGACCGGGCTCATCTCATCGGCGAAGACGGACAGCCGCAACTTCCGCATCACCGTGAAGAATATGCACGAGCGGGCGGTGGATCTTGTCGTACGCGACCAGATCCCGGTGTCGCAGAACGAGGAGATCAAGGTCGAGTATGTCGGACCGACACCGACCAAGAAGGACATCGATGGCGAGCGCGGCATCATCGCCTTTGAGTCCAAGCTTGGACCAGAGGAGGAGCGCCAGATCGAGTTTGGCTACCGCGTCCTTTGGCCCGGCAACCGGGCGATCATCTATCGCTAGCCCAAACCGACAAAAAGAGACCGCCTTCTGACGGTCTCTTGTGGTTCGATTCGCGTCTAGGGTCAGGCTGCCTGCTTGCGTCTCCGGCGACGACGAGCCATCAGGCCCAGGCCCGCAAGGCCGGTCGCGAACAGCGGAAGTGCGGCGGGGACGGGAACCGGAGCGACTTCAGCCAGGACGATGTTGTCAAAGTTCGCACCATTGTTTTCGAAGTTCGTCGTGAGGCTGATGACTAGCGAGGTCAGGGCCAGGTTGGCGTAGTCGCTAGGGCTCAGGATGGTCGACCAGCCGGTTGCGCCGAGTCCACTGATTGTCGTGCCAAACGTGAAGGCTTGGTCGTCGCCGTTGAAGCCGGTGACGGTATATGTGGTCGTTCCTAGCGGTGGATTTGGAGGTCCGATCGGGGTCCAAAAAAATGAGGCAAGATCAAACGACGTGAAGCTGAATAACGAGCCGCCGGAAGTGATGGTCACCGCTCCGGTCCGCCCTTCATTTAAACTACTACTTCCAACCAGCAAGCTGGGTGTTGCGTTGCCTTGAAACTTCGACACGACGACCGAACCGACCCTCGGGCTCGTTGTGGTTACGGTGAAGCCGTCTTCGATGTAGGAGGTGAGGGGACTTCCGTTGGTGGCACCCTGGAGCCCGCCGAAATCAATCGTCACCGCCGCCGCTGGCAACGACATCAGCGTAAGAGCGGCTGTGGCGATAAAAGATCGCATTTTTATTCCTGACATGATCCAGTTCCCTGCATGCGAAATGGCTAGCCCACTAAGTCGTTGCACGCCTGACCGAAGTCAGTCAGGCCGGAGATAGCTGCTGGGGCCCGTAAAATACTCTGCCGGTTATTCCGGGTCGGATTTCAATCCCAACTGGCACCCTGTGACTAGTGCAACGCTGGCACAGCATGCAGACAATGGGACCGAAGCCCCATGCCCGGGCGCTGTGCAATCGAAGGCAGGAATCGGGATTTTCTCTATTCCTGACCCATCCCAAGAGGCCGGGCGCCGCTCTCGCGACCGTCCCGGCCCCTCCTGCCGGGAGGGTTGGCAGGGGCGAATCTGCGCTATAAGGCCATGAATGGCCCCGGAGACCGTTCCGGGGCCAAGTCATGACTGGATTACGAGATGGCGAATGTTGCGGTGGTCGGCGCCCAGTGGGGTGACGAGGGCAAGGGTAAGGTCGTTGACTGGCTGTCGGAGCGCGCCGACATCGTCGTGCGCTTCCAGGGCGGCCACAACGCCGGCCATACGCTCGTAATCGGCAACAAGACGTTCAAGCTGTCGCTTCTGCCGTCCGGCGTCGTGCGGCCGGGCAAGCTCGGGGTGATCGGCAACGGTGTGGTCGTCGATCCCTGGGCGCTATGCGCGGAGATCGAGAAGCTTGGCGAGCAGGGTGTGGCGGTCAGCCGCGACAACCTGCGTATCGCCGGCAACGCAACACTCATCCTGCCGCTGCACCGCGAACTCGACGTCATGCGCGAGGAGGGTGCCGGCGCCGGCAGGATCGGCACCACGGGGCGGGGTATCGGTCCGGCCTACGAGGACAAGGTCGGCCGGCGCGCGATCCGCGTGCAGGATCTGCGCAACCCGGCGACGCTCGGTGCCAAGGTCGATCGCATTCTCGTGCATCACAATGCGTTGCGTCGTGGGCTGTCGCAGCCGGAAGTCTCGCGTGAGACGCTGCTCGCCGAGCTGAACGAGGTGGCGCCAAAGATCCTTCCCTTCACGGATGTGACGTGGGAGTTGCTCGACAGCGAGCGCAAGGCTGGCAAGCGCATCCTGTTCGAGGGCGCCCAGGGGGCACTGCTCGACATCGATCACGGCACCTATCCGTTCGTCACCTCCTCGAACACGGTGGCGGCGCAGGCTGCTACCGGCTCGGGCATGGGGCCGCGCAGCATCGGCTACGTGCTCGGCATCGCCAAAGCCTATACGACCCGCGTCGGCTCGGGTCCGTTCCCGACCGAGCTGACGGATGAAATCGGCGAGCGCATCGGCGAGCGGGGACGCGAGTTCGGAACCGTGACCGGGCGCAAGCGTCGCTGTGGCTGGTTCGACGCGACGCTCGTGCGACAGACGTTGAAGATCGCGGGCATCGACGGCATCGCGCTTACCAAGCTCGACGTGCTCGACGGCTTCGATGAGATCAAGGTGGGTGTCGGCTACATGCTCGACGGCGAGCGTATCGACCGCCTGCCTGCAAGCAGCGGCGCGCAGGCGCGCGTTCAGCCCATCTACGAGACGCTCGAAGGCTGGTCGCAATCGACCTATGGGGCGCGCTCGTGGAGCGAGTTGCCGGCGCAGGCGGTGAAGTATGTGCGCTACATCGAGGAGCTGATCGAGCGGCCTGTCACTATGCTGTCGACCAGCCCCGAGCGCGAGGATACCATCCTCATGAAGGATCCCTTCGCGGACTAGGTGGCAACGTCACGCCGGCGGCGGCATCGCCTCATAGCAGGGGACGTCCTCGGTCGTGATGTCCCATACGGGTTGCGACTTCTTATAGAACACCCACTGCGGGCCGAACCACGTGTGGTCGTCGAACGTGCCGACGGCGATGTTCATGAAACCGGGACGGGCGGAGTTCTCGCTGAAGAGGCGGCTACCGCAGCTCGGGCAGAAGTGCCGCGTGTTGATATTGCCGCTTTCGGCCGTCACCGCGTATGCGGTCGTGGCGCCGCTTATGCTTATGTCGTCGCGTTTGAAGCGCGCGTTGGTGATGTGGCCGGTGCCGGTGACGCGCTGGCAGTCCTTGCAGTGGCACAGCCCCATGGTGACGGGCGCTGCGGTCACGCTGAAGCTGACGGCACCGCACAGGCAGTGTCCGGTGGCGAACGGTTCGGTTGTCACGGGTAGCCTCCCTCGACGGCTTGGCGCAGCAAGCTTAGGAGCACGCCGTGCGCGCCTCAAGGCCAGCGGAGCTACCGCGATGGGAGAGAAGAGCGGGACACCCGCCTCTTCGGAGGCAGGTGTCCGCCCGATGGATGGACACGCGCCTCGGCGAGGGATGGGGGGAGGGGAGTGAGGCCCGTGTCCGCGAAGGTAACGCGCGCCGCTCGCGGTTGTTCCCAATTCCCTGAAGATTTCTTTGCGGCCCGTTGAGACGAATACGAAGATGAGAGCGAAGCAAAAAGCACTGCGCATCGTGCGCGGAATTGTCCGGAACTCTAGGGCTTTGCGGCGGGGAACAGGCGCAGGGCTTCCTCTGAGAGCACGCCGCTGGTGATCTCTACGGTGGCAAACGGCGTTGCGTCGGCGATCTCCTCGGCGGTGATGTCGACCTGGCCGATGCGCGTCGAGAGCTCCTCGATCGAGGCGGCGAACACGACGCGCTTGATCCCGCACCAGATGATAGCGCCCATGCACATGACGCACGGCTCGCCCGATGTGTAGAGCGTCGTCTCTTTCAATGCCGATACGTCATGCTCCTTGAGGAAGGCGCGGATGGCCATCATCTCGCCGTGGGCCGTCGGATCGCCGAGCCGCTTCCCGCTGTTGTGGCCCTGGGCGAGAACCTCGCCATCGCGCACGATGACGGCGCCGAAGGGGAAGTCGCCGTCCTTGGCCTGGGCGAGGGCGAGCTGCATGAAGTGCTCGTCATCGGCGGTCGCCGGTGACAGCTTCGAGCGCGCCTCTGCTTTGAGGCTCAGCGTCTGGGCGGCGACAAGCATGCTGCCTCCCGCGAGCAACGTCCGGCGGTCCATCGATGCCTCCCAATCTCGATCGTGTCGCGAGAAGCTTACGCACACAGGATGGGCAAGGCACTAACTACGCTATGTCGCCTGACACCAGCCCGCGCATGCCGGCGAGCGTTCCGGGCTCCAGCTCCGCGGCGAGCAGGCGGCGCGGGTCGACCGGGCCGGGCAGCATGATCTGGCCAACGGGCACTGGGTGGAAACCGAAACGGCCGTAGTAGGGCTCGTCGCCGACGAGTAGCATGAGACGGATACCGTCGGCTTTCGCCGCCGCCATCGTCTCGCTGATGAGGCGTTTGCCGAAGCCCTGGCTGGCGAAATCAGGATCGACTGCGACGGGACCGAGCAGCAGCGCGCCGCCTTCTCCGCCGACGCTAACGGGCGTCAGGTGCACAGCCGCGATCAACCGGTCGGCGAGCGTTGCAGCGCGGCAATAGCGCGAGATGGGGGCCGTGCCTTCGCGCACCCGGTAGGCGGTGCGCGTGAAGCGGCCCGGCCCGAACACCTTGGCGTGCAGGCGGGAGATGGCCGGGAGGTCGTCCGGCGTCACGGGCCGTGTGGTGATGTTGGGAGACATGTCCGGCGGGGCTTTCGAAGCGAGCCGCGCGGCGGGCAGCCGGCGGTCAGTTTCCAGAGGCGGCAATCAGCCATGGGCGGCGTGCGCATGCACACCGCCTCGTCGCAGGTTGGAGCCTCGTAGCCATCCGATCATGCGCGCCCTGTAGCACGGCGGCCCGATCGCGGTCCAGGGGCTGCAATTCGCCCGCGAAGCCGCGCGTTACCACAAGGGGCTGCGGGGCGCGCCGGAGAAGATCTCGGCGATGCGTCGCGCGGTGCCGGCGCTGACGTCGGGCGGCAGCGATTGGCGGGTGAACAGGCGGTGCTCGGCGATCTCGTGGTTGGGTTCAGGGACCCGCAATTGCTGCCAGGAACGGGCGACAAACAGGGCCACGTGGTCGCCTGGGAACTTGGCGCCATTGGAGTAGATGCCGAACAGCTCCGGCTTTCCGGTCAATGTGACGCCAACCTCCTCGTCGACCTCGCGTGCCAGCGCTTCCTCGACCGTCTCCCCGCGCTCGACGCCGCCGCCGGGAAAATGCCAGCCGGGGCGGTACGTGTGACGTATGAGGAGTATGCGGTCCTCCGGGTCGAGCAGCGCCGCCTGCGCGCCGAGCGTCAGTCCGCGGGACAGCCGCCAGTAGCGTTGCAGGAGCTTGGTAACGATTACTTTCCCCGGCAACCTACTCTCCCTCTTGCGTGACCTTTGGCGCCCATCCCTAAAGTGGCTCGCGAGGCTCGATTGCGGCGCCGGGCATGCTAGGTTCCCCGCGACGATCCTGCCCAAGGAACATTAACACCGGCCATCCATCGCGCGATGAGTGAGACGATCACACTTGCCCATGTGTCGGACGTGCACCTCTCGCCGCTGGCGGGCGTCGCACTGCGACATCTCAACATCAAACGCGGCCTTGGCTATCTCAACTGGCGACGCCAGCGCCAGCAAACGCACCAGCGCGCGGCACTGGATGCCATCGTTGCCGACATGCGGGCACACGCGCCGGATCATATCGCCGTCACGGGCGACCTCATCAATCTCGGGCTGCCGACCGAATACGAAGCGGCGACGGCGTGGCTGCGCGAGGTGGGCGCTCCGCACGACGTGACCGTCGTGCCGGGCAACCATGACATCTACACCTCGCTGCGTGGCGATCCCGGCATTGCCCGCTGGAGCGACTATATGCAGTCCGATGCTTGGGGGGCGAAGTTCTCCGCTGCATCTGCGGCCGCGTTTCCGTTCGTGCGCCGTGTCGGGCCTGTCTCTCTCGTCGGGGTCAACTCCGCCGTCGAGACGCCGCCGTTCGTTGCCGCAGGAGAGGTCGGAGACAGGCAACTCACCGCGCTCGATGCGCTACTCGGTCAGCTCGAGGCCGAAGGCATGATCCGCATCGTGCTCATCCACCATCCGCCGTTGCCCGGCCAGGCGCCGCCGCGGCGTGCGCTGCGTGATGCCGAGGCGCTGTCGCGCATTCTTGCAGCGCGTGGCGCAGAGCTCGTGCTGCATGGTCACAATCATTGCGACAGCCACATGGACTTCGCGCGCCTGCCAGAAACGGGTGGCGGCAGCGTGCCGGTGATTGGCGTTGCCTCGGGCTCCGCCGTGCGCGTGCACAAGCACGAGCCGCTTGGTCGCTACAACCTGCTGCGCATCGGGCGCATCGATGGGCGCGTCCATATCGAGTGCGTGACGCGCGGAATCGAGGTGGGCGGTGACCGTGTGGTGCAGATAGAGCGCAAGCGCGTGGCTTGATTGTCTACGTGGCGGTGAACATCGCCGCGCTGTGTTGTCGCATGACGCGCTGCACTTCTGTAGCGAATCGCACACTTTGATTCTCATTGCACGCTGCTCGCGCATGTCGCCGGGGGCGTGTGGGCAGAGTGCCCAAATCTATGGCGCGTATGCCACGCGCAGAATGCGATGCGCGTGAAACGCGCTTCTCCCCATTCGTCGGTCGCCATGACACTATATACGGCTACGGGCAGCGGCGGATGAACCGCTCACGGTCACACGAGGCGGATGCAGGTGCGATTGTTCCGGCGGAATATCCGATTGAATCTTGCTCTGCAGGGTGGTGGTGCGCACGGCGCTTTCACCTGGGGCGTCCTCGATCGCCTGCTTGAGGACGAGGAGCTGGAGATCAACTGGGTGAGTGCGACGAGCGCCGGTGCGGTGAACGCCGTCGCCATCGCCTCGGGTCTCAGCGAAGGCGGCAAGACGTCGGCGCGCAATAAGCTACGCAGCGTGTGGGAAGCCGTGCACAAGGCGGGCGTGCCGGACATGCTGCGCCTCAATCCATTCCTCTACAGCCTGTCGCGCACCCCGAACTTCGCGCAGATGGCCAGCCTGTGGTCGCCGTACGAGTTCAACCCGCTGGGCTTCGATCCCTTTCGGCGCCTCTTGTCGGAGAGCATCGATTTCGAGCGGTTGCGCAACAACTCGCCCATCGAGCTGCTGATCGCGGCTACCGAGGTTGCGTCGGGACGCGCGCGCATCTTCCGCCGTAACGAGATCACGGTCGAGGCTGTGCTCGCCTCGGCCTGCCTGCCGACGTTGCACCACGCGGTAGAGATCGATGGCGTCGCCTACTGGGACGGCGGTTTCTCGGCCAATCCCGATATCAAGACGCTGGCCATGGAAAGTCCAGTCGAGGATACGCTCATCATCCAGCTCAGCTCGCTGGTCCGCCAGGGGCTGCCAACGGGCGTTCGCGATATCTCGCTGCACGTCAATCGCCTCGCCTTCAATGCGCCGCTCATCCGCGAAATTGAGCTGATCGAGACGGTGCGCGAATGCTGGCAGGGGCGCATCGGTGGACCGCGCGGGCGCTACGCCAAGCTCGCCACGCATCGGTTCCATCTCATCGAGGCTGGCCGCTATACCGGCGCGCTCAGCCCCGACAGCACCATGAAGCCCGACTGGTCGTTGCTCAGCTATCTGTTCAGCGCCGGACGGGACGAGGCCGAGAAGTGGCTCGGCCGTAACCGCTCGAGCATCGGCCGGCGCTCGACGGTCGATCTCAGGGAGCGCTTCCTGGAGCCGGCACGCGGGCCTGTGGATACAGCGTCCGAGGGCGATGCTGAACATGGCTCTGCGAAGGCGAAGGTCGGCGCTGCGGCCGATGTTCCTGATTGAATATAGCGCTCGACTATGACCCCGCTGCTCGCTATATCACATGCGATATACCGTTCAGTGGAGACGTCGTCATGATCCGGTTCTTGCAGAGCAATTTTTCGCGCACGGTGGGCATTGCGGTGCTCTCGCTGTTGGCGGCGGTGGCACCCAGTGTTGCAGCAGAAGTGAAGGTCGCGGTGGCAGCGAACTTTACAGAGCCCGCGAAGGAGATCGGCGCACTGTTCGAGAAGGCGACTGGCAATACTGCCGTCCTGAGCTTTGGCGCGACGGGACAGTTCTACACGCAGATCACGCAGGACGCCCCGTTCGAGGTGTTCCTTTCGGCTGACCAGAAGACGCCGAAGAAGGCGATCACCGAGGGATTTGCCCTCAAGGACAGCGTCTTCACCTACGCCACCGGAAAAGTCGTTCTGTTCAGCAAGAACAAGGACCTGGTGAAGGGCGAGGAGACCCTCAAGGAAGGCAAGTTCGAGAAGATCGCCATCGCCAATCCAGAGACGGCGCCGTATGGCACTGCGGGCGTCGAAGTCATGAAGAAGCTTGGCGTCTATGATGCCCTGGCGCCGAAGATCGTGCAGGGCAACAATATCGCCCAGGCGTATCAGTTCGTGGACACCGGAAATGCCGAGCTCGGCTTCGTCGCCTTGTCGCAGGTCATCAAGAAGGACGAAGGCTCGCGGTGGATCGTCCCCGACGACCTCTATTCGACAATCGCCCAGGATGCCGTCCTTCTGAAGAAGGGTGAGAGCAACCCGACGGCCAAAGCTTTCCTCGACTTCCTGAAGGGCAAGGAGGCCCGCGCGGTGATCGAGAAGTTTGGCTACGGGTTGGGAACGGCAGTGGCGGCGGCCAAGGAAAAGGAGCTGGCGCCTGCGCAGTAGGACCGCCTCGCGTAGGTTGTTGGAGTTCGAGCGCCGATGCCTGAATTCGAGCACTTGTGGTCGCCGATAAGGCTCACGCTCGAACTCGCAACGATAACGACGGTTGTGCTTCTCTGCTTAGGCACGCCGATTGCTTGGTGGCTTGCACGGTCTCGAGCGCGATGGAAGGAGGCAGTGGCTGCGGTGGTGGCCCTGCCTCTCGTGCTGCCGCCAACCGTGCTCGGCTTCTATCTCCTGCTTTTCCTTGGGCCGAATGGCATCGGTGGCCCGGTGGGCGGTCTTTTCGGCCTGCGGTCCCTCGCCTTCACCTTCGAGGGACTGGTCGTAGGGTCCGTCATCTATTCCATGCCGTTTGTCGTCCAGCCCATACGCAATGCGTTCGAGGCGTTCGGCGACCGTCCTCTGGAGGTGGCCGCGACGTTGCGCGCCTCCGACTGGGACGCCTTCTGCTCGGTTGCCATTCCGCTTGCGCGGCCAGGGTTTTTAACCGGCGGGGTGCTTGGATTTGCGCATACGGTCGGTGAGTTCGGGGTGGTGCTGATGATCGGCGGCAACATTCCGAGGGAGACAAAGGTTCTTTCCATCGCCATCTATGACTACGTCGAAAGCCTGCAGTGGGAGCAGGCGCATATCCTGGCCGGCGGCATGCTCGTGTTCTCGTTTGCAGTCGTTCTGTCGGTGATGCTGCTCGAAAAGCGACTTGGGCGCGTTGGCAAATGAAGGCCGACCGGGCGGCTATCGATGCGAGATTTGTCGGTGCCCTCGGCTCGTTCTCGGTCGACGTCGCCTTCACTGCGCCGGGATACGGCGTCACCGCGCTCTTCGGTCCATCGGGCTGCGGGAAGACGACTATTCTGCGTTGCATGGCGGGCCTCACGCGGCTCGCCGGCCGGCTCGCCGTCGACGGCGAGGTATGGCAGGACGACGCCAACGGCACCTTCCTCAAGCCATATCAGCGGCGTATCGGCTACGTGTTCCAGGAGGCGAGCCTGTTTCCGCACCTGTCGGTGCGCAGCAACCTGCTCTATGGGGCGAAGCGGACGAAGGCGGGCGAGAACTCGGCGTCCATCAGCTTCGACGATATCGTCGGGATGCTCGGCATTGGACACTTGCTCGACCGGTCGCCGAGCAATCTCTCCGGGGGCGAGCGGCAGCGTGTCGCCATTGGTCGCGCGTTGCTGTCACGGCCGCGTCTTCTCTTGATGGACGAGCCGCTGGCGGCGCTGGACCGGCTCACCAAGGAGGAGATCCTTCCCTACCTCGAGGCCCTGCGCGAGAACCTGTCGATACCGATCTTTTTCGTCAGCCACGACCTGGGTGAGGTCGAGCGTCTCGCCGACACATTGGTGCTGATCGAGAAGGGGCGCGTCCGCGCGATCGGCCCGTTGGCGGAGGTCGAGTCCAATCCCGACCTGCCGTTGCTTCGCGCACCCGAGGCGGCCGTGACCTTGGATGCGCGCATTACCGCTATCGACGAGCAGTATGCGCTGACCAGTCTTGCCATTGCCGGCGGCAGTCTCGTCGTGCCGGGGCGTCGCGGCGAGGTCGGCAAGAAGTGCCGTATTCGTATCAGCGCCTCCGACGTGGGCTTCGCTCTCGGGCACGTCAGCGAGACATCGGTGCTCAACTCCATGCCGGTGCGTATCGTGTCGATCGCGCCACCCGACGGGGACGATGCACAGATCAACCTCGTGGCGGCGCTCGGCGAGGATGGTCTCGGGGCGCGGATCGTCGGGCGCATCACGTGCAAGTCGCGCGAGGTGCTGGGCCTGGAGCCGGGCGTCCTAGTCTACGCGCAAATCAAGAGCGTCGCGTTGCTTGCCTAGGGTGATGGCGCTACACTATTTTCATAACTGATATTCTCACGCCGACCAGCAAAAGTGGCTCGAAGGCGAGATGACCGCCGGCCATTTTCCTTCGATCGAGGATGCCATCCGGGTAGCCGTTGCCGACATGAAGGCGGCCACGACCGCCGACCTTTCCTGGGTCAAGCCCTATCTTGAGGAAGCGCGATCTGCGGCAGCGCGCGGAGAGACCGTAGCACTCGCGGAACATCGCGTGCGCATGGCGCAGCGCCTCGGCGTCTTGAAGCGCTGAGCGCAGATGGTGGAGCTTGCCCTCACCGAGCAAGCCGACGCCGATCTCGCCTCGATCCTCATCTACCTCGTACAAGAGGCGGCGTATCAACAGCTGAACGCTATGCGCGTGAGTTTGACGCGTTGTTCGACAGGCTGATGGACTTCCCCGTCTTGGCGCGCCGCGCGACAATTTGGGGCTGAATCTGCGGATCGGTATCGTTTCGCCGTACCTGGTGTTTTACGATTATGCCGGCTCGGCGGAGCGCATTCTTGTCCTGTGCGTCCCTCACGGCCGGCGGAAAATCACAGAAGACCTTCTTAAGCCCTAGGGGCGCGGATCGGTCAGCCTTCGCCTAACAAGGTCTTCTAGAAGGCAATTCATTGTCCGCCAACTAATCGGGCGTAGCCCTGCGCCGTCGTCTCGTCGAGGATCTTGCGATAGGTCGCGTAGTGCGGGCTTGCCGGGGTGATGTCGCCGAGGTTGCCGTCGAAGGCGTCGCGCTTGGCGTAGACGATGGGCGTCGCCACGGGCACGAGCATGGCACCGTGCTTGTGGATGGTCGTGATGATGCCGCGCATCTCCCCGAAGCGGTCAACCTGGGACACGACGATCATGCGCATTGCACCCTTGGTCAGCGACACGAGGTGGATGAACATCGACGATGAGGGAATGTAGAGCCGGCCGCGGTGCGAATAGGGCGCGTCGGGCCGGTCGCGCTCCTGAAAGAGGAGGCTCGGCCATTCGGGGTCCCAGGTGACGTCGGTGCGGTAGGCGACGATGCAATCGGGGCGCGAGAACGAGGCGCGCAACGTCAGGTAGCTGCCGATGTAGTGGTCGACCGCGGCGCGCGTGTAGGCGCCCATGTAGAGCGGCGCGACCTCGCCGCCGTTTTCGCCCTGCAACTCGGCGGGAGCGCCCGCCGCGTGCGTTGCCGTGCCGTTCCAGCCGCCCTTCAGCTTGTCGAAGTCGAGCCCCAGCACCATGCATACGTCGAACAGCGTCTGATCGCGCACCGAGCGGCCGCTGAGCAGGTTCTGGATGGTCTTCTCGTGACAGTCCGCGGCGTCGGCAAGCTGAGCCTGCGTCAGCTTTTTCTCGATCATTGCGGTCTTGATCTGGGCAAGGGCAGCTTCGCGCGCGGATTTCGACACGGTGGCCTTCATGGTTGCGGTCTGCCTCGGATTGGACGCCCTAGCGAACCCAATTTGCCGGAATTTACCGGCAAATCTCTGTCCTCGGCAAACGGAACCACGCGCTAGCTGCGTTTGTCTTGTGTTGGGGGTTGGGCACCTCGTCTTTCCGGCGCGGTGCAGGCACTGTCGAAGTGGTTTCGTTCCCGGCGCACCCCGATGGGCGCCGCCGTCACAGGAGCTCAAATGCCATGAAGGCCCAGAGCCAACATATCGAGCGTGAGTATTACAGCGATCCCCACCATCTAGCTGGACCCACTGCAGCTATCTGCGTCGCCCTTGGCGGTGCTGCCGTCGTCGTCGGTGCCATGCTGCTGGTCGGCGTGCGCGAGCTGAGCGTCGCGCGCTTCATCCCCGATTTCGCTGCCCTGCAAAGCTTCATCGTCGGCTGAGACAGGCCGCCTCCCTATGCAAAAAAGGCGGCAGGCGCGTTTGTGCCCGCCGCCTTTCTCGTCTGCTCTTGTCGCAGCTCAGTTGGTAGCGATGCGCTCGACGGTCACCGGAGCGACGCCCGAGGAGCGCATGCCGATGACGCCGGCGGCGGCAGTCGACAGGTCGATGATGCGGCCGCGAATGAACGGTCCGCGATCGTTGATGGTGACGACCACTGACTTGCCGTTGCGCTTGTTGGTGACGCGCACCCTGGTGCCGAAGGGCAGGGTGCGGTGCGCGGCCGTCATGGCGCTGGGATTGAAGCGCTGGCCGGAAGCGGTGCGCGAGCCGGACTCGGAGCCGTAGTAGGAGGCCATGCCCGATTGCGTGGACGTGACGCGATAGGCGCGCTCGGTCTCCACTTTGCGCACGGCGATTTCCGGCTTCTTCTCCACCACGGGAGTCTTGGCGTCGGCTGCGGGCGCGGCGGCCTGCTTCTGATTGACGATCGGCGTCTCGATCTTGACGGCAGGCGTCTCGATCTTGGCTTGCTTCTTCTCGGGCAGATCGACCTTTGCCTGCTCCTGCTTGCGCTCAGCCTTCGGCTTGCTCACCTCGTGGCTGGCAACGCGCGTCGGCTTGCGCTTGACGCTCGCCTGGCGGCGGTAGGTGTGCTCGCCAGCGTACGCGTATTCATAGCCACGGTAGCTCTTTGCCGTGGGGGCGTCGCCGCAGGCAAAGGCTGGGCTCATGCACTGCCAGGCCCCGTTCTCGGCGTTGGCCGGGCCAAGCGCCAGGACGCCGAAGACGACGACGGTCAAAGCGGAAAGAATATAGGTCCGCATTCGTACTCTCCTCGTTGCCGGCGGCGGGCTCGGGACAATGGCGATCCCCGGACCAGCGCGTCGCGTCAGGACGGCTGGGGCGCGCTTCTTCGCAGGCGCACGCTTGGATGGGAGGGACCGTCTTTTGGACGTCCGGAGCCGAACACCAGAACCGTTCAGCCGCCTTCAGAGATGGATTGGGGTGTGCCCCCCGTTCTGGTGCGGGCTAGGGACCATCGGTAATTGTGGCGGTCAATGCATCAATTTGAGAGACATCTGCGTAATATCTTAGGGAATCCAGGCCTGCGAATGGGTTAGCGCCCGATGGCGCGACGGCGGGTCGCAGCCCAGCGTGGTTTGCGCCTCGACCGCCCGTTTGTCGTGATCGCGGGTTGCGCGTATCGTCCCCCGCGGGGCAAGACGGGCCGCCCCATTAGACCTCGTGTCCAAGCGCCGTCTCCAACGCCTTTGGAGGCACGCATGGAATTCTATCGACCCGACGCGCGACAAGCGCCTTCCGCCAATCCTTCCTTCCGAACGCTGATCGCTGTCTTCGGCAAGATCGGGCTGCTGTCGTTTGGCGGTCCAGCGGCACAGATCGCGCTCATGCATCGCGAGCTGGTCGACGAGCAACGCTGGCTGGACGAGCGGCGCTTTCTCTCTGCGCTGAGCTTCTGCATGCTGCTGCCTGGTCCTGAGGCGATGCAGCTTGCAACTTATACCGGCTGGCGTCTGCGTGGCGTCAAGGGCGGGCTCGTCGCCGGCCTGCTGTTCGTTGCGCCGGGTGCAGCGCTCGTTCTGGCGCTGTCGATCCTCTATGGCGCCTTGGGTCATACGCCGACCGTCGCGGCGCTGTTCGTCGGCGTGAAGGCGGCCGTGCTGGCCATCGTGCTGCAGGCGTTGTTGCGTGTTGGCAACCGCGCCCTGAAAGGGCGTCTCGATTGGATCGTGGCCGCCGCAGCCTTCGTTGCCATCTTCTTTCTCGATCTGCCGTTTCCGCTCGTCATTGTGGGCGCCGCAGCCGCTGGGTATTTCCTGCGCGTACCCGCTCTGGCGTCGTCGCCGGGTGAGGCGATGAGCCCGGTGCCGTTCTCCGATACGTTGCTCACGCTTGGCGTCTGGCTCGCGGTATGGATCGCGCCGCTGCTGGCGATCGTTGCGGTATTCGGCTCGGGGCACGTGCTCGCGCAGCTCGCTTGGTTCTTCTCGCAGCTTGCAGTCGTCACTTTCGGCGGTGCCTACGCGATGCTCTCCTACCTGGCGCAGGTGGTGGTGAGTGGCTACGGCTGGCTGACGCCGGGCGAGATGCTGGATGGTCTCGGCCTTGCCGAGACCACCAACGGACCACTCATCCTCGTCAACGCGTTCGTCGGCTACATCGCGGCGTTGCGTGCCGGCGGCGTCGGCACGGGGCTGCTTGGTGCTCTCGTCACGCTGTGGGCGACGTTCGCGCCAAGCTTCCTCTTCATCTTCGTCGGTGCGCCATACGTCGAGCGGCTGACGCATGCACCGCGTCTCGCGTCGGCGCTGCAGACGGTCACCGCTGCTGTCGTCGGCGTCATAGCGAACCTGTCGGTGTGGTTCGCACTGCACGTGCTCTTCACGCAGGTCGACGAGCTGCACGCGGGGCCGTTGCGGCTGTTCGTTCCTCAGCTCGCATCGCTCGATGTCGTCGCGCTGTTGCTGTCGTGCCTGGCGCTGGGTTTCGTCTTCGTGGCGCGCTGGGGCATCGCAGCGACGCTTGCCGCATGCGCGGTGTCAGCACTTCTGTGGCTTGGCCTGCTGGCTCTCTAGCGCATTTTCGTCTCGGCTGGAATCGCTACTGGTGGCGTGACGCGAGCCCGTCTGACCTGGAAAATGCGCTAGAGCCAGCCTTTGCGGCGGAAGTAGATGATCGGCCCGATGGCTGCGATGGCCATGAGCACCAGCGCGGCGGGGTAGCCGAATGTCCAGTCCAGCTCCGGCATGTGCTTGAAGTTCATGCCGTAGATGGAGGCGACGAGGGTCGGCGGCAGGAGCACCACGGCCATCACTGAGAACAGCTTGATGATCTGGTTCTGCTCGTTGGAGATCATGCCGAGCGTGGCGTCGAGGATGAAGCTGATGCGCTGGGAGAGGAACTTGGTGTGGTCCATCAGCGAATTGATGTCACGCTGGGCGGCCTTGATGCGCTGGCGGATGCGCGGGTCATCCTCGCGATCCTTCGATGCCTGGGCGAAGTAGTGCAGGAGGCGACTGAGCGAGGATGCGCTGTCCTCCGCTCGGGCGGTGACGTCACCGGCCTTGCCGATGCGCTTCAAGACGACGTCGAGGCGGCGGTTGCGCGTCTGCTCGCCACCGCGCAGGTCGAAGACCGACTGCGCGAGCCGCTCGACCTCGTCCTGGATGCGCTCGATGAGGTCGGCCATGCGGTGCACGATGGCGTCTATGAGTCCGGCCATGATCGAGGCGCCGGTGGTGCAGGGCGCATCGCCCTTTTCGACGCGCTGTAGGTAAAGTGCGAAGGCTTTGGGCTCGGCGTAGCGGACGGTGACCAGCCGGTCGCCGGCAAGAATGAAGGTGATGGGTGTCGTGCGCGGGACGGGTGCCTCGATGTCATAGACAATCGAGGCCGTCATGAAGTAGGCGCCGCGCTCCTGGTAGAAGCGGTTGGAAGGCTCAATCTCGCGCATTTCCGCCCGCGTCGGGATGTCTATCGCGAGGCCTTCCTCGACGAACTTGTCCTCGTCGGGGGTGGGTTGCAGCAGGTCGATCCATACGGAGTTGCCGGTCAGCGGGATGCTGCTCTCGTGCACGCTCAGGGCTTTGCCGTTCGATTCATAGATCGTCATCATGCGCTCTGAACTCCGCTGCCGGCGGTGGCGTTGGCGATCCCTCGTCCGCGGGCTTCCTACGCCTGCCGCAGCGCCCGTGCAACTGGCGGCGAGACGCTCTTCGCCATTCTTTCAAGGTTGTAAGGAAGGGGTGACGTGAGCGGCGATGCGAGGGTCAGGCGTGGCCGATGACGCGTCGCTCAGGCGGCCGTTGGAGGCGCGGTTTGGCTCGGTTCTCGATCCTCAGCCGCCACAGCCCGATCCGCCCTCGGCCGCTCTTGAGGTCGGCCGATACGTCGGCGAGGCCGCCGACGAACCGGCCTGTGAAGCGGACCCGCACGGCGCGGCTGAGGAGGGTGCTGAGGCATTCGGCCAAGACATCGGGCGAAGCTCGGTGACGCGCGAGCACTTGCCACCAGCGCGGCTCGACGCGGATGTCGCTTGCATGCAGCAGGGGGCCGAGGAGGCGCAAGTCATTCGGGTTAGCGGCAACGAGGGGCGCGAGCTCTTCATCAGTGTCGGTGACCGAATACTGCTCGATGGCAGATGGCGACCAGCCGTGCGACAGCTCGCGCGTGATGGTCACGGCCAGCTCTCCGTAGTCGGCACGATGGCGATGGAGATCGGCAGCAACGTTGCCGAGGAAGCTGGTGCTGAACAGCGCCAACGCGCAGCCCAGCACTCCGAGGCTCGAAAAGAATATGCGCGGCATCGCCTCTCCCGATCAAAGTGCGGGGTGGCGTGTCACGCTGGTCGCGCGGCTCGCCCCGCTGGATCGGAAGCAATGAGGCAATCACCTCTCCGCCGCTGTTCCGAAGAGCACAGGGGCAGGCGCGACAGTAGCGGTCCTCAGCCGACGAGGCGCGGGTCCTCGCTGTCGTGGACGTGGCCGACGGCGGTGAGCAGCGCCTTGTCGACCTGGTGCGGATCGAGGATCACCTTGCCGTCGTGCACGCGGCGAATGGCTGAGCGCGGCACCGTGAACTCGCCGGCGTTCTCAACATAGACGACGATGTGGTCGGGAGTGGTCTCGCGCACGGCGCCGATGCCTTCCTTGCCCTCGGAAAGGAAGACCATCAAACCTGTCTCGATCGGCTCGTTCATCGCTTTTCCTCGGCTGGCGTTGTCACGTCTGCAGAACGTCGGAAGCAAGCGTAGGTTGCGGCCTCTACATTAACCGACGGTTGCCCGGCCGACATAGGGGCGGTTGGCGACTTGCCCCACGCGAACGAGGTGGCTACTCCGCGGCTTCCTTGCCAGTGTGGCCGAGCTTGACGTTGAGCTTGTTGATGAGGTCGGTGGCGGCCTCGGGGATGTTGGTGCCGGGGCCGAACACCGCCGCCGCACCCGCTTCATAGAGCGCGGGATAGTCGGAGGGAGGGATGACGCCGCCGACGACGACCATGATGTCGCCGCGGCCTTCCTTGTCGAGCGCGGCCTTGAGGTCCGGCACCAGCGTCAGGTGGCCGGCGGCGAGCGATGACACGCCGATGATGTGTACGTCGTTCTCGACCGCCTGGCGCGCCGCCTCGTCGGGCGTTGCGAACAAGGGGCCGATGTCGACGTCGAAGCCGAGGTCGGCGAAGGCCGAGGCAATCACCTTCTGGCCGCGGTCGTGGCCGTCCTGGCCCATCTTGGCGATGAGGATGCGCGGGCGCCGGCCTTCATTCTTGTCGAAAGTCTCGACGAGCTGCAGCACCTTGGCGACGTTCGTATTCATGCTTCCGGCCTCCGACCGGTAGACGCCGGAAATGGCGCGAATCTCGGCGCGGTGACGGCCGAAGACTTTCTCCATGGCATCGGAAATCTCGCCGACGCTGGCCTTGGCGCGCGCTGCCTTGACGGCGAGATCCAAGAGGTTGCCGTTGCCGGCGGCCCCTTCGGTGAGCGCTTGGAGCGCGGCCTGCGTCTCGGACTCGTTGCGCTCAGCCCGCAGGCGCTCGAGCTTGGCGATCTGCCGCTCGCGCACACTCTTGTTGTCGACCTTGAGGATCTCGATCTCGGCCTCGTCGCTGACGCGATACTTGTTGACGCCGACGATGGTCTGCTTGCCGCTGTCGATGCGCGCCTGCGTGCGGGCGGCGGCCTCCTCGATGCGCATCTTGGGAATGCCGGCGGCGATTGCCTTCGCCATGCCGCCGAGCTTTTCCACTTCCTCGATGTGGGCAAGAGCCTTCTGCGCCAGCTCGTAGGTAAGGCGCTCGATGTAGTAGCTGCCGCCCCACGGGTCGATGACGCGGCAGGTGCCGGTCTCCTGCTGCAATAGGAGCTGCGTGTTGCGGGCGATGCGGGCGGAGAAATCGGTCGGCAGCGCGATCGCCTCATCGAGCGCGTTGGTGTGCAGCGATTGCGTATGACCCTGCGTTGCCGCCATGGCCTCGATGCAGGTGCGTGTGACGTTGTTGAATACGTCCTGAGCGGTGAGTGACCAGCCGGATGTCTGGCAGTGCGTGCGCAGCGATAGCGAGCGCGCGTCCTTGGGATTGAACTCTTCTTTGAGGAGCTTCGCCCACAGCAGACGCGCGGCGCGCATCTTGGCGATCTCCATGTAGAAGTTCATGCCGATCGCCCAGAAGAACGAAAGGCGCGGGGCAAAGGCGTCGATGTCGAGACCGGCGGCGACGCCGGCGCGTGCGTACTCGATGCCGTCGGCGAGCGTGTAGCCGAGCTCGAGGTCGGCGGTCGCACCGGCTTCCTGCATGTGATAGCCGGAGATCGAGATCGAGTTGAACTTCGGCATGTGCTTCGACGTGTAG